>WNET01000916.1_pt1 | contig 11610 bp, 9 predicted proteins | sample 5399911 | NCBI WGS metagenome assembly WNET01 (sample SAMN13153333, study PRJNA577476) | soil metagenome | isolation source: 40 cm grassland meadow soil pre-rain plot 2 | place: USA:California | collected 2015-09-08 | reverse complement strand
TCAATCTGGACAACGTGATTCCCGCGCTGCGGCTGATGCTCGACGACAACGCGTACGGGCTTTCGCGCCGGCGCGTCACGGTGTCGACCGCGGGAGTGATTCCCGGCATGGACCGGCTGCGCGACGAATGCCCCGTCGCCCTGGCGCTCTCGCTGCATGCGCCGAACGACGCGCTGCGCGACCAGCTGGTCCCCGTGAACCGCAAATACCCTCTGCGCGAGCTGCTTGCGGCGTGCAACCGCTACCTCCAGAAAGCGCCGCGCGACTTCATCACTTTCGAGTACGTCATGCTCGAGGGCGTGAACGACGCGGACGCGCAAGCGCGCGAACTGACAGCTGTCGCGCGCCATGTACGCTGCAAGTTCAACTTGATCCCGTTCAATCCCTTCCCGCATTCCGGGTTTCGCCGCTCGAGCCCGGAGCGGATCCGGCGCTTCGCCGAGATCCTGCAGCGCGCCGGCCTGACGGTGACCACGCGCAAAACCCGCGGCGACGGCATCGCGGCCGCCTGCGGCCAGCTTGCCGGCGATGTGGCCGACCGCACGCGGCGCAGCGCACGGCGCATTCCTCTGAAAGAGGTGCGCGCGTGAAACGGCTGCTTTACCTTGTGCTCCTGGCGCTCGCCGGCTGCGCCGGCCAGACGAGCGAGCCGAGCGTCGACACCGGCACCATCGTCGGCGAGGTCGGCGAGCCGCGCAACCGAGCCAAGATCCACACCGAGCTCGCGGCCCAGTATTACAGCCGCGGCAACATGGGCGTCGCGCTCGAGGAGCTGCGCATCGCCGCCGCCGCCGACCCGGGCTATGCGCCGACGCAGAGCATGTTCGGCCTGGTGTACATGGACTTGCGCGAGAACCAGCTCGCCGAGTCGAGCTTCGAGCGCGCGCTGCGCCTGTCGCCGAACGACCCTGACATCAACCACAACTACGGCGTGTTCCTGTGCCAGACGCAGCGCGAAGGCCAGGCGATCGCCTATTTCCTGCAGGCCATCCGCAACCCGCTGTACGCGGCGCCGTGGAAATCCTACTCGGCGGCCGGCGTTTGCACGCTGCGCACCAACAATCTCAAGGACGCCGAGGAGTTCTTCAAGCGCGCGCTGCGCCTGGATCCGGAAGAGCCGATCTCGCTGCTGAGCCTCGGCCAGATCCGCTACCGGCAGGGCAGCCTCGACGAGGCGCGCAAGCTCGTGTCGCAGCACAACAAGCTGGTCGCGCCCAGCGCCGAATCGCTGTGGCTCGCGCTGCGCATCGAGCGCAAGCTCGGCGAGCGCGTTGCCGAGCAGTCGTACGCCAACCAGCTGCGCCGGCGCTTCCCCGGCTCCCCCGAGTACCAGGCGCTGCAGCGGGGCAGCTTTGACTGAATCGTCCGTCACCGGGGTCGGCGAAGAGCTGCTGCGCGCCCGGCAGGCGTGCGGGCTGGAGATCACCGACGTTGCGCAGCAGCTGAAGTTCGCCCCGCGCCAGCTCGAGGCGCTCGAGCAGGAACGCTTCGACCTGCTTCCAGGAGCCACGATCGCGCGCGGCATGCTGCGCAACTATGCGCGCCTGCTGAAGCTCGATCCGGAGCCGCTGATCCAGCGCATGGCCGACCGGCTGGACGCCCCCGATTCGAACCGCCTCGCCGAGCGCTTCAGCCAGCCGGTGCCGTTCTCCGACGGCGCCCGGCGCGCCACCTTCATCTACTTCGGCCTCTCGCTCGGCATCCTGGCCCTGGTCGGCGGCTTGGTGTACGAGTGGCGCCACGAGCGTACCCCGCCGCAGGAAGCCGCCGCCAGTTCTGCGCCGTCGCCCGAGCCGCGCACGTCGCCGATCGCCGCGCAGCCGGCGGTCGCGGCGCCCGCTGCGTTGCCGCCGCTCGCGATGACCCAACCCTCGGCCTCGCTCGACCCGCAAGAGCATCCAGCAGCGGCTCCGGCCAAGCCGGTCGCGACAGGTCCGAACCGGCTCGTCGTGAGGTGCGAGGAGGAAGCCTGGCTCGAGGTGCGCGACAGCGCCGGCCGCGTGCTGGTGTCCTCGCTGCAGCCGGCGGGCACAGAGCGCGTGCTCAGGACGAGGCCCCCGCTCACGCTGGTGATCGGCAATGCTTGGCATGTGCAGGTGACGTTCAACGACCGGCCGATCGACCTCAAGCCTCACACCAGGGTCGAGGTCGCCCGACTGACGGTGCCATGAGCGCGCTGCGGCGCAGGATTTCCCGCCAGGTCGCGGTGGGCGAGGTCCGCGTTGGCGGCGGCGCGCCGATCGTCGTGCAGTCGATGACCAACACCGACACTGCGGATGCCGCGGCGACCGCGCGGCAGGCCGACGCCCTGTGGCGCGCGGGATCCGAGCTGGTGCGCATTACCGTGAATACGCCCGAGGCGGCGGCGCAGGTGGCGCCGATCCGCGAGCGGCTCGACGCGATGGGCTGCAGCGTGCCGCTGGTGGGCGATTTCCATTACAACGGCCACAAGCTGCTCGCGCAATTTCCCGATTGCGCCCGCGCGCTCGCCAAGTACCGCATCAATCCAGGCAACGTCGGCAAGGGAGCGAAGCGCGACGAGCAGTTCGCCACCATGATCGAGTGCGCGCTGCGCTACGGCAAGCCGGTGCGCATCGGCGTCAACTGGGGCAGCCTGGATCCCGAGCTGCTGGCGCGCATGATGGACGAAAACGCGAGCCGGTCTGAGCCGCTGGAAGCCGACGCGGTGATGCGCGAGGCGGTGATCCGCTCGGCACTCGAGTCGGCGCGCCAGGCCGAGGCGTGGGGCTTGCCGGCCGAGCGCATCGTGATCTCCTGCAAGATGAGCCAGGTGCAGGACCTGATCGCGGTGTACCGCAGCCTCGCCGAGCGTTGCGAGTACGCGCTCCACCTCGGACTCACCGAGGCGGGCATGGGGTCGAAGGGCATCGTCGCTTCCACCGCCGCGCTGTCGGTGCTGCTGCAGGAGGGCATCGGCGACACGATCCGCATCTCGCTCACGCCGGAGCCGGGCGGCGATCGCACGCGCGAGGTGCAGGTGGCGCAGGAAATCCTGCAGACCATGGGGCTGCGCGCCTTCGCGCCCATGGTCAGCGCCTGCCCCGGGTGCGGACGCACCACAAGTACGCTGTTCCAGGAGCTCGCCGATCGCATCCAGACGTACCTGAGAACCCAGATGCCGCTCTGGCGGGAGTCCTATCCCGGCGTGGAGGAGATGCGCGTCGCCGTCATGGGCTGCGTGGTGAACGGGCCTGGCGAATCGAAGCACGCCGATATCGGCATCAGCCTGCCCGGGACCAACGAAGTACCGGTCGCCCCGGTGTACGTCGATGGCAGGAAGACCGTGACCCTCAAGGGCGAGCGCATCGCCGAGGAGTTCCAGGCCATCGTCGAAGACTACGTGAAACAGAAATACGGACCAGATGCCCCGGCACGCCGCCTTGGCAAAGAAATCAAAATCAAGACCATCTGATGTCCAAAGTACAGCCAGCGCTATTGAGGGGCTTCGATCAGGAATACCTCCCTCAGGAGCAGCTTCAATTCAATCGGCTAGTGGAGATCATTCGAAGAAACTTCGAACTCTTCGGTTTTGTGCCGATTGAAACGCCAGCCGCGGAGCGCAAAGAGGTCCTGACCTCCAAGGGTGGCGTGGAAAAGGAGATCTACGCTCTTACACGATTGGCTGCCGACGATGACGAAGCTTCGATAAAGGGAGCGTTGCATTTCGATCTGACAGTACCGCTTGCGCGTTACGTGGCGATGAGAGAACGGGAACTGCCGTTTCCATTCCGCCGGTACCAAATTCAGAAAGTTTGGCGCGGCGAAACGCCTCAGGCGCGAAAAGGAAGGTTTAGAGAATTCTATCAATGCGATATCGACATAATCAACCGCGACAAATTGAGCTATCTCGCGGAGGCGGAGATACCAAGTGTCATCCATAGCGTTTTCAGGGAGATGGGCGTCGGTGAATTTCGGATACGGATCAACAACCGAAAAGTTCTGAAAGGTGTCCTGCAAGGGTTCAATGTATCGGACGACAACTCTGCCGTCGTTCTTCGGTCTCTTGACAAGATAGAGCGGGAAAAAAGCTCGGTGGTTCTTGAGGACCTATCCCGGGCGGGCATGTCCGACGCTCAGGCGTCCCGGCTTTTCAGGTTTATGTCCACCAAGAGAGACACGAATGAAACTCTTGGCGCTCTATCCGAATTGGCCTTCCAAAACGAAATGTGCAAAACAGGCACGGCGGAACTGAGAGAGCTAGTGGCCGCGGTTCGGAAGTTCGGCGTTCCAGAGTCTGCATTCTGCATAGACTTGGCAGTGGTGCGAGGTCTGGACTATTACACCGGTACCATCTACGAGACGACGTTAAGCAGCTACCCGGAGCTTGGCAGCATCTGCTCCGGCGGTCGATATGATGATCTGGCGAGCTACTTTACCGATACGAAACTTCCCGGCGTCGGCATTTCTATAGGATTGACTCGTCTTTTTTCCAAACTAAGGGAAGCCGGGCTTCTGCACGCGGTGGAGAAAACACCAACCGAGGCGCTCGTTGTCACCATGGATCATCGGTATCTCGACTGGTACCTGGATATCGCGCGCTTGCTCAGGGAGGCTGGTGTTAACACGGAGGTTTATCTCGAGAGCGCCAAGCTGAGAAATCAGCTTGCGTATGCCGACAAAAAGGGGTTTCGTCTCGCGCTGATCGCCGGGCAGAGCGAGGTCGAGCGAAACGTCGTACAAATCAAGGATCTGTCTGCGCAGACAGCATCAGAGTTTCCCCTTGCCGAAGTTGTCTCCGCCGTAAAAAGCGCTTTAGAAGACTCCATCAAACGAGAGGCAGCTGATGGCATTGGACCTTGAAGAGCAGGAACAGGTTGCCGAGCTGAAGGCGTGGTGGACCCAGCACGGCAACCGGGTGCTCGCGGTGGTGATCGCCGTGGCGGTGGCGGTCGTGGGATGGCAGGGCTGGCGCTGGTACGAGCACGGCCAGGCGGCGCAGGCGAGCGTGCTCTACGACACGCTCACCAAGGCGGCGCAGGCGGGCGACGCAAAGGCGCTGCGCGATGCCGCGGGCACGCTGGTCGAGAGCTATCCGCGCACGCTGTACGCGTCGATGGGCGCGCTCCTCGCGGCGAAGTTCTATTTCGAGCGCAACGACCTGAAGAACGCCAAGGCGCAGCTGCAATGGGTGATCGAGCACTCGCCGGCGGAGGATTTCCGCGACCTGGCGCGGCTTCGCCTCGCCGCGGTGCTGGTCGATGAGAAGGCGTACGACGAGGCGCTCAAGCTGCTCGATGCGCCGCATGCTCCCGCCTACGACGCTCAATACGCGGCGCTCAAGGGCGACGTGCTGGTGGCGAAGAACCAGCTCGCCGAGGCCCGCGCGGCTTACCAGGCCGCGCTCGAGAAGGCCGAGCGCCGCGACAGCCCGTTCCGCGAGAGCGTGCGCATGCGGCTCGAGGCGCTCGGAGGTTGAGCGTGTTTCGGCGGATCCTCGCGGCCGGCGCGGCGCTGCTTGCCGCGTGCAGCTCGCCCAGCGGGCCGAAGCCGGCCGCGCTGGAGCAGCTTTCCGATCCCCGGTCGGTGCGGGTGCTGTGGTCAGCGAACGTGGGTCGCGCGGACCGCTTCACCTTTTTTCCGGCACCGGTCGGCGACTCCGTCTACGCGGCGGCGCGGGATGGCACGCTGGCACGCTTCGACGTGGCCAACGGCGAGGAGCGCTGGCGCACGTCCGTCGAAACCCGGCTTTCCAGCGGCGTCGGCGCCGACCTGCGCACCGCCGCGGTGGCCACCGAGGCGGGCGAAGTCATCGCCGTCGACACCGCGAAGGGACAGGTGCGCTGGCGGGCGCGCGTCTCGAGCGAAGTGCTCGCGCCGCCGCAGGTGGGCAACGGGCTGGTGCTGGTGCGCAGCGCCGACAACCGCGTCTTTGCCTTCGGCGAGGACGACGGCAAGCGCCGCTGGGTCTACCAGCGCGCGCCTTCCTCGCTGATCGTGCGCAGTCCGGCCGGAGTCACGCTGCTCGGCGACATGGCTTTCGCCGGGTTCTCGGGCGGCAAGCTGACTGCGCTCGCGCTCGGAAACGGCGGCGTGCGCTGGGAGGCGACGGTCGCGCTGCCGAAGGGCGCGACCGAGCTAGAGCGGGTCACCGACGTGGTCGGCGACCCGGCGATCCAGGGACAGGAAGTGTGCGCCGCCGCGTACCAGGGACGCGTCGCCTGCTACGAGGTAGCGAACGGCAAGCCGCTCTGGGCGCGCGACGTGTCCTCGCTCACCGGCGTCAGCCTCGATGCGCGCTACGCTTTCGTCAGCGACGATCGCGGCGCCGTGCATGCGCTCGACCGCAGCAACGGCCGCTCGGTGTGGAAGCAGGACAAGCTGGCGAACCGGCAGCTCTCGGTCCCGCTCGCTGCCGGCAGCGCCATCGCGGTCGGCGACCTGGAGGGCTATGTGCATTTCCTCGCCCGCGATTCGGGCGCCTTCGTCGCGCGCTTCGCCACGGGCGGCGGCGCGATCCGCAACGCGCCGGTAGCGCTGCCCTCGGGGCTGCTGGTGCAGACGCAGAACGGCGGGCTGTTTGCGCTCGCGCTGTGAGGCCCGTCGTCGCGCTGGTCGGCCGCCCCAATGTCGGCAAGTCGACCCTCTTTAACCGGCTGACGCGCAGCCGCGACGCCATCGTGCACGACGTGCCGGGTGTGACGCGGGACCGGCACTACGGCGAGGGCAGCGCGGGCGGGCGCTCGTTCATCGCCATCGACACCGGCGGGCTGGAGCCCGGCGCCGCCGAGGGCATCTTTTTCGAGATGGCGCGCCAGGCGGAGCAGGCGATCGCCGAGGCCGACGCGGTGATTTTCGTCGTCGACGGGCGCAGCGGCGTCGCGAGCGCCGACCGCGAGATCGCGGCGCGGCTGCGCAAGCTCAAATCGCGCCTCTGGCTGGCGGTCAACAAGACCGAGGGCATGCCGGCCGACAGCGCGACCGCCGAGTTCCACGAGCTGGGCCTCGGCGCGCCGGCGGCGATCTCATCGGCGCACGGCGAGGGCGTCCGCGAGCTGATGGAGGCGGTGCTGGCGGACTTTCCCGAGGAGCACGAACAAGAGGAAAAGGACTCAGGTCATCCCCGGGTCGCCATCGTCGGCCGGCCCAACGTCGGCAAATCCACCCTGGTCAACGCGCTGGTCGGCGAGGAGCGGGTAATCGCCTTCGACAAGCCGGGCACCACGCGCGACCCGATCGAGGTGCCGTTCGAGCGCGCCGGCAGGCGCTACACGCTGATCGATACCGCGGGCCTGCGCCGCCGCGGCAAGACCGGCGAGGGGGCCGAGTTCTTCTCCATCGTCAAGGCGCTGCAGGCGATCGAGGCGGCGAACGTCGCCGTCCTCATGCTCGACGCGCCCGAAGGCGTCACCGAGCAGGATGCGCACGTCGCCGGCTACGTGCTCGAGCGCGGGCGCGCCGTGGTGATCGCGGTGAACAAATGGGACGCCGCCGGCAAGGAAGCCCGCGAGCGCATGAAATCCGAGCTGGCGTGGAAACTCGGCTTCCTCGGCTTCGCCGAGAGCCACCTGATCTCGGCGAAGGAAGGCAAGGGGCTCGCCGGACTGATGCGCTCCGTGGACGCGGCCTACGCGGCCGCGATGGCGCGGCTGTCCACGCCGAAGGTGACGCGCGCCATGATCGCGGCGGTCGAGCGTCAGGCGCCGCCGAAGACCGGCCTGGTGCGCCCCAAGCTGCGCTACGCGCACCAGGGGGGCATCAATCCGCCGCGCATCATCATCCACGGCAACGCGCTCGATCGCGTGCCCGATTCCTACAAGCGCTACCTCGAAGGATTCTTCCGCCACGCTTTCAAGCTTGCCGGAACGCCGATGCGCATCGAGTTCCGCACCGGCAGGAACCCCTACGCGAAAAAAAGGCGTAGAGTCTAATGTTGTCAGAAGCAACATCTATGGCCGAAAATGTAGACGATGACAACATATCACCATGGCAACCTGCGTACAGCGCTTCTGCGGGCGGCAGGGGAACGTCTGGAGAAACAAGGGATTACAGCGCTAAGCCTGCGCGCGGCGGCGCGCCGGGTCGGGGTCTCCCACAACGCGCCTTACCGTCATTTTGCCGACCGCGAGGCGCTGCTCGCGGCGCTTGCCGCGCAAGGCTTCGAAATGCTGGGCCAGGCCATGCGCGGCCAGACCGGCCGCGGCATGGGCGAGGCATACGTGCGCTTCGCGCTGCAGTATCCGCAGCGCTTTCGGCTCATGTTCGGCGGTCAGATCACGCTCGAGAAATACCCGCGGCTGCGCGCCGCGGCAGCCAGCGCCTTCGATCAGCTCCAGGCCGCGTTTTCCGCGTATGGAGGCGATGTCCGCAGCGCCGCTGCGGCGGCCTGGTCGCTGGTGCACGGCTTGTGCCATCTAATCCTCGACGGGCACTTCGCGCAGCGCGATGAGGACTTCGTAAAACGGGTCCTCGCGGTAGTGCGGTTCGCCGTCGGCCCTCAACGCTCGGCGTAGGTTCGGAACGCGGCCGCGCAAGCCTCGCCCCCGGCGGGCTCGGCGTGGCAGCGCAGCAGCCGGAATGCGGGGCTCGCCGCCACCCGGGACAATTGCGCGGCGTGCTCGCTCCAGAGCTCCAGCGCGCGTGGCTTTTTCCGCGCCGCGATGGAGCCGGCCATCGCCGCCATCAGCAGGTATTCGCGCGCCTCGCTGCGCAGCTCGGTCTGCGTGGCGAGAAGCGACTCGCCAAGCTCGCCCATCCGCGCGGCGTCGCGCAGCGCCACCGCGCCAAACAGGGCGATCCAGCGCCGCTGGAATTCCTGCAGGCTCGCGAAGCACCGGCCGGCGGCGATCTCTTTCCACACGACGGCCGCGTCGTCCGGCGCCAGGTAGGGGTTCATCGCCGCGGCCACGCGGAGCGCGCTGTGCAGCCAGACGTCGTGCTCGCGCGGCGCGCGGCATTCCAGGAGCCGCAGCTTGATGAGCTCGAGGTCCTTCTGCAGCGGGGTCGGCACCGCCTCGGGCTGCGGAGCGCGCGGGCTGACCAGGAAATTGCGCGCGTACCAAGCCAGGCGGGTGTTCTCGACGCGCTCGAAGGCGTAGGCGCCCTGGAACAGCGGATTGATCGGGCGGCGGCTGCGCGAGGGTTCGAGCAGCTCGAGCAGCGGGACTTCCGCGTTGAGCAGCGCCACCACGTCGGCAGCGCTCTTTTCCATGAAGCGCTGGCGCGCCGCGTTGAGATCGAGCACCGGCGCATAGTCGGAGTTCGCGGGCATGCCGTAGCTTGCGAACAGCGGCTCCAGCGTGGCGCGGCTGCCGAGGTAGCGCGCATCGAGATCGCCCGCCGTGAGCACGTGCACGGTCCATAGCTCCTTCGCCACGCCCGGCTGCTCGAACACCCGCGCCAGCGGCGGCATCGGCACCGGGCGCTCGCCGGCGACGATCAGCAGGTCGTGGTCGCTGGGCGCGAACACGGCGTAATGCGGGAACACCTCGCCGAGCGCGCGCATCACCGTGGCAACGAGCGAGGCATCGATCTCGTAGAGCTGGAACCACTGCGCCAGGAGCCCGCCCGGCTCGAGGTGGGTGCGGATGCGGCGGTAGAACTCGCGCGTGAACAGGCTCGAGACGCCGCTCACCCAGGGGTTGGAGGGCTCCGAAACGATGAGGTCGTAGCGCCGGTCATGCGCGGCGAAGAAAGTCTTGGCGTCGTCGATGACGATGCTGCCGCGCGGATCGGCGAAGGCGCCGCTGTTGCGCGGCATGAAACCGCGCGAGGCCTCGGCCATCGCCGCTTCGATCTCGACGGTGTCGACGCGCTCGATTCCCAGGCTTTGCAGCAGGGTATGCGTGGTGAGCCCGGTGCCGATGCCGATCACCGCCGCGCTTTTCAGCTCGGGCTTGAGCGCAAGCGGCAGCGCGGCGCTGAGCACCATCGTGATCTCGTCGGTGCCGCGCACGCCGTCGCGGTCGAGGTTGATCGAGCCGTCGGATTTGCCGTTGGTGCGCAAGCTGGTCGCTTCGGGATACTTCACCAGGTGGACGGTCGCGGTCTTGCCGTCCTTGTTGAAGAGGATCCTGGCGTCGCGCGACGCGGCGAGCTCGCCGTGCCGGAACACGCCGGCCGTCATCTTGTTCGCGTCGAGCTCCACGGCGAGGACCGCGGCGAGGAACAGCACCGCGCAGGCGACGGTGGCAAAAGCGACCCGTTTTCTCACCTCGAATACGCGCAGCAATGCGAGGCCAAGGGCCGCATCGATCAGGCTGCCGAGCAGCAGCGTGCCTTTCAGTCCAAGCAGCGGCAGGCCGACGTGGACCGCCAGGACCACTCCGGCGATGGCGCCAAGCGTGTTCGCGGCGTACACCTTGCCGATGGCCGCTTCGCCGGCGCCGCAGCGAAGGAGCGCGCCGGTAAGCAGCGGCAGCGTCATGCCGGCGCAGAACGTCGCCGGCAGCATCACCAGCGCGGCGATCGCCTGTCCCGATGCGTTGAACAGCAGGTAGCCGGTCGAGCTGCGGGCTAGCCCCTTCATCACGGCTTCCATCAGCGAGAAGGTGAAGTCGTAGACGGGAAGCGTCGCGAGCGCCAGCAACCCCATCGCGATCTGTACCCAGCCCAGCAGCCGCTCGGGCGCGGGGCTGGCATCGACCCGGCGCCTGACCGCCAGCCCGCCGAGGGCAAGACCCAGGATGAACGTCGAGAGCATCAGCTCAAACGAGTGCGTCGAGGCGCCGAGCACGAGCGACAGCATGCGGATCCAGCCGATCTCGTAGACGAACGAGGCAAGTCCGGTGAAAAACGCCACGGCAAGCACCGGCCCGGCCCCGCCGGCGCCGGAGCGCTCGCTTCTCAGAGGCGCGTGATGCGCCGGCCGCGCGAGCAGCCACACGGTCGCGGCGATGAGCAAATTGAGGATGCCGGCGGTGCGCAGCGTGCCCGGCAGGCCGGCCCAGGCGATCAGCACGAATCCGCTCGCCAGCACGCCCGCCGCGGCGCCCAGGCTGTTGGTGAAATAGAGCATGGCGATCGACTCGCCCGGGGCGCGAGGCTGCGCGCGCGCCAGGCCGGCGCTCATCAGCGGGAAGGTCATGCCGAGCAGTACCGACTGCGGCAGGATCAGCAGGCACGATACGCCGAGCTTCCCCGCGAGGACCAGCGCCTCGTTGCCGAGACTCGGCAGCAGCCACGCATAGGACCAATCGGTGAGCGCCACAAACAACGAATGGAAAGCGAGCGCGAGCAGGCCAATCATCGCTTCGACCCGCGCGTAGACGAGCAACGGATTGACGAGGCGCTCGGAGAAGCGTCCCGCAGCTGCGGCACCGACCGCCATGCCGCCCATGAACACGGCAAGGACGAGCGATTGCGCGTACGCCGCATGGCCGAGAAACAGCTTCAGGTACTGCGCCCAGATCGACTCGTAGATCAGCCCGGCAAACCCGGAGACGATGAACAGGCCGTAGAAGGCGCAGCGCGGCATGGGCAGCGATGCTAATTTAAAGGCGCTGGCGCTGCCATTTCGGTTGGCGTGCTTTTAGCTATGAGACAATCTTCTATTTCAGCAGCGCCGGCATGGGATCGACTCTTTACGACAAGCTTTGGGACAGCCACCTCGTGCATCTCGAACAAGACGGCACGGCGCTGCTGTACATCGAC
>WNET01000911.1_pt1 | contig 11638 bp, 9 predicted proteins | sample 5399911 | NCBI WGS metagenome assembly WNET01 (sample SAMN13153333, study PRJNA577476) | soil metagenome | isolation source: 40 cm grassland meadow soil pre-rain plot 2 | place: USA:California | collected 2015-09-08 | reverse complement strand
TTACGCACGCTACCGCGGACGTTGTTTGGTTTTTCTCAATACAACGATTGCGTGTCTCCCCAAACTCATTAGGCCCCAAGTATCTGCGTCACTAGGAGGAATCGTCGCTATGCCGCGCATTGCACCCTCGAACACCGGTCGGACGCCCATGGAAAGGCTCATGGGCCATGCGCCCCATATCCTCGATCCTTGGACGAAGCTCGAGGATGCCTTCTTTGCGAGCAGGACTTTCTCTCCCGCGCTTCTGGAGCAGGTGCGCCGTACGCTTGCGCTGGCACACGGCTGTCGCTACTGCCAGGCGAAGGGCGGTCCGCCTGATCACTCGCATGCCGACTCGCGTACGGCAGCGGCCGTAGAGCTTGCCGAGCACTTCGCGCGCGATCACCGCAGCATTGATGACGCGGTGCTCGCCCGCGCACGCGATCAGTTTGCAGATGCAGAGTTATGCGAGCTCATCATGTTCATGGGGTTTATGTGGGCGGGCGGCACATTCGGTGCGGTGCTCGGGCTTGAGCCGTAGCATTCACTCGGCGGCCGTTAAGCTGCATATGCGAGCCGTCGCGATCGTTCTTACGGCCCTCGTTGCTGGACAAGTGGCCGCACAGGAGTACATGCCTTACCCAGGCGCTCGAATCACATTAGCTCAGTGGCAGCAGTACTTTTCTGAGGTTTCGTCAAAGCACGCGGCTTCTCGGCGGGAATTTCCAGCTGAGCACCTCGTGGTCTTTGAGGACCGCGCCACATACACCGCCTACGCTTTCACCCAACCAGGGCACGCAGCGCATCCGTCGTGGATAACCCGCCACGTGATCCGAGATAACGTTGGCGTGAAAGTCCGCCAGATCGGGTACTTCGCTGGAGACGAGGAGTCCTTCGCAAAGCTGTTCAAGGCGTATCAACAGCTCAATGCTCAACTGCTCGAAGATTTCCAAAGTCGGTCTCGAGAGGGTCAGAAATGACGCCTTTGGCACCCGCAAACGTGGTCTGTCCCTGATTTCTAGATCCACTCTCTGGGCCTGAGGAAGTCGGTGTAGAGCTTTTCTTCCGGCGAGCCGGGCTCGGGTTTCCAGTCGTAGCGCCACGCGGCGCGCGGCGGCAGCGACACCAGGATCGATTCGGCGCGCCCGCCCGACTGCAGGCCGAACAGCGTGCCGCGGTCGTACACCAGGTTGAATTCCACGTAGCGGCCGCGCCGGTAGGCCTGAAACTCTCTTTCGCGCTCCCCGAAGGCAAGATGTCTTCTGCGCTCCAGGATCGGCATATAGGCTGTGAGGAATTGATCGGCCACTGCGCGGGTGAGCCGAAAAGAGAAATCGAAGTCGCGATCGGCGAAGTCATCGAAGAAAATGCCGCCGATGCCGCGCGGCTCGCCGCGGTGGCGCAGCTGAAAATATTCGTCGCACTCGCGCTTGAAGCGCGGGTAGTACGCGGCGCCGAACGGCGCCAGCGCGTCGCGGCAGGCGGCATGGAAATGGCGCGCGTCATCCTCGAAGCCATAGCAGGGCGTGAGGTCCATGCCGCCGCCGAACCACCAGGCCGACGCCGCGGAGAAGAAGCGCACGTTCATGTGCACCGTCGGGCAATACGGATTGCGCGGGTGCAGCACGAGCGACACGCCCATCGCGTCGTACGCCTGGCCGGCGAGCTGCGGCCTCGCCGCCGTCGCCGAAGGCGGCAGGCGGCTGCCCTGCACGCGCGAGAAGTTGACGCCGCCGCGCTCGAAGACGCGGCCGTCCTCGATGACGCGCGTCACGCCGCCACCCCCTTCGGCGCGCTGCCAGCGATCGGTGCGGAAGCCCGCGCCCTCGAGCGCTTCCAGCGCGGCGACAATCCGCGCCTGCAATTGCGTGAAGTAATCGTGGACCGCCTGCGCCTGCATCGTTATCGCGTTTTTGTCAAAGCCCGATGGCCGATGTCCTTGCGGAATTGCATGCCGTCGAAACGGATGCGCTCGACAGCATCGTACGCGCGGCCGCGCGCCATCTTCACCGAGTCGCCGAGCGCGGTGACGCACAGCACACGCCCGCCGTTGGTAAGCACGCTCTTGCCCTCTAGCCGCGTCCCGGCGTGGAACACCCGGCAGTCGTCGGCCGGGCGCGGCAGGCCTTCGATGCGATCGCCCTTGCGCGGCTCCTCCGGATAGCCGTGCGCCGCGAGCACCACGCCGAGCGCCGAGCGCCGGTCCCAGTCCGCCTCGGCGCAATCGAGCGTCCCGGCGAGCGCGTGCTCGAGCAGCTCGAACAGGTCCGACTTCAGCCGCAGGAGGATCGGCTGCGCCTCCGGGTCGCCCAGCCGGCAGTTGAACTCCAGCGTCTTCGGATTGCCGGCCCGGTCGATCATCAGGCCCGCGTACAGGAAGCCGGTGTAGGGCATGCCCTCCTTTGCCATGCCCTGCACCGCGGGCAGGATGATCTCGCGCATCACGCGCGAGTGGACTTTCGGCGTCACTACGGGCGCCGGCGAATACGCGCCCATGCCGCCGGTGTTGGGCCCGGCGTCGCCGTCGCGCAGGCGCTTGTGGTCCTGGCTGGTGGCGAGCGTCAGGACATGCGCGCCGTCGCTCATCACGATGAAGCTCGCCTCTTCGCCTTCGAGAAATTCCTCGACGACGACACGCGATCCGGCGGCGCCCAGGCGCTGGTCGGTGAGCATCATGTCGATCGCGGCATGCGCCTCTTCGCGTGTCCCCGCCACCACCACGCCCTTTCCGCCGGCGAGGCCGTCGGCCTTGATGACGATCGGAGCGCCATGCTCGACGACATAGGCCTTGGCGTCCGCGGCGCGCCCGAAGCTCGCGTGGCGGGCGGTCGGGATGCCATGGCGCAGCATGAACGACTTGGCGAAATCCTTCGACGACTCGAGCTGCGCCGCGGCTCGCGTCGGGCCGAAAATCCTGAGTCCCGCCGAGCCAAAGGCGTCGACCACGCCGGCGGCGAGCGGCGCTTCGGGACCGACGACGGTCAGCTGAACATTTTCCTTCCTTGCGAAGGAAACCAGGTCTGGAAGCGCGCTCAAGGCGACGTTTTCCAGCCCGGGCTCGAGAGCGGTGCCGGCATTGCCCGGCGCGACGTAGACTTTCTGCACGCGCGGGCTCTGGGCGAGCTTCCATGCGATCGCGTGCTCGCGCCCGCCGGAACCGATCACGAGCAGCTTCATTTCAGTGGCGGAAGTGCCGCACGCCGGTGAGCACCATGGCCACGCCGCGCTCGTCGGCGGCGGCGATCACCTCGTCGTCGCGCACGCTGCCGCCGGGCTGGATCAGCGCAGCCGCGCCGGCCTCCGCCACCACGTCGAGGCCGTCGCGGAACGGGAAGAAGGCATCGGAGGCGACCACCGAGCCGGCGAGCGAGAGCTTCGCCGCCTGTGCTTTCATCGCCGCGAGGCGCGAGCTGTCGACGCGGCTCATCTGGCCGGCGCCGACGCCGAGCGTCATGCCGTCGCGGCAGAAGACGATGGCGTTCGACTTCACGAATTTCGCGACGCGCCAGGCGAAGAGAAGATCGCTCCACTGCGACTCTGTGGGTTTCGCCTTTGTGACAACCCGCATTTCATTCCGCTGCACCGTCCTTGAATCGCTGCTTTGCACGAGCAGCCCGCCGCCGACGCGCTTGTAGTCATGCGCCTGCACGTCGTGCGACAGCGGCACTTCGAGCACCCGCACGTTGGCCTTCTTCGCGAAAACTTCCTGGGCGTCCGGCTCGACCCGCGGCGCGACGATCACTTCGGCGAACTGCCGGCTTGCCGCCTCGGCGGCGGCGCGATCGAGCGCGCGGTTGAACGCGAGGATGCCGCCGAAAGCCGACACCGGGTCGGTCTTGAATGCCTTCTCGTAGGCCGCAGCCAGGCTCGCGCCGGTGGCGACGCCGCAGGGATTGGCGTGCTTCACGATGACGCAGGCCGGCTCGGCGAAGCTCTTCACGCACTCCCAGGCGGCGTCGGCATCGGCGATGTTGTTGTAGGAGAGCTCCTTGCCCTGCAGCTGGCGGCAGGTCGCCAGGCTGCCGGCGACCGGGCGCTCGTCGCGGTACAACGCCGCGCTCTGGTGCGGGTTCTCGCCATAGCGCAGGTCCTGCAGCCTGGCAAACTGCAGGCTGAGCACGTCTGGGTACTCGCGCCGCCGCCGGCCCGCATCGAGCGAGGACAGATAGTTCGCGATGGCGCCGTCGTAGGCGGCGGTGTGCGCGAACACTTTTTTCGCCAGCGCGAAGCGCGTGGCCTCCGAAATGCCGCCGCTCGAGCGCATCTCTTCGAGCACCCGCGCGTAATCGGCCGGGTCCACGACCACGCCGACTCCCGCATGGTTCTTCGCCGCCGCGCGCAGCAGCGCGGGGCCGCCGATGTCGATGTTCTCGATGGCTTCCTCGAAGCTGCAATCGGGATCCGCCACGCTCGCCTGGAAAGGGTAGAGATTCACCACCAGGAGATCGATCGGCGGAATGCCTGCGCCGCGCAGCGCCGCGAGGTGCCCGGGGTCGTCGCGGCGCGCGAGCAGCCCGGCATGAATTTTCGGGTGCAGGGTCTTGACGCGGCCGTCTAGCATCTCCGGGAACCCGGTGTAGGCCGAGACCTCGGTGACCGCGATGCCTTCCTTCTCCAGCAGCTTCGCCGTGCCGCCGGTGGACAGGATCTGCACGCCGAGCGCAGCGAGTGCGCGGGCGAACTCGACAATGCCGGACTTGTCGGAGACGCTGAGAAGCGCCCGGCTGACCTTCGTCACTACCCTTTGATCCGCAGCTGCTGCATCTTCTTGCGGAGCGTATTGCGGGTGACGCCCAGCATCTGGGAGGCGAGCGACAGGTTGCCTGCCGCCTTGCCGAGCACCGTTTCGATCATCGGCTTCTCGATGTTCTTCAGCACCATCTCGTAGATCGAGGTCGGCTTTTCGCCGTCCATGTCCTTGAAGTAGCGCTCGAGCGAGCGCTTGACGCAATCCGACAGCTCATTGCTCCGTTTCATGCGGCGAGTCTCTCGAAGTAGTCGTTCACTGCTGCGCACTGCGCCGCCGCGGCATCGATCTTGTTCACCGCGCAGCGCAGCGCCTCCCCACCGGGCAGCTCGCGCACCGTCCAGCCGATGTGCTTGCGCGCCACCCGGGCCCCCTGCTCCGACCCGTAAAGCATGTACAGGCCCTCGAGATGCTCGATCAGGATCGCGCCCATCTCCGTGGCAGGCGGCGGCGCCAGCCGCTCGCCGGTCTCGAGGTAATGCGAAATCTCCCGGAACAGCCACGGCCGCCCCTGCGCCGCGCGTCCCACCATGATGCCGTCGGCTCCCGTGAGCTCGAGCACGCGCTTTGCGTCCTCGGGCGTGCGCACGTCGCCGTTGGCGATCACCGGGATGCGCAGCCGGGATTTCACCTCGGCAATGGTCTGGTACTCGGCGCATCCTTCGAACATGCAGGCGCGCGTGCGGCCGTGAATCGAAAGCAGCTGCACGCCGGCCGATTCGGCGATGCGCGCGATGCGCAAGGCATTGCGCCGTTCCGGCGCCGGGCCGGTGCGGATCTTCAGCGTGACAGGAACCTGCACCGCCGCGACTACCGCTTCCAGGATGCGCGCCACCCGCGGCTCGTCCTCGAGCAGCGCCGAGCCGGCCGCGACGTTGCACACCTTCTTCGCCGGGCAGCCCATGTTGATGTCGATGATGTCGGCCCCGCGCTCGACGTTGTGGCGCGCCGCATCGGCGAGCAGGGCGGGATCCGAGCCGGCGATCTGCACCGAAATCGGGCCCGGCTCGCCGGCATGGTCCGCTCTGAGGCGGGTTTTGCGCGATTCGCGCAGCTCGGGTCGCGACGACAGCATCTCGGATACGGCGAGCGCCGCGCCGTAGCGCCGAGCGAGCCGCCTGAACGGGCGGTCGGTGATTCCCGCCATCGGAGCGACGAACAACGCGTTGCGCAGTTGATGCGCGCCGATTCTCATTGCGTGATTGACGTTCGAGGGAAAGGGATTCTAGCCCGTTTCCTTCCGAAAAAGAATCAGGTTTTTCACGGTAGCGCCGATGGACCGTAGATCATCCGGCGCGTGAAAAAACGCCGCGCCGGCGGAAACACGTCAAGCGCGGCGAGGGCCGCGCCGCGTGCGCCGCGCGCGAATCGATTCGAGCCGAGGAAGGCGCCCGCCAGAAAATCGGTGACCCGGATGGTGGCGGCCGCGTCGAGGCGCCGGCGCGCCGCGTAGCGCTCGAGCGTCGCCGCATCGCCCGGGTCGCTCGATCCGCGCCAGACCCGCGCCAGGTCCCAGGCATCGCGCAGGCCGAGGTTGAGCCCCTGCCCGGCGACCGGGTGCAGCGTTTGCGCCGCGTTGCCGATGAAAACCGCGCGGAGAGCAATGCGCGCGGCCCGCACGCGCAGCACGAGCGGCTGCACGGCGCGCGCTTCGACCTTGACGGGCCGGCCGGGACGGTGGCCTGCGGCAGCGGCCAGCTCGGCGAGAAATTCCGCGTCCGCGGCAGCCGCCAGCGCCAGGGCTCTCTCCGGCCGGCGGCTCCATACCATCGCGTAGCGGCCGGCGAACGGCAGGAGCGCGAGCGGCCCTTCCGGCGTGAAGCGCTCGAACGCTGCGCTGTGCGCAGGCGGGTCGGTGTGCACGAGCGCCACGACCGCGTCCTGCGCGTAACGTTTCTCTTCTGCATCCGGCGCCGCGCCTTCGGCGTGCACCACGCATTTCGCCGCCACCGCATCTTTGGTAATGAATTCTTCGACTTGGCTTCGCAAGCTCCCGGCCAGCGTCGAATAATCCATGACGTACCCCAGGGCCGGAACGGCGGCATCGCCGGCTTCGAGGCGCGCACGGCCGAAGCCGCCGGCCTGGGAGACGTGGATCGTTTCGATCGGCGTCGCGGTTTGCCATGCGCCGATCCGCTCCAGGATCAGCCGGCTGGCGTACGACAGCGCGATCGGGCGAAACGAGGGGGCAAGGGAAGTCTTGTCGAAAACCGCGACGCGCAGTCCCGTGCCGCGCAGCGCCAGGGCGAGCGTGCAGCCGACCGGCCCGGCGCCGTGGATGAGGACGTCAATCTCTGGCGCGGGCATCGCGCATCAGCGCCTCGATGTCCTCGATGCGCTTCGGCGCTTCGGCGGTAATCACCTCGCAGCCGCTCTCGGTAACGAGGACGTCGTCCTCGATACGGATGCCGATGTTGTGCAGCGGCTTTGGCACATCGTCGGCGGCGCGGATATAGAGGCCGGGCTCTACCGTCAGCACCATGCCCGGCGCGAGGCTGCGCCACTTTCCAGAGCGCTTGTAATCGCCGGCATCGTGCACGTCGAGACCCAGCCAGTGCCCGGTGCGGTGCATATAGAAGCGCTTGTAGGCCTCCTTCTCGAGGACTTCGTCGAGCGTTCCGGAAACAAGCTTCAGGTCGAGCATGCCCTGCGCGAGGACGCGAACCGCCGCGTCGTGCGGCTCGTTCCAGGCGTTGCCGGCGCGCACTTTGCCGATCGCCGCGAGCTGCGCCGCGAGCACCACCTCGTAGGTGTCGCGCTGCGCCGCGCCGAACCGGCCGTTCACCGGGAAGCTGCGCGTCACGTCCGAGGCGTAGCCATCGAGCTCGCACCCGGCGTCGATCAGCAGCAGCTCGCCGCCGCGCAGCGGCGCATTGTTGAAGACGTAGTGCAGCACGCAGGCATTCGGCCCCCCGGCGACGATCGGCCAGTACGCGGGGAACTGCGCGCCGCTGCGGCGGAACTCGTGCAGCAGCTCGGCTTCGATCTCGTACTCGTTGCGTCCCGGGCGCGTCGCCTGCATCGCGCGCCGGTGCGCGCCGGCGGCGATGCGCGCCGCGCGCCGCATCACCGAGAGCTCGTGCGCGTCCTTGACCAGGCGCATGTCGTCGATCAGCCCGCGCACGTCGTGCACGCGATCGGGGGCCGCGACGCCGGCGCGCGCGCGGGCGCGCACGGCGTTCAGCCAGCTCATCGCCCGCGCGTCCCAGTGCGCGTCGGCGCCAACGGGATAGAACAGCGCAGGCGAGTCTTGCAGCAGCGTCGCGAGGGTTTCGTCGAGCTTGCCGATCGGGTGCGCCTCGTCGAAGCCGAAGCGCTCGCGCGCGGTCTCGGGCCCGTAGCGGTAGCCGTCCCAGATCTCGCGTTCCTCGTCGCGGCTGCGGCAGAAGAGCAGCGACTTCGGCGTGCTTCCGGCGACGATCACCAGCGCCGCGTCCGGCTCGGGGAAGCCGCTCAGGTAGTAGAAGTGGCTGTCGAAGCGGTAGGGGAAATGCGTGTCGCGGTTGCGCACGCGCTCCGGCGCAGTGGGAATGACGGCGACTCCCGCCGCCATGGCTTCGGCCAGCCGCCGCCGGCGCTCGGAGTACATCGATATCGAATCAGTAGGTTTCATTTCGCGATGCCAGACGCGCCCTGAGTTCGGCAAGCCGCTCGGCCGAGCCGACGTCCTGCCACAGGCCGGCGTAGGGCTCGCCGCTCAACAGCCTGCGCTCCGCCGCCGCGCGCAGCAGCGGCGCGAGCGGCGCTCTTTCGCCGGGCTTCACCTGCGCGAAGAGCGCCGGCGACATGACCGCCACGCCTGCATAAGTGTAGCGCGGCCCGGCACCGTTGCCGATCAGGCCGTGATCGAGCGTGAAGTCGCCCGCCGGGTGATAAAGGGGATTGGGCACCAGCACCAGGTGGCCGAGCCGACCGGCGAGAGAATGCCTCAGCAGTTTTTCGAACTCCACTTCGCAATACACGTCCGAATTGACGAGCAGGAACGGCTCATCGCCGAGCAGCGCGCGCGCCTGCGCGAGGCCGCCCGCGGTCTCGAGCGGCTGCGGCTCGCGCGAGTAGGCGATGCGCAGGCCGTAGCGCGCGCCGTCGCCGATGCGCTCGACGATTCGCTCGGCGAGGTGCGACACGTTGATCACGGCCTCGCGGCAGCCGCTCGCCGCCAGCCGCTCGAGGTGCCAGGCGATGAGCGGCTTGCCGCCCGCCTCGACCAGCGCCTTGGGGAGGGCGTCGGTCAGGGGCCGCAGCCTCTCCCCACGGCCCGCCGCGAGGAGCATGGCTTTCATTCGAGCTGGTCGAGCAGCCCGGCAAGCGGGGCGAGCGCGGCGTAGCGCGCGGACACTGCGCGCACGTAGCCGATGAAGCGCGGCGTATCCGCGAGATATTTCGGCTTGCCGTCGCGATAGTTGATGCGCGCGAAGATGCCGAGGACCTTGAGGTGGCGCTGCAATCCCATCCACTCGAACGCGCGCCAGAACTCCGCGAAGTCGGTTTCCACCGGCAGCCCGGCGCGCTTCGCCTTTTCCCAGTACCGCACGCCCCAGTCGAGCACCAGCTCCTCGTCCCAGCTGACGAAGGCATCGCGCAGCAGCGACACCATGTCGTAGGTGATCGGCCCGAGCACCGCGTCCTGGAAGTCCAGCACGCCCGGGTTCGGATCGCTCACCATCAGGTTGCGCGGCATGTAATCGCGATGGACATAGACTGCGGGCTGCGCGAGGGCGCTCTTCACGAGCAACCGGAAAATGCCTTCCAGCCCGGATTTCTGGGCGTTTGACAACTCGACCCCCAAGTGCCTGGATACATACCACTCCGGGAAAAGATCCATCTCGCGGCGTAGCAGCGCTTCATCATAAGGCGGCAGCTCGCCGGGGCGCGTCGCGAGCTGCCAGCGCAGCAGCGCGTCGGTGGCGTCGCCAAGGAGCCGCGCCGCGTTGTCCGCATTGAGCTCCTGCAGGTAGGTCTGCGTGCCGAGGTCGCCGAGCAGCAGAAATCCCTGGGCGAGGTCCCCGGCGTGCACCTCCGGCGCATGCACGCCGGCCGCGCGCAGCAGGCCGGCGACGTGCACGAACGGCCGGCAATCCTCCTTGCCGGGCGGCGCATCCATGACGACGTAGGAACGGCCATCGCGCAGGGCGGCGCGAAAGTAGCGGCGGAAGCTTGCATCGACCGAGGCGGGAGTGAGGGAGAAGCGAGCGCCGCGCAGCTGCGCGGCGAGCCAGGATTCCAGGGCGGCGCGCCGAGAATCGGCGTGTATCATTGAAAATTCTAACATCAAGAGCATTGCCGCTCGCTCCATGGGGTACCGCTTCGCGACGCTGGCGCTCGCGCTCCTTGCTGCCGCGCCAGCCCTCGCGCAAACCAAGAGCGCGGACGAGCCGGGGCCCATGACCATCGATGCCGAGCACATCGAGGGCGTGAGCGAGATCGAGTTCACGGCGCGAGGCAACGCCGAGATCAAGCGCGACGAGCTTTCGATTTTCGGCGACGTCCTCAGGTACAACGCGGAATTCGGCCGCATCGAGGGCGATGGCGGCGTGCGCATGCAGCAGGGCGTGGACCGTTTGTTCGGCCCGCACCTGCTGTACAACTCGCTCGACGATACCGGCGCGTTCGAGCAGCCCGGCTTCCTCATGCAGCGCGCTCTGCCGGCGCACGGCGGCGCCGAGCACATGGAGTTCCTCGGCAAGGACAAGTACCGCTTCAGGAACGCGACCTTCACCACCTGCTCGCCCGCCAAGGAGGACTGGCGGCTGGAGGCGGCGGAGATCGAGCTCGATTACGAGGCGGAGGAGGGCAAGGCGAAGAGTCCGCGCATGCGCTTCTTCGACCACACGCTGATCGCGGCGCCGTTTGCCAGCTTCCCGCTCGAGAACCGCCGCCGCAGCGGCATTCTCGCGCCCTACTACGCCCATACCTCGACCCGCGGCCTGGAAGTCGGCGTGCCGTACTACTGGAACATCGCGCCCGAGAGCGACGCGACGATCACGCCGGTCATCATGCAGAAGCGCGGCTTCCAGCTGAAGAACCAGTTCCGCTACCTCGAGCGCAGCTATACGGGCGAGCTGAAGCTGGAATACATGCCGGAAGACTCGATCCTCAAGGACAAGCGCTACGGTGCATCGCTGCAGCACGCGCAAACCTTCCGGCCGGGCTTTACCGGGAACCTGGACTACAACAGGGTTTCCGACAACCGCTATTTCGTCGACCTCGCGTCGCAGGTGCGGCAAGTCTCGGTCGGCAACCTGCAGCAGGACGGCTATGTCACCTACACCGGCTCGGCTGCGGGAAGCGACTACAGCATGCAGGCGCGGATGCAGCGCTTCCAGACCCTGCAGGACCCGCTCGCGCCGATCGTTCCGCCGTACCATCGCGTGCCGCAGCTCAACTTCAGCACCGGCAGGAACGACGTCGGCGGCTTGCTCGACGGCGCGCTGGGCGCCGAGTACGTGGCCTTCCGCCACGAAAGCCTGGTCCAGGGCTCGCGCTCCAGCGCGAGCCCGAGCTTCGCCGCGCCGATCATCACACCCGGGTGGTTCTTCACGCCGAAGGCGGGGCTGCGCTACGTCGGCTACCACCTCGAGCGCCTCGCTCCCGGCCAGGAGGCCGGGCCGCACGCCACGATCCCCTGGTTCAGCGCCGACAGCGGGCTCGTCTTCGAGCGCGACTCGCGCTGGTTCGGCGAGAACCTGACGCAGACGCTCGAGCCGAGGCTGTTCTACGTAAGGGTGCCGTTCCGCAACCAGGACCAGATGCCGCTCTTCGATACCGCCCTCGCCGACTTCAACTATGCGCAGCTGTTCTCGGAGAACCGGTTCGCGGGCGGCGACCGCTTCGGCGACGCCAACCAGGCCACCCTCGCCCTGACCACGCGTTTCCTGCAGAGCGGCGGCCAGGAAGCTTTCCGCGCCACGG
>WNET01000906.1_pt1 | contig 11668 bp, 7 predicted proteins | sample 5399911 | NCBI WGS metagenome assembly WNET01 (sample SAMN13153333, study PRJNA577476) | soil metagenome | isolation source: 40 cm grassland meadow soil pre-rain plot 2 | place: USA:California | collected 2015-09-08 | reverse complement strand
CGCTCTCCCTGTGCGCCACCGCGAGCGACGTGTTGGAGCTCGCTCGCGGGGGCAACCGCCTCGTGGACCGCGCGCCCGCGCCCTTTTCGGTGGCCGAGACCTTCGCGTCGGTGCGCAGCATGATCCTGCCGATCGCCGAGGAAAAGGGCCTCGCCGTACGCCTCGTCCACCCCGTGCCCGAGCGGCGCGTGGGGCAGGCGCGGGCGTTGTCGCGCGTGCTCCTGAACCTCGCCACCAACGCCGTGAAGTTCACCGACACCGGGTTCGTGGAGCTGGCGGCGCGTCCCATTGATAGCAAGCGTCTCGAGTTCTCGGTGCGGGACACCGGCGCCGGGGTCGACCCCGCCCTGCTCCGCACGCTGTACCAGCCGGTGCGGCCGATGCCGGCGAACGGGCGCCACCACTTCTCCAGCTCCGGCCTGGGGCTTGCGATCTGCTGCAAGCTCGTGAAGGCCATGGGCGCCGAGCTCCAGGTAGAAACCCGACCGACTTGGGGAACCCGGTTCTTCTTCGAGGTCGAGTGTCCCTCCCCGGAGGGCTTGGCCTCGTGACGCTGCCGCGTGTGACGTTGCGGCGCGTGACGTTACCGCGCGCTGTGGCGCGCAGTCTACACACGACGCCGGCTCGCCATATCGCACCTGCTCCGCAGGCCGCAGGCCAAGCCGGGGCGTCGCCGGAGGATATGGGGTCGGTCACGAATGTGTCACGCAGCGCCCGCGCACGGCCTTTGCCACGGGTCCTGGGCATGACGACACTCCTCGACCTCCAACCGGCTCGACCGAACCTCTCGTTGGTGCACTCTGCCCCGCTCCGTCCGCGAGACCGCGAGCGGGGGGGCCGCCGCCTTTTCAATTTCATCGTGGCGGTCGTGGGGCTCGTCCTCACGTTTCCGCTGATGCTGCTCATCGCGGCGCTGATCAAGCTGACGTCCCGCGGACCCGTGTTGTTCACCCAGATGCGCGTGGGATTGGACCGCCGGGCGCTGTCGAACGCCGGGGGCAACACCCGCCGCCACACCGATCAGGGCGGTGAGCCGTTCACGATGTACAAGTTCCGCACGATGCGCTCCGCCAACGGCAACGGGAAGCAGGTGTGGGCGCAGCCCGACGACGTGCGCGTCACGCCGATCGGCCGCGTGCTGCGGAAGCTCCGGCTCGACGAGCTGCCCCAGCTGTTCAACGTGCTGAAGGGCGAGATGAACATCGTCGGCCCCCGGCCCGAGCAGCCCATGATCTTCGTGTACCTGCGCGAGCAGATCGAGGGCTACCAGCGGCGTCAGCGGGTTCGACCCGGCATCACCGGTTGGGCTCAGATCAACCAGGGGTATGACACATCGGTGGACGACGTGCGCCGCAAGGTGCGCTATGATCTCGAATACATCCGCCGCCAGTCGACGCTCGAGGACCTGAAGATCATGTGTCGCACCGTCCCCGTCATGGTCCTGCGCCGCGGGGGCTGGTGAGCGTCGCCTAGCTGGCGCTCTCCGCTCCGCGGCGCGTCGGCTCCCACACCGCAGTCCCCACGCCGCGGAGCGCGACCACCCAGGCGTGCAGCGCGGCGAGATTCCCCGATACGAGGTAGGCGGGCAAGGCGAGCAGCCGCGGCACGGGCCTGCGCGCCGGCCAGTGCCACCCGATGAGCGCCAGCGCTACCACGCCCGCGGCTGCCGCGACCAACGCCCACGCCCACCTCAAACCGTCGCCCGCCGCGAGCACCGTCACGGCGCTCAAGCTGCCGACGAGCGCCCAGGGAACGAGCCAGCGACACAATTTGTGACTGAGCAGCATCCAGGCGAACGTGCCGTAGCGCGCAGGGTTCAAGAGCGCGCGCATGTGCCACAGGGTGCGCAAGCCGCGCGCCATCGTCCGAACCTTGCGCCGGTATTCCTGCTGCAGCGTTCCGCCCCTCGGCACGAAGCAAATCGCCCCGGGCACCGACACGGCGCGCAGGCCGTGGCGCCGCGCCGTCAGGGCCGCCGCGAAATCCCGGCTCAGATCTTCGGGCAGGAATTGGCGGTGCAGCTCCGCTCGGATCGCGTAGAGACACCCTGACGCGCCCACGATGCCCGACATACGGGTCTCCAGGTCCCGCACCCACATCTCGTAGCCGACGTAGGTCCCCTCGCCCCGGTTGGCGGCGCCGTCGAGCCGCGTGATACTGAGATCGCGCCCCGAGGCCACGCCCACGGTCGGGTCGCGCAGCGCCACAACCAGGGCCCTGATCGCCTGCGGGTGAATCCGTACCGACGCATCGGTATTGACGATGATGTCGCCCTTGAGCACCGAGCGCGCGGCGTTCTCAGCGGCCGTATTGCCAGCGCGACGTGGCAGCCGCAGCAGCTCCACACCGCGAGCGGCATAGCGGGTGACGATATCGTCCGTCGCATCCGTCGACGCATCCGACACGACGACGATCTGGCGCCGCTCCGCCGGATAGTCGAGGGAGAGAAGACGCTCGATAGTATGCGCGATCGCAGCCGCCTCGTTGTAGGCGGGAAGCATGATGCTGACGAACGGCCAGTCCGCGGAGGCCTGCGGCGCCGGCGGTACGCGGCGGCCGAGGGTCAGCAGCTTGAGCAGCGCGGGATAGGCGAAGTAGGGATAGAGCGAGACGCCCAGCGCAACGGCGAGCGCGACGTACGCCGCGACCGTCACGGCAGCACCGGCACCGGGGACCCAGAGGTGACGAGCTGGTAGATGCCGTCGTAGCGCTCGCACCAGCGCTCCGTCCCGAAATCACGGCACAGCCGTTCGCGTGCACGAGCGGCCCGCGCGCGGGCCGCCGCCGGCGCGCGGTACGCGGCTCGAATCGCGGCCGCGAGCGCGGCCGGGTGGTCGGGTGGCACGAACACGGCTTCCTCGGGCGTCAGCATCTCCGGGACGCCTCCCACATCAGTGGCGATCACCGGCACGCCTGCGGCCATCGCCTCGAAGACGACCATTGGGCTCCCCTCGGTACGGGAGCTGAGCACGAAGAGATCGAAGGCCGCAAACAACGGGGCGGCGTCCGGCACGACGCCGTGCCAGCGCACTCGCCCGTCCAGACCGAGACGCCGTGCCTGCGCGGCGAGCGGACGACGCTCCGCGCCGTCGCCGATCACCGAGGCGACGAGCGGCAGGTCGGCGACGTGGCCGATCGCGTCGAGCAACACGTCCAGACCCTTCTCGCGACTCAGTCGGCCGACCCAGCCGACGACAAACGCCTCCGGCCCGAGACCCAGCGCGCGCCGGGCGGCGGCGCGATCGAGCGCAGGCCCCGGCCGCCAGGCGTTCGGGACCACGTGGATCCGCTCCGCGCGAACGCCCGCACGCACGAGCCTCGTCTTGAGCGGCTGCGACACCACGACCACTGCGTCGAAGCGCCGGAACGCGCGACACTGCAGCCACTCGTACACGCGGTTCTTCCAGTCCCCGCCGGTGAAGCCGTGCACGGTCGTGACCACGGGAACTCCGGCTCGCCGAGCGACGCCCGCGTCCAGCACGTCCGGCCGGTACCCGTGCGTATGCACGACCGTCGGCCGCAGCCGCCGGCACAGCTCCGCCACCGCGCCGCGCTCGCGCCGGTACCCCCGCGGGCCCGGCAGCACGATGTGCGTCTCCACGCCCGCGTCGGCGAGCGGGGTGAAAAACGGGTGATCCACAGCCGGCCCTGTCAGGACCGCGGCGACGTGGACGTCATGACCCGCCCGGCGTTGCTCCCGGGCGAGCCCCTGGACGACCCGCTCGAGGCCACCCACGTCGGATGGCGCCGCGACGTGAAGGATCAGCATGGGAGCATGCGGCCAGCCTCAGGCCAGAACGTCGGTCGCCCCTGCCGGCTCGACGCCGGCCTGGCGGCGCTCGTCGCGCATCAGCGCATCCATGAAGAACTTGGTGGCCCAGTTGAGAATCTGGTATGAGCCGTATTCCGCACCCAGCGGGAAGGACCCCTTGATGCCCCCGCGCACCCCGGGGTTGCGGCTGGTGCGGTTCTGCGTGGACTTGAGGAAGCGCAGCACCGGCTCCACCGGCTCGAGCCATTTGCGCTCGCGGGTGATCGCGAACAGACGCAGCCAGATGTTGGCCATCTGCGCCTGCCCGGTCAGGCAGCTCCAAGAGCCCGCCGGATGCCAGCCGGCCGCAAACCTGCCCGGCAGCCTCCCGTCCGGCTCCACCGCGAGCGCGACGCGTTCGGCCGCGCACGCCGCCGCAGCTATCAGCGCCTCGTCCTCGAGGACGCGGCCGCCCTCGAGCAGGCCCCGGATGGTGTAGGCAATCGTGTGCAGCAGGGGTCGCCGCGGGTCACTGAGACAGCAATCCGGAAACCAGCCGTCGTCGTGTTGCCGCCGTGCCACCGCGCGCAGGCACCGGGCCGCCGCCGCCCGGAGCTCGGGAGCGCCCAGGCGCCGACTCGCCTCCGCCAGCGCCCATGCGACGCGGGCGTTGTACAGCGTCGCGCGCTGGTCGGCGAAACGGGAATTCCCGCGACGCCACAAACCGTCCTCGTCGAGAGTGGCGAGCAGATAGCCGACCGCGCGCCGCGCGCCGGCCGCGAAGATCCCCGAGCCCGTTTCGGCGAAGGCGGCAAGCCAGCCGAGCAGCACCTGTCCCGTGTTGAACACCGCGGGCGACGGGCGCTCCCCGATCACGCCACCCCGCACGGCGCCCGACGGCAGCTGGATCTCGAGCTCCCAGCGCGCAGCCCGCTCGGCCCGCTGCGCCAGCTCGGGACGCTTCAAGTGTCTGGCCGCCTCGAACAACGTCGGGATGATGTAGCCCGTCGTCTCCGGATACGCCGGCTGCCACCCCCGCGATTCGAAGTAGGGGTTCCACGCCAGGCTGTACCCCCGGGCAATCCCGCCGTCACCGGTGACATCCTGCGCCCGCAGGAGCCACTCGAGCGCCGAGACGAGGTGCGGGCGGTGATCCGGATCCACCGAGTATCCGGCGCGCTCCTGCCACGACTCCTCGAACGCCGCCGGATTGAAGACCGGGTGCGCGCGGACTTGACGGAGCCGCGCCTGAACGGCGCGTGCCACACGGGGGAACGGCACCGGAAGGGCGAGCGTATCGTGAAGTGGGCTCATGATGGCCGGACGTGCGCCGCCACCCAGCGGACGACGCGATGGGCCTGGGCGTGCGCGGGCCGCAGCGTCCACCCCACGCTCCGGCACGATACCACGTCCGCTCCGAACCCGGTCTTGAAGCGGTGGAGCCCGTGCGCGGGATCCCCGGAGTTCACCGCCGACACGGGGGTGCCGCCCAGGTTGTAGTGGGTAAACCCCATGTCGGCCAGCGCGCACATGATGCGCCAATGCAGCCACTGTGCCGCGTCGCGCTCGTACCCCGCCGGCGTGGAGCCGCCGATGAGATAGAATGCCCGCCGGTTGGCCCAGCCCACCAACGCCGCCACGAGGGGCGTCTGATCGTGCCAGGCGGACCACGTTGTGATCCCCCAGGGCGACGGGCCCTCAGGCGACGTCAGCACGACGTCGGGCAGGGCGGCAGCGAACGGATCGCCCCGCTCCGAGGCCCGCGCCGACGCCTCGCGCTGCACGGTGGCCAGCAGGTCCCGCGCAGGCTCTCCGTCGAGGGTGCGCAGCACCCAACCCTCGCGCTCACCGCGCTGCATGTGACGCCGATGGTGTTTCGAGCAACGGGGCGCCAACTCGTCGCGCGAACCCTGGAGGCGCACCACATACTCCAGTCGGTCGCGCGCGCTCGCGCCCGCCCGGGGCTCGGGCTGCCACGACCCGTCGTAGGAATCGAACTGGATGTCGACAGCGCCACGCGCGCGCAACTGCTCCACGAGCGCCGCGAGCGCGGCTTCGCGCTGCGACGGCTCGACGACGGCAGGAACGGTCGGAAAGTAGAAGTGACGCGGCTTGAGGCCGAACCGGCACCGAGAGGCGACCCCGGCCGCGAGGCCGGCCGCGTCGTCTCCCTGGTAGAGCTCCGCGAACAACGGCGTACCGGGGGGCGCCGCGGCCGCGAGACCCGCCGGCGAGTGGAACAGGCTGCCCCCACATCGCTCCACCAGCGCCCGCCAGCCACGGGGGCACTGCGATGCGACCACCCAGCGCAGCTCGCGCCGCAAAGTGGTGCGGGGCAACGTGTCCATGAGCGGCATCGAGCGTCTCCCCCAGGTTCGCCCGTTTCCTAGGCCAGTTCTGTGCCGTCAGGGGGTCCCCGGCTGCCGGAGCCGCCTGGTGTGGCGCCGGCGCGACAGGCGCGGTGACGTCGCCGCGCTGCCGGTGGCCTCGGACGCTCGCCTTGGCCTTGGCGAGGCTCCGCGACCGCAAGGGCACGCACGGGGCGGGGGGTACGGGACTCGGAGGCCACGACGGTGGTGGCCTTCCTCTTGCCTATCGCGGCCTTGATATGCCCGACGCCGACCAACGCCCAGACCTCGACCGCGCCCTCGTCACCGGGCTCGCCTGGACCGGAGGTGTCAAGTGGGTCGCCCAGCTCGTCAGCTGGGCCGCAACCCTGATCGTCGCTCGCCTCATCACGCCCACGGACTACGGGCTGTTCGCCATGGCCATGGTCTATGCGGGCTTCGTGCAGCTCGTGAACGAGATGGGACTCAGTCCGGCCATCGTGCAGTACCGCGACCTGACGAGCCGGCAGATCGGACAGCTCGGCGGCCTGGCGCTGCTGGCCGGGGTCGCTCTGTTCGCCCTGTCGCTCGGCCTCGCGGGCGCGATCGCCGCGTTCTTCGGAGAGCCGGTGGTCCGGTGGATCATCGTCGCGCTCAGCCTCACCTTCATCGTCCGCGCGTTGCAGGTCGTGCCGCGGTCGCTGCTCGCTCGCGATCTCGAGTTCCGGCGCCTCGCCTGGATCAACGCGGGCGAGGCGCTCGTGTGGAGCCTCACCACCCTCCTCGGTGCCCTCGTGGGATTGGGCTATTGGGCGCTGGTGTTGGGCGCCGTGGCGAGCGGAGCCGCGGTGACGGTCGTGCTGTGCATCCAGCGCCCCCATCATCTCTCCTGGCCACGCGACATCCGGTCCATTGCGAAGGCGATGCATCTCGGCTGGTATATCGTGGTCTCGCAGCTCTGCTGGTACGTGTACAGCCACGCCGACCTGACGATCGTCGGACGGGTGCTCGGCAAGGCGCCGCTGGGCGCGTACACGAAGGGCTGGGACATCGCGAGCGTCCCGACGGACCGCATCAGCACCCTGGTCGGCCAGGTGACGCCCGCCGTCTTTTCCGCCGCCCAGAAGGACCCGACGACGCTGCGGCGCTACCTGCTCGCACTGACCGAAGGGCTCGCACTGCTGACGTTCCCCATGTCGGTGGGCCTTGCCCTGGTCGCGGACCTGTTTGTCATCACCGTGCTCGGCGAGCAATGGCGCCCCGCGATCGTCCCCGTGCGGCTGCTGGGGTTGTACGGCGGATTCCGCGCGATTTTCAACACGCTGCCGCAAATGCTGGTGGCGACAGGCCACGCGAAGCAGAATATGCGGTTCAATCTCTTCGCGGCGGTCGCGGTCCCCGCGGCGTTGTACATCGGCAGCCGGTGGGGGACGACCGGCGTGGCGCTCGCGTGGATCGTCGGCTATCCGCTCATCACCATCCCGACGTTCTTCCGGCACACGCTGCGCATCCTCGACCTGCGCGCCAGCGCCTATCTGCGCGCGCTGTGGCCGGCTGCCAGCGCCGCAGCCGGCATCGCCGTGGCGGTGCTGCTCCTGCGCGCCGTGATACCGCCGGCATGGCCGGCCGGCCTGCGGTTGGTACTGGAAGTGCTCGGCGGCGCGGTGGGGTACGTTGCGGTGCTGCTCGTTGCGCACGGCAGCCGCATGCGGGTCGTGACCGCGCGCCTCCGCCACCTAGCCCGGCGGCCGGCGCCGCCGCCGACCTGCGTGACCGGCCCGTCGGCGGCCCGCGCCCGGCTCCTCCTCATCACCTATCACTTCCCGCCCGACGCCGCGGTCGGGGCGCTCCGCTGGCAAAAGCTCGCCCGGCACGCGGCGGCGCGGGGTTGGGGGCTCGACGTGATCGCGCTCCATCCGGCGCAGGTCAAGAGCGCCGACCCGGACCGGCTCGCCGATCTGCCGGCGGGCGTGCGCGTCTACGGCATTCCGCTGCCGCGGGCGCGGGTCGAGCAGATCGGTTTCGTGGTGTGGCGCCTCTACGACTGGGCGCGGCGGTTCAGGCGGTGGCTCGCACCGGCGCGCGGCAGTCTTGCGGAGCCCCGTCGCGAGTCCCTGCCGCGGTCCGAGATCCGCTGGTTCCCGCGCGACCTACGGGACGTCGCGCGCGCGTATCTCGCCTGGCTCGAGTTCGGCGCCATGGGTCGGTGGGGCCGCGCGGCCGCGCGGTGCGCGATCCAGCTGTTCGAGCCCGGCGTGCACCGTGCCGTGATCAGCTGTGGCCCACCACACATGGCACACGACGCGGGCCGGTTAGTCGCGCGGGCGTGCGGCCTGCCGCTCGTCTTGGATCTGCGCGATCCCTGGAGTCTCATGCAGCGGCTCCCCGAAGCGGTCGCCAGCCCGGTGTGGTTTCGGCTGGCGGCGTGGTACGAGCGCCGCGCCGTGGCGCAAGCGGCGCTGGTCGTCGCCAACACCGAGTCGCTGCGCAACGTCCTGCGGGGCGTGTATCGAGCGGCCGCCAGTCGCATCATTGCAGTCCCGAACGGGTTCGACGACGAGCCGGTGTCGCCAAGCCGCCCGTCGCGGCGCTTCACCATCGGGTACGCCGGTACGATCTACTTCGATCGCGACCCGCGGACGCTGTTCCGCGCCGCGGCGCGCGTGATCAAGGAGCGCCGCCTCACGCCTCACGACTTCGCGATCGAGCTGATGGGGAACGTGGAAAGCTTCGACGGCGTGGGGATCGAGCGGATCGCGCGAGAGGAGGGCATCGGACCGTTCGTCCGGACGTTCGCGCCGCGGCCACGACGTGAGGCGCTGGAATTCCTGTCGCGCGCGGCAGTGCTCGCTATCCTGCCCCAAGATTCGGATATGGCGATCCCGGCCAAGATCTTCGACTACATGCGCTTCGATGCATGGCTGCTGGTGCTCGCGGAATTCGGGAGCGCCACGGAGCAATTGCTCCGCGCCAGCGGCGCCGACGTCGTGTCGCCCGACGCCTCGGACACGCTCGCCGCGCTGCTCCACCTGCGCTATCTCCAGCACCAGCGAGGTGAGCGGCCGGTGCGGCTGTGCGTGAACGAGCACTACGGCCGACGCGCGCAGGCGGATCGGTTGTTCACCGCGCTCGAGGGAATTACCGGGGCGCCGCCCCGCGTCACCGAGGAGCCCGCGCTCGTATGTGCGGCATCGTAGGCGTCGTTCACCGCGATCTGGAGCAGCCCGTCGAGCCGGGAGTGATCCGGACGATGTGCCGGGCCATTCGCCACCGTGGGCCCGACGACGAAGGACTTTTCGTCTCGGGGCAGGTCGGCCTCGGCATGCGCCGGCTGAGCATCATCGACTTGGAAGGAGGGCGCCAGCCGATCGCGAACGAGGACGGCTCCAAGGTCATCGTCTTCAACGGCGAGATCTACAACTATCGCGAGCTGCGCGCGGACCTGGCGCGGCGCCGGCACCGGTTCCGGACGGCCTCCGACACCGAAGCCATCGTGCACCTGTACGAGGAGGCAGGCCCGGCCGCGGTGGAGCGACTGCGTGGCATGTTCGCCTTCGCCGTCTGGGACTCGGAGCATCGGTCGCTGTGCCTCGCGCGGGATCGCTTCGGCATCAAGCCCCTCTACTATGTGGTCACACCGTGGGGACTCGCCTTCGCGTCCGAGCTGAAGGCGCTCGTGGCTGGGGGTTTGACGGGGCGCGAGCTCGACTGGGAGGCGCTCGATGCCTACTTCCAGCTGGGCTACATCCCAGCTCCTGCGAGCCCGTTCCGCGATGTGCGCAAGCTCCCGCCGGGCCATTGGCTGATGTGGCGCCCCAGCGGGGAGCTCCAGATCCACCAGTACTGGGACCTGCCGCGGCACGCCGCCGCGGCTCCGCCCGAGCCCGAACGCCACGTGCTCGAATGGCTGGACGAGTCCGTCGCCGCGCACCTGATCAGCGACGTCCCGGTCGCGGCCTTTCTCTCGGGAGGGCTCGACTCGTCGGCGGTCGTTGCGAGCATGGCCCTCGCCGCCCAGGGAGCGGACGCCGTACCACAAGCGTTCACCGCGCGCTACTTCGGCTCCGGCGCGGCCGCGGCGGACGAGACGGAGCTGGCGCGACAGCTGGCGTCGCGCTACGGCGTCCGGTTGAACGTGGTGGATATCACCCCGGATGTGCGGGACACGTTCGAGCCCATCGTGCGCGCGCTGGACGAGCCGCACGCCGATGACTCCGCCATCCCGACGTGGGCGCTCTCACAGGCCGTAGGCAGCTCCCACAAAGTCGCCCTCACCGGCATCGGCGGCGACGAGCTGTTCGCCGGGTATCGGCGCCACCTCGGCCTTGTGGCCGCGGAGCGCTACGCCCGGCTGCCGGGCGCGCTCCGCCGGGCCGCCGCGCGCGTCGCCCAGCTCCTTCCGGACTCCGCCGGGAGCGGCCTCACCATCGATCGCCTCAAGCGGTTCCTCCGGGTCGGCGACGCGGGCACGGCGGAGCGCTATCTCGATCTGCTCAGCCGGGCCGACGACGCCGTGCGTCTCCCGCTGTACGCTCCCGATCTGCGCGGGGGGATCGGCGGCGACTCCGCGCGCAAGCATTTCCGGGGCCTGCACCGCGACGGCCCGGCGCGCGACCCGCTCGCCGCGGCCCTCTATTTCGACTATCGCACGTATCTCGCGGACGACATTCTCGCGTTGTCGGACCGGCTGTCGATGGCTCACTCGCTCGAGATTCGTGTGCCCTTCGTAGACCATGGGCTCGTCGAACACGTGTTCCCCCTGCCCAGCCGCTTGAAGGTCGGCCGCTGGGAGCACAAGCGACTGCTGCGGCGCGCACTCGCCACGCGCTTGCCGAGCGCGCACTTCCAGGCACCCAAGCGGGGCTTCGTCGGCCCGACGGCCGTATGGCTGCGGCGCGAGCTTCGCCCGCTGCTCGAGGACGAGCTCTCCGCGAGTCGGACCCGCCGCCTCGGGTACTTCGATGCGGCGGCGCTCACCCGCCTCCTCGCCGACCACTTCTCGCGCCGGCACAATCGCGAGGGCATCCTCTGGGCGCTGCTATGCTTCTCCACCTGGCACCGCATCTACCTGGAGCCGCCAGGCGTGGCCCCCTACCACCCGACCCGGGCGCTGCACACCAAGGCCCCGGCGCTCGTCGGCGAGCCGCCGGAGACCCCGCCGTGAGCGAATCCGCGCGCGTCGCCCTCGACGCACCTCCGGATCTCGCGTCGACGCCGCAAGACGCCGCCACGCGCGAGCTCGACCGCTCGCTCCTGCGGGGGATCGCCTGGACCGGAGCGATGCGCTGGGCCACCCAGGTGCTCAGTTGGGCCTCCACACTCGTCGTGGCCCATCTGCTCGCCCCAACCGACTACGCACTGGTCGCGATGGCCCTCGTCTACCTGGGGCTCGCACAGCTCGTCAACGAGTTCGGGCTGGGCACCGTCATCGTCATGCGTCGCGACCTCGGCGAAAGCCAGATCGCCCGTCTGGGTGGGCTGTCCTCCCTCCTGGGACTGGGGTTCGTGGCACTCTCGGCTCTCCTCGCAGGGCCGGTGGCGCAGTTCTTCGGGGAGCCGACCGTGCGGTGGCTCATCACCGTCTTCAGCC
>WNET01000900.1_pt1 | contig 11689 bp, 8 predicted proteins | sample 5399911 | NCBI WGS metagenome assembly WNET01 (sample SAMN13153333, study PRJNA577476) | soil metagenome | isolation source: 40 cm grassland meadow soil pre-rain plot 2 | place: USA:California | collected 2015-09-08 | reverse complement strand
CGCCCAACTACACGTTCTTCGCCGTCGAGACATTCATCGACGAGCTGGCCCACCTGGCCAAGGCCGACCCGGTGCAGTTCCGCCTGGCGATGCTGGGCGGTGCACCGCGGCTGGCCCGTGTGCTGAAGCTCGCCGCCGATCGGGCCGGGTGGGACTCACCGCTCCCGCCCAACGTCGGCCGCGGGGTCGCCTGCGTGACCGCGCAGGAGCGGAAGTCGCCGACGTGGACGGCGAGCGTGGTGGAGGCGCAGGTGGACCCGGCGAGCGGCGCGGTGAAGGTGCGGAAGATCGTCTGCGCGGTGGACTGCGGCATCGTCGTCAACCCCGACGGCGCCCGCTCGCAAATCGAGGGCTCGCTGCTCTTCGGCCTCTCGAACGCGCTGAAGGAGCGGGGCACCGTGAAGAACGGGGCGCTCGAGCAGTCGAACTTCCACGACTACCAGGTATTGAGGATGAGCGACGTGCCCGAAGTCGAAGTGCATGTCGTCCCGTCAACCGAGTACCCCACGGGCCTCGGCGAGCCCGGCACGACCACGATCCTCCCCGCGCTGTCGAACGCGATCTTCGCGGCGACCGGCGCGCGGGTGCGGAGCGCGCCGCTCACGGCCGAGCGCGTGCTCACGGCGATCCAGCAGAAGGCGTAGCCAACCAGTCGGAGGGGGCCTCGACGGCCCCCTCCGAGGCCGGGGGAAGCGCTCCCGCGCGAGAGCGAACCCCCAGAACTCGAGCGCGCCGGCCAAGCCGGCGCTCGAACGGCGCTCACTCCGACGCTCGGCGTCCTCGGCACCGGCGGCCGAACGCGAGCGATCCCGCGAGGCAGCCAAGCCCGCCCAGCAGCACCATGCGCGCGGTGCCGAGGCTCGCCGCGAGCGTCCCCGCCAGCAGCGTGCCGGCCGGGGCGAGACCGACGAACGCCATCGTGTAGAGGCCCATCACGCCCCCGCGCCGGTCGTCCGCGACGATGGTCTGGATCAGCGCGTTGCTCGAGGCGAGCTGGACCATCACGCCGAATCCGGTGACGAACAGCAGGGCGAGCGACAGCCAGAGCGCGTCGGAGAGCGCGAACAAGGCGAGCGCGCTGCCGGCCACGGCGGCTCCGACCGTGATCGTGGCCGCCGACTGACCGAGCGAGCGCTGGCCCGACAGGACGAGCGTACCGACGAGCGCGCCGCAGCCGGACGCCGCCATCAGCCAGCCGAGGGTCTCCGGGCCGCCGTGGAGCACTTCCGACGCGAACACGGGGAGCAGCACGGTGTACGGACGACCCAGCAGAGTGACGAGGGCCACCAACATTAGAATGGCCGCGATCGGCCGGGTCGAGCGTGCGTAGCGCGCGGTCTCGTGGAGCCCACGAAGGATCGGCGTCGCGGTCCGCGCCGGGGCCTGCGGCGCTGCGCGCATCGCCCCGAGCGCCAGGAGGACCGCCGCGTAGCTCGCGCCGTTCACGAGAAAGCATACCCCCTCACCGGCGTGCGCGACGATGGCGCCGCCGATCGAGGGGCCGATCAGCCGCGCCGCGTTCGTGACCGACGCGTGCAGGGCGACCGCGTTCCCGACGTCGTCCCGACTCTCGACGATGTCGGCGACGAAGGCCTGGCGGGCCGGGACGTCGAGGGCGCCGACGACCCCGAGGAGGGCGCCGATCGCGACCAGCTGCCAGACGGCGACCACACCCGCCAGCGCCAGCCCTGCCAGGACCAGCGTCAGCGCCATCGCGAGGCTCTGCGTGACGACGAGGATCCGGTGACGGCTCCACCGGTCGCTGAGCCCCCCCGCGATGGGCATCAGGAGGAGCGAGGGGAGCTGGCCCGCGGCGGCGAGGACGCCGAGCAGGAGTGGCGAGCCCGTCAGCCGATAGGCGAGCCAGCCCATCGCCACCTGCTGGACCCAGGTGCCGACCAGCGACACGGACTGGCCACCGAGAAAGAGACGGACGTTCCGCGACCGGAGGCTGCCGAAGGCCCGCGCGCGGGGGAGCTCCATCGACGAGGTGGGCGGGTGACCGCCAATGCGGGTCACCCGCCCTTGCGGGTCACGCGCGCTTCAGCTGGGCACGGTCGATCGGAAGCGTGCGAACGCGCTTGCCCGTCACCGCGTAGATCGCGTTGCAGACGGCGGGCGCCACGCTCGGCACGCCGGGCTCGCCGAGGCCTCCCGGCGCCTCGCCGGAGTCCAGGATGTGCGGCTCGACGACCGGCATCTCGTTGATGCGGAGCATCGGATAGTCGTGGAAATTGGACTGTTGCACACGACCGCGGTCGATCGTGATCCGGCCGTAGAACGCGGCCGTGAGCGCGTACACCGCGCCCCCTTCCATCTGCGCCTTGACCTGGTCGGGATTGACCGCGATGCCGGGATCGATGGCGGCGACGAGCCGGTGGACGCGGACGGCCCCGTCCGGGGCGACCGACACCTCGGCCACCGTGGCGGCGTAGCTGCCGTAGGAGAATACGACGGCGATGCCGCGTCCGCGCCCGGACGGGAGCGGCGCCCCCCAGGCCGCCTTGGTCGCGGCCAGCTCCAGCACCCCCTTGTGGCGGGGCGACTTGCCGAGCAGCGCACGCCGGTACTCGTACGGATCCTTGCCGGCCAGGTGGGCCAGCTCGTCGATGAAGCTCTCGATGATGAACCCGTTCTGCGACGGGCCGACCGAGCGCCAGAACCCGAGCGGGATACCGAAGTCCTTGTTGGTCCACTCGATGCGGAGATTCGGGACGTCGTAGGGCATGTTGCGCACGGCTTCGACCGCGGCGGCGTCGATCTCGCCCGCCTTCGCGCGTCCCTTCTGGATCAGAATGCCCGGCCCCACCATCCGCGTGAACCACGCGGCGGGCATGCCGTTGGCGTCGAGCGCCGCCCGGAAGAGGTTGTACGTTGCGGGACGGTAGAAGCCGTGAGTCAGGTCGTCCTCGCGCGTCCACATGACCTTCACGGGCGCGCCGACCGCCTTCGCCGTCTCGACGGCGTCCACGATGAAATCCTGCTCGCCGCGCCGGCCGAACCCGCCGCCGAGCAGCGTCGTGTGCACGGTGACCTTCTCGGGCGGGAGCCCGGTGAGGCGCGCGCCCGTCGCCTGAGTGCCTCCAGGGTTCTGCGTCGGCGCCCAGATCACGCAGGCGTCGGGCGTCACCTGCGCCGTCGCGTTCATCGGCTCCATGCACGCGTGCTCGAGGAACGGCACCTGGTACACCGCCTCGTGCACGCGCCCGCCTGCGGCGAGCGCCTTCTCGGCGTCGCCGTCGTTCCGCGCGACCTGACCCGGCTGTCTGGCGGCGGCCTCGTACTCGCGCGTGATCATCGCGCTCGACACCTGAGCGGTCGGTCCCTCGTCCCACGTCACCCGGAGCGCTTTGCGCCCCTGGGAGGCCGACCAGAAGCCGTCGGCGACCACGGCGATGCCGTTCGACACCTGGACGATGTGCTTGACGCCTTTTACCTGTTTCGCGGCTGTCGCGTCGAAGCTCTTCACCTTGCCGCCGAAGACGGGGCAGCGCTCGATCGAGGCGACGAGCATCCCCGGCACCACCACGTCGACCCCGTAGATGCCGCGGCCGGTGATCTTCTCGGGCGTGTCGCGCCGGTGCACATGCTTGCCGATATAGCGGAATTTGTCGGGGGTCTTGAGCTTCGGGTCCTGCGGCACGGGCAGCTGCTGCGCACGATCCACGAGCTGGCCGTAGAGGAGCCGTCGTCCGGTCGGCTTGTGGACCACCGCGCTCGGCTCCGTCTCCACGCTCTCGACCGGCACCCCCCACTCGTTGGCGGCGGCCTGCATCAGCATCTCGCGCGCCCCTGCGGCGGCCTTGCGCCACATTGCCAGGTGGTCGCGGACGCCGCGGCTTCCACCGTAGGACTGGGCGCCCGTGACAGGGTTCTTGAAGAGCGCGGGATTGGCGGGCGCCTGCTCGACGCGGACCCGGTCGAGGTCGACGTCGAGCTCATCGGCGATGATCATGGGCGTCGTGGTCAGCGAGCCCTGCCCCATCTCGGGTACCGAGTTGGTAATCGTCACGACGCCGTCGCGATCGATCCGGAGCCACTGGTTCGGCGCGAACACACCCGGCGTCTGCGCGAGGGCGTCGGACCGGCGACGCGGGAGCGGGAAGCCGATCGTGAGCCCCGCGCCGACCGCGAGGCCGCCCTTGAGGAGCGCGCGTCGGGAGACGAGCGTCTTCATCGCGCGCCTCCTTTCTGGAGCGCCGCCGCCTGATGGATCGCGGCCCGGATGCGCTGGTAGGTCCCGCAGCGGCAGATGTTGCCCGCCATCGCGGCGTCGATGTCGGCGTCCGTCGGGGAGGGCTTGCTGGCCAGGAGGGCCGCTGCCGACATGCTCTGCACCGGCTGGCAGTAACCGCACTGGGGCACGTCCACCTCCGTCCACGCGCGCTGCAGGGGGTGGTCACCCTTGTCCGAAAGGCCCTCGATCGTGGTCACGCGTTTGCCGGCGGCGGCCGAGGCCGGCGTGACGCACGCGCGCACGGGCGCGCCATCGAGGTGGACCGTGCACGCGCCGCAGAGCGCCATGCCGCACCCGTACTTGGTTCCGGTCAGGCCGAGCGTCTCCCGGAGCACCCACAGGAGGGGCATCTCGGGCTGGACGTCGACCCGCTGCGCTTTGCCGTTGACAGTGAGTGAGACCATGGAGACCTCCTGGGCCAGAATCTGACGCGCCTCAGGAAACACCAGCATCACCTCGCTGTCAACTCCTGTATAAAATTTTCGACTCTAGTCACGCGCGCCGCGGCGTGGGATCGTCGGCGCATGACGCTCTACTCGCGCCATCAGCTGATCGTGCTGCTCGTCCTCCTCAGCGCCGCGGGGTTCGGCCTCGCCGTCGGTCACTGGCGCCGCGCTCACCCCGATGTCGTCGAGCGGCTGGAGCAGTTCGATCGGACCCCGCCGCCCGCGGGCTCACTCGCGCCGCCGGCGCGGTTCCCGGCATCCCCCGAGCGCGGGCACCCACGAGCGACGCCGCGGTCAGCGCGACAGACGTCGCGCGCCGCGCGCATCGACCTCAATCGCGCGGACGTCGCCGAGCTGACGCAGCTTCCCGGCATCGGGCCCGTGCTGGCGACGCGAATCGTCCAGGCGCGCGAGGCCGACGGACCATTCGCCGCGGTGGACGATCTCCACCACGTGGGCGGCGTGAGCCGCCGCACGATCGAGCGGCTCCGACGGCTCGTGACGGTCACCCGCTGACGGGTCTTCCATGCCATGGCGCGCGATGCCGCTCGCTCCCGTCGCGATCGCGTTCGCCGCCGGCGTGGGCCTCGCCCCCTGGGCGCGTCCGGACGTGGCCTGGACGACGTGGCTCGCAGCGCTCGCGAGCACCGGCGCGCTCCTCCTCACGGGCCGGACGGCCGGGGCGACGGCCTTGCTCCTCGTCGGCGTCGCGGCCGTCGGCGCCCTTCATGGAATCGAGACGCCCCTGCCGCCCGGCCACGTCGCCCGCCTCGATCTGCCGCGGACGGCGCACGTGGATGGGCGGCTTGTCGCCGAGCCGGTCTGGTGGGCCCCCGATCGCGTCCGTCTCCTCATCGAGGTCGAGCGCGTCGACGGCCTCGAGCGCTCGGGACGGATCCAGGCGACCGTGTACGGCGTGGCGCCACCGCTCGTCCTCGGCCAGCGGATCACGGCGGAACTGCGCCTCCACCCCGCGATCGGCTTCCGCAATCCTGGGACGTTCGACTACGCCGAGCACCTCAAGCGCGAGGACATCCGCGTCACGGCAACGGCGCGCGCCGACCGCCTCACGCCGGTCGACCACCCTGCGCCGCCCTGGCCCGAGCGGATCAAGCGCGCGTCGGTGGCGGCGATCTCCCAGGCGTTGCCACGCGCCTCCGCGGCGCTGCTGGCAGGGCTCCTGCTGGGCGAGCGGACCGCCCTGCCACCCGAGCTCGACGAGGGCTTCCGCCGCGCCGGCGTCTATCACGTCCTCGCGGTGTCCGGCTTCAACGTCGTGCTGCTCGCCGCGGCGGTGCTCGCCCTCTGCCGGCTCGCCCGCGTCGGCCGCCGCGTGTCCGCGGTCGCCGCGATCGTCGTCGTCGTCGGCTTCGCAGCGGTCGTCGGGCCCGAGCCCTCGGTGCTGCGCGCCGTCGTCATGGCGGTGCTAGTTCTCGCGGCGCTGCTCCTCGAGCGGGAGGCTTCGGTCACCAACAGCCTCGCCCTCGCCGCGCTGGCGATCCTCGCCATCCGCCCGGGTGACCTGCTCGACCCGGGCTTTCAGCTCTCCTTCGCCGCGACCGCCGGCATCGTAGCGGCGCCGATGCCGCGCGGCGTGATCGCCGGCGCGATCGCTGTCAGCGCGGCGGCCCAGCTCGCGGTTCTGCCGATCACCCTCACCCACTTCAACCAGCTCTCGACGATCGGCGTCGTCGTGAACCTCGGGGTCGTGCCCCTGGCGGGCGTGGCCACGGTCGCGGGGCTCCTCGCGGTCGCTGCCTCTTTCCTGAGCGCGGGCGCAGCCCAGATCGGCTTCGACGCGGTCTGGCCAGTTCTGCTCGCTCTCCGCGCCGTGGTCGCGCTCGCGGCCGCGGTGCCCGGGGCGGTCGTGTACCTGCCGGCGCCCCACGGGGTCGCCATCGCCTTCTACGCGGGAGCCCTCGCGCTAGGGCTCGTCTGGTGGCGGCTTCGTGCCGAGCGGCCTCGTGTCGGGGGACCGAGCGGCGCGGCGGCCCTCATCCTGCTCGTGCTCGCCGTCGCCGTGGCGGTGTGGCCTCTGCTCCGGCCCCCCGACGGCCGCCTGCGCGTCATCGTCCTCGACGTCGGCCAGGGCGACGCGATCGTCGTCGAGGCGCCCGACGGCCGCGTGCTGCTCGTGGACGCGGGCACGGGAGGCCCGATGCGGCTCGACGCCGGCGCGCGCGTGGTGGCACCGTTCCTGTGGAACCGTGGACACCTGCGGCTCGCAGGCGCGATCGCCACCCACCAAGACGCCGACCACGCCGGTGGCATGGAATCGATCCGCCGCCGCTTCGGCGTCGCGCCAGGGCTCGAGGCCGAAACGCTCGCGCGGGGCCCGCACTGGATCGCCGGCGCCATGATCTCGCTGGTGCGGCCCTGGTCGCGAGCGGGTGGCGGGGTGGCGGGGTCCCTCGGAGACCCGTGGCTTCTGGGGGTTGCCCAGCCCGGCGCGCTCGAGACGCCAGCGCACGGGTCGGCTGCTAGCGTGGTCGACGAGGGGCCCCGCCACCCGGCCGCCGGCTCCCGCCGGAGCCGCAACGACGAGGCCATCGTGCTGCGCGTCGAGTACGGGCTCGCGTCGTTCCTGCTCGCGTCTGACATCGAGGCCGCGCGCGAGCAGGCCCTTGTCGCCACGAGGTCGCCGCTCGCCGCGACCGTCCTCAAGGTCGCGCACCACGGGTCGCGCACGTCGAGCACCCCCGCGTTCCTCGGCGCCGTCGGCCCGGCGATCGCCGTGATCTCGGTGGGCCCGCGCAATCCGTACGGCCACCCCGATCCCGGCGTGCTCGAGCGTTTGGCAGCGGCGGGGGCGCGCCTCTACCGGACGGACCGCGACGGCGCGGTGATCTTCGAGACCGACGGCCGGACGCTCACGGTCACCCGCTGGGCCGCGCGGGCGACCGACCGCTTCTGCCTCGACCCCGAGGCGATTTGTTAGAATCGAGCGCCATGGCGAGAGTCAACGACCACTACCTGAAGCTCCGGTCGAGCTATCTCTTCTCGGAGATCGCGCGGCGTGTGAGGGAGTTCCAGAACGCGCACCCGGGTGCCGGGCTCATTCGCCTCGGGATCGGCGACGTCACTCGTCCGCTGGCACCCGCGGTCGTCAAAGCCTTGCACTCCGCGGTGGACGAGATGGCGCGGGCCGAGACGTTCAAGGGGTACGGCCCGGAGACGGGCTACGAGTTCCTCGTCGAGCTGATCGCCAAGCACGACTTCGGCGAGCGCGGCGTCACGGTCGCCTCCGACGAGATCTTCGTGAGCGACGGGGGCAAGAGCGACTCGGCGAACATCCAGGAGATCTTCGCCGCCGACTGCGTCGTCGCGGTCATCGACCCGATCTACCCCGTGTACCTGGACAGCACCGTGATGGCGGGGCGGGCGGGCGCGGCGCGCGACGACGGCCGCTACGACCGTGTCGTCTACCTGCCCTGCACCGCGGAGAACGGCTTCGAGCCGCCGCTCCCCGAGCGCCACGTGGACCTCATCTACCTGTGCTTCCCGAACAACCCCACCGGGGCCGTCCTCGGGCGTGCGGGGCTCAAACGCTGGGTGGACTGGGCACGGCGCGAGGGCGCGGTGCTCCTCTACGACGCGGCGTACGAGGCCTACATCCGCGACCCGGAGATCCCACACTCCATCTACGAGATCGAGGGCGCGCGCGACGTCGCGATCGAGTTCCGCAGCTTCTCGAAGACGGCGGGCTTCACCGGGACGCGATGCGCGTTCACCGTCGTGCCCAAGGGCCTCATGGGCCGCGACGGCGCCGGCCAGCCGGTGAGCCTCAACGCGCTCTGGTTCCGGCGCCAGTCGACGAAGTTCAACGGCGTGCCCTATATCGTCCAGCGCGGGGCCGCCGCCGTCTACACCGACGAGGGGCGCCGCGAGGTCGGGTCGGCGATCGATTTCTACATGGAGAACGCCCGGATCATCCGGGAGGGGCTCGAGGCGGCGGGGCTCAGGGCCTATGGCGGGAAGAACGCGCCGTACATCTGGGTCAAGACGCCCCGAGGGCTCGGCTCGTGGGACTTCTTCGACAGGCTCCTCGGCCAGGCGCACGTCGTCACCACGCCGGGCGCCGGGTTCGGGCCGAGCGGCGAGGGCTACGTGCGACTGACCGCATTCGGCCGGCGCAACGAGACGGAGGAGGCGGTCGACCGGATCAAGACCCGCCTGGCGCTCTAAGAGTCGTAGGGGGCCGAACCGCGCCTACTCCGACACGTTCCTAACGCCGCCGAGCGACGAACGCTGTGGGCGAGATCGCCGTGGACGGGAAGGCGGCGAGGATCTGTCGGTCGCCGGTGACGAACGACACCCGAAGATCCCGAGCCAGCCCCACGAACTCGCAGTCGTAGGCGGAGCATCCCGAACGCGCCGCGAGCCCGAGAACCTGCTGGGACGCGACGGTGTACTCTCCGCCCGCCATCCTGCGCTCGGCCTCATGCGCGATGCGGACCGCGTCGTCGAGGCCGAGCCCGCGCCGGCGCACCAGGCCCGCCAGAACGTTGCGGAATTCCGAGCGCCAGAGCAGCGGGGCCACCCACACGGGATCCCGGACCAGCACCGTTTCTGCCTGCGCCGTGTTCTGCCCGCTCACGTACAGATACACGAGCAGATTCGTGTCAACGACGATCACGCACGCCCGGCGGTCTTGAGTCGGGCCAGCACCCGATCGGTGAGACGCCCACCCGCCGGCGTGTGACGCACCTCGCGCGCGCGCGCGAGCAGGGCTTCGGCGTCCACCGGAGCCGCCTGGGCGAGCACCTCGAGGCACGCGATGACCTCGCGGTTGAGGCTCCGCCGGTGCAGGGTCGCCCGCGCCTTGAGACGGCGGACCAGTGGCTCGGGGACGTTCTTGACCGTCAGCGTCGCCATCGTGGTGTATCCAAATTGGTACCAGAATGGATCCATCGAGAGGATACCGCGAGCCATCGGCCCGCGTCAATCCAAAGGCCTTCGATCGAGGGTTTTGCTTCCGGCGGTTTCGAGCGCGGGCTTGGCCCGCGCAATCGAGTCCTGGGGGAGGTCTCGGAGGGGCCGTCGGGGCCCCCCCTCCGATGCCCTAGCTCTCGTACGCGCGCTCGTACTGGGCGCGCAGGCGCTCGAGCTCCTCGGGGTCGAGGCGCATGCCGAGCGAGAGGCCCATCTCGCCGAGGATCGTCTTGATCTCGTTGAGCGACTTCTTGCCGAAGTTCTTCGTCTTCAGGAGCTCGGCCTCGGTCTTCTGCACGAGATCGGCGATGGTCCGAATGTTGGCGGTCTTCAGACAGTTCGAGGCGCGGACGGAGAGCTCGAGCTCGTCCACGTTGCGGAAGAGGTTCTCGTTCAGCTCGGTCCGCGGCCGCGTCTCGTCGCGCTCGGCCGCCTCCTCCTCCGGCGTCGCCTCGGGGAAGGCCGTGAGCAGCGCGAAGTGGTCCTCGAGGATCCGTGACGCCTCGCCGACGGCCGCGGTCGGCGCGACGCTGCCGTCGGTCCACACCTCGAGGACGAGCCGTTCTCGCCCGGTCGCCACGGCCTCGACGTGGAAGTTCACGCGCTTGACCGGCGAGAAGTCGGCGTCCAGCAAGATCGCGTTGATCGGCAAGGCCTCGGGCTCACGCTTCTCGGCGGACACGTAGCCGCGGCCGCGCTCGACGCACACCTCCATCTCGAGCACCCCGTCCTTGTCGAGGGTGGCGAGCGGCACGTCGGGCGTGAGGATCTCGACGTCGGCGTCCTTCTCGAAGTCGCTCGCCTTGACCACGCCCGTGCCCTGCGCGCGGAGCCGGAGGATCTTCGGACGGTTGACGTGGTGCGCGAAGACCACCTTTCGGAGGTTCAGCATGATGTCGAGCGTGTCCTCCGTGACCCCCGGGAGATGCGAGAACTCGTGGAGCACGTTCTCGATCTTCACCCACGTCGGCGCCGCGCCGTGGATGGCCGACAGGAGGGCGCGGCGGTAGGCGATGCCCACGGTCAGCGCGAATCCTGGCTCGAAGGGCTCGATGACCAGCTTGCCGTAGTTCTTTTCCTGAACGGCCCAGTCGTGACGCGCGGGAAGCTCAAGCTCCACCATGAAGACCCCCTCAGAGGTGACCCGGTCGTGTGGAGAAACGCGGGGCTCGCCCCAGGCCACTCAGTATACCAGAGGTTCAATGTTACACTCGTAGAATCATGGGGTTGCGCCCTCTTCCGAGCGCCCTGACCCTCGGCGCCGCCGTGCTCGCCACGGTGCTCGCCTGGGAGATCTTCACTCCCGCGCCGGCGCTCGATGCCGGAGGCGTGGTCGTGGAGATCCCCGCCCACCGAGGCGTCCTCGGCGTCGCCGCCGCACTCCGGGACGCCGGCGTGATCCGGAGTCGCGCGGCGTTCATCACGCTGACCCTGGTCCGGGGCAGCGCGCGCAAGCTCCAGGCCGGCGAGTACGAAGTCGAGCGCGCGACCGACACGATGGGCGTGCTCAGGCTCCTCGAGACCGGCCGTGTCAAACAGCACATCGTCCTCCACCCCGAGGGCGCAACCGTCACGGAGCTCGCCGGGGAGCTCGAGCGGGAGCGCATCGCGAGCGCCGCGGCGACCCTGCGCGTCGCGCGCGATCCGGCGTTCCTCCGCGGGCTCGGCATCCCGGGGCCGAGCGTCGAGGGCTACCTGTTCCCGGACACCTACCAGTTCGTGCGCGGGATGACGCCCGAGGAGATCCTGACACGCATGGTCCAGCGCCTCCGCGCAAAGCTCACGCCCGACACGCTCGCGCGCTCCCGCGGGCGCGGGCTCGACCTCCACGGACTCCTCACCCTCGCGTCGATCATCGAACGCGAGGCGGTCGCGCGCGACGAGATGCGCCTGATCTCGGCGGTCTTCTGGAACCGGCTCAAGCTCGACATGCCGCTCCAGGCGGACCCGACGGTGCAGTACGCGCTCGAGAAGGAGCGCCGCACGCTCACCCGCGCCGACCTCCTCGTCGACCATCCCTTCAACACCTACCGCCACGCGGGGCTCCCGCCGGGGCCGATCGCGAGCCCGGGCC
>WNET01000895.1_pt1 | contig 11720 bp, 9 predicted proteins | sample 5399911 | NCBI WGS metagenome assembly WNET01 (sample SAMN13153333, study PRJNA577476) | soil metagenome | isolation source: 40 cm grassland meadow soil pre-rain plot 2 | place: USA:California | collected 2015-09-08 | reverse complement strand
AGGACCCCGGCCACTGCCCCGGTGACGAACGCCAGCAGCAACGCTACCGCGGTCAGCGGCCACCCGAGGAACGCGCCCATCATCGCCGCCAGTTTGATATCGCCACCCCCCATGCCCCCGCCGCTGACCACCGCGATCATCAGGAACAACGCTCCGGCCCCCGCCGCCACCAGCGCCGAAGGCACAAGCCGTCCCTGTGGAATGGCGAACAGCAGCCCGGCGACCAGTCCAGGGTAGGTAATGGCGTTAGGCACAATCTGGTGGTCGAGATCGATGAAGAACACCACGACCAGCATGAGCGCGAAGAGGGCCGTCGCCGCCAACGGGACCCATGCTCCCGTCGGGGCAAACCGAATCCACAGGCCGGCGAGGAGTCCTCCGCTCGCGGCCTCCACCAGCGGATACCGCCAGCTGATCGGCGCGCGGCACGCGCGGCACCGCCCGCGCAGGATCAGAAAGCTCACCAGGGGGATGTTGTCGCGAGGGCGGATGAGGGTGTGACAGTGCGGGCAGCGCGATCCAGGCCTGACGATGGAGAGCCCCCGGGGAAGGCGGTAGATGACCACATTCAGGAAACTGCCAAGAATCGTCCCCAGGATAAACGCCATGACGGCCGACGCGGCGAAACTCATGTCGACCGCCTCGATTCGATGCGCGAACGACGCACAACATCGCGGAGCTCACGCAAGGCCTGACGGGAGGCGGCGTCTGTCCCCGCGTCGGTGGGACGATGCCCGTACCGGAACGACTCGAACAGACGCGTGATGCGAGCGGCGACCGGCCGCACGGGCACCGGCAGGGACGCCGCAAACTCGCTGGGGGTCATCGCCGCATGTCGCCTGAACCCCCGGCGGGCCAGCGTATGCAGCATGTCGGCATACCCGCGCTCCACGATTCCGCGCGACCCGTGAAGGCGACGGCGCAGGCGGAGACCTCCCAATATCCCGACTACCAGCGTCGCACTCACGAGCACCCCCGCATCTCCCGCTCCCCCACCCATCCGGCCGACAGGCAGCCGCTGCACCACCCGCACGAACATCCCGAGCACCCAGGAGGCGGCGTCTGCAGCCAGCCACTGCCCCACCGGCCTCCCCACCGTGTCACTGGAAGGAACAAAACCCGGTGTCGCCTCCATCTCGATCCATCCAGCCCCAGGTTGGAACATCTCGACCCAGGCGTGGGCGTCGGAGTTGCGGACATCATAGTAGCCCGTGAACACATTGTACGATCCGGTGGTGTACCCGGTGACCAGCCTCGCAGGAATGCCGGCGGCTCGCAGCAGCACAGCCAGCGCGCTGGCGAACAGCTCGCAGGATCCCTGATGAGTGACAAACAGAAACTCATCCACGGCATCGGCACGATCTGGCAGGAGCGGCGCCTGCAGCGTATACGTGAAGCCGTGCTGCAAGTAGCGGCGGATCGCCTCGGCCTGCTGGTAGGGACTCTCCACCCCGGCTGTCAGGCCGGTCGCCAGGTGCCGGACGCGCGGTGAGATTGCCGGCAGCTGCAGGTACCGTGCGCGAATGTGCGGCGGGATGTCCCCGTGCCCGCGCGCCAGAAGGGCCGCCGTAGGGACCGGAACCCGGCTGACCACGCTGTAGACCATTCCCGGCTCCAGGCGGAGCGGGCTCCGCATCCCGGCGTAACGATCCACGCCAATCGTCCCGGTCGGGAAGAAGACCTCAAAGGGCCGGTACGCGGCGAAGATCACGTTGGGCTGCTCTGTTTCCACGTAGAAGGTCTGAATGCTCTGTTCCGATCCCGCGGGCCACGGCTCGTCCGGCCCCAGCCGGGGCACGATGCGCGACTGCTCGGAGGAGCCAAACTCCTCCACGGCGTGATCGCTCATCCGCCAGCCACGTCCTCCGTAGGAATCAAAGGCGAGCCCGCGCCAGTAGCCGGGCCGCGTGGCGCGCACACGCAGGACCAGCGTATCGTCGAGCACGCCGCGCAAACGCAGGTCCACGTAGGTCGAGAACCCGACATACCCCTGTGGATTGAATACGGGCGGCGCCTGCTCCGGGTCGGTTCCGGGGTCCTCTGGATAGGCCGGATTCATGATTCGGGTGTGCAGGCGGGACACCCACAGCAGTCTGGCCGACACGGGCAATCCGCGCAGGCGCAAGCCCTGACCGCGGGGCACGAGCATGAACGCCACCGCGCCGCAGAGCAGCACCGCGACGCTCAGCCGCGCCCCGAGCCTCACGAGCGACCACCAGGAGGCGTGCTCGCGGTCGGCCTGCATGGCCACCAGTGCGATCCCGGCGGCCAGCGTGAACGGGACAAGCAACAGGCCGAAAGACGTCTCCCGCGTGTAGACAGCGCCCACCGCCATGAGCACGACCGCGCTGGCCAGCGAGTACTTGAGGTCTTTGCGGGCCGGCAAATCAAAACTGTGCAAGACCTGCAGCCAGAGAAATAACCGGACGAGCGGGATTCGGGGATCGTACGGATTGGCGACCAGGGCGACGAAGAAATCTCGCGCGACGGCAAAGATCAGCCCCGCGATGGCCAGCTTCATCCACCAGTTGGGGGAGCGGCGGCGGAGGTAGCTCACGCAATGGGCGACAATGATTGCGAACGCGGCCAGGACAGCCTGTGCTGTAAACTCCTCCTGCACCCCGACCGCGGCCACGGCCACCAGGACGGCCAGCAACACGGCCGCACGCACGGCCAGGGAGTCTTCTGCGGGTCGCCGGAACCGGCGTGTTATCGACTGAGCGAGGCCAGACACGCCCCCACCTCCGCCCCGCGGCGCAGCAAGGCCAGCGGAATCCCGAGCGCCTCCAGCACCATCTCTCCGCTCGAATCTCCCGAATCTCCTCGATCTCCATACGACGCCGCATCGACGAGCACGGCCGCGACGGGAATGCCACGTTGCGCGAACGCCGCCGGGACATCCGTATCGGCGGAGCAGACCACCACCGGCGTGCCGGGCGCGACGGCCGACCGGTATGCCTCAAGCGGTGACAGCGCACCGTGAAGTTGCACGCGGGCCAGCCAGTGCAGCGCCTGCGACCATCCGGCCTCGGTCGTGCTGACCTGCGTCCCGCGCGCGCCGATGAGCTGAACCGGGCGGCCTGACCGCGTCACCGCATGCGCGATCGACGCCGCCGCCCGTACGAGATCCTCGAACGCCAGTCCACTCGGATCGGCCCCATACGGCTCGATCCGTGTGTCGATCAGCAGCGCAACCGCTTCCGCCGCCTCATGCTCAAACTCACGGACCACCAGCGTGCCGCGACGTGCGGTGCTGCGCCAGTGCACGTGGCGCAGGCTGTCACCGTCGCGGAACTCGCGCACGCCCGCGACCTCCAGCCCCGCGCGGTCCGGCCGGGGAACCGACGCGGCATCTGGTCCGGTGCGTCCCGGAACCCTGAACTCCTCGAGCACTGCGTACCGGGGAAACACCGTGAGGGCACCCGGCGCCCTCACACGCCGGCGGAAGATAAACAATCCCGCCAGACCGGACGAGTGCGCTTCGACCGTCTGTGCGCTGAAGACACCACGGCGCAGTGCAACGGTCTGATAGGACTGCGCGGCCGGGGAGCGGGCGTCACAGATGGGGAAGCGAACCGTTCCCGGCCTCAGACCTGGGAACGCATCATGGAGGGTGATAAAGTGCCGGCGGCCGCGGCGCAGCAGAACCCGAAAAGTCACTTGGACCGCATCGCCCTCAAACGCCTCATGGGGCATGGTCCGTTCCACTGTCAGCCCGCGGATACCCAGACCGGCCGACAGGATGGCGACGGCGAGTAATCCAATCAGCAACGCATCGACCGCGTACACCCAGCCGGCCTGCAGGTTGACGGCGATAAACAGCAGCAGTGCGGCCAGGACGGCGACAGCGACGGCGTCACCCGTTAGTCTCATCAACGTCTCCCACGTCTTCCCAGTCTACTCAGTCTTCCCGTCTACCCAGTCTACGACGTGCCCAGCATCATCAGGCAGCTGGTTTGAGACCGTGGAGACTGAGAAGACTGGGGAGACTGGGTAGACCATTTTGTTCAGGGCGAGAACACCGGCACCGGCGTCCCCGCAAGGATGTCTTCGACCAGGGCCACCGCGGCGACGGTCCGGGACCGCACCATCAGGCGATGCGCCAGCACATAGGGGGCGAGCCGTTTGACGTCATCAGGCAGGACAAACTCCCGGCCGTCACGCACCGCCCACGCCTGGGCCAGCCGCACCAACCCGACCGACGCGCGGGGGCTGGCGCCGAGCACGACCTCTGGGTGGGTCCGTGTTGCGGCCACGATCTCCGCCGCATACGACATTAACGAGCGGTCCACGCGCGCCGCCCGCACCTCCTGTTGCCAGTGGAGCACGTCGGCCGGCGTGACGACGGGTTGGAGCGAGTCCAGCGGGTGGGCCACCTGCTGGCGCGCGATGACCTCGACCTCGTCGTCGAGCCGTGGGTAGCCCAAGGACATGGAAGCCAGAAAGCGGTCGAGTTGACCCTCCGGCAACGGATAGGTGCCATGGTGTTCGAGGGGATTCAGCGTGGCAATCAGGAAGAACGGTTGCGGCAGCGGATACGCCGTGCCCTCCACGCTGACCTGCGCCTCCCCCATCGCTTCCAGAAATGCGGACTGGGTGCGCGGCGTCGCCCGGTTCAGTTCATCAGCCAGGACGACGTTGGCGAACACGGGACCAGCCACAAACCGCAGCGTGCCGCGTCCGCCGTCATACACCATGCCGCCGGTGATGTCGGACGGCAGCAGGTCGGGCGTGGCCTGGACCCGCTTGAAGGTCCCCCCGATGGATCGCGCCATCGCGCGGGCCAGCACTGTCTTGCCCACTCCGGGCACATCCTGCAGGAGCAGATGACCGCCGGCGAGCAGCACCGCGACGGCCCGTTCGAGCTCAGGGCGCTTGCCCACAATCACGCGCTCCAGGTTTCCGGTCAGGGCGTCGATCCCGCGCGCAACCAGGGCTACGGACGAGGGCGTGCCGTGTTCAGAGATACTCACGGCGAGATGGCACGTGCGACGAACTCCTCGATCTGGCCGATGAACCGCTGCCGGGAGAACTGCACTGCATGCCGGCGGATCGCGGCGGCGTCGAATGTCATCGCCTCCGCCGCTTGCACGCCCGCACTCAGCGCGTCAGGCGTCTGAGCGGCAATGAACATCCCGGTCACCCCCTGCACAACGCTCTCTAACGCCCCGCCGCGTCCGTACGCGATCACCGGGCGTCCACAGGCCTGGGCCTCGACCGGGACGAGACCAAAATCCTCCTCGCCGGGAAATACGACCGCCCGGCACCGACGGTAATAGCGGCGCATGGCTAGATCCGTAAGCTCTCCGACGAAGCGGATGTGCGGGCGCGCCATCGCCTGCAACCGCCGCCGCTCTGGACCATCGCCGACGATCACCAGCGGCCGGCCGAGTCGATTGAATGCTTCCACGGCCACATCCACGCGCTTGTACGGGACCAACCGTGAGACGACGAGATAGAAATCCCCCCGCTCTCGTGACTCGTCCGCATCTGATTGCGTAGAGTGGGTAGGTTGTGTGGATTGTGCGGATTCGGAGGGTGTGAAGAAGTCTGTGTCGACGGGCGGGTAGATGACGGTCGACTCGCGGCCGTAGTGGCGACGGATGCGCGAGGCGACATAGTGCGAGTTGGCGATGAACTCATCCACATGGGCCGCCGCCGCGCTGTCACGCCGCCGCAGCCAGGCCAGCATCATACGCGCCGCCGGGCGCGTCACACCTGGCAGCGCTGCCAGGTACTCGTCCCGCAGGTCCCACGCGTACCGCATCGGCGTATGGCAATAGCAGATGTGCCGCGCCCCTGGTGTGGACACGCTGTGGGAGCAGGCGTGGCTGCTGCTGATGACCACATCGTATCCGCGCAGGACGAGACGGCTGAACGCGAGCGGCATCAGCGGCACCAGCAGGCGGTGGCGCCGCGCGGCGCCTGGGATCTGCTGCAGCCACGTCGCGCGGACGTCGAGCTGGCGGAACGCCTCGGGCAGACCGCGCAGGTCGTGCACCCCGACGAAGACGGGGGCCTGCGGAAATACGTGGTGGAGCGCGAGGAGCACTCGATCGGCACCGCCCAGCGTCACCAGCCAGTCGTGGACGAGGGCGACACGTAAATGCCGGAAACGGGAAACGGGAAGCGGGAAACGGGATTCCGTTGACAGTTCTGCTAGCTCAGACGTCGCCACTGTCAGTACGCTCCCCGTCCGGCAATCACCGAGGGCAGCGTTCGCAGCAGGATCTTCAGATCCAGCCCCACCGACCAATGGTCAATATAGTACATGTCCAGGCTGACGCGCTGCGCGTAGTCGGGCTGGTGGTGCCGCAGCACCTGCCACATCCCGGTCAGTCCGGGCCGGACACAGAGGAGCCGGCGTTCCCATGCCCCGTACTTGCGCAACTCTTCTTCCACGATGGGCCGCGGGCCGACCAGGCTCATCTCACCACGCAGGACGTTGATGAGCTGGGGGAGTTCGTCAAGGCTGGTGCGCCGCAGCCAGCGACCCATCCGGGTCACGCGTGGGTCGTCGACAAGTTTGTACGTAGCCGCAAAACGTTCCCGCAGCCTGCGATCTCGCGCCAGGCGCTGATCCGCGCCGACGACCATGGTGCGGAACTTCCAGGCGTAGAATGGCACGGCCGCCTTGCCAATCCGCTGCTGCCGGTAGAACACGGGGCCCCGGCTATCGAGGACAATCAACAGCGAGATGATCGCCATCAGCGGCAGGCAGAGGATCACACCGACCAGCGCCACGGTCACGTCCAGCGCGTCCTTCAACCGCCGCCCCCATCCGGCCAGCGGCGTCCCCCGCAGCGTCAGCAGCGGCAGACGGTCCACCAGCTCAACCTCTGCGCCGCTGGAGACAAGCGTGTACAGGTCGGGAACGATCGCGAACGGCACCCCCGCCTCCTGGCACGCGGCAGAAACTTGGAGGGTCGTCTCTCTCGCGTCCGCCGGGAGCGCAATGATCACGCGGTGCGCACCCACACGGCGCACGGCGGTAAGGATCTGCGGCGGCGTCCCGGCGGCCCGCAAACCGTCAAGCTCGGCATGTGATCCGCCGGCCACGAACGCGACGGGCCGCTGGCCATATTCCGGGTGCGCCCGCAGCACGCGGACGAGATCCCGGGCTTCCGGTCCGCTGCCAACGATCAGCACGCGGCGCACATCCACGCCGCGCGAGCGGACCGCCCGATGGGCCGCCCGGAGCGCCCCGCGCGCACTCAACACCAGCACGACGCTGATGCCCCAGGCGAAGAGAATCCACAGCCGAGAATAGGAAAACTGCCGGTAGAAGAAGGATCCCGCCAGCAGCGCCATCATGCCGACCGATACCGCGCTCGTCACCCGCAGGGCCTCATCGAAGAAACCCTGCAGCCGTTCGCGGTACAGTCCGTAGGCGGCGAACACGCCGATCCAGACCGGAACCAGCACCGGCAGGATGGCGAGATAGGGACCGACCGGCGGCGAATCGGATGCCGGCACAACTTCCCAGAAGAACCGCAGCAGGTAGGCCAGCGAAAATGCGGCCGCGATCGTGCACGCATCCAGCACGACCGTGAGGAGCACATGGAGTTGTCTGCGGCGTCCTTCGGCCAGCATCGGGTCCCTGAACGTTGTATGCCACCGCCTGCTCATGCGTAGTCTGGACCCGCCCACGCAGCGGAATCCAATACGCGAAGCCAGAAGATGTATTGTGTGCGACGGATCGCCCTCGACACCCGCCTGATCACCCATACCGGCGTTGGCACATATATCAGAACCGTGTTCGGCGGCCTCCCGCAGGCCGGCGGCGGCGACTACACGTTCGTGGCGGTGACGAACCTCGGCCTGCCGACGTTGCCGGGCATCCCCGCGGTGCCGGTGCGTAGCCGGCCGCTGAACATCGGCACGCAACTTCTCCCCTGGGAACTCAGACATGTCCCGGCAGATCTGTTGCACGTCCCCTACTTCACCGCCCCCCTCACCTGGCCGCGCCGGCTTGTGCTCACCATTCACGATCTCATCTCTCTGGCCATTCCAGACACCGTCGAGGCGCCACTGCGGCGCATGGCTAGCGCTGGATGGACCCGCCTGGCCGCGCGCCGGGCTGACATGATCGTGACGGATTCTGAATTCAGTCGCCACGACATCGAGCATCGCTTGGGCATTCCCGCAGAGCGGCTTGCCGTGGTTCCGGCCGCAGTGGCCCCGGAGTTCCGTCCTGCTGCCGATCCCGCGGCAGTTGAGACCTTCCATCGAGGTCTGGGCATCGAGCGCTATGTGTTGTGCGTGGGCCGGAATAAACCTCACAAAAACCTCCGACGATTGATTCGCGCATTCAGGCGCGTGCGCGAACTCCTGGGTGTCCACCTCGTGATCGTGGGTCTCGCTGCACCACCTCCGAGCCTCGGGCGTGAGATCACCAGCGCCGGAATAGGCGATGCGGTGCGGTGTGTCGGACACGTTCCGGGAGAATTGCTTCCTTTATATTACCAAGCCGCTGCGGCGGTGGTGCTGCCGTCCCTCTATGAAGGCTTTGGGCTACCGGCGCTGGAAGGCATGGCGTGTGGTACGCCGGTGGTCGCTGCAAACCGTACTGCCATTCCGGAGGTGGTCGGTGACGCGGCCGTGCTTGTCGACCCGGAGGACGAATCGGCGCTCGCAGAAGGCATGGCCCGGGTGATCCAGGATACAGAACTGCGGCAGCGCCTCCGGGAGCGTGGCTTCGCCCGAGTCCGCCGCTTCACGCCGGAGGCCGCGGCGACGCGCCTCGTGGCAGTCTACCGGCGCGTCCTGAACGAATCCAGGCCAGATCGGCCTTGACCGTCCCGCGGAAGGGCACAACAGCGAGAGGAGGTGCCGCCGCGACATGAAAGCGCTGGTGTTATGCGGGGGCAAAGGAACTCGGCTTCGGCCCCTCACCTATAGCATCCCCAAGCAGCTCATCCCCATCGCCAACCGGCCGGTGGTCCACTACGTCATGGATCACCTGCGCGATGTGGACATCCGAGAGGTCGGGGTGATCGTCGCCCCAGAGACGGCCGAGCAAGTCAAGACCGCACTGGCCGATAATCCATGGCGGTTCGCGCTGTCGTTCATCCTGCAGGACCAGCCGTTGGGCCTGGCCCACGCCCTGCTCGCCGCCCGCGACTTCCTGGGATCCGATCCGTTCGTAATGTACCTTGGAGACAATCTGATCGGGAGCGGTCTCAGGTCACTGCTGGAGCAGTTCCGCCAGGAGAGCGCCGACGCAGTGCTCCTCCTCAAGGCGGTGCCCGATCCGAGACGATTCGGCGTGGCGGTGATGGACGGCGCCGGCAGGCTGAGCCGGCTCATCGAGAAGCCGGCCGAGCCACCGTCGAACCTCGCCCTCGTCGGCGTCTATGTTTTTTCCCCGGTCATTCACGACGCCGTCCGCGTCATCCGCCCATCCGCGCGCGGGGAACTGGAGATCACCGACGCCATTCAGGAGCTGCTGCAACGGGGTCGCCGGGTGCTCGGCCAGACCCTGCAGACGTGGTGGTTGGACTGCGGGAAGAAGGACGATCTCCTGGAAGCGAACCGTGTGGTTCTGGATGAATGGATTCAGCGCGATGTGCAGGGCACGGTGGACGGCACCAGTAAGGTGATCGGCCGTGTCAGGCTCGAAGGCGACGCACGTGTCACGCACAGCGAAGTGCGCGGGCCGGCCGTCATCGGCGCCCGCACCGTCGTGGACCGCGCGTTCATCGGGCCCTATACGAGCATTGGCCAGCAGTGTGTCGTGCGCGCGACGGCGCTGGAGCACTGCGTGCTCCTGGATGGCGCACGCGTGGAGGGCGCCGGCCGGTTGGAAGACAGTGTGGTCGGGCGCAACGCCATCGTCAGCCGATCCACCACCAATCATCAAGCATTGCGCCTGCTCATCGGCGACGATGCCGAGGTCACCCTGTAAGAGGCGGGGGAGTCGCCCACATGACGTTCCGGTTCACACCGCTGCCGATCCCGGGCCTCGTGCTCATCGAACCGACGGTGGTCGAGGATCCTCGCGGTTGGTTCGTGGAGACCTACAAAATGTCCGAGTTTGCCCGGGCCGGGATCGCCCTGCCATTCGTGCAGGACAACCACTCCCGATCAGGACGCGGTGTCCTGCGCGGCCTCCACTACCAGAAACGCGCTCACGCCCAGGGAAAGCTGATCTGGATCGTGGCAGGAGATGTGTTTGATGTCGCAGTCGATATTCGGCGCTCCTCGCCCACCTTTGGCACCTGGGTCAGCACGACCCTCTCGGCGTCGAACCGCCGCATCCTGTATGTCCCACCGGGCTTCGCGCATGGGTTCTACGTCCTCAGTGATTCGGCGGAAGTATGCTACAAAGCAACGGCAGAGTACGCGCCAGATTTCGAACGGGGAATCGCCTGGAATGACCCTAAGCTGGGCATCACCTGGCCTGGTGTCGCCCCTGTGATATCGCCGCGGGATGCCGACCTGCCGCACCTGCGGGATGCGGACAATGATTTTTAGGCGCAGATGACACCCATCGTGCTGGTCACCGGCGGCTGCGGATTCATCGGCAGCCACTTTGTCCGGCTGCTGCTGCGGCACCGCCCCGGCTGGCGGGTCATGAACCTCGATCACCTCACCTACGCTGGCAACCTGGCGAATCTGCGCGACGTCGAAGGCCATCCCGACTACACATTCGTCCATGGCGACATTGCGGACGCCGGCCTGCTGGACCGCATCATCGGGGCGAGTGGGCCGCGGGCGGTGGTGAACTTTGCGGCGGAGTCCCATGTGGACCGCAGCATCCTCGACGCGACGCCGTTCCTGCATACCAACGTTGTGGGGGCGCAGACGCTCCTCGACGCCGCGCGCCGCCACCGGGTGGAGCGGTTCGTACAGGTCTCCACCGACGAGGTGTACGGGGATGTGGAGGGCACCGCGCCACGTACAGAAGACGCACCGCTGCGACCCAGCAGCCCCTATGCGGCCAGCAAAGCCGCGGCCGACCTCCTTTGCCTGGCCTACCATCGCACCCACGCCGTCCCTGTCATCATCGCCCGCAGCGCCAACAACTACGGCCCCTTTCAGTTTCCGGAGAAGCTCATTCCCCTCATGCTCCGTAACTCGCTGGCGGGCGAGCCCCTTCCGGTCTACGGTGACGGCGCCCAGGTCCGCGACTGGTTGTATGTGGAAGACAACTGCGACGCCCTCGTCACCATCCTGGATCGGGCGCAACCCGGGCGCATCTACAACATCGGCACCGGCGAGCGCCGCACCAACCTGGAGGTCGTCCGCGCCACCTGCCAGACGGTCGCGGCGGAGGCCGGGCTGCGGGCGGCCGACCTGGAAGCGCTCATCCGCTTCGTGCCCGATCGTCCCGGACACGACCGGCAGTATGCCCTGGACATCTCCCGCATCCAATCCGAATTATCCTGGCGGCCGCGCACCAGGTTTGAGGAGGGGCTGCGGGCGACCGTGCGCTGGTATCTTGCCCATCGGGACTGGATCGCGCAGGTGACCTCAGGAGATTACCAGCGCTACTACGAGGCCGTCTACCTGCGCCGCTGGCAACAATCCGTCCCATGATCCGCGTGACCGTGATCGGCAGTGGGGGCCAGCTGGGCAGCGATCTCGTCGCCGCGTTGCGAGACACTGAAGGGTACCAGGTCACCGCCCTCACACGTGATGACATCGACGTCACCAACCCGGACTCGGTGCGCACCGCCCTTCAGCACGCGCGGTCTGACATCGTGGTGAACTGCGCG
>WNET01000876.1_pt1 | contig 11817 bp, 11 predicted proteins | sample 5399911 | NCBI WGS metagenome assembly WNET01 (sample SAMN13153333, study PRJNA577476) | soil metagenome | isolation source: 40 cm grassland meadow soil pre-rain plot 2 | place: USA:California | collected 2015-09-08 | reverse complement strand
CGACGACCAAGAAGCCGAAGCTGGTGGCGGTGATCGACGACGCCACCGCCTACGGCGAGGGTATCGCCAACGAGGTGGAAAAGACGCTCAAGGCGGCGAACATCAAGGTGCTGCCGCGCGAGAAAGGCACCGACAAGACCACCGACTGGAAGGCTGTGCTCACCAAGCTGCGCGGCCGCAGCCCGGATGCCGTGTTCTACGGCGGCATGGATGCGACCGGCGGGCCGCTGCTCAAGCAGGGCCGCGAGCTCGGCATCAAGGCCGTCTTCTCCTTCGGCGACGGCGCCTGCACCGACGAGATGACCAAGCTCGCCGGACCGGCCGCCGAGGGGCTGCTGTGCTCGCAGGCGGGCATTCCGCCGCAGGCAGCCGACAAGAGATTCCTCGAGGCCTACAAGAAGAGGTTCAACGTGGACCCGATCCTGTATGCGCCCTTCACCTACGACGCCGCGAACCTGCTGATCGCGGCCATGCAGAAGGCCAACTCCGCCGATCCCAGGCGCTACCTGTCCGAGCTGCAGAAGATCGACTTCACCGGCGCCACCGGCAAGATCGCCTTCGACGAGAAGGGCGACCGCAAGGACGCCGAGATGACGATCTTCACCATGAAGGGCGGCAAGCTCGGCCCGATCGCCATCGTCAAGGGCGGCAAGACCATGACCTACGACGAGTTCATCAAGGGTATGAAGTAGCGGCTTTCAGCAAGGAAGTCGGATAAACGGCACCCTGTAGGGTGCCGTTTGCGTTTCTGCTAGGCTTGCGCCGGCGTGGATACCTTCCTGCAGCAGCTGGTAAACGGGCTCACTGCGGGAAGCGTTTACGCCGTGGTCGCGCTCGGCTACACCATGGTGTACGGCATCATCCAGCTGATCAACTTCGCCCACGGCGAAGTGGTCATGATCGGCGCCATGGTGGCTTTCACGGTGATCAACGCGCTCGCGCCGGGGGGGCTACCGCCGCTCGCCGTGGTGCTGGTCGGCACCGCGTGCGCAATCCCGGTGTGCATGCTGGTTGGCTACTCGATGGAGCGGCTCGCGTACCGGCCGCTGCGCAGCGCGCCGCGCCTGGCGCCACTCATCACCGCGATCGGCGTATCGATCCTCCTGCAGCACCTCGCGATGCTGGTCTGGAGCCGCAACGTGCTGGCGTTCCCACAAATCATCGACAACACCAGCTACACGCTCGGCGGCGCCTCGATCACGAACGTGCAGATCGCGATCATCGCGGTGTGCGTAGCGTTGATGGGAGGGCTCGCGCTGCTCGTGTATCGCACGCAGCTCGGCACCGCGATGCGCGCCACCGCGCAAAACCCGCACGTCGCAGGACTGATGGGGGTCGACGTCAACCGCGTCATCGCCGCAACCTTCGTCATCGGCGCCGCGCTCGGCGCCGTCGCCGGCGTGCTGTACGGCACTTACTACGGCGTCGCCCAGTACACCATGGGCTCGATCCTCGGCCTGAAAGCCTTTTCCGCGGCCGTGCTCGGCGGCATCGGCAACATTCCGGGTGCCATGCTCGGCGGCGTTCTGCTCGGCCTGGTCGAAGCACTCGGCGCCGGCTACATCGGCGACCTGTCGGACCTGTGCGCCTACGGCTGGATCGCCGACCTCATGGGCGAGCAGTGCGATGGCGGGCACTTCATCCTGTTCGGCTCGAACTACCAGGACGTGTTCGCGTTTCTCGTGCTGATCCTGGTGCTGGTGTTCCGCCCCTCGGGCCTGCTCGGCGAGCGCGTCGGAGATCGTGCATGAAAACGCCGCACCGCCTTTGGCTGGGTACAGCATTAATAGGTCTTACTCTATTGGCACTGCCGTTCGCGCTCGCCTACGCCGGCACCGCGTGGGTGCGGATCGCCAATTTCGCCATCCTCTACATCCTGCTCGCGCTCGGACTGAACATCGTCGTGGGCTTCGCCGGGCTGCTGGATCTGGGCTACATCGCCTTCTACGCGGTGGGGGCGTACACCTACGCGCTGCTCGCCAGCCCGCATTTCAATCTTCATCTCCCCTTCTGGGTGATCCTGCCGGCCGGCGCGGCGCTCGCCGCGCTGTTCGGCCTGCTGCTTGGCGCGCCGACGCTCAAGCTGCGCGGCGACTACCTCGCCATCGTCACCCTCGGCTTCGGCGAGATCGTGCGCATTTTCCTCAATAACCTGTCGCGGCCGGTCAACCTCACCAACGGCCCGCAAGGCGTCGCCGGCATCGATCCGTTCCGCATCGACGGCTTCGATTTCGCGCAATACCAGACGCTCCTCGGACTCCAGTTCAGCGGACCGATCAAGTACTACTACCTGCTGCTTGCCGTGGTCATCGCCGTGATCGTCATCAACCTCCGGCTGCAGAACTCGCGCATCGGCCGCGCGTGGGAAGCGATCCGCGAGGACGAGATCGCCGCTAGCGCCATGGGAATCAACACGCGCAATGTGAAGCTGCTCGCGTTCGCGATGGGCGCGAGCTTCGGCGGGCTGGCAGGCGGCATGTTTTCCGCCATGCAGGCCTTCATCTCGCCGGAGAGTTTCGTGCTGGTCGAGTCGATCATGGTGGTCTCGATGGTCGTGCTGGGCGGCATGGGCAACATCTGGGGCGTGATCCTCGGGGCACTGCTGCTGTCGTTCGTGCCCGAGATCCTGCGCTGGACCGTGGAGCCGCTGCAGGACGCACTGTTCGGGCGCCAGCTGATCGCTCCCGAGGTGATCCGCATGCTGATCTTCGGGCTCGCGCTGGTGCTGGTGATGCTGTTCCGCCCGGCGGGTCTGCTGCCCTCGGCGGTCAGGAAGCGCGAGCTCACGGGGCAGGCCGCGTGACGCTTCTGCAAGCCGACCGCGTCACCAAACACTTTGGCGGCTTGCAGGCGCTTTCCGAGGTCTCGTTTTCCATCCGCGGCGGCGAAATTTTCGGGTTGATCGGTCCGAACGGCGCCGGCAAGACCACGCTCTTCAACGTGCTGACGGGGCTTTACGCGCCAGACGCCGGCGCGTTCCTGTTCGACGGGCGCGACCTGACCGGCCTGAAGCCTCACCAGGTGGCCGCCGCAGGCATTGCGCGCACGTTCCAGAACATCCGTCTGTTCGCCAACTTGTCGGCGCTGGAGAACGTGATGATCGGCCGTCACGTGCGCAGCCGTGCCGGCGTCGTCGGCGCCGTGCTCAGAGACAGAAGGACGGTGGAAGAGGAAAGACAAATCGAAGCGCGCGCGGCGGAGCTGCTCGACTATGTCGGGATCCGCGGCCGCGCCAACGACCCCGCGGGCAGCCTGCCGTACGGCGACCAGCGACGCCTCGAGATCGCGCGCGCGCTCGCCACCGAGCCGAAGCTGCTTGCGCTCGACGAGCCGGCTGCCGGCATGAACGCGGCGGAATCGCTTGCCTTGCGCAAGCTCATTCAGGCAGTCCGAGGTAACGGCGTCACCGTGCTGCTCATCGAGCATGACGTGCGCCTGGTGATGAAGGTCTGCGACCGCGTGCTGGTGCTGGATTATGGAGAAAAGATCGCGGAGGGCCCGCCTGCGCAGGTGCAGCGCGACCCCAAGGTCATCGAAGCCTATCTGGGGACGCAGAGTGCTGCTTGAGGCGAGGGGGCTGGAGGTCCATTACGGCGGCATTCGGGCTGTCAAGGGAATCGATTTGGCGGTGGACGAGGGTGAACTGGTGTGCCTGATCGGCGCCAACGGCGCCGGCAAGACCTCGACCCTGAAGGCGATCTGCCGGCTGATCCCGTCGCGCGCCGCGACGCTGCGCTATCGCGGGGAAGACATCGCGACCTCACCGGTGCACGCGCTGCCGCGCAAGGGGCTGGTCATGGTGCCCGAGGGCCGCGGCATCTTCCGCCAGCTCACCGTGGAAGAGAACCTCGCTATCGGCGCCTACGCGCTCGGCGGCGGCGACCCGGAGCCCCAGTACGCGAGCTTTCCGCGCCTGAGGGAGCGCCGCAAGCAGGTCGCCGGCACGCTTTCAGGCGGCGAGCAGCAGATGCTCGCCATTGCGCGCGCGCTGATGACGCGGCCGAAGCTGCTCCTGCTGGACGAGCCGTCGATGGGCCTCGCGCCGCTCATGGTGGCGAAGATCTTCGACATCGTGCGCGAGATCGCGCGGCAGGGCGTGACGATCCTGCTGGTGGAGCAGAACGCACGCCTCGCGCTGGAGCTCGCTCGCCGCGGTTACGTCATGGAGTCGGGTGCGATTACGCTCACCGGCACGGCCGGCGACTTGCTGAATGACTCCAAGGTGCGCGAGGCCTACTTGGGCGAAGGCGTCGCGTGACGCTGCGCATCTGATTTCTCGCGTTGTCCTGTTTTTGTCGCGTTGTCTGATGTTGTCGCGCGCTCACGACAGCGCGATCGTTCGCACCGGAGAAATCCTTCCTTGTCGTATTTTTTTTCTGACGCCGATAATCGAAGCGACGTCGGGAAAAAAAACGACGCGTAGCCAAGAAATACAACGGAGGAAGGGAGGGTCCTGTGAAAACCAGGTTTGCGCTACCGTTGGTACTGGCCTCCGCAGCTGCTGTTTCCTTTCTGTTCCAAGTCGAAACTGCGTCCTCGCTGGATCCGGTGGCCAGCGATCCCGGAGTGCGCTTCGGCACCCCGGACGCCGGTGATCCGATCGCGGGCCTCACCGCGGCCGAGCTCGCGTTCTTCGACGCGGGCAAAACGGAGTTCGAAGAAGCCGATGGCACCGACGAGGGCCTCGGGCCGACGATGAACCTCGACAGTTGCGCCGGTTGCCATGCGCAGCCGGCAACCGGCGGCACGAGTCCGTTCACCAATCCCCAGGTCGCGTTCGCCAACGCGAACGGCGCGACCAACCGAATTCCGCCGTTCATCCAGGCGGACGGGCCCGTACGCGAGGCGAGGTTCGTCAGGAACCCGGACGGAACGCGGGACGGCGGAGTCCACGCCCTGTTCACGGTTGCCGGCCGCGCGGATGCGCCGGGATGCGCGCTGGAGCAGCCCGACTTCGACGCGCAGCTCGCGCTCGGCAACGTGATCTTCCGGATTCCGACTCCGGTGTTTGGCGCTGGCCTGATCGAGCAGATCCCGGACAGGGTGATTCTCGCGAACCAGGCGAGCAACGCGATACTGAAGGGCGCGCTCGGCATCTCCGGGCGGGCGAACCGCAACGGCAACGACGGCACGATCGCGCGCTTCGGGTGGAAGGCGCAGAACAAGTCCCTGCTGCTGTTCTCCGGCGAGGCGTACAACGTCGAAATGGGAATCACCAACGAGCTGTTCCAGACCGAGCGCGACGAGACTGCAGCGTGCCAGTTCACGCGGGTCCCCAATAACGTAACCAACGTCGATGCCGCGACGCCGCTGGAGGCGATCAGCGCGATCGAGAGGTTCGCCTTCTTCCAGCGCTTCCTCGCTGCGCCGACGCCTTCCCCCGATACGCCGGGAGGCGCCACCTCCATTGCGAGCGGCAGGAGCCTGTTCGTGTACGTCGGTTGCGCGCTATGCCACACCCCCGCGCTCCATACCGGCCGCTCCAGTGTCGCGGCGCTCCGGCGCCAGCAGGTCAATCTCTTCTCCGACCTGCTGCTGCACGACATGGGCGTGGGGCTGGCCGACGGCGTCTCGCAGGGACAGGCCGGCCCGAGGGAATTCCGCACCGCACCGCTGTGGGGACTGGGGAAGCGCACTTTCTTCCTGCATGACGGGCGGACTTCCGATCTCGCGGTGGCGATCCAGGCGCACCGCAGCTTTGGCTCCGAAGCGAATGCGGTGGTGAGAAACTTCAACTACCTTTGGGAGAGCCAGAAGCAGGACATGTTCAACTTCCTGCGCTCGCTGTAGCGCGCACTATCCCGCCGCCAGGTCGGCAGCGGTGGTGAACGAGTCGGCGAAGAACTCGTCTTCCGGCAGCCTGCACTGCATGGTGAAGTCGCGCTGCGCCGCGTCGACCATGACCGGCACGCCGCAGGCATAGACCTGGTGGCCCGATAGATCGGGAAAGTCTTGCACCACCGCGCGGTGAACGAAGCCGGTACGCCCGCTCCACTGGTCCCCGGGCGGCGCGTCCGAGATCACTGGGATGTAGCGAAAGCCCGGGTGCTCGGCTACCCACTTGAGCGGCAGCTCGTTCATGTACAGGTCTTTCGGGCGCCGCCCGCCCCAGTACAGCACCATCGTCCGCGCCACGCCTTTATGAAAGGCGTGCTCGATGATCGACTTGATGGGAGCGAAGCCGGTGCCCGAGGCGACGAACACGATCGGCTTTACCGACTCCTCGCGCATGAAAAACGTGCCGAGCGGCCCCTCGAAGCGCAGGATGTCGCGCTCCTTCATCCTGCCGAAGACGTGGTCGGTGAACGAGCCGCCCGCCACGCGCCGCACGTGAAGCTGGATCAGCTCGTCGTCGTGCGGCGCGTTGCCCATCGAGAAGCTGCGCCGCGAGCCGTCCTTGAGCAGAAACTCGATGTACTGGCCGGCGAGGAACTGCAGCCGCTCGTTGGCCGGGAGTTTGAAGTAAAGAATCATGACGTCGTCGGCGAGCCGCTCCATCTTCTGCACGCGGCAGGGCAGCGTCTTGATCGCGATGTCCTTCGCGGCGCCGATGGTGCGTGCCTCGATCACCACGTCGGTGAGCGGCTTCGCCTGGCAGAACAGCGCCTTGCCCTGCGCCTTCTCGGCATCGGGCAGCGCCTTCTTCTGGTACACGCCGTAATCGATGCTGCCTTCGAGCAGCCTGCCCTTGCAGCTGCCGCAGGCGCCGTTCCTGCAGCCGTAGGGCAGCACGAAGTGCTGGCGCAGCGCCGCAGCGAGGATGGCCTCGCCTGCCTCGACCTCGAACTGGTGACCGCTCGGCTGCAGCGTGACCCGGCGTGTGCTCAATGCATCCTCGCTAAAATAGGGGGCCGCATTCTACCGGCTCCGAAGGATTGAGGCATGAGCACGCTCCTGGTGTTGACGAACCTGCCCGAGCGGGCCGCCGCCGAGCGGCTCGCCGGCCTGCTGGTCGAAAAGCGGCTCGCCGCCTGCGTCAACATCCTCGCGCCGTGCCGGTCGGTATATCGCTGGCAGGGCGCCGTGCGGCACGACGAGGAGCATCCGATGCTGATCAAGACGACGGCCGAGCGCTATCCGGCGCTCGAGCGGGAACTGCGCGCCGGGCATCCGTATGAACTCCCGGAGATCATCGCGGTCCCAATCGAGCGCGGCCTGCCCGCCTACCTGCAGTGGGTGGCCGCGGAAACCAAGACGTGAACCGACTTTTCTCGACGCTTGTCGTATTGCTGCTTTGCACGCCGGCAGCGGCGCAACTGAAGCTGGGAGGCAATACTGACAACCTGCTCGAGCCCGAAAAGGCGTTCCGCTTTGACGCCCGCGCGCTGGACGCATCGACGATTGAAGTGCATTTCGCTATCGCCGACGGCTATTACCTGTACCGCGACCGGTTCCGTTTCAGCGCCGAGGGAAATCGCGGCGTACGGCTGGGTGCGCCAGAGTTTCCTCGCGGCCTCAAGCACAAGGACGAGTTTTTCGGTGAAGTCGAGACCTATCGCAAGGAAGTGCGCATCCGCATCCCGGTGGAGGGCGACGGGCGCTTCGACCTGAAGGTCGTCTCACAGGGTTGCGCCGATGCCGGCGTGTGCTACGTGCCGCTGGAGTCCAAGGTGTCGCTGCGCCTCGCTGGAAGCGGCGAAGCGGCAGCGCCGCGCTTCTCCGTCTATGCGAGCGACATCGACATCGCGCGTTTGTTTGAAGGCAATTTCGCGATCGTCCTCGGCGGCTTTCTTCTTTTCGGGCTGCTTCTCACGTTCACGCCCTGCGTCCTCCCCATGATTCCGATCCTGTCCGGAATCATTGCCGGCGAAGGCGCGGAGCTGAACAAGCTGCGTGCGCTCGCGCTTTCGCTGTCCTACGTGCTGGGAATGGCGATCGCCTACGCAGCGGCTGGCATCGCCGCTGCGTTCTCGGGCTCGCTGATTGCCGCCGCGCTGCAAAGCGCGTGGGTGCTCGGCAGCTTTGCGCTGGTCTTCGTGGTGCTCGCGCTGTCGATGTTCGGCTTCTACGATTTGCGCTTGCCGGGTTTTCTGCACCATCGGCTGCACCACGCCCACCGGCGCCTGCAAGGCGGACGCGTGGCGTCGGTTGCGGCCATGGGGGTGCTCTCCGCGGTGATCGTGAGCCCGTGTGTTGCGGCGCCGCTGGCCGGCGCGCTGCTCTATATCTCGCAGACGCGCGACGTGGCGCTGGGCGGCGCGGCGCTGTTCGCAATGGCGCTCGGCATGGGCGTACCGCTGATCGTCGTCGGCGTCTCCGAGGGGGCGCTGCTTCCCAAGGCCGGAGCGTGGATGAACGGGGTGAAGAGGTTCTTCGGCGTGCTGCTCCTCGCGGTAGCGCTGTGGATCGTCTCGCCGGTGATCCCGGCTGCACTCCAGATGCTCGCCTGGGCGGCGCTGCTCATCGGCTCCGGGATATTCCTGCGCGCGATCGATCCGCTGCCAGCGGCGGCATCGGGCTGGTGGCGGCTGTGGAAGACCGCGGGCATCGCGCTGCTCGCCGCGGGCCTGGCTCTTCTGGTCGGTGCGCTCGCGGGAAGCCGCGATCCGCTGCGCCCGCTTGCCGGCCTTGCAAGCCGGGGCGCCCCCGCCGCGGCGCCGCTGCCGTGGATGCGGGTCGCGTCTCTGGGCGAGCTGGAGGAGCGGCTGCGCGCCGGCGGCAAGCCGGCGATGCTCGACTTCTATGCCGACTGGTGCGTGTCGTGCAAGGAGATGGAGGCGTACACGTTCTCGGATCCTCGCGTGCGTGCCAAGCTCGAGGGCGTGGTCCTTCTGCAAGCCGACGTCACCGCGGGCAGCGAAGCCCAGCGCGCGCTGCTCAGGCGCTTTGCGCTCTTCGGGCCGCCGGGAATCATCTTCTTCGATGCGCAGGGACGCGAGATCAAGGGCCTGCGGGTCATCGGCTACCAGGACGCCGAGCGCTTCCTGAAAACGCTTTCGGCCCTCACCGCACCGTGATCACTTCAGCGCCTTCGCGGCGTCCATCGCGAAGTAAGTGAGGATGCCGTCGGCGCCGGCGCGCTTGAAGGCGATCAGCGCCTCCATCACGCAGGATTCGGGAAGCCAGCCGTTGGCGATTGCAGCACGCAGCATCGAATACTCGCCCGACACCTGGTAAACGAAGGTCGGCGCCTTGAATTCGTCCTTCACGCGCCGCACGATGTCGAGGTAGGGCAGGCCCGGCTTCACCATCACCATGTCGGCGCCCTCGGCGAGATCGAGCCCCACCTCCCATAGCGCCTCGTCGGAGTTGGCCGGATCCATCTGGTAGGTTTTCTTGTCGCCCTTGCCCAGGTTTTTCGCCGAGCCGACCGCGTCGCGAAACGGGCCATAGAACCCGGAGGCGTATTTCGCCGAGTACGCCATGATCTTTGTATGGAGATGGCCCGCCTTCTCCAGCGCGGCGCGGATGCGGCCGATGCGGCCGTCCATCATGTCCGAGGGCGCGACGATGTCGACTCCCGCTTCGGCCTGCGCCAGGGCCTGCTCGACGAGGACCTCGAGCGTGACATCGTTGAGGATGTAGCCGGTCTCGTCGATCACCCCGTCCTGGCCGTGCGAGGTATAAGGGTCAAGCGCGACGTCGGTCATGATGCCGAGCTCGGGGAAGCGCTTCTTCAGGGCGGCGACTGCGCGCGGCACCAGGCCTTTGGGATTCAGCGCTTCGCGGCCATCGGCGGACTTCAGCCGCTGCTCGATCACCGGAAAGAGCGCAAGAACGGGGATGCGCAGCTTCAGGCACTGCTCGGCCAGCGGCAGCAGCTTGTCGACGGTCATGCGCTCGACGCCCGGCATGGAGGCCACTTTCTCAGCGCGGGATTTGCCGTCGAGCACGAACACCGGGTAAATCAGATCGTCGGCCGTGAGCACGTGTTCGCGCATCAGCCGGCGCGAAAACTCGTCGCGCCGCATGCGCCGCATGCGCACCCCTGGGAACTCGCCGTAGATCTTCATGCGGCTGATTTTTCTCGCGCTTTCACGCTGGGAACTTTTCGAGGCCGACGCGCATCTTACCTTCAGACGAGTTCATCGTCTCCCGCTTCTCCTCCCTGAGCGGGTGCCTTAATTCTCAAGGTTAAGGCGTTTCGCCCCCGGTTTATATCCCCTTTGCCGGGGGTCTTTTATTCCCGCGGCCTGCTTGCAGCCAGCCTGCAAGCAGGCCGCGACATTCGTCGACACCCTGTCGCGTGGCGCTCGAAAAGAGCCGTACTTCTGCCCGTATCAGAGAACCTACCTTCGTCAGGGTTGCTGCCTGCTCCGCGCGCGTCAGCTTGTCGGCCTTGGCAAGCAGCACGAGCAGCGGGACATCCCCGAGCCACTCGATGAGCTGCAGATCGAGCGGCGTCAGCGGGTGGCGCGCGTCCATCACCACCACGACGGCGACGAGGGCGCTACGCGCGCGCAGGTAGGCGCCGACGAGACTTTCCCACTGTGCCCGCAGGGGCTGCGGCACGCGCGCGTAGCCGTAGCCGGGGAGATCGACCAGCCGGGCTGCTTCGCCGAGCTGGTAGAAGTTGATGGTTTGCGTGCGACCCGGCCGCTTGCTGGTGTAGGCGAGGCGCTTCCTGTCGAGGAGCGCATTGATCGCGCTCGACTTGCCGACATTCGAGCGGCCGGCAAACGCCACTTCCGGCGGTCCCTGGGGCGGCAGGTCCGCAGCGCGGCCCGCGGCCGCGAGGAACGCCGCTTGGGAGAACGTTTTCATGGCTGCCGGGAAATTCTAATAAAATCGAGCCTCTTCCATCGGGGACCCCTAGCGATGATTCGTCTTCTGGCGCTCGGCGCCGGTTTCGCCGCCTGCTGTGCTGGTTCGGCGCTCGCGCAGCAGCCGCCCGTGAAACCCGAGCTGGCGCGAGGCCAGAGCATCGCGGCGCAAGTGTGCGCGGCGTGCCACGCCGCCGACGGCAACAGCACCGCGCCAGCAAACCCGAAGATCGCAGGCCAATTTCCCGAATATCTGAACAAGCAGCTGAGCGATTTCAAGCCGAAGGACGGCAAGAAGCCGGCGCGCGAAAGCCCGCTGATGATGGGCATGGTGGCCAATCTCTCGGAAGCCGACATGAAAGGCCTCGCCGCCTACTATGCTGCCCAGCAGCTCAAGCCCTCGGCCGCCGCCGATAAGGACCTGGTTGCCCTGGGGCAGAAGATTTGGCGGGGCGGTAATCCGGCGAAAAGCGTACCGGCATGTTCCGGTTGCCACGGTCCGGCAGGTTCCGGCATTCCGGCGCAGTACCCTCGGCTCGCCGGGCAGTACGCCGAGTATCTGGGGTCCCAGCTCAAAGCGTTTCGCGAGGCTACGCGTGCGAATGATACGAACGGCATCATGCGCGGCGTGGCCGCGCACATGAACGACCGCGAGATACGGGCGGTGTCCGAGTACGCCGCGGGACTGCGCTGATACCCGGAATAACCCGGGCAGCTGTGGTGTTTATTGCGACGTGTCACTTTTCCGAGGAGGGAGAACGATGAAGCGCAAGCTTGTAGCCGCAACCTTGGTCGCATCCGTCGGTGCCGCATGGCTCGTCGCCGCGGTGGCGCAGGTGAAGCCCGAAATTCTGGTGAAACAGCGCCAGGCCGCGATGACGCTGCAGGGCAAGTACTTCGGCCCGCTCGCTGGCATGGCGCAAGGCAAGCTGCCCTATGACGCCAACATCGTCCAGCGCAATGCCGGCTACCTCGAGGTGCTCGACAGGATGCCTTGGGACGGTTTCGACCCGAGCACCAAGAATGTGACTGTGAAGACCGCCGCTCTGCCCGCAATCTGGAGCGAGCCGGCCAAGTTCAAGGAGGCCCAGGAGCGGCTGCAGAGCGAAGTCTC
>WNET01000860.1_pt1 | contig 11915 bp, 8 predicted proteins | sample 5399911 | NCBI WGS metagenome assembly WNET01 (sample SAMN13153333, study PRJNA577476) | soil metagenome | isolation source: 40 cm grassland meadow soil pre-rain plot 2 | place: USA:California | collected 2015-09-08 | reverse complement strand
CATGCCAAACTGCTGCATTGCGGTACCCCGGTTCTATGCCCTGTGCGAATGCACTATTGCCGTGCGTCAATTGGCATATGCACCGATTACAGACAGAAATTCATCGAGGTGAGCCCTTTGAGCGTGCGCCGCGTGGCTTCTCTTGGTGCGGCGCCAACCGCATCTACCGCACAGCCGCGAAATCCTTAACTCGAGCGCTCTGCGCGAGTGGCGTGCACGACCGGGAAAGATGCACCGAAATCTTTCATGCAGCACGCCGCCTGGCCGATTCGAAGAGAACGACGCCGGCAGCGACCGCTACATTGAGACTTTCCACCTCGCCGCGCATCGGGATGCGCACCAGGAGATCGCAGCTCTCGCGCGTCAGCCGGCGCATCCCTTCGCCTTCCGCGCCCAGGACCCAGGCGACCGCTTCCGGGATGCCGGTTTCATAAAGGGTCTTGTCGGCGCGCTCGTCGGCGCCGACGATCCAGATGTTTCTCTCTTTCAGCTCCGCGAGGGTGCGCGCGAGATTCGTGACCATGATGTAAGGCGTGGCCTCAGCCGCGCCGCTTGCCACCTTGGAGACCGCCGGGGTAATTCCCGCGGCGCGGTCCTTCGGCGCGATCACGGCGTGGGCGCCGGCGGCGTTCGCGACGCGCAGGCAGGCGCCGAGGTTGTGCGGGTCGGTCACGCCATCGAGCACGAGGAGCAAGGGTTTTTCAATGCCCTCCAATAGGTCATCGAGAGTGTCGCTCACCCGCTTCACCTCCACCCGGGCGACTACCCCCTGGTGGCGCCCGCCGCCGTAGAAGCCGTCGAGGCGCCTGGTCGGCACCCGCATCAGGCGAACATTGGACCGCTGCGCGGCGGCGACCAGGTCCTTGCCGCGCGCGTCGTTGCGCGTTTCATCCAGGAAAATCTCCACCACCGATGCCGGGTCGGCCCGCAGGCGGGCAAGAACGGCATGAAAGCCGAAAACCACGCGCGGTTCGCGTTCGCGCTTCATGCCGGCACGAGGTCCATCTTGCGTTGCTCGATGTCGACTCGCACCAGCTTCACCGTCATGCGGTCGGCAAGCCGGTAGCGCATGCCGGTGCGATCGCCGAGCAGCATGTGGCGCGCGTCGTCGTACTGGAAGTAGTCGCGGCCGAGCTCCGAAATGTGCACCAGGCCGTCGACGAAGTAGTCGTCGAGGGTCACGAACAGGCCGAAGGGGGCCACCCCGGTGATGGTGCCCGAGAACGTGCCGCCGACGTGGTCGCGCATGTAGTAGCACTTGAGCCAGTTCTCGACGTCGCGGCTGGCGTCGTCGGCGCGCCGCTCGGTCTCCGAGCAATGCCTGCCGAGGGCCTCCCAGTCGACGCCGTCGTAGCGTTTTCGCGCGAGGATCGCCTTGATGGCCCGGTGCACGAGCAAGTCGGGATAGCGCCGGATGGGCGAGGTGAAGTGCACGTAGGCATCGAAGGCGAGGCCGAAGTGGCCGGCGTTGTTGGGGCTGTAGACCGCCTGCTTGAGCGAGCGCAGGAGGATCGTCTGCAGCAAGGCGAAGTCAGGCCGCTTGCGGATGCGCTGAAGGAGCTGCGCATAGTCGGCGGGGCGCGGGATCTCGCCGCCGGGCAGCTGCAGGCCGAGCTCGGCGAGGAACGCGCGCAGCGCGCTCACCTTCTCGGCCGAGGGCACGTCGTGCACGCGGTACAGCACCGGATGAGCGTGCTCGGCGACGAAATTGCCGGCGCAGACGTTGGCCGCCAGCATGCATTCCTCGATCAGGCGATGGGCGTCGTTGCGCGGCTCCGGGACGATTTTCTCGATCTTGTCGCGCGCATCGAACACCATGCGCGTCTCGACGGTTTCGAAGTCGATCGCGCCGCGGCGCTCGCGCTGCCCGAGCAGCACTTTGAAGACGTCGTAGAGAATCGCCAGATGCTCTTTCGCCGTTTTGCTTGAAAGCCTCTCCCAAGCCTCGGTGTAGGTCAGCCGCGCGTGCGAGCGGATCACCGCCGGGTAGAACTTGTAGCCGGAGACCTCGCCGGTCGGCGTGATCTCCATTTCGCAGGCCATCGCCAGGCGATCGGCCTGCGGATTGAGCGAGCACAGGCCGTTGGAGAGCTTCTCCGGCAGCATCGGAATCACGCGTCGCGGGAAGTACACCGAGGTGCCGCGCTCGCGCGCCTCCACGTCCAGCGCGTCGCCGTGGCGCACGTAATGGCTCACGTCGGCGATCGCCACCCACAGGCGAAACCCCTTGCCTTCGCGCCGGCAGAACACCGCGTCGTCGAAGTCCCTCGCCGTCTCGCCGTCGATGGTGACGAAGTGCAGTTCACGCAGATCCTTCCTCCCATGAAGGTCCTCGGAACGAACCTCATCCGGAAGAGCGTGCGCCGCGGCCAGCGCCCGCTTCGAAAACTGGTGCGGCAGCTCGAACTTGCGCACCGCGATCTCGATCTCCATCCCGGGATCGGCGTAATGCCCCAGCACCTCGGCCACGCGGCCGATCGGCTGCGCGTGGCGGCTGGGCTGCGCGATCAGGTCGACCGTCACCACCTGGCCGGCCTTGGCGCGGCCCACCTCGGCCGGCGGCACGACGATGTCGTGCGCGATGCGACGGTCCTCGGGCACGAGGAACAGCACGCCGTGCCCGGCGTGGAGCCGGCCGACGATGCGGCGATGGCCGCGCTCGAGCACTTCGACGATCGTGCCCTGCGCTCGCCCGCGCGAGTCGCGGCCGCTCACGCGGACCGCGGCGCGGTCGCCGTGAATCACCTCGCGCATCTCCGCGGGCGGCAGGAACACGCGCGCGCCGCCGTCATCGGGCTCGAGAAAGCCGTGGCCGTCGGGATGGCCCTCGATGCGGCCGGCGAGCAGGGCGATGCGCTTCGCGACCAGCAGGGCTCCGGCGCGGTTCTGCACCACTTCGCCAGCCCGCTCTAGTGCGGCGAGCGCGGCATCGAGAGCCCTGCGCTCGCCCCCCTTGACGTCGAGGCGCGCAGCGAGCTCCTGCGCGGTGAGCGGCGCGCCGGCGCTGTTCAGGGCATCGAGAATTTCGTTCCGGTAGCGATCGCGAGGCACGCTGCGCTCGGCGCGAGAGCGCCGGCGCAGCGCGGTTTTCACTGGCTTTTTCTTTGACACTGTCGGGTGCAGACTCTAAAATCCGGCCGGCGCCGAGGTGGCGGAATTGGTAGACGCACTAGGTTCAGGTCCTAGCGGTGGCAACACTGTGGGGGTTCGAGTCCCTTCCTCGGCACCAGCTTCCAAGCGGTCATTTTAGTCTGACCTTTTACCGTTACTGCGCACTCCAGCCGCCTCCCAGGGCTTTCATCAGGTCGACGCTGAAGGCGAGCCGCGCCTGCCGATTGCGCACGAAGGCGAGCTCAGCCTCGTTGGCGGTGCGCTGCGCGTCCAGCACTTCGAGATACGGCGAGTAGCCCGCCTCGTAGCGCTCGTTCGAAAGCTGCAGCGCGCTGCGCGCCGCCTGCAGGCGCTCGAGCAGATCGGCCTCCGAGGCGCCGGTCTGCTCCAGGTTCACCAGCGCATCGGACACCTCGCGGAACGCCGACTCGATCGATCCCTGATAGGACGCCAGCGCCTGCCTGCGCCGCGCTTCGGCCTGCTCGACCGCGGCTTCGCGCCGTCCGGCGTCGAAGATCGGCAGCGCAAGCGCGAAGCCGAGCGTCCAGATGCCGCTGCCGCTCGCGAGCAGGTCCAAGAACGCGGCGCTCTCTGAGCCGGCCAGGCCGGTGAGCGAAATCGCCGGGAACATGGCCGCGCGCGCGATGCCGATCTGCGCGTTGGCCGCGATCATCGTCTGCTCCGCGGCGCGGATGTCCGGACGCCGCTCGAGCAGCATCGAGGGCAGGCCCGCCGGCGGCGTCGGCGGCACCGGCAGCGTGAACAGATCTCCCGCGGGCAGTTTCAAATCAGGCTTGCCGGTAAGCTGCCCGAGCTGATGCTCGAGCAGCGCGCGCGCCCTTTCGGTGTCGCGTCTCTGCACTCGCGCATCGGACAGCGCCGCCTGCGCCTGATAGAGGTCGAGCTCGGAAGCGAGCCCGGCGCCAACCCGGGCGCGTGCCAGCTCGACCGAATCGCGCCGCGTGCGGATGGTTTCCTGCAGCACGGCGAGCTGCGCATCCAGGGAGCGCAAGCCGAAGTAGGTCTGCGCGGTCAGGCTGCCCAGCGACAGGATCACGACGTCCCTGGCGAAGCGGCTGCCGAGCAGGCCCGCGCGCGCCGCCTCGCTGGCCCGACCCAGGCGCCCCCAGAAGTCGATCTCGAAGTTAGTGGAGGCGAAAAGCCGCGTGTCCGGGCGTACCGGAAAGCCGGTCACCGGCGGTGGCGCGGTGAGCGAGCTCACGCGCGTGCGGCTGCGCTGCAGGCCGCCGGTGATTTCCGGGAAAAGAGCGGTGCGCGCCTGCCGCAGCACCGCCTCGGCCTCTTCCACCTGGGCCGCCGCAAGGCGGATATCGGCGTTGTTCGCGCGAGTCGCCGCCACCAGCTCCTCGAGCGCCGCATCGCGATAAAGCGTCCACCATTCGGCCGGCACGGCGGCGTCGCCTTCGGCCGCCCCGGCGAGATAGTCCGTCGGCAGCTCGACAGCCGGGCGCTGGTAGTCAGGTCCAACCGTGCAACCAGCGAGCAGAAACAGAACCCAAAGCTGCTTCAAGCGGGCGCCTCCGCGCGGCGCGCCTTCGGCCGCCTCGCCGCCAGTACGAAAAACAGCGGCACGAACAGCGTCGCGATGAAGGTCGCGGCGAGCATCCCGCCGACCACGCCGGTCCCCATCGAGCGGCGGGCGGCGGCGCCCGCTCCCGTGGACACCATCAGCGGCATCACGCCGAGCACGAAAGCGAGCGAGGTCATGATGATCGGCCGGAAGCGCAGGCGCGCGGCGTGCAGCGCGGCGTCGACCGGGGACTTGCCCTGGAGGAAGGCCTGCTGCGCGAACTCGACGATCAGGATCGCGTTCTTCGCAGCCAGCCCGATGAGCACCACCAGGCCGATCTGGAAATAGATGTCGTTCTCCAGCCCGCGCAGCGCGACGAAGCCAAGCGCGCCCGCGACCGCGAACGGCACCGCGAGCACCACGGCGAACGGCAGCAGCCAGCGCTCGTAGAGCGCGGCGAGAATCAGGAACACCATCACGATGGCCAGGCTGAAGGCGAACGCCGAAGCGCGGCCGGTGCGCTTCTCCTGGAACGCCTGGCCGGTCCAGGCGATCTTGTAGCCCTCCGGCAGCGTGCTGTCGGCGACTTCCTCCACCGCCTTGATGGCTTCGCCCGACGAGACTCCCGGCTTGCCGCCGCCCAGCACTTTCGCCGCCAGGAAGCCGTTGAAGCGCTCGAGCTGCTCGGGGCCGACGACGTTGCTGGTGCGGATCAAAGCCTTGAGGGGAATCATCTCGCGCGTGGTGCTCGAGCGCACGTAGACCGAGCCGAGGTCCTCGGGCTGCGCGCGGAACGGCGCCTCGGCCTGCATCTGCACGCGGTAGGTGCGCCCGAACTTGTTGAAGTCATTCACGTACAGCGCCGACATGGTGCTCTGCAGGGCGTCGAACACGTCCTGCACGGGCACGCCGAGCGACATCGCCTTCTCGCGGTCGACCTCCACCTTGAGCTGCGGCACCGTCGGCCGGTAGAACGAGTTGATGCCGGCGAGCAGCGGATGCTGCGCGAGCGAGCCCATGAAGGCGCCGGTCACCTGGTACAGGCGCGCAGGGTCGGAGTCTCCTCTCGCCTGGAGATAGACCTCCAGCCCGCCGGCGGTGCCAAGACCGCGGATCGCAGCCGGGTTGAAGGCGAGCGCGATGCCCTCGCGCAGGCCGCTCGCCTTGACGATGATGCTGCGCGCGACGACCGGCGCCGTGTTGTCCTTGCGCACGTCCCAGTGCTTCAACGGCACGAACATCGTCGCGGCGTTGGTCTTGTTGCCGCCGCCGATCAGGTCGAAGCCGGCAATCGCCAGCACGTTCTGCACCGCCGGCTGCTCGCCGATCAGCTTGCCGAGCTCGGCGCTCATCTTGCGCGTGCGCTCGAGCGTCGCGCCGTCGGGCAGCTGGACGGTGGCGAAGAGATAGCCCTGGTCCTCGGGCGGGACGAAGCTCCCCGGCACCCGCAGGAACAGGCCGGCGGCGAGCCCGATCACGCCGAGAAAGGCGAGCAGCGAAGCGATGCGGTGCTTGAGCGCCAGCTGCACCAGACCGAGGAACGTGCGCGTCACCCAGGCGAAGCCGCGGTTGAACGGCTCGAACACGCGCGAGTGCTGGTCGCCTCTCTTCATCAGGATGGCGCACAGCGCAGGGGTCAGCGTCAACGCCATGAAGCCGGAGATCAGCACCGCGATCGTCAGCGTGACCGCGAACTGCCGGTACAGCTGCCCGGCGATGCCGCCGAGGAAGGCTACCGGCACGAACACCGCGCACAGCACCAGCACGATGGCGATCACGGCGCCCGAGACCTCGCGCATCGCCTCGAGCGCCGCCTCGAACGGCGGCATGCCGTCCTCGCGCATCAGGCGCTCGACGTTCTCCAGCACCACGATGGCGTCGTCCACCACGATGCCGATGGCGAGCACCAGCGCGAATAGCGTCAGCGTGTTGATCGAGAATCCCGCCAGCCACAGGCCGGCGAAGGCGCCGATCAAGGACACCGGCACCGCGATCATCGGGATCAGCGTCGCGCGCCAGGTCTGCAGGAACAGGAACACCACGCCGAGCACCAGAGCCGCCGCCTCGAAGATGGTGATCGTGACTTCCCTGATCGAGGCATCGACGAAGCGCGTGGTGTCGAAGGGAATGGTGTAGTCGACCCCCTCGGGGAAGGCGGTCTTCAGCTCGGCCATGCGCTCGCGCACCAGCTGCGCCACCTCGAGCGCGTTTGCGCCCGGCTGCAGGTAGGTCGCCATGCCGATGGTCGACTTGCCGTCGAGCGTGTTGTAGGTGTCGTAGTTCAGCGCGCCCATCTCGATGCGCGCGATGTCCTTCAGCCGCAGCACGCCGCTCGGGCCGCTCGCGCGCACCACGATCTCGCCAAACTGCTCCGGGTCGACCAGGCGTCCGGTGGCGGTGACGGTGTAGATGATGTTCTGCCCCGGGGGCGCCGGCTCGGCGCCGATCTTGCCGGCGGCGTATTGCGCGTTCTGCGCGCGCAGGGCCGCAGCCACGTCCGCCGTCGTCACGCTGAGGCGGGCCATCTTGTCCGGCTGCACCCAGACCCGCATCGAGTAGTCGCGCGCGCCGAAGATGGTGACGTCGGCGAGGCCGGGCAGGCGCTTGAGCTCGTCCACCACGTTGAGCGAGGCGAAATTCGAGAGGAACAGCGTGTCGCGCTGGTTGTTCGGCGAGATGAGCGCTACCACCAGCAGGATGTCGAACGAGCGCTTCTGCACGATCACGCCGTTGCGCCGCACTTCGTCGGGCAGCCGCGGCAGCGCGATCTGCACGCGGTTGTTGACATTGAACACCGCCTGGTCGACATTGGTGCCGGGCTCGAAGGTCACGGTGATGCTGAGCGAGCCGTTCGAGGAAGAAGACGAGCTGAAGTAGCTCAGCCGCTCGACGCCGGAGAGCTGCTCCTCGATCGGCGCGGCCACCGTCTTCGCGAGCGTCTCGGCGCTCGCGCCCGGGTAGGTCGTCGTAATGAGCACCGTAGGTGGCGCGATCTCGGGATACTGCGCGACGGCGAGGAGCTTGGCCGCTACCAGGCCCGCCAGTACGATGACGATGGCGATGACGCCGGCAAACACCGGCCGGTGGATGAAGAAGCGCGACATAGCCTAGCCTTTCGCCTGCAGCTTGACCGGGGTACCCGCCCGCAGGCGCAGCAGGTTGTCCACGATGACCGTGTCCCCCGCCTTCAGGCCCTCGAGCACCACCCAGTCGTCGCCGACCCAGCTGCCGACCTTGATCTGGCGCTGGGCGGCCTTGCCCTCCGCGCCGACGATCCAGACGAAGCGCCCGCCTTCGTTCTGCATCACCGCGCTCTGCGGCACGACCAGCGCCTGCTGGCTGCCTGCGACGACCTGCACGCGCACGTACTGCCCGGGGAGCAGCTGCAGCCTGGGATTGGGCAGCTCGGCGCGCATCTGCACCGTGCCGAGGTTGGAATCGACGCTGGAGCTGGAGAAATTCAGCCTGCCGGGCTCGGGGTAGCCGCTGCCGTCCGGCAGCTCGACCTTGACCTCGGGGTTCTTGATGTCGAAACCGCGCAGGCGCGCGTACTCGGTCTCGGACAGCGCGAAGCGCACCCAGATCGGGTCGGCCTGCGTGAGGGTGGTGAGCAAGCTCGAATCCGTGCCGGGCGTGACCAGGCTGCCGATCGACTGCTGGGCGCGGCCGGTGATGCCGGCGATCGGGGCGTTCACCGACGCATAGGAGAGATTGAGCTCGGATTGGCGCACGCGCGCCTCGGCCAGCTGCGCCGCGGCGACCGCCTGCTTCAGGCCGGTCGCCGCCTGGTCGGCTTCCCTCTGGCTGATCGCGCGCCGGTCGGCGAGACCCTTCAGGCGCTCGAGATCCTGCTGCGCCTGCTCCTGGCGCGCGCGCTCCTGCGCGAGCGAGGCGCGCGCCTGCTGCAAGTCGATCTCGAGCGGCGCCCGGTCGATGAGGAACAGCCGCGCGCCGGCCTTGACCGCATCGCCTTCGGTGTAGAGCTGGCGCTCGAGCGTGCCGGACACGCGCGCGCGGATCTGCACCTCCTTCGAGCCCTCGGTGCGGGCCACCGCCTCGAACACGATCGGCACGGCCTTGGGCGCAAGCTGCACGGCGCTGACCGGGACGGCGGCCAGGGCCGCCGCCTTCTGCTGCGCATCGCCCCGGGTGCAGCCGGACGCCGCAAACAGCACCAAAAGCGCAATCGCCATGCGGTTCATGACCTGTCTCCAGCGCCAAAGGCGCGCAGGAAGCAGTCGACGATGCGTCCGGTGCGCCACGCCTCGGCCTCGGCGCCGTTGGCGATGCCGTAGAGGCGCCGCACGCGCTCGTGCCCCGCGAGCATGCTGAGAAACAGCTCGGCGGCGAACTCGGGGTCGTCGCGGCGCAGCGCACCCGCGTTCATCGCCTTGCGCAGATAGGCCGAGAGCCGGCGCAGCATCTCGCCGGCACCCCCGGCGTAGATCGCCTTGGCGAGCGCCTTGAAGCGCGGCACTTCAGCAGTCAGCGTGCGAAACATCGCCAGCCCTTCGGCGCAAAGCACCCGCCTGCGATAAGCGAGGCCGAAGCGCAGCAGGCCGGTGCGCACGTCGGCAGGCTCGGCCTCGAGGCCCACCAGGACGTGCTTCGCGAGGTCGCAGGCGACCTCCTTGAACAGCTGGTCCTTGCTCGGGAAATGGTGGTACAGCGTCTGCTTGGCGACCCCGGCGCGGCGCGCGATCTCGTCGACGCTGGTGTGATAGCCGTGGCGCAGGAAGGAGCGGCTGGCGGCGCGCAGCACGCGCGCGCGGTTTTCAGCAGGCATTGCGGATCCCCCGGCTAGACTAGACCGTGCAGTCTACCAGAGGCGGGCTCAGGCGGGGTCGAAGGGGTGCCGCAGGACGACGGTCTCGTCGCGCTCGGCACCGGTGGAGATCAGGTCGACCGGCACCGCGCACAGCTCCTCGATCCGCCGCAGGTAGTTGCGGGCGGCCTTCGGCAGACCCTTGTAGGTCTTGACTCCCACCGTGCTCTCCATCCAGCCGGGCAGCTCGTCGTACACCGGCACGCAGCGCTCGAGCTCCTCTGCCCCGACCGGGAGGATGTCGCTCATGCTGCCGTCGACCTCGTAGCCGACGCAGATCTTCACCGCCTCGACGCCGTCGAGCACGTCGAGCTTGGTGATGCAAAGGCCCGAGACGCCGTTCAGCTGGATCGAGCGCTTGAGCGCGGCGGCGTCGAACCAGCCGGTGCGCCGCGGCCGGCCGGTCGTCGCGCCGAACTCCTGGCCGCGCTGGCGCAGCAGCTCGCCGACGCCGTCGGAGAGCTCGGTGGGGAACGGGCCGCCGCCGACGCGCGTGGTATACGCTTTTGTAATCCCCAGGACATAGTGAAGATGGTGGGGGCCGATTCCGGCTCCGGCAGCCGCGGCACCTGCGACGCAGTTCGACGAGGTGACGAACGGGTATGTGCCGTGGTCGATGTCCAGCAGCGAGCCCTGTGCGCCTTCGAACAAGAGATTTCTTCCGCTTCTATTGGCTTCGTAGAGCGCGCGCGGCACGTCCGCGACCAGCGGCGCCAGCCGCGGAGCGAGTGCGAGAGTCTCGTCCATCACCTGGTTGTAGCTCAGCTCGGGCTGATGGAAGTAGTTCTTCAGGACGAAATTGTGGAACTCGAGCACTGAGTGCAGCTTCTCGGCGAAACGCACCGGCTTGAACAGGTCCTGCAGCCGGACCGCGCGCCGCGCCACTTTGTCTTCATACGCCGGGCCGATGCCCCGCCCGGTGGTGCCTATCTTGTTCGTGCCCTGCGCCGCTTCGCGCGCCTGGTCGAGCGCGACGTGGTAGGCGAGGATCAGCGGGCAGGCTTCCGAGATGCTGAGCTTGGGCGCCGCCGCAACCCCCGCGGCCTCGAGCTCGTCCATTTCCTGCACCAGCGCCTGCGGCGAGAGCACGACCCCATTGCCGATATAGCAATGCACGTTGCCGCGCAGGATGCCCGAGGGGATGAGGTGCAGCACGGTCTTCTTGCCGGCGATGACCAGCGTGTGCCCGGCGTTGTGCCCGCCCTGGAAGCGCACCACGCCCTGTGCGCGGTCGGTCAGCCAGTCGACGATCTTGCCCTTGCCCTCGTCGCCCCACTGCGTGCCGATCACCACGACGTTGCGCGCGCTCATCGCACGGCGCCCGCCAGGCTTCGCAGATAGATGGAAAAGCCCGTGGCGGGGCGCGCCCGCCCGAAGGCCTTGCCGACCTCGTCGTAACGCCCGCCACGCGCTACCGCGCCGGCCACGCCGTCGCAATAGGCATCCAGCACCACGCCGGAATGGTAGTGATAGCCGCGCAGCTCTGCCAGATCGAAACTCACCGGCAGCTTGCAGGCTCTTGCGAGCTTGCGCAGCGTGGCGAGCGCTGCGCTGAGACCTGCGATGCGTGGCAGTTTTTTCTCTGCCGCGGCCAGGACCTCGGGTCCGCCATACAGCTCCGGCAACAGAAGAATTGCACTTCTGATCTTCGCCTCGAGCGCGCGCGATAGATTCCTCAGCTCCGGGACATCTTTTCTCTGCAGCGCTTCGAAGAGCTGCGCCTCCAGCTCGGGGCCGGCCTGCGCGGCACGCGCCAGCGAGCGGAACACCGCGACGTGGCCGATGGCGATGCGCGCGTTGCGCACGCGGGCGAGCTGCAGGGCGCTGCACAGCAGCCGCAGGATCTCGAGATCGGCTTCGATCCCGGCATCGCCATAGCGCTCGGCGCCGATCTGGATCGGCTCGCGCGTCGCGCCCGGGCTTGCCGGGCGCGTGTGCAGCACGCTGCCGCAATAGCACAGCCGCGTCACCCCCTTGCGGTTGAGCAGGTGCGCGTCGATGCGCGCTACCTGCGGCGTGATGTCGGCGCGCAGGCCCAGCATCCTGCCCGAGAGCTGGTCGACCACCTTGAAGGTGCGCAGCTCGAGGTCGTGCCCGGTACCGGTGAGCAGCGAATCCGTGTACTCGAGCAGCGGCGGCATCACCAGCTCGTAGTCATGCTTGAAGAACAGATCCAGGATCTTCCTTCTCAGCTGCTCGATGCGCGCTGCTTCTGCCGGAAGAATATCCTCGATGTACTCTGGAAGCAGCCAGCGCATCAACTTCTTGCCCAGAGCAGGAGGAGCAGCCCGACGAGCATCGAGCTCAGCCCGACGAAGCGGATCTGGCCGTCGGTCATCTGCGTGATGCGGCGGAACGTCTCGCGCCAGAGATTAGGCGCGATGAACGGCAGCACGCCTTCCAGGATGAGCATCAGCGCGAGCGCCAGGAGAAAGGTGGTGCCCATCG
>WNET01001031.1_pt1 | contig 11962 bp, 9 predicted proteins | sample 5399911 | NCBI WGS metagenome assembly WNET01 (sample SAMN13153333, study PRJNA577476) | soil metagenome | isolation source: 40 cm grassland meadow soil pre-rain plot 2 | place: USA:California | collected 2015-09-08 | reverse complement strand
TCCACATGCGCGTGAGCCGCGGCAACAGGTACTCGAGCTGCGCCAGCTCGACCTGCATCTTCGCCTCGGCCGAGCGGGCGCGCGTCGCGAAGATGTCGAGGATCACTTCGGTGCGGTCCATCACCCGCACGCTGAGCGCCTGCTCGAGATTCTGTCCCTGCACCGGGGAGAGCGGCTCGTCGAACAACACCAGGGTGGAACGCGCGTCCCGTACCACGCCCTTCAGCTCCTCCACCTTCCCCTGGCCAAGGTAGAGGTTCGGTGTGGGGGCTTCGACCCGCTGGTAGGTCCGGCCGACGACCTCGGCGCCCGCCGTGTCGGCGAGCCGGTCGAGCTCGTCCAGGTGCTCGTCCACCCGACCCGCGTCCTCGGACCCCTTGCGCGGGGCGCCGACGAGAAAGGCGCGCTCGACGGGTGGTTGGATGTCGATCAGCTGGCGGATGCCGCGAAACCTCTCGCTCAGGATCCAGGAGTAAAGGTAATGGGTCCTGTCAACCGCGGGGGCGCCGCCCCGGTCGGGTGCGGCGCGGTGGCTCCGCGCCCGGCTCCGGGCAGGGCGGCAGCGTGAGCACGAAATGGAAGCGGGCGCCCCATCCCGGTCGCGTCTCCACCTTGAGCTCGGACCCCATGGCCGCGAGCAGCTTCCGGCACATCGTAAGCCCGAGCCCCGTCTGGGAGAACGAATAGCCCGGTCGGCCGACGGCCGGGCGCAGCGGCTGATACAGGCTCTCGACCACCTCGGGGGCGATGCCCTTGCCGCTGTCCCGCACGGCGAACTCGACCTGCGACGGGCCGAGCTCTTGGGTCACGATCTCGACGTACCCCGCCTCGGTGAACTTCAGCGCATTGGTGGTGAGGTTGAGGAGCACGCGACTGAGCGCCACGGGGTGACCGAGGCGGTGGTCGCGGGTGGGCGGCAGCACCCGCACCGCGAGCTGCTTCTCCTCCGCGATCGGCCGCACGATGTCGCGCACCGACTCGAGCGCGGCCGCGACCGAGAACGGAACCGGCTGCTTCTCGACCAGCTCGTCGCCACCCCGGGCCAGCTCGATGAGGTCGCTCGCGACGGAGCTCAGCCCCAGGGCGGCCCCGTAAATGAGGGCGAGCTGGCGCCGCTGCATCTCGTTCACCGTCCCGCTCTGCCCGCGCTGCAGCGTTTCCGCGAGAAACAGGATGGAGGTGAGGGGCGAGCGGAGATCGTGCGCGACGTCCACCACGATCTCCAGTCCGTTCGGACCTGCGAGCCGCGACGTGAAATCCTGCAACCAGTCGGGCTCGATCGCCACGCGGACCCGCTCGATGGCGGTGAGCGCCGCCAGGACCTCGGCGGGCGCGGCGGCGGCGGCGGACCAGCTCTGGATCACCTCGGACCGCAGCAGCTCGAGCAGGCGCTGGCCAAGCACGGAGCGCGCCGGGGTGTCGACCACGATCTCGCCGGCGACCTGTTGCCGATGCACGCCGAGGGCGAGCGCTTCCACGATCTCGAGGACTTCGCCCTGGGCCTTGCCGCTCTCGCGCTCCCACGCCGTCACCACACGTCGCGCGGCCGCCTGGAGCAGCGCCGACGGCACGGCGGCGAACCGCTCTGCCTGCGGCGCGGGCGGATACGAGCTGCGGCTTAGGTTACGGGGGGCAGACAGCGGGCTGGGGCTGGGTCGTGTAGTCATCCGCACGGGTTCGCAAGGGCGCGCCGTAAGTTGCACGCCCCACTGCGATCCCGCTAGACGCGAGAAAAGCCCGCCGTACCGGCCTGAAACGGTGCCCCGGCGGCCGTCACTCGTCGAACCGGCGGATGCGCGCGGCGCGCCCGGCTGCGCGCGTCAGCGCCAGGGCCCGGCTCGCCCGCCCCAGCAGGCCCTCCGGCTCGACCGGCGTCGCGTGGGCGTCGCTCACGGCGAAGTAACCCGCGCGCACCTCGAGCGGCGGGGTGGCCTCGCCCGGCTCGGGTGACTCATGCTCGATGGCGGCGCTCAGCCGCCGGGCGAGTTGCTCCGCGCCGACGGCGTCCGTCGCGGGGGCGAGCACCGCGAACTCCGTCCCGTTCCACCAGGCGATCGTGTCCGAGAGGCGCCCGTGGGTCTGGAGCGCCTGCGTGACGCGGGCGCGGATCGCGGCGCGTGAGCGGCGGGGCTCTTCCTCGCCTGCTGCCGCCCCGAGATCGGCGCTGAACAGCACGCACGCCAGCGCGGCATGCAGCCGCAGCGCCTCGGCGACGACCTCGCGGGCCCGACGCCGCAACCCGCGCCCGTTGTACAGGCCCGTCGCTTCGTCGATGAGGACGCCGGCCCCGGCCCGGTCCGCTTCCCGTTTCGCGCGCACGTAGCCGTCGAGCTTCAAGAGCAGCTCCTCGCCGTCGAGCGGGAAGCCGAGCAGCTCCCACGCGCCGGCGCGCAGCCAGCTGAGGCGCCGCTCGCGCGTGACCGTCGCCGCGCTGACGCCGAGAATCGGCGTGGCGGGCGACACCGCCGGATCACGACGCAGCTCGCGACACAGCTCCTCGCCGCTCGGCTGCTCCAGTTCGACCGCAATCAGGATGACGTCGGGCTGCGCGCGGCGCGCGCCCTCGCGCGCATCGGCGGCGGTGGCCGCGCGCAGCACCCGATAGCCGGCGGGCTCGAGCACGCTGGCGAGGGCGCGCGTCGCCCATTCGTCGGGAGAGACGATGAGCGCGAGTCCGGGCGACGACGCTGCGGGAGTAGCCACGGTGTTCCTCAGGAGCGCAGAGGCAATGGTAGTGCCAGCACGGGGGGCGCGCCCCGACCGCGGCTACACGATTCGGCTGCGGGGGTTCCTTAAAGGATGGGTGTGGCGCGGGAGCGACGATACTGGGCCTTCCCCGGGGTGCACACCTGGGAGAAGTCCCAGGTCAGGGAGTGATCAGCCCTTCGCGGATGGCGTAGCGCACGAGCCCGGCGGTGTCGTGGATGTCGAGCTTGTCCATCACCCGGCCGCGGTGAAACTCGGCGGTCTTGACGCTGATCTGCAGCAGGTCGGCGATTTGCTTGGACGACTTGCCCTCGGCGACGAGCTGTAGCACCTGCCGCTCCCGCGGGCTCAACGGGCCGCCCGAGTTGGCGTGTGCGCCGGTCACGGCGTCGATGAAGCCTTGCGACACGCCGGGGCTCACGTACAGCCCGCCGCGCTGCACGGTGCGGATCGCATCTTCCAGGTCGTCGATGCCCTGGGACTTCATGACGAAGCCGCGCACGCCCGCCTGCAGCGCCTCCGGCACGAAGTGGGCGTCCTCGAGCGCCGTCAGCAGGATGACCCGGGTCGCGGGGCTCATGCGGCAGAGCTCCCGCGCCGCGTCGACGCCGTTGAGGAGCGGCATCGCGACATCGAGCACCGCGACGTCCGGGCGCAGCCGGCACGCCGCGTCGACGGCGGCCCGGCCGTCGGCGGCCACACCCACGACTTGGAAGCCGTGGCGCTCCAGCAGGGCCTTCAGGGCCTGGCGCACCACCTCATGGTCGTCGGCCAGGAGCACGCGCGGCGGCATGCCGCGCTCAGGCAAGACGCTCACAGGGCGCGAAGGCTATCGTGGGAGGGGGAGCGACGCAAGCGTTGCGCTCAGTCCATGCTCGCTCCGTCGCACAGCACGGCGACGATCCGCGCCGCGGTATTCCCGTCCCAGCGCTCGATCGTGGGCGGCGGCATGCGGCGTCGCCCCCACAGCTGCCGCGCCGCCTCGCACAGCGCGTCGCGCCGGGCGGCGACGAGCCGGTTGGTGCCGGCGCTACAGGTAATCGGGCGCTCGGTGTTGGGACGCACGGTCAAGCACGGGATGCCGAGGTAGGTCGTCTCCTCCTGGAGCCCGCCCGAGTCTGTGATCACCGCGTCACTCCCCAGCACCAGCTGCAGCATGTCCACGTAGGACACCGGGTCGAGCAGCGCGAACCGATCGGGGCGGGGCGGCGTCCACGCCATCCCCTGCAGGCGCGCGCGGGTGCGCGGGTGCACCGGGAACAGGATGCGGCGATCGCCGCTGAGCTCCGCCAGCGCGTCGAGCAGCTGGCGCAGCGTGGCGGCATCGTCCACGTTCGCGGGCCGGTGCAGCGTCACGACCACGTACGGCCCGGCCGCCGCGCCCGCCGCGCCCGCCGGTCCCGCGCCGTTGCGCCGCCGCGCCTCCGGCAGCAGCGCCACCAGCGAGTCGATCATGATATTCCCCACGAAGTGGACGCGCTCCCGCGGAATCCCTTCGGCCAGCAGGTTGTCTCCCGCATCGCGCGACGGCGTGAACAGCAGGTCGGACAAGCGGTCGGTCACCACGCGGTTGATCTCCTCCGGCATGGACCAATCGCGGCTCCGGAGACCGGCTTCCACGTGCCCGACGCGAATCCCGAGCTTCGCGGCCACGAGCGCCGCCGCGAGCGTGGAGTTGACGTCGCCGTACACGAGCACCACGTCCGGTCGGGCCTCGAGGCACACCGGCTCGAGCCGCTGCATCACGGCGGCGGTCTGCTGGGCGTGCGAGCCTGCGCCGACCGCGAGATTGCAGTCCGGCCGGGGGATGGCGAGGTCCCGGAGGAAGGCGTCCGACATCTCGGGATCGTAGTGCTGGCCGGTGTGCACGATCAGGTGCCGCACGTCGGCCCGGCGCGCCAGCTGGCGGGCGAGGGGCGCCAGCTTCATGAAGTTGGGGCGCGCGCCCACCACCGAGAGGATCGTGCTGGGCGCCCGCCGCCCGCCCATCAATGAATCCGGCTGATGGTGAAGGCCGCCGCGGTGACGCTGACGAGCAGGCCAAGGATCTGGAACGCGCGGTCGCCCCCGACCCGGCCGGCCGGCACGACCACGCGGTCCCCCGCCCGCAGGTTCAACTGGTCGAGCGACGCGCCCCGCCCCAGCGCCTGCTGCAGTGGCGCACCGCTCCAGATCTCCGCGCCGCCGCGCTCGACGCGCATGCCGGCCACCTTCGCTTGCGGCAGCAGCCCGCCGGCGATCCCCATCACGTCCGCGAGGGGCACCTCCGGCGCGACGGCGTAGAAGCCGGGCTTCGCGACGCTGCCGTCCACCAGGATGCGGATGAGCGGGCGCGCCTCCACCACCGGGTCGCGCACGTAGCGCGCCAGGTGCTGCTCCAGCCGGTGCTGTAGCTCGGAGCGCAGCACGCCCGCGAGCGGCACCGCGCCCAGCTGCGGGAGGCCGAGCATCGGTCCCTCTCCGACCGCGAACGTGTCGGTGAGCTCCCGCTCGCCCTGCACCCGGACGAAGATCCGGTCGCCCGGCTCAAAGTCGCCGCTGTCGAGTCGCGTGCGGAGCAGCGTCACCACCGCCCCCGCGTGCGAGTCTTGCCGGGCCCGGACGAGCGCCTGCTGGAGCTGCTCGCGGGTCGCCAACGCCGGACCGACGTCGCGCGCAGTGAGACCTTGCCCTGCCGCGGCGCCGGCCGCGGCGAGGAGGACGAGCGGGAGGACGAAGTACGAGACGAGGCGCATGGCTACTCCACGGTGACGCTCTTCGCGAGGTTGCGCGGCCGATCGACGTCGCACTGGCGTCGCACCGCGATGTGGTAGGCCAGGAGCTGCAACGGGATCACGGTCAGAATCGGGGAGAGGAGCGGGATGGTCTCCGCCACCCGGAGCTGGTGATCCACCAGACCCGCGAGGTCGCCATTCCCCTCGGTCGTGACCGCGATGAGGCGACCGCCCCGCGCCCGTACCTCCTGCATATTGGACACGACCTTCGAGTACACGTCGTCCTTGGGGGCGACGAACACGACGGGCATCTCGGCGTCGATCAGCGCGATCGGCCCATGCTTCATCTCCGCCGCCGGATACCCCTCGGCGTGGATGTAGCTGATCTCCTTCAGCTTCAGCGCGCCCTCGAGCGCCACCGGAAAGCTGACGCCGCGCCCGAGGTACAGGAAGTTGCTGCGGTCGCCATAGGCGTCCGCGATCGCGCGCACCTGCGGCTCGAGCGCCAGCACGCGACTGATGAGGCTGGGCAGCTGGGCGAGGCGGCACCCGATCTCTTGCCCGGCCTCGACGGACAGCCCCCGTTGCCGCCCGAGATACAACCCCAGCAGCGCCAGCGCGGCGATTTGCGACGTGAATGCCTTCGTCGAGGCGACGCCGATCTCCGGACCCGCGTGCAGGTAGATCCCGCCGTCGGCTTCGCGCGCAATCGTGCTCCCCACGACGTTGATCAGGCCCAGCACGCGGGAGCCGGCCGCCCGCGCGGCGCGCATGGCCTCGAGTGTGTCGGCGGTCTCTCCCGACTGGGAAATCGCCACCGTGAGCGTCCCCGGCAGGGAGAGCTGGGTACGGTACCGGTACTCCGACGCGTACTCGACGGCCACCGGAATGCCGGCCAGCGCCTCGATGATGTGGCGACCGACCAGCCCCGCGTGCCACGAGGTTCCGCACGCGATGATCACGATGCGCTGCAGGTCGGCGCACGCCTCGGGGGGAAGGTTGAGGCCGTTGAGTCGCGCCATCCCGTCCTCGAACAGCAGCCGCCCCCGCAGCGTGCTCCGCACCGTGTCCGGTTGCTGGCAGATCTCCTTCAACATGTAATGCGGGTAGCCGCCCAACTCGACCGCTGCGAGGTCCCAGGCGATGTCGTCCACGGCGCGGAGCTGCACGTGCGAGTCGCGGTCCACGACGTAATAGCGGTCCGGTGTGAGGACCGCGATGTCGCCGTCGTCCAGATACACCACCGAGCGCGTGTGCTCGAGAATGGCCGACGCGTCGGACGCCACGAAAAACTCCTCGTCGCCCACCCCCAACAGCACGGGCGACCCCTGCCGGGCCACCACGACCTTCCCCGGCTCGTCCGCGGAGACGACGGCCAGCCCGTACGTGCCGACTACGCGTTCCAGCGCCGCGATCACCCGCGCTTCGAGGCTGCCGCCGGGGGCTTCCTCGATCAGATGGGCGAGTGTCTCGGTGTCGGTCTCGGTCTCGAAGCGGTGGCCGCTGTTCGCCAGGGCCGCCCGCAGCGCGTCGGCGTTCTCGATGATCCCGTTGTGGACCAGCGCGACACGCCGGTGACAATCGACGTGCGGATGCGCGTTGCGCTCCGTGGGCGCCCCGTGCGTCGCCCAGCGCGTGTGCGCGATGCCGGTCGCCCCCTGGACCGGACGGCGCGCCACGAGCGCCTCGAGCGCGTCCACGCGGCCCGCGAGTTTGCGCGTCACCACGCCGCCGTCGACCTGCACGGCGAGCCCCGCCGAGTCGTAACCCCGGTACTCCAGGCGACTGAGCCCGCGGAGCAGGATCGGCGCCGCTTCGCGACGCCCGGTGTAGCCGACGATGCCGCACATGTCAGGCGCCTCTCCGACGCGCCACTTCCAGGAGCGGCCGCGCCTGGCCGGTGAGCCCGAACCGCGCGAGCTGCGACTGCTTGCGAAGCAGCCGCTCGGCGACATCCTCCCCGGTGAGGATCGTGCCGCAGGAGGCGCACAGCAGATTCCCGAGGCGATGCGCACCCCACACGCGGGCGGGAGACGGCGCCGCATGACGCACTCCGGTTGCGGAGGAAGCGATCTCACACCGGCGACACAGCATGCGGAGCACCGGGCCTTCAAATTCCGGGCCGGGTGGTGGTCTGCTCGGCAGCCGGCGGCAAGCCACTGCGAGCGCACGAGTTAGAACACGAACGCCGGGGCCGGCACCGCCCCACACCCGCCCGCGTTGCAGTTAGGTGGCAGGCCCCGGTCCGGCTGTGGGCGCGGAGCAGCAGTTTCGCGTTTCCGGTACGGAGCGGGCCCGACCAGACGCGGCCACGACGACCGCGCCAGGGTCTCCCGCGCGCGCACGAGTCCTGCAGCGGCAGCGGGCGTGACTCGTGCGGTCCGCCGGACTCCCCCACGCTAGCACGGCCCCCCATGCCCGACGCAGCGGGGGCCGCTCGCCCAGCGGTGATCCTGATCGCGACCAAGCAGGAATGGGCCACGCGGTCGCTCGAGAGCATCCTCGCTCCTCGGGGCTACGTCGTGCTCCGCAGTTACACCGCACGTCGCACGCTGGAACGCGCCCTGCGGGACCGCCCTGACATCATCGTCCTCGATGCGCAGCTCCCGGACTCGAACGGTGACGACCTGTGCCGCGCGCTCCGCACGCGGCACATCGTCGGCGACGGCACGCCGATCCTGCTCACGTTGCCCCGTCCCGCGACCCGACACGACCGCGTCGCCGCCCTGCGCGCGGGCGCCTGGGGCTGCCTCAGCGAGCCGTTCGATGCGGAAGAGGTGCTCGCGCTGATCGGCACCTTCGGGGCGGCGAAGCTCGCTGCCGATCGCGCCCGCGTCGCCGGGTTGGTGGACGAGGAGACGGGTCTCTACAACGTGCGCGGGCTCACGCGGCGCGCCCGGGAGGTCGCCTCGCACGCATCCCGCGCCCACGCGGCGCTGGCCTGCGTGGTGCTGGCGCCCGACGCGGAGGTGCTGGAGCCGGACGTCGCGCCGGGCGATCTGCCCCCGACCGTCTTGCAGCACGTCACTCGCGCGTTGAAATCCGCGGGGCGGCGCTCGGACGTGGTGGGGCGCCTGGGTCCAAGCGCGTTTGTCGTCGTGGCCCTCGATGCCGATGCGACGCAGGCGCGGCGGCTGGCCGAGCGCCTCGGGCAGGCCATCGTCGGCGGGGTCGACCCGCCCGGGGAGCCGCCGCCGTTCCGGTTGCAGGTGGGCTGTCACGGGGTGGCGGATTTCCACGCGGCGACGATGGACGCCGTCGAGCTGATCCTGCACGCGACCGCCGCGCTGCGGAAGGCACGCACCGATCCCGCGGGGGGCTGGCTGCGAAACTTCGACGACGGCGGCCCCGCGCCTCGGGCAGGCTAGAGGACTCCCCGCACACGATGGGTGGCGATCGCCACGCCCTCATCCCGCGTCCCGTAGCCGGCAAAGTAGCTGTAGTACCGGTAGACGCCGCCCGGCCGCACGTCGTTCACTACCACGCCGAGCAGGCGAATCGGCAGGTGGTCGAGGACCGAGAGCTTGGTCCGCGCGAGCGACAAGTCCGTGGCATCGGTGCGCAATACGAGGAGCATGTTGCTGGTGAGCGTGCCCAGCGTGTAGGGGTCCACACCGGATCCCAGCGGCGGACTGTCCACCAGGATGACGCTCCAGCTCGCGCGCAGGCGCGCCAGGAGCTCCGACATCGCCCCGGATCCGAGCAGCTCCGGGGAGTCGCGGAACCGCGTCCCGGCGCCGATGAACTGCAAGTCGGGATACGGCGTTCCCTGGACGGTCGCCTCGAAGGGGGCACGGCCCGCGAGAAAGTCGGTGAGCCCGGGCTGGCGCCGCGCGCGTACCGCTCGGTGCAGGCTGCCGCGGCGAACGTCGCCGTCTATCAGCAGGGTGCGGCGCCCCGCTTCGGCGAACGCGAGCGCCAGATTCGCCGACACGAACGATTTGCCGTCGCCGACGCCGGGGCTCGATATGGTGACGAGCATCGGCCCTGCCGCACCGTGGGCGTGCGTCAAGCTGAGGCGGATGCTCCGCATCGCCTCGATGGCGTGGGCCACCTGCTGGTCGTCCGGCCCCGCCCGGCGGTCCCGCACGTGGGGCAGCACGCCGATGATCGAGAGCCCCATCTGCTCCGTCACCTGGTCGGGGTGGTGCACGCGCGGGTCGAGGCGATCGACCACGACAGCAGCCACCATGCCGAGGCTCAACCCCACGACGAAGCCGAACGCCACAAGGCGGGAGGCGGTGTTCTTGGCCGCCTCTTGCGGCGAGACCGCCGCGTCCAGGACCTGGACGTCGGCGACCGTGCTCGCCTCCCCGAGCCGGGCCTCGTTGTAGCGCTGCTGGACGCTGGCGTACAGGTTCTCGGCGATCGACACGTCGCGCCGCAGTCGCCCCTCCTCGATGCTGCGCTGCGGGATAGCCTGCAGCTCTCGACCCCCGGCGCTGATCTCCGTCGCCAGCGTCTGGGCTCGCGCCCCAAGGTCGGCGTGCAGCGCCCGCGCCAGGCCGGGAATCGCCTGGCGCTGCAGCACGTCGATGTCCGTCGCCAGGCGTCGCACCGCCGGGTGATCCTCGGTGTAGCGGTACCGCAGCGCGCGGAGCTCCGCCCGCTTCGTGGTCAGCTCGCTCAGGGCTTGCTTCAGATCCAGGGACTGCTGTACGGCACCGATGGCCGCGAGCGCGTCGATGGAGGCGGCCGAATCGTGCGCCTGGGTGAGGACGAGCGCGACCGCGAGCTGATCGCGCCGCATCTGGTCATACGCCATCCGGAGGCCGAAGAACTCGCTCATCGGCGACTGCACTCCCGCGGCCGCGGCCGCGGCGGCGCCCGGATCCGGGGGCAGGGTGATCGTCCGCGTCCGGAACGCCTCGTAGGCGCTCTCGGCTCGCTGCAGACTCGCGCGCGCCGACTGCAGCTGCTCAGCCAGCAACGCGGCCAGCTCGCTCAGCTTGGCCCGCTTCAGCTTCAATGCCGCGTCGACGTACCGCTGGGCGACCGCGTTCAGCGTCGCCGCCACGGTGGGCCCGTCCGTTCCCGTGAGCGAAAGCCGCAAGAAGTTCCCGTTCGGATCGATGGTCACGTTCAGCGCGTCGCCCAGCCGCTTCGCGGCGTCACGCACCGACGAGACGATAAGCGTCACCTCGCTCCCCGGAGGCAAGACCGCGGCGGCCGGAGCCCAGCGGAAGCCCACCGCTTGACCAATCGAGTCCCCGACGGTGCCCCGCTGCAGCTCGACGCCGTCATCGCCCAGGAGCCGGAAGGTGCTCCCTGACCGGTCCAGCACGACGCGGTACCGGCCGGGCATGACTGGATCGCCGACGGTGAACCCCGTGACAGCGCGGGTGTCTTGCGCCACGACGCCGAGATACAGCTGCCGGTCGCGCATGGTCGCTTGCGCCTGGTAGCGGGGCGGGCGCATCCGCGCGCCGACCACGCCGCCGGCCGTCCCGAGCACCGCACATCCCAGGATCCACCAGCGATGCCGTCGCACGGCCCCCCAGCAGCGCCGCCAGTCCACGCCTTGCTCGAAGGGTGAGCCGACTGGATCGGGCGAAGCCGTTACGCGGGCGGGGACCGGGAGGGGCGCCTCCCGCACGATGGGCGACGCCGCGGCGCCGGGCAGGTACTCGGTCACGTCGCACCGTACCGCAAGGCCGATACCGCACGCGGCGTGATCGTGACGGCACTAGACCGGATGCCGGGATTCGGAGCGGCCGGCGAAGTGTGGTAGCGCTGCAACACGCAATTGTCCCGGGGCAGAGACATGTGGTACGGCTGCGACACCGCACTTGACAGATCGGCCAGGTGCCTGTAAATCAAGCACTTCGGACTGCTCTCCGGGCGGCCCGATCTGTGCCATCTGCTGCCGCAGCCGTCAGTGGTCGGCCTCGGCGACTTTTAGTGACGGAGGTAGCAGACCCGATGCGTGTGCCCCCAACCGATACCCCCCCCGCGCGAGCCCCGCACAGCCGTCCCGGTCGTGTCCGGCCGACGCTGGGGCCGTGCCAGCTCACGGCCGAGCTGAAGGCCACCATTCGCGTGCTGATCGTGGACGACGACCGCACGTTGCGAGAGAGCTGCGCCAGCGTCCTGCAATACGAGGGGTATCAGGTCAGCCTGTGTAGCCGTGGCGACGAGGCGCGCGAGACGCTGAAGCGCAACAGGTTCGACATCGTGCTCCTCGACCTCTATATGCCCGAGGTCTCCGGCCTGCGCCTGCTGCGCACCTGCCTGGAGGCGCACTCGGACACCATCGTCCTCGTGATCACCGGCAACCCGAGCGTCGATTCGAGCCTCGAAGCGCTGCGCGCCGGCGCGTGGGATTATCTCCCCAAGCCGTTCTCGGCGACGCACCTGCAGATCCTGGTAGGTCGCGCGGCCCACACCGTCACCGTGGCGCGCGAATCCCTGGCCGTCCAGGCGGAGTTCGAGCGGGAGCACGGGAACAGCGAGCATGTCACGGTGCTGGGCGCGTCGCCGGCGTTCCGTCGGGCGGTGGGTCTCGCCCGTCGCGTCGCGCCCACCGAGGCCTCCGTCTTCAT
>WNET01001185.1_pt1 | contig 11986 bp, 9 predicted proteins | sample 5399911 | NCBI WGS metagenome assembly WNET01 (sample SAMN13153333, study PRJNA577476) | soil metagenome | isolation source: 40 cm grassland meadow soil pre-rain plot 2 | place: USA:California | collected 2015-09-08 | reverse complement strand
CGCCCAGCTCATAGCTCCCTAAAATGTCGCGCGCCGCTTGCGAGGTGCTGAAGATCACCACTGGAGTTTTGCGCAATGCAGGATCATTCTTCACATCTGCAAGCACGGCTCGGCCATCCTTCTTGGGAAGATTCAAATCGAGGACAATCAAGTCCGGCACTTGAGCTCCCGCGTACTTGCCTTGCCCGTGCAGGAACGCGATGGCCTCCGCGCCGTCATTCACGGTGCGCACCCGGCCACTGAATTCACCCCGTGACAGCATTTCAGTGGTAAGGTCAAGGTCCGCCGGATTATCGTCCACGAGCAGAATCTCAGTACTGGTTTTCATGGCTTTACCCTTGCCTGAAGCCTGGTGCTGCCGGGAGAGTGAATTTGAAAGTCGAACCACCCCTCCTGCGATGTGACCCATATTCTTCCGCCATTCTGCTCGATGATCTTGCGGCAGATGGCCAAGCCGATTCCGTTGCCGGGATACTCGGTGCGGGTGTGCAGCCGCTTAAATATGACAAAGATATCCTGGCAATACTCAGGCGCAATGCCGATGCCGTTGTCGGCAACGGAGAATACCCATTCGTTCTCCTGCCTCTCAGCGGTGATTTGAATTTGCGGAGTTTTTGGCCCGCGAAATTTAATGGCATTGCCGATTAAGTTTTGAAATACCTGCGGGATCTGAGAGGAATTCGCCAGGACAACCGGCAGGTGATCGTAAGTGATCTGCGCCCCACTTTCCCGGGTCGCTACCTGGAGATTGGCAATGGCGAGCTCCACCATGACGTTGCAATCTGTTTCTTTGACCTCGCCCTGCTGCCGTCCGGCGCGGGAGAAGGCGAGCAAATCCTGAACCAGAGTTTGCATCCGCTTGGCGCCGTCCACCGCGTAGTGGATGTATTTGTCCGCCTGTTCGTCGAGTTTTCCTTGGTAGCGTTCGGCCAGGAGCTGGGTGTAGGCCGCAACCATGCGCAACGGCTCTTGCAGATCGTGCGAAGCGACGTAGGCGAACTGCTCCAGTTCGCGATTGGAGCGAGCCAGTTCCTCGACTTTTTTCGCCAGATCGTCTATGGCGCGCTGTCGCTCATCGCGCAGCCGCTTTTCCTGAAGGGCGCTCAGCACTGCCACGGGCAGGCGCGCCAGCCGGTCTTTGAGAACATAATCCATAGCGCCTTGCTTGATGCATTCGACCGCGCTGACGTCGCCGAGAGCTCCGGAGACCAGAATCAGAGGGATGTCCAGCTTTTCATTGCGCAAAACGTTCAGCGCTTCCAGTCCCCGCCATTGGGGGAGGTTGTAGTCGGCGAGCACTACCTGGTAAGAGTTGGATCGTACTCGCGCGGTAAATTCTTCTTCTGTTTCGACAACATCCATGGTGAGATCGAACCCGCCGCGGCGCAGTTCCCGGGAAACCAGTTCAATGTCAGCGGGGTTGTCCTCTACTAGCAACACGCGGAGCTTTCCATGCCCAGCTGGGGGCCGAATATCGTGATCATGGGCAACGGTTGCGGCTGCGCTCATGTATTCACCTCGTCGTTTGCAGCACTACACCATTGATCACGGGCGCCTGATTGGTGACCAGCCAGTACAGCCCTACCTGCTTGACTGTATTTCGAAACTGGTCGAAATCCACGGGCTTCTGGATGTAGCTGTTTGCGCCCAAGCTATAACCATTCACGAGATCCCGCTCTTCTTTCGAGGAAGTCATTATGACCACGGGGATAGTCTTGGTCCGCGGATCGCTTTTGATCTGCCTGAGGACTTCGATTCCATCCACCTTGGGCAACTTCAAGTCGAGCAGCACAAGTTTGGGAGGATGATCTAACTAAAGCTTGCTCGCCGTCTCGCACGACGAAGATGTTGTTGGCCAGATTTTCGCGGCGCAAGGCGTGCAGCGCGAGATCCATGTCGTCCTGGCTGTCTTCCACCAGCAGAATATCGACTTCACTTGATTGCATAATTAGACTCCAATCATGGCTGCACGATTTTTCTGTTTCTTTTGTTTGTGGACGTCGAATTGTTCGCTGGCCCCGAGGCTGAAATAAAATGTCGCGCCCCGATCTAATTCCGCTTCCACCCAGACCCTGCCACCGTGCTTTTGAATAATGCGTTGCACCGTGGCCAAGCCGATGCCGGTGCCCTCGAAATCCTCGGGGCGGTGAAGCCGCTGGAAGACACCGAACAACTTATCGGCATATTTCATGCTGAAGCCGACGCCATTGTCGCGAACGAAAACAGCCGGATTCCCGTTTTCTTCGACCTGGCCGATTTCGATGACGGCGCGGGGACGGGGACGGGTGAACTTAAGGGCGTTGGCCATCAGATTTTGAAGAACTTGCTTGATCAGGATCGGGTCGCATTCAACAAAAGGAAGGTCCGCGATAATCCATTCCACCTGCCGGCCTTCACTCTCCGGCTTTAACATCGACACCAACTCTGCAACGATTGAGTTCAAGCCGGTTACCTGAAGGCTTAGGGAATGACGTCCGACCCGCGCCAGGTTTAATAACTCATCTACGAGCACGCCCATGCGGCGCGTGCCTTCCTCAATCCGTTGCAGATAATGCTGGGCGGTGGGATCGAGGGCTGGACCAAATTCCTCTACCAGAATCTTTGAGAAACCTCCGATGTGCCGCAGAGGGGCTCGCAGATCGTGCGAAACAGAGTAGGTAAAAGTTTCCAACTCTTTGTTGGCGGCTTCCAGTTGTGCGGTGCGCTGCACTACTCTTTGCTCGAGTTCGTCGTTGAGTTTGCGGATTTCCCGTTCTGAGGCTTTAGTGCGAGTAACATCGCGGAAAGCTACTACCCCGCCCCGCAGGACGCCGTCCTCGTCTTTCAGAGGGCGGCCTGTGACTTCGATCCAAACCCCCTGCTCGAGCTTCGGGTTCCGCACAAACATTTCGACATCGGCCGCTTCCCCGCGTATAGCGCGCACCAACGGCAGTTGGTCCGTGGGAAACGGTGTTACTGCATCGGGCAAGTAGCAGCCGTAATGAGGAGCCCATTCCTGGATGCTAAGGTCCATTGCGCCCATGCCAAGGATCTTTTCGGCCGCCGGGTTCCACAGCAGAAATTTCCCGTTTTCATCAGCAGTGACCAGCCCCTCATCCATGCTGTCCAAGACGGATTGAAACATGCGCGTCTGCACCCGCAACGCCTGCTCCGAGCGAGCCAGTTCCGCCGCCCGTCTCGCCAGTTCTGCTTCCGCCTGCTTGCGCTCGGTCACGTCTCGCAGGATCACGGTGAACAGTTTCTTGCCACGCGTTTCGATCTGGGAGATGGAAGCCTCGATTTGAAATTCTTCACCATCGGCTCGCAGTGCCCAAAGCGCGCCCAGTGTTCCCATGCCGCGGCTGGTAACTCCGGTTTCGCCGAAGCGGCGAATATGCCCGGCGTGCTGAGGACGGAACCGCTGCGGGATGAAACGCTCAATGGGCTGACCCACCACATCGGCGGCTAAACAGCCGAACATCTTCTCTGCTGCGGCGTTGAACAAGACGATGCGCTGTTGGTCATCGACGGTAATGATTGTGTCCATTGCGGACTGAATGATTCCGATCATTTGTGCCTGACTCTCGCGCAGCGCTTCCTCCGCTTGTTTGCGCTCGGAGATGTCACGCATGATCACGGTGAACAGTTTCTTTCCGCGCGTTTCAATCTGGGAGATGGAAGCCTCGATTTGAAATTCTTCACCGTCAGCCCTCGCGGCCCACAGCGCGCCTAGTGTGCCCATGCCGCGACTGGTGACTCCGGTTTCGCCGAAGCGGCGAATATGCCCGGCGTGCTGAGAACGGAAGCGTTGTGGGATAAAGCGTTCGATGGACTGCCCCACCGCGTCTGACGCCGAGCAGCGGAACATCTTCTCCGCCGCCGCGTTGAACAGGACAATGCGCTGTTGGTCGTCGACCGTAACGATGGTGTCCATCGCCGACTGAATGATGCCGGTCAGTTGGGCTTGGCTTTCACGCAGCGCTTCCTCCACCTGTTTGCGCTCCGTGACGTCGTGCAGAACTTTGGAGAAACCGCGGAGCTTCCCCGAGTCGTCGTAAATGGGGAGGATCACAACGTGGGCCCAAAAGGTAGAGCCGTCTTTGCGGACCCGTAATCCGTGTCCCTCGAAGCGGCCCGTGGCGATTGCACTCTGTAAGGTGCGCACAGGCATGCCGGCTTCCCGATCCTCGGCTGTATAAAAGCACGAGATGTGCTTGCCAAGAATCTCCTCGGTGCTGTAACCCTTGATGCGTGCTGCCCCGACATTCCAACTGGCCACGCGGCCTTCGGGATCGAGCATGTAAACTGCGTAGTCCTTGATGCCGTCGAGGAGCAGACGAAACAGCTCCTCGCTTGCCCGTAATTTTTGTTCTGTCGCGATGCGCGCGGCGATCTCGGACTGGACTGCGGCCGTGCGCTGCTCCACGCGCTGCTCGAGCTCGGTGTTCAGGGCACTGACTTGAGCCCGCATCCGAGCACTCACGCCGATTTCGCGGTTGACGGCGAACCCGGCCAGCAGTATGAAGACCGCCCCCACAAGAGTGCCAGCAACCGTGACGAAAGTCGTCAAGCGCCGCGCTGCCCCGGTCTTCTGACTGCGTTCGTTCAGCAATCGCGTCTCTTCGGCCTGCATCTGTTGGATAGTGCCGCGTATGGCGTCCACTACTCTCTCGCTCTGCTTGATCTCGCTCGCGCCCGGAATGGCGCGTACGTTCCGCCGCGCAACCACCAGTTCATCGGCAAATGCGAGGGCTGCGGCGATCTGCGGCTCAAGTACGTCGAGCCGCCGTTGCTGATTGGGATTGTCCGTCGTCAAATGCCGCAGCGTGCCGAAGTCCTGGTTGATGGTGCCGCGGGCGGCTTCGTAGTGCGTCAGCAGCAGGTCCTGCCCCGTAAGCGCAAAGCCTCGGGCACTGGTTTCCAGTTCGATTGCATGTTCAACCGTGACGTCGAGCGTCCCCATCACGGCGTGGGTGTGGGCGACGAGGTCCGCTTCTTGCGCCGCCAGGCGCGTACTGCGCCAGGAAAGGAAACCGATCAAGCCGGTCAACAGCACGGCCAGGATGAATCCGATAATCACCCTGCGCCGGAGCAGAGCTTCCACGCTCGGAGGCCTCTGCAAACGAGGATCGGATCGGTCCATCACGCGGCGCAACTCGCTGCGATTAAATAGGTTAGGGCAAAGAGCCAAACAGAGACGGATTGGCGCGATTTATCCATTCATAGATAGCAATCGGCGGAGGGGGCGCGACCTTTAGCCAGAAAGAGCCGTGCTGACGTCCCAAACGGCATCTGAAGTGTGCCAAGGGCCGCTCAACAATGAACGAATGGACATGTACCTCCGAGGAAAATCCTCCTCTCCTTCTGGCTACACATCAGATTTCCTTCTTAAAGGGCGGTGGCTGAGCGGCAACGTCGCGTGATTGTGACAACCAGTTCAGCTTTCCTGTTCGATTCGTGAGCGCCACTCGATCGCATTCAGCGTCTCCGATTACTTTCGTACCGGCGCAATGAAGGAGGCAAACGCATTACACTCATGAACCGGAACTTCTCGGGGCTAAATGCAGCAGAAGAGTGACAGCGTTCTCGCCAGGGTCAGCCGGGAGCTCTCCCAACTGGAAAAACGCGATTGGGAACTCTGGGTGATCGTGTCACTTGCCGGTGTCCTCGTAGGAATCGGATTTCTGGCAATCCTGTTTCCGGCCGCTTTCCTGTCGCAAGGCAATTTTCGTTTCGAGGTCACTGTTTCAAAGCAACTGGTTATCGCCCTCGCCACGCTTCTGATCCTCCTCAATACGTATCTGGTGACTCGCCGCTTGGAACTGCGAAAGATGCGAGAAGGGTTGGTTTCAGCGACCATCCAGAACGAGCTTGTTCGGCTTCAATCGTTCACCGACCCTCTCACCGAAATTTACAATCGCCGATCGCTCGATGACATGGCGACTCGCTACATTGGCCAAGCGAGGCGTTCGCACAAACCTTTAACGTTCCTTCTTGTTGACGTGGACCGATTCAAGCAGGTCAATACGCGGTTCGGCCACCTTACCGGTGACTTCGTACTGGCGGAGATTGCGGCGCTATTGAAGACTTCGGTTCGAGGCTCAGATGCGGTCGTCCGCTATGGCGGAGATGAATTTCTTATTATTTTGGCTGACACGTCGGGTGATGATGCCGGTCGTGTCGTGCATAGAGCCAAGACTTATCTTCACGAGTGGAATCGTGCTGGGCACCTGGATGATTTCGAGATTACGCTAAGCATCGGAATTTCAGAATGGAGTGATGGAGAAACTCTCGATGAGATACTCGATGCCGCAGACCGCGAAATGTACGCCGAGAAAGCGGCGTCGCGTTAAGCGGCGATTCCAGGCAACAACGATCCCACATGCAGAAAGATTTTTTAGGACAACAGGAAAAATTTGGTGTGTCCTCGAATGCACTTTGACGGCGTTTATCGATGCGCCTGCATTGGCATCGGTCAAGATCCCCTGATACTCGGCTGGCTGGATCTGGATGTCTGGATGGCACATCGGTGGGCCACTTCTGGCACGTCAGTGCTATTCACATCGTAGGTTCCAGCATTTAGTTTTGTTCCCGAGCAGTTCTGGGGGAGGGCTGCCCGGGCGTCCAATGACTCGCAAGAGTCGGGACGCCTGTTAATTTTTTGAAGGCCTTTGAGATCGAAAAGGTGAGGAAGACTTAGCCGCCAGACTAAATCACGGATTGCGAGATTCCGCAGGCCCCATTTACCGCTGATATTTTCCCATCCACTCAGCTTTTGCCAAAGTGCTTCCTTGGATCGCTTGTTCGACTTCCTGCTTGCTCGCGCCCGGCTTCAAATCAAGTTTCGACTTCAGCGCATAAAGTTTGAAGAAATAACGATGAGGCTTTCCCGGCGGTGGACAGGGACCGTTGTAGCCAATCTTGCGAAAATCGTTGCGACCCTGGCGTTCGCCGCCGGGGAGTTCGTCCACTTTGCTGACCCCTTCGGGCAGGCTTGTAGTTGAAGCGGGAATGTTGAACAGAACCCAGTGAGTCCAGGTTCCGGCGGGAGCGTCGGGATCATCGGCAATCAGCGCGTACGCCTGCGTGCCGGAGGGCGCTCCATTCCAGCTAAGTTCAGGAGAAACGTCTGCATCATCACAGGTGAATTTCTTGGGAATGTCTCCGCCATTGGGAAAACTTGTACTGGAAACAGTGAATGCCATCGATCGTGCTCCTTGCTTTTGAGCGGACGAGATTGGGGCCAAAGCGATTGCAATAGCGACAGCGGCCACGCAAAAACGAAGACTGGTGCTCAGGAGAAAAAGTTGAGAGCTCCGTTTTAGATGCACAATCGCTCCGCGCCGAATGGATCTCTCACTGCGTGGAAATTGTGAAGTTCACCGTGACGCGGGCCTCGGTTTCCACCGGTTGCCCTGATACGTAATACGGCTTGAAGCGCCACTGCAATACAGCCTCACGCGCTGCGGTGGAAAGAATCGCGGGCCCGCTTAGCACTTGCAGGTTCTGAATGTTTCCCTGTTTACCAATGAGAACTTGCAGCACCACTGCGCCTTGCACCTTCATTTGCTTGGCCAGCATGGGATAGGTAGGATCCACCGGGCGCGAGACTACGTCTGAAGTTCCCGGAGACAGCCGCACCCGTTCCGCGGCACTACTGACGGGAGTGCCAGCGCCTACGGAGCTGCTGGTGGAAGCTCGCCCGGGGCTTCCGGATTCCAGATCGAGTTTCACGGGATTGCTGCCGGAACGAATGGTCTGGTGCTGGTCGCCGGCAACCACCTCGACCTCGAGGGGCGGGAGCACCGCGCGGCTGACCACAGGCTCTGTAGCGGGTGGAGTATCAACCGGTTTGGCGGCCTCGGAAATTTTGGGCGCGCTGCGCGCTTTCGACTTTGCCTTGGCAGGCGTGTTGGCGGATGATTTGTGCGCCAGCCTTTTAGCGCCGGTATCACCCGGAGCCGCCTCATCCGCAGACTCTTGCTCTGTGGTGGCAGGGAACCAGAAATCCCTATCTTTTACGAGAACCACGATGAGGGCCGCGAGAAGCAGCGCAAGGGCAAGCAGCATGCGGCGGCGCTGCTTTGGGTCTGCCCCCTCCAACGCAGTGACATCAACCGTAATCTCGGATGCAATCTCCGGCTGGGTCTTTTCCTCCAGCAAAGGCATACAAAAAGCCTCCCGCCCAGTGGGGAGCCGGGCCTAGTGGGATAGTATGCCTCGAAATTGCCTTTGAAGCCAGAAAAACCGCAGCCTAAGACGGAGGAAAAAGGTGAACTAGCGCGAGCGAGGGGGCCGCGTCTAGAGCAGGGTCGGCACCGCCCGGGCCTTACCCCGGTCACCTTTACCGCTCTTGTCTTCCATCCTATACTTCCCGCGTGAACACAAATCCTGATCCGCGCCAGGAGCAGGCCAACCTCCAGTCGGCCTCACTTTCTCCCGAGCCGATCGCCGCTCCAGTAGGACGCTGGCGAGTATTCGCCTTCGCCGCTGCGGGGGTTTTGCTGGCAATGCTCTTCGTTGGCACGCGCACGGCACGGGCCGCTTGGCAGCAGATTGCGCAACTTCTCAGCCTTCAAGGCAAGCCGGAGCCGGCTTCAGCCAATGTTTTGTCAGAACATGAAATCGAAGGTTTGGATCGTATGGCGCCTCAGAGTCAGGCTGAGCTGCTGTTGGAGCGCTCGATCAACCACTATCGGGGAGCGAACGATCAGATCGCCGAACGCGTGGAAAGCTGGCGGGGCAAGATCAAGCTCGATGACCGGCTGAACAATTTGTTCGTGACTGGGCTTAACTCGGACGATCTCCGAGTTCGGGCGGCGGCAATCGAGGTGGATATCGCAGCCCGCAATTTGGAAAAGAGCCCGGCGACTGTGGACCGATTGGAGCAGGACGCGCGCTTCGGAGAGCAAGGCCCTCGGGCCAATGCGCTGTGGGATATCGGTTTGCTGGGCAGCCGTGGCATTGAGCCCGAGCGTGCTGCGCAGATTATTCTTGCTTCGATTCACGATTCAAACATCAACGTCCGCTACTGGGCAGTCGAGGGGCTGTCATATCTGGGAACTGATGAGACCATCTCTCCGCTGCTCGATGTTTTTCATGACGACTCTTCGCCGATGATCCGCGAGCGCGCGGCGTGCGGGCTGGCTCAATCCGGGATGTTGAGCGAGAAGCAGCGGCGCACGGCCGTGCCACGGCTGCTGGAGTTTGCGGAAGACCCGGCGCTCGATCCAGAGACGCGCAAATGGGTTTATCAGGCACTGCGCGACATCACCGGTCAGAGCTTGCCGCACGATCCCGCCGCGTGGAGAAATTGGTACAACAGCAATACCACTGCGGGAAGCTGGAGTCCAGTGACCCGCGATTCCATGTAGCTGTGCATACTCGATAAGCCGACCGCCCCGGTTGGTATTCCTCGGCATTTTGCTTACACTGCTTTTATCTTCTGTGATTGACATTCACTGCCATATTCTTGCTGATGTAGATGACGGCCCGAAATCCTGGGACGTGGCTGAAGAGATGTGCCGGATGGCGGCGGCAGACGGAATTGAGCACATTGTCGCCACTCCGCACGCCAACGAGCGATACCCGTACGACCGCAAGTTTTTGAACGCGGAGCTGGCGCGGTTGCAGCAGCGGGTGGGAGCAGCGCCACGATTGAGCCTGGGTTGCGATTTTCATCTCTCCTACGAGAATTTCCAGCAGGTATTACGGACTCCTGAGCTGTACACGATTGATGGCGGGCATTACTTGCTGGTTGAACTCAGCAATTACAGTATTCCCGCGCAGGTGGATGAATGCTTCACCCAGCTAGGAGATCGCAGCATCACTCCGGTGATCACGCATCCGGAGCGAAATCCGATTCTGCAACAGGATCTGCCGCGAGTTCTGCGCTGGGTGGAGCTGGGATGCGCCGTTCAAGTGACCGCGTCGGCTCTGACCGGCGATTGGGGAGAACGAGTCTGGCGCTCGGCCGAGTGGCTGCTCAAGCGCGATGCTGTGCATGTCCTCGCCAGCGATGCGCATGATGCCAAGCATCGCCGCCCCCTGCTTTCTGCCGCGCGCGAAGCGGCACAAGAAACTTGCAGCGCCGATGTGGCTAAGGCGCTCGTCGACGATAATCCGCGAGCCATTATTGGCGGACGCGCGTTGCCTTACTTTCCGAACCCGGTCGTCGGTCGGTAGTTGGGCTAGAGAAGGCACGACTTCAGAGGCTGCGGAAAGACTCGTGAAAGCAGATTCCTCACCGCTAAAGCGATTCGGAATGACAAAATAAATGGTTTAGCGGCACTGTAAACTCGTGCCCTTCTCAAATACGCTCCAAACCAGAGTTTTTCTCGCTCAGTCGTACCGGCGGAGGTCCATGATTTCAAACCCGAGTGAGCGAGCGCTCGCGAGGATTTCTATCTTTGCGGCTGAACTGCACTGCTGACAGGCGTGCTGTCCGCTCGCGGCGCTGTCGTCATTGCGCTCTCAGGATTCAGTAAATGCTGGTGGTCGGGTCCGAGTCCAAGCTTGATCAGCGCCCGCGAGTCAGGAATCACTTTGGTCTGCCATCCGTTGTCGGCCTGGTAGCGCTCCATGGCTCTCTGCGAATCATCGTTCCACACGCCCGACGGCTTGCCCTCAAGATAATGTTCACGAATCAATGCTTCCTGAATATCGCGGGCGCGTCTGGGATCAATTTTCTGCTGTCCGCGCCGCCAGCTCGCCGTGCGCGATTTTTTCCCTTTACGTGAATGTGCTTGCGCGGCGTGCTTCGCGCTGGAGCTTGCCGCCGGCTTTTTTGTCGCAGCCGTGGAGACAAGGCTGCACGTCAGCACCAGTACGCATGCGGCGCTCACCCGGATTGGACTAGAGACTTTCAATTTGGGGGCCGAATCCTACCACAAAAAACAAAACCCGGCCACAAGCCGGCACTGTAGATCATCCCGGATTCGGGCCTACAGCGCCAGTCACGGCCGGACAAGCCCCTGGTTACGGAAGGGTACCGGCTAGGAAGATAGTTCCATCCTGGCGGCCAGCGCCCCGCTGCCGTACCAGGAAAACCACATCTTGCCCGCTTTTCAACGTAGAAACAACCTTTGAGAACTCCTCTTCGCCGTTTACCGGCTGCTTATTGACTTCGAGGACAATGTCCCCACGCTGTAACCCAACATCTTCGGCGAAAGATCCTGGCTTTACTTCCTGAACGATCACGCCCTTGCCGGCGGGAACATCCAGCCGGTCAGCCATGTCCTGCGTCAGCGCACGCACGCTCAGGCCCAGCTTACTTTCCTTGGGCGTGTTGTCCCCGTTGCCTTCCTCTTCCTCACCCAGGCGAGAGGCGAACAACTTTGCGCGGTCGGCAACTGTGATGGTCGCGTCCTGCTTCTTGCCATTGCGGATTAGGCCCAGCGTGACCTTTGTGCCAGGCTTGCGGCTGGCAATATCTGCAACCAGTTCGTCACCATTCTTTACCGGCTTACCATCGACGGTCGTGATGGTGTCCCCGACCTTCAGGCCGGCCTGCTCGGCGGGGCTTCCGGCAACCACGTTCGAGATGGTTACGCCGGAATTCACGCCGTAAACCCGCGCAATTGCCGGGTTTTCTTGCGCGTTGAACTCGATTCCTATCGAGCCGCGAGACACACGGTGCTCCGGACCGATGAGCTGGTTGTAAACCTGCACGACGGTGTTGGAAGGCAAGGCAAATCCCACACCGGCGTAAGCGTTCGTGTCGGTGAGAATTGCGGTGTTGATGCCGATAACTTCGCCACTCATGTTCACTAGCGGCCCACCCGAGTTGCCCGGATTAATCGCCGCATCAGTTTGAATGAACGATTGGAATTGCCGGTTAGGAACAATATTGCGGCCCTTGGCAGAAACAATTCCAGCGGTTACGGTTTCCTGCAAACCGAAGGGGCTACCTACGGCCAATACCCAATCGCCTACCTGCATGCCATCGGAATTCCCCAGCTTGGCGACAGGAAACGGCTTGCTCGATTCAATTCTAATGACAGCCAAA
>WNET01001919.1_pt1 | contig 12021 bp, 13 predicted proteins | sample 5399911 | NCBI WGS metagenome assembly WNET01 (sample SAMN13153333, study PRJNA577476) | soil metagenome | isolation source: 40 cm grassland meadow soil pre-rain plot 2 | place: USA:California | collected 2015-09-08 | reverse complement strand
GATAGTACGTCTGGAATCGCATCCCGCCGTACAGCTTCCCGAGGGCGGTCGCCTGGCTCCCGGTGAGGAAGAGCCGCGACTCCGTCCGCGGGATCTTCTCGAGTCGGTACGGGAAGTCCGGCACGAGGGCCTTGGCGATATCGTACGCCTTGTGCGCACCCGCGGCGTTCATGTTGACGACCTTCGCCTTCGCCCGGAACACGTCCTCGAGGGCGCGCCGCATCATCTCGAAGTCGAAACCCAGGATGCCGAAGGAGGCCCCGACCGCGAGCATGTTCACGACGCGGGAGATCTTGCTCAGCTGGTCGATCTGGAACTCGTCGGCCACCTGCTCGAGAAGGTCCTTGAACGGCATCGGCACGAGGCTCACGCCGCGTTGCTTCGAGGCCGCGAGCAGGTCGTCGAGCGTCTCTCCGACCCCGCGGGCGATGAAATAGGTTTTCAGGTCGGCGGCGAGCCGCTTCTCAATCGTCGGGATATCCGAAAGGCGCGTCTTCCCGAGCGAGGGATCGTAGATGATCGCACCATCGTCGGTCACCTCGCGGGCGTGCCGGAACAGCGTCTCCGCCTCGAACGTCGCGAGCACGTTGACGTCGTCGATGTGTGAGCGGACGAGGCCCGAGTGGGCGCGGAGGGCAAAGTAAGAGTGCTCGCCCATGATGTTCGAATAGAATTCGCGTTTTCCGAAGATGTGAAGGCCGCCCGCGGCACACGCGCGGGCGAAGACGTTCGCGGACGAGTCGACGCCGCTTCCCTGAGGACCCCCGATCATCCAAGAGAGGTCATTGACCTTGGCTGTCGAAGCACTCATCGAATCAGGCCGCCCTCACGCCCCAAGGCAGGAGCCTTCTTGGGAGTTTTCTAATTCCCCGCTCGTCGGGAGAGATGCGCCGGACGTCAGGCGCTCCGCATCGTCCAGGGCTCCGCGCGACCCGAACACGATGTGAGGGACACAAGAGCACCTTATCAAACCTTTCCTCCAGATTCCGCGGGACAGAACTCGTTCGCGGCATTCTCACGGAGGGCCTTGAGACGCAGGGCCGATTTTCGGCGCGCGACCCCGCGGCAGGACGAGCTGCTGCATGAACCCCTCCATGAATTGGAAGCGGTTGCGAAGGGTTACCTCACTGACGCCCGCGATCTTCGCAATCGCCTTCTGCGGGCGGCGCTCCCCGCACGAGAGGGACGCGAGATAAATCGCGGCCGCCGCGGTGCCCGAGGGGGACAGGGACATCGAACTGTCGATCTTCTCGAGTTCCTTGAGGATCTTCTGGGCCTCGGCCTCGACGGTGTTCGACAGGCCAAGCCTCGAGCAGAACCGGCTCACGTAGTTCGTCGGCCGGGAGGGCGGGACGCGCAAGGTCAAGGTCCGCAGGAGCGCGCCATACGCTTTTCCGATCGTCTTCTTGCGGACGCCCGTCACCTGCTGCAACTCATCCAGGGTCCTCGGGACGCCGTCGATTCGACATGCGGCGTAGACGGCAGCGGCGACGATCGCCTCGATCGATCGACCGCGGACGAGGCCTTTCTCGAGGGCCTTCTTGCAGATGAACCCCGCTTCATCCTTCACCGGACGCGGCAATCCCATCAGGGAAGCAACGCGGTCCAGCGACCGGATCGTCTCGGGCAAGCTGCGCTCTCCCGGACGCGAATGGCCGGAATGACGCTGGAGCTTGCGCATCCGGTAGAACTTCTCGCGCTCGCGGAGCGGAATGGTGTTGCCGCGGGCGTCCTTGTTCGCGAGGGGAATCACGGTCGTGAGTCCGGATGCGCCGGCGACGTAGCTGCGCGGAGCCCCCGTGCGCGCGAGGCGGTCGTTTTCTTCGACCGAATACGCCGACCACTCGGGGCCCTCATCGATCGCCCCTTCGCTGATCACGAGACCGCACGAATCGCAGACAAGCTCGCCGCGCGCGTAGTCGCGCACGAGGTGCTCGCTCCCGCATTCGGGGCAGACTCGGTCTTCTTCCACGACCGGTTCCGCCGGCGTACTGCTCGGCATGACCAACCTTCCGGTGGGCTTCTGCTCTCGAGACTCGCTCCTGATAATATAACGCGCTTATATTATACCTTGTCATCGCAGTCAGTAACAACTTCAAGAGACCCTCCAGGAAAGGGAGTGGACGGACCCAGTCAGGACGAAGGACGTCCTAATGTCCGGTGACGCGGGCAACGGGTGCCGCCCGGCACCGGTTCGCACCCCGAAACGACGCCCTGGGATGGCATGGGCCGCGGAGGACCAGATTCAGACCGGTGCGCTCTGAGCCCGGCGTACGTGCGGACTCATTGGCAATATTAAAGTCCCCTGGGCTCTGTCGGCACGGCGGCGCATTCGAATGACGGAGTTCCGTGTCGAGAAAGACTTCCTCGGTGAAATCAAAGTCCCGAAAGACGCGTACTGGGGCGTCCAGACCCAACGCGCAATCGAAAACTTTCCGATCAGCGGGATCCGCTTCGGCCGGCGATTCATCTACGCCCTCGGGCTGATCAAGATGGCGTGCGCCCAGACGAACATGGAGCTCGGCCTGCTCGACAGCAAGACCGGCAAGGCGATCGCACAGGCATGCCAGGAGGTCATGGACGGGAAGCTGGACGCGCAATTCCCGCTCGACATCTTCCAGACCGGCAGCGGGACCTCGACGAACATGAATGCGAACGAGGTGATTGCGAACCGCGCGAACGAGATCCTGGGCCATCCGCTCGGGGAGAAGGGGCCCGTCCATCCGAACGACCACGTGAACATGGGCCAGTCCTCGAACGACGTCATCCCGACCTCGATCCATGTCGCGGCGTTGCTGGAAGTGGACCAGAGCTTGCTGCCGGCCTTGCGCGAGCTGGAGGACAGCCTCGCGAAGAAGGCGAAGGAGTTCGATCCGATCGTGAAAGCCGGGCGGACGCATCTGATGGACGCCACGCCGATTCGATTGGGCCAAGAGTTCTCCGGATACCAGTCGCAGATCGATCACGGGATTCGCCGGGTGTCTGCGGCACGGGCGGCCCTCGCGGAGCTCGCGATCGGCGGCACGGCGGTCGGCACCGGGATCAACGCCCATCCGGATCTCCCCGGCCGCGTCGTCGAGAAGATCAGCGCGGCGACGAACACGAAGTTTCGGGTCGCGGACAACCATTTTGAGGCGCAGGCCGCCCGGGATGCGCTCGTCGAGGCCAGCGGCGCCATCCGGACGGTCGCGATTTCGATGATGAAGATTGCGAACGACCTGCGGTGGCTTGGATCCGGCCCTCACACGGGCCTGCGCGAGCTGAACCTCCCCGCCGTCCAGCCCGGCTCCTCCATCATGCCGGGGAAGGTCAACCCCGTGATCCCGGAGGCGGTCATGCAGGTCGGCGCCACCGTGATCGGCAACGACGTCGCCATCGCGGTCGCGAACACCCACTCGAACCTCGACCTCTCGACGATGATGCCCGTGATGTCGCAGCGCATCCAGCAGAACATCGAGCTCCTCGCGAACGTCGCACGGGTCTTCGCCCACAAGTGCGTCGACGGGATCTCGGCCAACGTCGACGTCCTCCAACGGAACGCCGAATCGAGCCCTGCCATCGCGACGAAGCTGAACACGATCATCGGATACGAGAAAGCCGCAGAGATCGCTAAGGAGGCGGGCCTGACCGGGAAGACGGTCAAGCAGCTCGTCATCGAGAAGGGCATCCTCAGCGCCGAGGAAGCGGAAAAGGTCCTCGATCCCAGACACCTGACGAGCCCGAGCAAGGACATGCTCGGGGGCGGCGGAGGATAGGCGCCGCGGATGCCCGCGGGCTCGTCGTCCAAGCCGCTGGCGGAGAAACTCGGAATCAAGCCGGGCTTCGTCGTTGTCGTGATCCGCCCGCCGAAGGACTATGTGCAGCTCCTTGGTCGGATCCCGGAACGGGTGTCGATTCGGGAGCGCTTGAACGGCCCCGTCAACCTCGTCCACGCGTTCGTTCGGACGCGGGCGGACTTGGAGGCACGGTTCGCCCGATGGAAAGTCGCCATCTCGAGGGATGGGAGCGTCTGGGTCTCCTGGCCAAAACGGGGCGCGAACGTGCCGACGGACCTGACGGAGGACGTCGTCCGCGGCGTCGCCTTGGCTCACGGCCTCGTCGATGTGAAAGTCTGTGCCGTCGATGAAACGTGGTCCGCTCTGAAGCTCGTGTACCGCCGGAGGGACCGCACTTAACGGAGGGCCGCAAAGGTACATGCCGTGGCGCTCCGCTCCCCATGATGGGCCGTAAGGGCCCGGGTGCGGAGACGCATGTCCTATCGCCGCGTGAAGGATCCCACGGAAGTCATCGTGATTTTCAAGACGCACCTGCGGGAGGGCGCGGACTCGGAAGCCTACCGGAAGACGTCCCGCCGCATGCACGAGCTCGTCGAGCAGATTCCGGGATTCATCTCGATCAAGGCTTACACCGGCGAGGACGGAGAGGAGATCGACCTCGTCCGTTTCGCGAACGAAGAGGCCCTCCGAACGTGGAAGGAGCAGCCGGAACATCTCGAAGCGCAGAGCCGCGGCCGCGAGGAGTTCTACGATCGATACTCCGTCCAAGCGTGTAAGGTGGTCCGGGACTACGAGTTCCGCATCGACGAACTTGAGCGGAGCCTCGAAGCGGACCGCAAGCGGGACAAGCCACAAGGTCTTTCAACCCGATGACCCATGCGTCCGGCAAGGGAGGTGGTATGCACGCGACATGACGCGTCGGAAGCCCTCCCGGGCGAGACTTAGGCCCTTCCGGCTTGACGACGCCGCGGGTGTCTGCCGCATCTACGCGAACTTCTTTGTGGACAATGCGGTGCAATTCGGCCGCGGCCGGATGACCGTCGCGATCGCCGATGGCCGTGTCGCCGGATTCGTGCTCTGGGGTCCCGCGTTCGAGCCCGCCTGGTTCGATCCGGGAGTGAAGCGGTGGGCGGAGCTCCATGAGCTTCACGTCCACCCCGACTATCACGGCCAGGGACTCGGGACGCGGCTCGTCCGATCGGCAGTCGGGCAGGCACGCGACGACGGCTTTGGGGTGATGTACGTCATCACGGAGGACGTCAACGCCCCCGCCCGCGCGGTGTACGAGAAGAACGGCTTCCGGGAGCACAACCGAATCGTGCGATACAAGATCGAGCTGTAGAGCGTCTTGCTGAGGACGAGACGGCCGGGAACCGCCCAGCCTACTCCGCCGGTCGCCGGCCGCCGGCGAGCTTTTCCGTGTCGATCTGCGCCTTCTGGAGCCGCCCGGAGTAGTCGACGTAGACGGTCTTCCAGTAGGTGAACTCCTCCAGCGCCGTCGTCCCGGCCTCTCGGGTGTCCGTGGGCCCGGTCTCCTTCGTCCCGCCGAACGGCAACTGGACCTCGGCCCCGATCGTCGGCGCGTTGATGTAGGTGATGCCGGCCTCGAGGTCGTGCATGGCGCGGAATGCCCACCGGAGATCGTTCGTGTAGATGGACGAGCTGAGGCCGTACTTCACGGAGTTTGCGATCGCGACCGCATCTTCGTAGTCTTTCGCCTTGAGCACCGAGAGCACAGGCCCGAAGATCTCTTCCTGGGCCAGCCGCTTCTTGCGGTCCACCGCGAAGACCGTGGGCGAGATGAAGAATCCGCGGTCGTACACGCCGCCGGTCAACTTCTTGCCGCCGGTGAGGAGCTGGTCCCCCTCCTTCTCCCCGATGTCGATGTACTCCAGGACTTTCTTCTCTTGGCCGGAGGATGCGACGGGACCCATGTCCGTCTTCTCATCGATCGGATTGCCGACCCGGAGCTTCTCCGCCCGCTGGACGAGTTCGTCGACCACGTCATCGTAGACTTTCTGGTGGACGATCAGGCGCGACGCCGCGGTGCATCGCTGTCCCGCGGTCCCGAACGCACCGAACATGACGCCATCCATGAGCAGGTCGACGTTCGCATCGTCCATCGCGATGATCGGATTCTTGCCGCCAAGCTCGAGTCCAACCTTGATCATCTTCTTCGCGGCGCTCTCGTAGACATGCTTGCCCGTGTCGACGCCGCCGGTGAAGGAAATCGCGCGGATGTCCGGATGGACCACGAGGCCGTCGCCGACGACGGAGCCGCTTCCGGTCAGCATGTTCACGACCCCGGGCGGGAAGCCCGCTTCGTCCAGCACCTCGACGAACCTCGCCGCGCAGAGGGGCGTGAGGCTCGACGGCTTCAGGACGAACGAACAGCCCGCGATCAGGGCGGCCCCGCTCTTCCAGGCCGGGATGGCCATCGGGAAGTTCCACGGCGTGATGAGGCCGACCGGTCCGACCGGGAGGCGGGTGGTCAGGCACATCTTGTTCGGCAGCTCGGACGGCACCGTCTCCCCGAACATCCGGCGGCCCTCGCCGGCCGCGTACTCGTAGAAGTCGATGACCTCCTGCACGTCTCCGCGGCCCTCTGCGATGACCTTGCCCATCTCCGTCGTCACGGTCCGCGCAAGCTCCTCCTTCTTCCGGCGGAAGATCCGTCCGGCCTCGAGGAGCAACTCGCCGCGTCGCGGGGCCGGCGTGTTCTTCCATTTCTCGAACGCACCTTTAGCGTGACGGACCGCCTCGTTGAGCTCGTCCTTCGTGGCGAGCGGAAAGGTCGCCAGAATCTCGCCCGTCGCCGGATTGCGCGTCTCGAAGCGCTTCCCCTCGGACTTCCGCCATTTGCCGCCGATGAAGAGGCCGTACTCCTGGACCATCGTCTTCGCCGAAGGATGCAAAGTCAGGCGAGGCTATGACGTTATCGTGGGATCCGTGCGGGATTTGCGAGCCGCGTCGACAACGGGGTCTTCCCCATACCGGACGATCGCCCGGGCGCCGTCCAAGAGGCTATCCGCAACGACATCCGGAGACCATGGCCGAACTTCCGCAGCGAATCGCTTCCGCCACGCCTTGGGTCCGACCCACGCGGTTCGACAACCGAACGCGCGGCCCGTCTGAACATCCAACGGCTTGTCGCCGACCATCCACGCGCCCCGGGGGCGGACGCCCAAGTCCCGAGCCGCCGCGAGGAGCATCCCGGGCCGCGGCTTGCGGCATGCGCAGTCCGAAAGGACATTGTGGGGACAGTAGTAGACCTCCGCCACCCGCACGCCTTCCTTGTGCAGCATCGCGAGCATGCGATCGTGGACCTTCGCGAGCTGCGCCTCTGTGAGCAATTTCCACCCCGCGGCATCCTGGTTCGTCACGATCACGAGCTGCCAACCGTGGTCTTGGAGCAAGCGCATGCCGTCGATCGCGCCCGGCAGGAATCGGAACTGGTCCGGCGTCCGCACGTATCCGGCCCGTCCGCGGTTGATCACGCCGTCTCGATCGAGGAAGACGGTGGGCTGGTCCGGACCGGTCGCATGTGGATCGGAGCTGTGACGCTTCACCTTCAGCGCCGCCCGTGCCTCGTCCGATTGCAGGAAGAAGTCGACGAGGGCCCATTTCGCGAACGGGTTTCGGGTGAGAGTCAACGCTTTGTCCACGGTGAACCACGCGGCGTCTTCAATCTCGTCCGGTTTCAGCCGGAACGCCTCGGAGACGAGATGGCCTTTGTACACGAACCCGAGCGTGTACGCGGGCTTGCCCGGGAACCCGGAGACGTAGACGTTCAGGAGCCCGTCGAGGACGATGTCCACACCGATCTCCTCTTCCGCCTCGCGTTCCACGCCGACCTCGGGGCTCTCCCCGTAGTCCATGAATCCGCCCGGGACGTTCCAGTAGCCTTTCGAGAAACCGCGGACCGACTTGACCATCAAGACGCGCAGCCCCTTCGACAGGATGACCTCGGAGACGCATCGGATCATTGTCGTGTAGATGGCACGCTTCACGAGCGGGTCGACATCGCTCCGCTCGAAAATCGCGTCTCGGCCCCACCACTCCTCCGGATGGTGATCGAGCCGCGGCTTGTACCGCAGGACGCGATCCGCGTTCGGTCGGAAACGGGAGTTTCTCATCCGCGCGGGGAAACCGCAGGGTCCCTCGGTCCCGGACGAGGTAGACCTGGCCGTCCGTCTCGACGAAGACGTGGTCCCGGCCCCGCTTCCGACCCATGCGACGGCATCCATGTCCATGGGCTGTATTAAATGCTCACGGGACGAACGTCGCCGAAGTCTTCGAGTGGGCGAACGCCGGAATCATCGCGATTCGCGGACCTTCAGCGCGATGGAAACGCCGTCGCGGAGGGGGACGATCGCAGCGAGCATTCGCGGGTCTTTGGCCAGCCGTTCGTTGTAGGTGCGAATGGCCCGTGTCTCGGCCGATCGGTCCTTCCGGGCCACGTCGCCACCCCACAAGACGTTGTCCGTCACGAGGAGGCCACCGACCCGCAGGCGCTCGATGACCGGGTCGAGCACCGCGGGATATCCGGCCTTGTCGATGTCGTTGAATATGTAGTCGAAGGGACCTTTGACGTCTTTCAGAATCGTCTGCGCGTCGCCGACGAGAATCTTGACCTTCGGCGCCACGCCGGTCTTCTCCATATTCTTCCGCGCAATCGTCGCGGTGTCGGGATTGTGCTCGACCGTGACAAGCTCGCCATCGTCGGGCAGCGCGCGAGCGAGCCATGTCCCCGAGTAGCCAATCGCGGTGCCGAGCTCGAGGATTCGCCGCGCGCGAATCGAGCGCGCGAGGATATGGAGGAAACTCCCTTCTGCGGCTCCGACGATGGGCCATTCTTCCGTCTCGCCTTGTCGTTCCACCGCCCGCAACGCCGGGTCCCCTCGGTTCGCCAAGCCATCGATGTAATTGTCGATTTCCTCGTACACGATTTCGCGCGGGATGCCATCACCTTCCGCGACGAGCGTCGTGTGCAGGTAAGAACCTTCGCGGTCGGTTGACAAACGCTTATCCCGCAGGAGCGGTCATCAAGGCCCGGGATGGGATATGTGCAAGCTCACGAAGACGGACAGCGCCGTCTTGTCGTTGTATCTTGAAACGCAATACGTGAACGAAATCATGGCGCGCGGCTATGTGGTCCCTCCGAACCTCGACCTGCCCGCGCCCGCGCGATCGAAACTCACGGGTTGATGGATTCCGGGACCGGCGTCCGGACGATTCCGTCGAGCTCGTCCGCGCGACGGTCCATCGTCGTGGCCTTCTGGAATAGATACCGCGAGCGGTCCTGAAGGCGGTTCGCCTTCACGCGAGCTCTCGCGGCCTTGGCTCGCAGCTTCGCAGCCTTGGCGCGATCCCGGAGTTCGTGCTCGGGCGCCCTGGGTCGAGGGGACGGCGGGAACACGGCCCGCTGCGACGGCCCAGACGTCGGCGCGCTGTCGTGGCCTGGCTCCATGGCGCCTCGAACGCCACGGGTCGGCATAAGAGTTGTGGGGTGTGACCCGCGCAACGGGAAAATAGCGGCCCGTCGTTTCGTCCCGTCCGTGAAGGTCTACGTCGAAGCGTACGGCTGCACCCAGAATTACGGGGAAGCCCGACTCATGCAGGAGGCGCTCCGGGGGAGCGGCCACACGATCACGACCGTCGAGGCCGACGCGGACGCCCACGTCCTTGTCACCTGTACCGTGGTCGAGACGACGGAGAGGAAGATGGCGCGCCGCATGACGGAGCTGGCGGTGTACGAGAAGCCGTTCGTCGTCGCAGGCTGCATGGCCGCCGCCCAGAGGGACCGCATTCGAGCGATCGTGCCACGCGCCAAGCTGTTACCGCCGCGGAAGTGGCCCCAGATCGTCGAACTGCTCGGCGCGGGGACGGCATGCGGCGACCGCGCGGCGGAGATCGAGTCGAACTCATTCGGATGGAGGGATGCGATCGTCCCGATTGCCCAAGGATGTGCCGGCCGCTGTACGTACTGCATCACGCGGGTGGCCCGAGGTCAGGTCGCTTCCTATTCCGTCGACGCAATCGTCGGGCAGGTCCGTCGGCATGTCGAGCGCGGGGTAAGAGAAATCAAGCTGACGGGGCAGGACACCGCGGCGTACGGCCTTGATGCGGGCACGGACCTGGCCGCCCTGTTGCGCGCCGTCGACGACGTTCCCGGCGAGTTCCGCGTCCGGGTCGGCATGGCGGACCCCTTGACGGTCTATCCGATTCAAGAGGCTCTCGTGGCGGCCTACGCGTCGGACAAGATATTCAAGTTCCTCCATCTCCCGATCCAAACTGGGGACGATCGGATCCTCGAGGCGATGCGCCGACAGTACACCGTCTCGGAGTTTGAGGAAATCGTCGAGCGATTCCGCCGCGCGTACCCGGAGATCACCCTCTCGACCGACGTCATCGTGGGCTTTCCGGGCGAATCCGAGGAACAGTTCGAAGCCACGATGGATCTGATCCGCCGCGTGCGACCGGACATCGTGAATGTCACTCGCTTCTCCCCGCGCGACGGCACACCCGCCGCGACGATGCCCGGCCGGATCGTCGGGTGGAAAGTGAAAGATCGGTCGCGTCGCCTCACCCGACTTCGGTTTCAGATTTCCCGCGATGGGAACGAGCGGTTCGTCGGGCGGGAGGTCGACGTCCTCGTGACCGAGCCGGGCAAGCCGGGCACCGTCCTCGCGCGGACGCCGGAATACCGACAAGTTGTCTTGCCGGAACCCGCGACAATCGGCGAATTTCTCCGGGTGAAGATCGATGGCGCGCGGGCGACGGATCTCTCCGGCCACGTGTTGACCAATGGACTTTATACGCCCGTGCAAATCCACACTGGCAGCCCCGTGGTGTAGTGGCCAAGCATTCGGGTCTTTGGAACCCGCGACGGCAGTTCGAATCTGCCCGGGGCTATTCGGATGAAGGCTCGCGCGCAGCTCACGCTCAGGTTCGAGGATGCGGCCACCGCCGAAGCCGTGGCGTCGTCCGTCTCGCTGGACGACGAAGGATACATTGATACCGCGAGGCGAGGTCGGACGATTACCGCAAAGGCGACGGCGGACGGCCCAATGAGCCTGCTCCATACCCTCGACGACTACCTCGCCTGCGTCAGTGTCGCGGAGCGGACGGCGCGGGAGGCACGCCCTCCCGAACGTGCGCGGCGACGCCGCGCTTGAAGGCGAGCATCTCCCGACGGTTCATCGTCGCCTGCGCGACCGCGCACAGCTCGTCGTCCGGGGAGACGACCAAGGCCTCGTCCCTTGGACGAATCTCGGGATCCGCATCCCGTACAAACTTCGCGAAGACGTTCTTCCCTTCGCGGTGGAACGGGACGGCATCCTCCTCGACGACAATGCGGAGCCTCGGGAGGGGGAAGGCCTGTGCGAGACGACGGGCACCCGCGGCCTTCAACGTGAACCATCCGTCCTCCGCGCGCAGGGAGAGAACATGTTCGCCATCCACGTGGACGTTGCGAACCTTCCCCGTATTCTTCGAGACGACGTACGATATGGTGCCGGCCATGAGTGCATCCGCGGCACCGCGCCCGAACTGGAAGTCGGCCGTGGCCCGGATTCGCAGCGCGTTCCAATCGACCGTCCGTCCACCCGGGGCCCGGGTCCGGAGTTCGTCGAGCGTCGCCTCGCCCTCCCAGAGGAGTCCGAAGGAAAAGCCGGCGCCGGCCGCCCATTCGCGGAAGAAGACCTCCGCCGCCTCGAGGGCCTCGACGTCGAGGACCTCCGGGACAATCGTCTGGGACATCGGCCAGATGTGATCGAGCTCGAGGGGGACGGGGCCCCATACCGACTTGACGGCGACGTGGACGTTCGCCATCTGAAGGGCTTGGTCGGTGACCGCCGCGAGGCGCTCGCTGAAGGGCCGGCTACCGTCGGGGAACACGAGGAGGCCCTTCGCAGGAGGCGCGCTGTATCGCTCTCGGAGCCTCCCTCGGAATCGGTGGAGGATCGGGCGGTGCGCGGTCTCCGGGCCGACGTAGGAGAGCGCTCCCCGCCGAGAGATGGGTTCGAATTCCTCCAGGAATTCGTTATGACGGCGCAGCTCCCGCACGGCGTCGAGAAGCGCCGGATGGGCCCGGGCCCGGCGCTCCGCGAGCCCCCACAGGTCGCCCTCGCCAATCGCTTGACGGACCTCGCGGATCGCCCCGAAGCACGCATGCAGATTGTGCTCTGCGAGCAGGGTCTCCTCGGCCGCGATCTTCTCCATGGGATGCGCGGTGCAAACGGGA
>WNET01000824.1_pt1 | contig 12092 bp, 16 predicted proteins | sample 5399911 | NCBI WGS metagenome assembly WNET01 (sample SAMN13153333, study PRJNA577476) | soil metagenome | isolation source: 40 cm grassland meadow soil pre-rain plot 2 | place: USA:California | collected 2015-09-08 | reverse complement strand
CGCCCTTCTTGCGCTCGCTTTTAGGGTCAGCGACTTTGCCGTCGGTCTGCTTGATTTCTTCGAGCATTTCCTTGGTGCGATGAAGGATCCAGACCGGTTGTCCGCGCCATTCGACGGTCATTTTTTCTCCGGGATTGAGCTGGCCGATGTCGGCCTCGACGGGCGCGCCGAGCGCTTCGGCGCGCTCAGAGGGCAACATCGAAGCCACGAAGGGGACGGACGTAGCGACTGCGGCTGCACCGCCCGCGCAGGCACTCGCGATGACCAAGCTGCGACGGCTGCGGTTGACCTGGGATTGATCGCTCATGGAGAAACCCTGACTGGGAAAGGCATTGTCGGAGAGAGCGAAATTATACAGAAAGCATCGCGCCGAACCAAATTTTGTGGCCCAACTCGTTGATTCAGAGAGAGAATTCATGACCTACGCCGGATTCCCGCCGAGGGCGTGCGCGAAGAACGCGGTACCAGCCCCTTGCCGCGGCAAGCCGGCGCGCTCAAGCGTTTTGCGCAATAATCGCGGTACAAGGGAGTCCGGGTTGCGCCTCGCATACCGCGCAGGCGAACCGCTGCGGACGAGCGTCCAAGATCTCCGCCGAAGCACCGCCCGCTCAATCCATGCGCAATCTCTGGCTCATCTTTGCCCAAACGGCCACCGTCGCGGTGAGCGTGCTTTTCGTCGTTACCACACTGAAGCCGGAGTGGCTCGGTCGTCCCGGTTCCGGACTCCAGGTGGTCGAGTTGCGTCAGGCCACCTCATCACCCGGCCTTCCGGCGCGCGCGGCCTCCTACAGCGACGCGGTGAAAAAAGCCGTCCCCTCGGTCGTGAACATTTTCACCAGCAAAGAAATCAAGACGCCGCGCCATCCTTTCCTCGACGACCCACTGTTCCGGCATTTTTTCGGGGATCGCCTCGAAGAGGAACCGCAGCGCGCGGCAAGCCTCGGCTCCGGCGTGATCGTGAGTCCCAAGGGGTACATTCTCACCAATCACCACGTGGTCGAGGCGGCCGACGAGATCGAGGTAGCGCTCATCGACGGCAAGAAACTGAAGGCCAAAGCCGTCGGCTCCGATCCCGAAACGGACATCGCGGTCCTGCAGGTCGAAGGCGGGCCGGTCCCGGCGATCACTTTCGGCGACGCCGATGCCCTGCGCGTCGGCGATGTCGTGCTTGCCATCGGCAACCCGTTCGGCGTGGGACAGACCGTGACGATGGGCATCGTCTCAGCGCTCGGCCGCAGCCAGCTCGGTATCAACACTTTCGAGAATTTCATCCAGACCGATGCGGCGATCAATCCGGGAAACTCCGGCGGAGCCCTCATCGACTCCGCTGGGAACCTCGTCGGCATCAACACGGCGATCTACTCGCGCTCGGGAGGGTCCCTCGGCATCGGCTTTGCGATCCCCGCATCGAGCGCAAGGAACGTCATGGAACAGATCATCCAGACCGGCGGCGTCACGCGCGGGTGGATCGGTGTCGAGGCGCGCGAGATCACTCCGGAAATGGGCGAGTCCTTCCGCCTGGGTGCCACCACTGGGGTCCTCATCGAGGGCGTGCTGCGGGGTGGACCCGCCGAACGGGCGGGATTGAAGCCCGGCGATGTCCTAGTTGCGATCGAGGGCAAGCCGGTCAAGGATCCGAACGCGATGCTGAACCTGGTGGCGGCCCTCGTCCCCGGAAAGCCTGCTTCGATAAGGCTGCGGCGCGACAACAAGGACGTCGACGTCCAGGTCGCCGTCGGCAAACGCCCGACCCAGCAACGTCGGCGGCGCTAGTCGCCGCCCCCGGGTGCCTCGGACGCAGCGGGAGCGCGTCCGACGATGCGCGCGCACACGATGCCAAGCTCGTAGAGAAGCCACAAGGGTACGGCGAGCATCACTTGCGAGATGACGTCGGGAGGGGTGAATATCGCCCCGACCACGAATGCGCCGACGATCACGTACGGGCGGATTTCCTTCAGCTTGTCTATCGAGACCACGCCCACCCGCACTAGGACGATGACCACCACCGGAACCTCGAAGGTCACCCCGAACGCCATGAAGGTGGTCAGCACGAAAGAAAGATATTTATCGATGTCGGTCATCCACGCGACGCCTTCCGGTGCGATGGACGCCATGAACTTGAAAACGACCGGGAATACCAGGAAATACGCAAAAGACATTCCCAGCAGAAACAAAAACGAGCTCGCGACGACCAGGGGTAGCACCAGGCGCTTCTCGTTCACATACAAACCCGGCGCGACGAACGCCCACACCTGGTAGAGGACATAAGGGAGCGCGATCACGAACGCCACGAGAAACGCCACCTTGACCGGAACGAGAAACACGCCGACCACGTCGGTGGCGATCATCTGACCGCCGACGGGGAGCGCCGCAATCAGGGGCATGGCGAGGAGCGCGTAAAGCTCCCTCGCCCAGGGAAACAGGCACAGGAACACGACGATCACCGCAAGAATCGCACGCAAGAGCCGGTCGCGCAGCTCGACCAGATGGGAGATGAAGGTGTCCGGCGTGCTCATTCGCAGCCGGCTCAGACGGCGGTTTTTTCCGGCGGCGGGGGCGCGCCGCCTTGCGGCTCGCGGCCGTCTTCAGCGGACTGCGAGGCGGCATCCGCGGGTGCTGACTGTGGCGTGCCCGACGGCGCTGCGGCGCCGTCCTCGATTCTCGTCAAAGCATCGAGCTCCGCTTCGGTTTTCGACACCTCGCTTTGAACCGAGTCGACCGTCGTATTGACCGTGCCTTCGAAGCCGCGCGCGGCGTCTTCGAAAGTGCTCTTGAATTTGCGCAGTTCGTCCAGCTCGATCTCGCGGTTGATGTCGGCCTTGACGTCGTTGACGTAGCGCTGCAGCCGGCCGAACAAGTGGCCCATGGTGCGCGCCACGCGAGGCAGCCGCTCCGGCCCGATGACGATGAGCGCCACGACGGCGATCACCATCAGTTCGGAGAATCCGACGTCAAACACGGAGGGTGAACGAATCGTTCAAAAAAGAAGCCGGGACCGCTCCCGGCATCCGGATCAGGCCGAAGACCCCTTCAGGTCTTGGCCTTGTCCTTGACCTCGCCCTCGATGGTGCGGCCACCCAGCTGGGACTGGGGCGAAGGTCCGCTCTCGGAATGCTTGTCGGCCGAGGAATCTTTCATGCCGTCCTTGAATCCGCGTACGGCCCCGCCCAGGTCGGCGCCGATGTTACGGAGTTTTTTCGTGCCGAAAACGAGCAAAACGATCAGCAGCACGACCAGCCAGTGCCAAATGCTCCAGGTACCCATGGCTTACCCTTTCAATTGCGTTTCAGCATCGGGCCCAAGGCTTCCGGGCCGCCGATGACATGGACGTGCAGATGATACACCTCCTGCCGACCCACACGTCCGGTGTTGATGATGACGCGAAAACCGTCGGTCGACCCCTGCTCGCGCGCCAAGCGCGGCGCCATGGCGAGGATCTTGCCCAGTATCGCCTGGTGGCCCAGCTCGCAATCCGCGAGCGAATCAATGTGTTTCTTCGGGATGATCATGAAATGCACCGGGGCGAGCGGATGGATGTCATGGAAGGCGAAAATCTCGGCGTCCTCGTAGATTTTTCGGCTGGGGATTTCTCCCCGGACGATCTTGCAGAAGACGCAGTTTTCCGCGTCCATCCCTATTTCCGCTCGACCTTTGCGCGCCGCCTGTCAGCGCGTGCTGCCTTTTCGTCGATCCCGGAAATACCCTCGCGCCGGCGCAGCTCGGCGAGCACGTCGGCGGGCCGCAAGTCGTACTGTGCGAGCATGATCAGGCAATGAAACCACAGGTCGGCCGTTTCGCCGACGATGCGCAGCCGGTCCCCGTCCTTGGCGGCCATCACGGCTTCGGTCGCTTCCTCGCCGACTTTTTTCAGGATCGCGTCGGGTCCGCGCGCGAACAGTCGTGAAACGTAAGACTTTTCCGGGTCTCCGGCCTTGCGCGACTCGACCACGTCCGCCAGCCGTTCGAGTATGTCGCTCATCGTGCGTATATTTCCTTCGGGTCCCTGATGACCGGCTCCACCGTCACCCAGCGCCCGTTGTCGAGCTTCTGGAAAAAGCAGCTGTGTCTTCCGGTGTGGCACGCGATCCCGCCGCCTTGTTCCACCCTGAGCAGGACCACGTCCTCGTCGCAGTCGAGACGGATCTCGCGCACCGTCTGCACGTTTCCCGATTGCTCGCCTTTTTTCCACAACCGCTTTCGGGAACGCGACCAGTAATGCGCTTCACCGGTCGCCGCCGTCTTGGCGAGCGACTCGCGGTTCATCCAGGCGAGCGTCAGGACCTTGTTCGTGGACATCTCCTGGGCGATCGCGGGGACAAGGCCGTGCTCGTCCCACTTTACCCTCTCAAGCCAGTCTTCTGCCATCGCGTCCGCCGATTCAAAGCCTGACTTCGATCCCGCGCTTTGCCATGTGCTCTTTTGCCGCACGCACCGTGAATTCTCCGAAATGAAAAATGCTTGCAGCGAGAACCGCGTCGGCGCGGCCCTCCAGCACGCCCTCGGCGAGATGATCGAGCTTGCCGACGCCTCCGCTCGCGATCACCGGGACGTCCACCGCCTCGGCGACGGCGCGCGTGAGCGCAAGATCGAAGCCTTCGCGGGTGCCATCGCGGTCCATGCTCGTGAGTAGGATTTCGCCCGCGCCCAGCTCTTGCATTTTACGCGCCCATTCGACGGCGTCCAATGCGGCTGGCCGGCGTCCCCCGTGGGTAAACACCTCCCAGCGAATCCCGGGGCTCGCCGAAGGCTTCGCCTGTTTGGCGTCGATGGCGACCACGATGCACTGGGCGCCGTAGCGGCCGGAGGCATCCGCGACCAGCTGCGGATTCTGGACTGCGGCGGTGTTGATGGAAACCTTGTCGGCTCCGGCGTTGAGCAAGCGTCTCACGTCCTCCACCTTGCGCACGCCACCGCCCACGGTGAGGGGGATGAACACCTGCGCGGCGACCTCTTCGACGACGTGCAGGATCAGGTCGCGCTCCTCCGAGCTCGCGGTGATGTCGAGGAACGTCAGCTCGTCCGCGCCCTGCTCGTTGTAGCGCCGCGCGATCTCGACCGGGTCACCCGCGTCGCGCAGGCCGACGAAGTTGATTCCTTTGACGACGCGCCCCCGGTCGACGTCGAGACAGGGAATGATGCGCTTCGCGAGCATGGCTCAGGATCGAGGATCCGGAAAGATCAGATCGCAAGCCGAGGGAAGCTCCCTCGACCCTCACTCCTGCGTCTTCCCTTTGCCCCTCCCCAGTTTGTCCGCTTCGGCCTGGGCCTTCTTGAAATCGAGTGTGCCCTGATAGATCGCGCGACCGGTAATGACGCCGTTGATGCCTTCGGATTCGATTTTGCACAGCGCCTTGATGTCCTCGACGCTCGTGAGGCCACCGCTCGCGATCACCGGAACGCGCAACTCCCTCGCGAGCTTCAGCGTCGCGTCGACGTTCACTCCCGTCAGCATTCCGTCGCGGCCGATGTCGGTGTAGATGATCGCCTCGACGCCATAGTCCTGGAATTTCTTCGCGAGGTCCACCACGTCGTGACCGGTCATCTTGGACCAACCCTCGACGGCGACTTTGCCGTCCTTGGCGTCGAGCGCCACGATGATGTGCCCGGAAAAAGCCGTGCACGCGTCTTGCAGGAAGCCTGGATTTTTCACCGCCGCCGTGCCGATGATGATATAGCCGACCCCGAGGTCGAGATAGTGCTCGATCGTGTCCAGGTCCCGGATGCCGCCGCCCAGCTGCACCGGCGGCGAATCCCCGAGCGCCTGCAGAATCGCGCGGATGACGCTCTCGTTCTTGGGCTTGCCGGCCGCCGCGCCGTTCAGATCGACGAGATGCAGCCGGCGCGCGCCTTCAGCCTTCCAATGCTCGGCCATGCTGACGGGATCTTCCGAGAACACCGTGGCGTCCCTCATCTTTCCCTGTTTCAGGCGGACGCAGTGCCCGTCCTTGATGTCAAGCGCCGGAATGATCAGCATTGAGTCGGGAAACAGCGCAAAGTCCCGGACAACCCGGGACGGCAGATGGAAAGATTCAGGGATTCCAGTTGAGGAAGTTGGCGAGTAACCGCAGGCCCGCAATATCGCTTTTTTCCGGGTGGAACTGTACCGCAAAAACATTATCCTGTGCCACCGCGCAGGTAAAGGAGAGGCCGTAGTCGGTAGTGCCCCGTATCAGGGCGGCCTCCCCCGTCTGCGGAAAGTAGCTGTGAACGAAATAGAACCGGCTGCCGTCCGCGATACCCGACCACAGGGCGTGGGATGCGGCCTGTTTCACGCGGTTCCAGCCGATGTGAGGAACCTTGAGCTTGTTTCCTTCGGAGTCGACCATGGCCTGGGCGGGAAAACAGCGCACCGCCCCCGGGAGGAGCGCGAGTCCGGCCACTCCGCCTTCGTCGCTGCGTTCGAAGAGCATCTGAAGGCCGATGCAGATTCCCAGAAACGGTCGGCTGCGGGCCGCGGCTAGGACCGCCGGACGCAGTCCACGCGCATCCATCTCGCGCATGCAATCGGGCATCGCGCCCTGGCCCGGAAATACGACGCGGTCGGCGCCCGCCACGCGCGCCGGATCGGACGTCACCTCGACCCTCGCGTGCGGCGCGACATGCTCCACCGCCTTGGAAACCGAGTGGAGATTCCCCATGCCGTAATCGACAACCGCGACACGCATTGCAGAGTCAGTCGGGAAAGAGCCTAGAGCGTGCCCTTCGTGGATGGGACGGTTCCTTCGGCGCGCGGATCCGGCTCCAGCGCCATGCGCAGAGCACGCGCGAACGCCTTGAACATCGTTTCGCACTGATGATGCGCGTTGTCACCACGCAGGTTGTCGATGTGCAGCGTCACCTGCGCGTGGTTCGCGAAACCCTGAAAGAATTCGTGCACCAGATCCACGTCGAACTCGCCGATCAGCGCGCGCTTGAACTGGACGTGGTACTCGAGACCTGGCCGGCCGGAGAAATCGATCACGACGCGCGACAGCGCCTCGTCGAGCGGTACGTAGGCATGCCCGTAACGCCGAATGCCTCTCTTGTCGCCGACCGCGCGCGCCACCGCCTGGCCCAGCGTGATCCCGATGTCTTCGACCGTATGATGCGCGTCCACCTGCAGGTCGCCCTTCGCCCGAATATCGAGATCGAGCATGCCGTGGCGCGCAACCTGTTCGAGCATGTGATCGAAAAACGGAATGCCCGTCGCAAGGGTCGCCCGTCCGCTGCCATCGACGTTGACCGAAAGGGCGATCTGCGTTTCGGTGGTCTTGCGGTCGGCGGTTGCGGCGCGCGGGGGCATTGCGGTGAGCTTCAGCGCGATAGCCTACACGAAATCAGCCCTCGGCGAGCGCTTCCGCGAACGCGGCAAGACATCGCCGATTCTCCTCCGGCGTCCCGATGGTGAGTCGGACGCAATGATGGAGCAGCGGCACGCCGGTATGGAGGTTCTTCACGAGAACGCCACGGCGCCGCATGCCCTCGAAGACCCGGTGGGCGTCGGGAACGCGAATCAGGATGAAATTCGCGTCGCTCGGAAAAACGGTCACCTCGGGCAGCTTGCGCAGCGCGCCGTCCAGGCGCTCGCGCTCCGCGCTGATACTCCGCGCCTGCGCGTCGAGCACGTCGTAGTGCGCCAGAACGCGCTCGGCGACCACGTGGGTGAGCACGTTGACGTTGTAGGGGGGCCGCACCTTGTCGAATTCGCGGATCCACTCCGGCCGCCCGACCGCATAACCGAGCCGAATGCCCGCGAGTCCAAGCTTCGACAGAGTGCGCATGATCACCAGATTCGGAAATTCGGCCAGCCGCGCCATGAAGGTCTTGCGGCCGAAGGCGTGATAGGCCTCGTCGATCACGACCAGGCCCGGCGCCGCGGCCACGATCGTGGCGATCGCCTCCTCCGAGAACAGGTTGCCCGTCGGATTGTTGGGATAGGCGATGAACACCACCGCGGGCCGGTGCTCGGCCAAGGCGCGCAGAAAAACGTCGGGGTCGAGCGTGAAGTCCGGGTTGAGCAGCACTCCGACATAACGCAGTCCCGCGAGCTGCGCGTACACGCTGAACATCACGAAGCTGGGGCGGGGCGCGAGTGCCACGGCCCCCGGGCGCGCCACGCTTTGGGCGATGATGTGAATGATCTCGTCTGAGCCGTTGCCGAGAAGAATGTCGTACTCGGGGCCGATTCCCATCACTTCGCGCAGACGCTTCATCAGCGCTGGCGCGGTCGGATCGGGATAGCGATTGATCTCCGCGTCTGCCACGGCTTCTCCGATCTCGCGCCGCAGGGTCTCCGGCAACCGGTACGGGTTTTCCATCGCGTCGAGCTTGACCAGTCCTTCCGCGGGCACGACGGTGTACGCGCTCATCGCGCGGACATCGTCGCGGATGACTTGTTCGGGACCTGCCCTCACGGCTTGTCCTCGGAATCTCCCTCCAGCCTCAGCTCGGCCGAGCGCGCGTGCGCCAGCAAGCCCTCGCCTCGCGCGAGCGTAGCCGCGAGGCGCCCGAGGCTTTGCGCCCCTTTGCGTGAGACCGAAATGACGCTCGAGCGCTTCTGAAAGTCGTACACCCCCAGGGGTGAGGAAAACCGGGCCGTGCGCGAAGTCGGCAGCACGTGGTTGGGCCCCGCGCAATAGTCGCCCAGAGCCTCGGAAGTATGACGGCCCAGGAAAATCGCGCCCGCGTGGCGGATCCTCTTCAGCCACTTCCTCGGTTCCGCAACCGAGAGCTCCAGGTGCTCGGGAGCGATCCGGTTGGCGATGTCGCAGGCTTCTTCCAGACTCCGGGTCCGGATGAGCGCTCCGCGCCGCGCGAGCGACGCCGCGATCACGTGCCGCCGCGGCATCGCGGAGAGCAGCTTCCCGGCGCTCGTCGCCACACGCTCGATGAAGTCCGCGTCGGGACAAAGAAGGATGGCCTGCGCCGATTCGTCGTGTTCGGCCTGGGAAAACAGGTCCATCGCGATCCAGTCGGGATCGGTCGCGCCGTCACAGATGATGAGGATCTCCGAAGGCCCGGCGATCATGTCGATACCCACCGTGCCGAATACGCGGCGCTTCGCCGCCGCCACATAAGCGTTGCCCGGACCCACGATCTTGTCCACCTGCGGGATGCTCTGCGTGCCGTAGGCGAGCGCTGCGATCGCTTGCGCGCCGCCGATGGTGAGCACGCGATCGACGCCGGCGATCGCCGCCGCCGCGAGTACCAGGGGGTTGCGCTCGCCGGAGGGCGTCGGCACCACCATGACAAGCTCCCCGACGCCCGCGACTTTCGCAGGCAGAGCGTTCATCAGCACCGAGGACGGATAGGCTGCCTTGCCGCCGGGCACGTACAGCCCGGCTCGTTCGAGCGGCGTGATCCGCTGGCCGAGAGCCGTGCCGTCGGCTTCGGTGAATTGCCACGATGTTGCGCGCTGGCGCGCGTGGAAGCGGCGTATGCGCGCCGCGGCCTGCTCGAGCGCCTTGCGCTGCCCGGGTTCCAGCCGCGAGCGCGCCTTTTCGAGCTCGCGTCGCGAGATCTCCAGATCGGCCACGCGCGCAACCTTGAGCCGATCGAGACGCTCCGTGTACTCGAGCACTGCGGCGTCGCCGCGCGCGCGAACGTCGTCGCAGATCGCCGCGACCGCGCGCTCTACTTCCCCGTCCAGTGCCGAGTCGAATGCAATGAGCTTTGCAAGCAGCTCGCCGAAACCGGCTTGGACGGTCGAGAGACGTGCGATCTCAGGCATGCGTCGCCGCGGCTTTCGTGAACTGGTCGAGGAGCGGCTGGATGGCGTCGCGCTTGAGTTTGAGCGCAGCCTGGTTGACGATGAGGCGGGCGCTGATCGGTCGGATCTCCTCGACCGCACGCAAGCGATTGGCGCGCAAGGTATCGCCGCTCGAGACCAGATCGACGATCGCGTCGGCGAGACCCACGAGCGGCGCGAGTTCCATCGAGCCGTAGAGCCGGATCAGATCGACGTGCACGCCTTTGGCCGCAAAGTGCTCGCGTGCGGTCTGCATGTACTTGGTCGCCACGCGCAGCCGCGCGCCCTGGCGCACGGCGCCCGCATAGTCGAAGCCTTCCGGAACGGCGACCATCATGCGGCACGAAGCGATGCCGAGGTCGAGCGGCTGGTACAGTCCCTCGCCGCCGTGCTCCAGAAGCACGTCCTTGCCTGCGACGCCGAGCTCGGACGCACCGTACTGGACGTAAGTCGGAACATCGGCTGCACGCACGATGAGCAGCCGCAGGTCGCGGCGGCTCGTGCTCAGAATGAGTTTGCGCGAGGTGTCGGGATTGTCGAGCGTCTCGATCCCCGCTGCGGCAAGCAGCGGTAGAGTCTCATCGAAAATCCGGCCCTTGGAGAGCGCGAGGGTGATCACGGTTGAATCGGCCAAAAAAAGATTTTACCGCAAAGAACGCGAGGACCGCGAAGGAAAACCTTATTTTTCATGATGTTCCGAAAATTCCGGAACGGCTCCAGCGTCTCTAGCTGCTATTCGCAGCTCAAGGAACCCGCTTGATGCGCGCACCCAACTGCGCGAGCTTCTCCTCGATGCACTCGTAGCCACGATCGAGGTGATAGATCCGATCGACTCGGGTCTCACCTTCGGCAACCAGACCCGCGATGACGAGGCTCGCCGAAGCACGCAAGTCGGTCGCCATGACGGTCGCGCCCTGCAGCCTGCCGACTCCGCGCACGATCGCGGTGTTCCCCGAGATCTCGATGTCGGCGCCGAGACGCTGCATTTCCAGGGCATGCATGAACCGGTTCTCGAAAATGGTCTCGGTGATGACGGCAGTGCCTTCCGCTATCGCGTCGAGCGCCATCAGCTGCGCCTGCATGTCGGTCGGGAACGCCGGATAGGGAGCGGTCCGGACATTGACCCCCTTGGGCCTCCCCCGCATGGTGAGCGAGAGCTTTCCCTCACCCACGAGCAGCTCCGCGCCCGCTTCGCGCAGTTTTTCGAGCACCGCGTCGAGGATCCCGGCGTTCGTGCCGTGCAGCGTGACTCGGCCCCCGGTCGCTGCGACCGCCGCGAGGAAGGTTCCGGTTTCGATGCGGTCGGGCATGATGCGGTGCTGCGCCCCGTGCAGCCGGGCTACGCCTTCGATCGTGATCACGTCGGTTCCTGCCCCTCTGATTCGCGCCCCCATTTCCGAGAGGCAGTGGGCAAGGTCCACGACTTCGGGTTCGCGCGCGGCATTCTCGAGCGTGGTCGTACCCTCGGCAAGGCAGGCCGCCATCATGAGGTTCTCGGTCCCCGTGACCGTCACCAGATCCATCAGGATGCGGGCCGCTTTCAGCCGCTTTGCCTTCGCCGAGATGTAACCCTGCTCGACCGATATTTCGGCGCCGAGTGCCGCGAGCCCCTTGACGTGCAAGTCCACCGGGCGCGTCCCGATGGCACATCCACCAGGGAGCGACACTCGAGCCTCGCCGCAGCGCGCGAGGAGCGGCCCGAGAACCAGGATCGAGGCGCGCATGGTCTTCACCAGGTCGTAGGGGGCCAACGGATCGGACAGACGCTCCGCCCTCAGGGACAAACCCAGCCGGTCGTCGAGCGAGACTTCCACCCCGACTTGCGCGAGCAGCCGGAGCATGGTGCTCACGTCCCTCAGGTGCGGCACGTTGGAGAGCGTGAGATCCTCGCTCGTGAGCAAGCCCGCGCACATGAGCGGGAGCGCCGCATTCTTCGCGCCCGAAACGCGGATCTCACCCGAGAGCGAAACGCCTCCCTGGATGATGAGCTTATCCATCCGCCGCTTCTTCGGGGGTCAGCGTATGCATCGACAGGGCGTGAATCTCCTCCCGCATGCGCTCGCCGAGCGCAGCGTACACGAGCCGATGCCGCTGGACCCGGCTCTTGCCGCGGAACGCTTCGCTCACGATGAGCACCTCGAAGTGCTCTCCGTCGCCCACGACGCGCACCTCACCGCACCGCAGCCCTTTCTCGATGTAGCTTTGAACCTGCTCCGGCGTCACCATGCTAGTGCCTCTCGAGATCGATGCCGGAGAGCGCTTGCAACTCGCCGAAGCGCTTGTGGACGTCGCGGACTTCGATCGCGGCAGGCATGCCGGTGGGTCGCCCGCGCGAAAGATCAGGTGGAAGCCGACTGAAGCAGCT
>WNET01001499.1_pt1 | contig 12221 bp, 6 predicted proteins | sample 5399911 | NCBI WGS metagenome assembly WNET01 (sample SAMN13153333, study PRJNA577476) | soil metagenome | isolation source: 40 cm grassland meadow soil pre-rain plot 2 | place: USA:California | collected 2015-09-08 | reverse complement strand
CCGTAGCGTTGAATACGTTGCAGCCTATCCCCGGTTGGCTCGTAGGAGACAAGAACACGTCCACGCTGAAGGTTGTGCCAAAGGTGAATTGGGTCGGGAAGGTAAAGTCCACGTCTCCTGTAACGAAAAGATTGTCACCGGCGTTGTCCTGCAACTCGAGGGTGTCACCCGTGCCAACGACGAGCCCAACGACAGTGCCGCCAACCGGAAACTTTGGCTGCGGGCACGAAACTTGAACGTTGCTAACACTACCGACAATCGTGCCGCTGCCGTTGGAGACCACGCAAGTTTGAGAGGGGTTGGTTGGCTGGGTCTTTATCGTTACGGCGTAATTGGCGCCAGCGAGAAGAGTCGTTGCAAATGTGAAGTTGACTGTTCCGGTCCCGCTGATCTTGAGATCGTCTCCACCATTGTCCTGCAAGGTAAGCCCCGCCCCCTGCAGCCCCGAAACGGCCCCACCGACGGTATAAGTAGCAGCGCAACTTATCTGAACGCCTGTCACGTTCGCAGTGGCTGTTCCTGAACCGTTTGTGACGCCGCACACCTGACTCGACGGTTGCGTCTTGATGGTGACGTTATAAGTACCGCCGCTGGTAATCGCAGTCTTGAACGTAAAGCTGACTGTTCCGGTGCCCGTAACGGTGAGGTCGTCGCCGCCGTTGTCCTGGAGCACAAGGCCGGTTCCCGACAAACCTACTACCGATCCCCCAATTGTAAAAGGGCCAGTGGTTGTGCCCCCGCTGCCTCCGCTCCCTCCACTCCCGCCGCTACCCCCGCTACCTCCGGTCGTAGGTCTCTTTAAGTTACACGCGGACATGACGAGTGCCGCCCCTATTGCGAGGGCTAGGACTGATTTCTGGACTGGGATCATGCTCTTGGTCCCCTTCTGTTTGTCTCTTCGATTCTAGAAGTCATCCTCAACGGGATTGTTTCGTTCCCGTGAGGCTATTCCCGTTTCGTCGAGTTCTAGTAGTATCGGAACTGAGGTCCCCAGCTTCGCCCGAGCCTCTTTTTCCGGCAACACCTCTCCACAAGTACTGTGCTGAACTAAGTAATAACAGTCAGAACGCGTAAACACGAATCGATCTCCCACGTTTAGGCGCGCACACCTCAAGTTCACACACCCCAGACTGGTGCCAGACTCATGACGAATGTGAACATGGGTAGGAAAAAAGCGCGTGAATCCAAGAACGTGATATCGGGCGGAGAAATCAGGGGAAGTTCAACTCTCTTGCTTGCCCCCGGAAATGTCAGCGAATTGCGAACACTCTGAAGATCCTACTTTTACGCGGGCATTAGGACGGATGGATGTGCCGGAAGGACTGCAAGCAGCGGCGCGCGGTATCGAGTTCCGTAAAACGGCTGCCTTCCTGCTCAATCAGATAATATTCAACTCCGCCACCGCTTTCGGCTGCATCGAAAATATCTTTCCAATCCGCAGCCCCTTCTCCAAACAGAACCTTGTAACCTTTCGCCGGGTCGGGTGACCAGTCTTTCAGGTGGAGGGAGTGAATTCGGTCCGGATTCTCTCGAATCCACGCCACCGGATCAGACCCGGCCTCCAGACATGTACCAACATCCAGTTGGAGCATGACGGAGGGCTTCGTATTCTTGGCCAGGATTTCCATCGGGCGCTGGCCGTCCATCGCAGTGAACTCCCGATGGTGATTGTGATATCCGGCTTTCAACCCAGATGCCTCCAGTTGATCGGCGGCAGCATTCAGCGCATCGGCCACCGTCTTCCAACCGTCCAGGCCAGGCTTCGGATTCGCGGAAGCCATGACCACATACTTGCTGCCCAGAATCAGATTCATGTCGCGCGCTTTGCCGATTTTCTCCGGGCTCAGGTACGATCTGTCGTTGTGCGTCGAGAAGCATCGGATGCCGAGATCGTCCAGGAGCTTTCTCATCTGCTTGGTTTGAGTTTCGGACCATTCGAAATAGGGCGCATAGAATTCAACGCCCTGATATCCCATCTCTGCAACGGCGCGCACCGTTCCCTCGGGATCTCTTTTCAGTTCTTCGCGGACAGAGTAGAGTTCCAGGCCGGCGGGAATCGATTTCGCCGCGCGAACCGAAAGCGCCCACGGCAACATTGCTGAAAAAGCAAGAAACGACCGTCGTGAGAGTGTGTGTGGCGTCATGGCTGAATCCTTATGCCAAGCCGCATCCTAACAAAAACTCAATCACCATGCGACACGGCCTTCGCCGCCTCGCGCCCCGGAACGATGCTTCGCACGATCACGTACAGCACGGGAATAAAAACCAGGTTCAGCGTGGTCGCGGCAATCATTCCTCCAAAGACGGTTGTACCGACGGAAATGCGGCCTGCTCGTCCCGCACCCTGCGCCAGCACCAGCGGCACAACGCCCAGGATGAACGCCAGCGAAGTCATCAAAATCGGCCGTAGCCGGATACGCGCCGCTTCCACCGCGGCTTCAACGACGGTCATGCCTTGACCGCGCAGTTGCTCCGCAAACTCCACGATCAGAATCGCATTCTTGCTGGCAAGGCCGATCAGCATCACCAATCCAATCTGGCAATAAACGTCGTTCTGCAATCCGCGCAAAGCTTGCGCGCCAATCGCTCCGAGAATCGCAACCGGCACGGCCAGCAGCACGATGAACGGCAGCACGTAGCTTTCGTATTGGGCTGCCAGCGTCAGGTACACCACAACCACGCCAAGAGCAAAAAGAATCAGCGCTTTTCCTCCGGACTCGATTTCTTCCAGCGACAGTCCGCTCCACTCGAAGGTCATCCCATTCGGCAGGACTTTTTTGGAAAGCGCTTCCATGGCTGCAATGCCCTCGCCGGAACTGTGGCCTGGCGCCGGCGCTCCATTGATTTCTGCGGAGCGAAAAAGATTGTAATGCGAAATGACCTGGGGATTTGCGGTTTGTTCCACGGTCACCAGGTTGTCGAGCGAAATCATCTTTCCCGTGTCGGAGCGCAAATAATACTGACGGATATCCTTTGGCTGCGAGCGGTATTTACTGTCGGCCTGCACGTAGACGCGGTACGAGCGGTTATTGAAATCGAAATCGTTCACGTAGACCGAGCCCATGTAGACCTGCAAAGCGTCCGTAATCTGGTTGAGCGGCACCATCACGATATCCTTACTGGCGTTCCCTTGTGCTGCCAGCTTGTTGGCCGTCTCCGCGATGCTCTGCAACGAGTTGCGCCCCAGATCCTCCAGCTCATACTGGAATCCCCCGAATTGCCCCAGTCCAAACACGGCCGGCGGATTGAACGGAACCACGATCGCTCCCGAGACCGCCGACAGCGAACCGCGTAATCGCCCGATTGTTGCCGCCGCTGAGTGCACCGTGCCCTTGCGATTCTCGAATGGCCGCAAGTTTGCGTAAAGCATTGCCTGATTCGAGGCCGAGCCCGCGGCGCCAAATCCAACAATCGTGAAAACGCCGTCGATTTCCGGGTCACGCGAAATCACTTCTTCCGCCTTGCTGCAAACATCGCGCGTGTAGGTGAGCGAAGCGCCTTGCGGCGCTTGCACGATAAACATCAGGTAGCCCTGATCGTCTTCCGGGATGAACGCGCGCGGAACGCCCTGATAGAGCCAGTAGGTGCAGCCCAGCAGCGCAAAGAAGAGCAACAACGTAGCCAGCCGCCAGTCCAGAGCCCTTCGAATGGTGCGTTGATAAAGGCTCGCGCCGGCGCTGAACGCGTCGTTGAATAATTTAAAAAAACGGGCCTTCGCGCGCTCCCGGTGTTTCCCCAAAAAAATTGCCGATAGAGCCGGTGTCAGCGTAAGCGCGTTAAACGCCGAGATCGACACGGAAAAGGCAATCGTCAGCGCGAATTGACGGAAGAGAATTCCAGTGGTTCCCGGGAAAAGCGCGACCGGCACGAACACCGCCACCAGGACGAGCGATGTCGCCACCACCGCTCCGGCCACTTCTTTCATTGCCACGGACGCGGCGTTGTGCGGTTCCGTAATCCCTTCGACGATATGCCGCTCCACGTTCTCAATCACCACGATCGCGTCGTCCACCACCAGTCCAGTGGCCAGCGTGATGCCAAATAGCGTCAGCGTATTGATCGAGAAGCCCAGCAATTTGACAAAAACGAATGTGCCGACCAGCGAAACGGGAATGGTAATTGCCGGGATGAATGTGCTCCGCCAGTCCTGCAAGAAAATATAAATCACGATGATGACCAAGGCGATGGCTTGCAGCAGCGTGATCAGCACATCGCGTATGGACTCACCGATGACCGTTGTGGTATCAAACGCCACCGCAGCCTTAAGCCCGGGAGGAAAATTCTTCGATAGCCGCAGCAACTCTTCTTTTGCGGCCCTGTCCACATCCAACGCATTGGCGCCGGGAAGCTGGGTAACCGCTAGGCCTACGGCGTCATGGCCGTTGAATCGAAGCAGTGTGCCGTAATTTTCCGCGCCCAGCTCCGCGTGACCGACGTCTTTCAATCGCACCAGCGTCCCATCGGTTCCCGTTTTCAAAATTATTTTGTCAAACTCCGACGCTTCGCTGAGCCGTCCCACTGCCCGCACGCTGATCTGGTAAGACTGCCCCTCTTGCGACGGTGGCTGGCCGATTTGCCCGGCCGCCACTTGCACGTTTTGTTCTTGCAACGCGCTAAGCACATTCGTCGCTGTCAATCCGCGCTCAGCCAATTTCGCCGGGTCGAGCCACAGGCGCATGGCATATTTGCGCTCTCCGAAAATGATCGCGTCGCCGACTCCTTTGACGCGCTTGAGGGCATCTTTTACGTACACGTCCATGTAGTTGCTGAGGAATAGGCTGTCGTATTGGCCCTCGGAATAAACGCCCGCGCCAAATACGAATCCGCCGATTTGCTTGGTGATGATGATTCCAGTGTTCTTCACTTCGTTCGGCAATCGTCCGAGCGCCTGGTTCACACGGTTTTGAACGTCCACCGCAGCCAGGTCCACATTCCTGGTTACGTCAAAGATCACCGTGATCTGGCTCGTTCCGTCGTTGCCGCTCGTCGAGCTCATGTACTTCATGCCCTGCACGCCGTTGATAGCTTGTTCGAGCGGAATGGTGACGGCGGATTCGACGGTTTGCGCGTTCGCTCCGATGTAGCCGCTGCTGACGATCACTTGCGGTGGCGCCAGGTCCGGTAATTCGGTGATGGGAAGCGTAGGAATGCAGATGGCGCCTGCAAGAATGATGAACAGCGCGCACACCGTGGCAAAAACCGGCCGCCGGATGAAGAAATCAACGAACAAGGCCGGAGTCCGCCTTTGCTGGGAATGGAATGGCGCTGTTCATGAGTTCGCGGTGGCTAGCGGCCGGGATTGCTCTGGGCCTTGTTCTGGATTTGCTCCGTGACCGGAGTGCCGTCCTGCAGGAATTGTGTCCCGGAGGTGATCACATGATCGCCGGCCTTGAGCCCATCGAGAACCACAAAATCATTTCCGACAGTATCGCCAAGTTTTAGGGGCTTCTGCCGCGCTACGGTTCCTTTGCCTTCGTTGACGGCGACGAACGCGAAGAACTGGCCATTGATGCGCTGTACCGCCAGCACCGGAATCACCGGGCCGTCGTGAACGCCCCAGGTAATTTGCGTGCTCATCTGTTGCGCAATGCGGAGCTTGGCTTTGCCGTTCTCGAATATCGCTTTGGCCAAAACCGTCTGTGTATCGGTATCCACTTGTGGCGAAACAAAGCTGATACGTGCATCGATGCCTGTTCGATTGTTATTGTCCAGAATTCGAACGGGTAGCCCAAGCTTCAAGTTTTTGGCGCGGTCGGCGGGAACATAAATATACGCTTCCAGGGCGCCCGGCTCGTCCACTGTGGTAAGCAACGTGGAAACCGTCACGCGGTCTCCTACACGCACCGGAATGTCTCCGACAATTCCGTCCCGCGGCGCAGCGACGCTGTAATAATGGAGTTCCACCCGTTGCTGCCGTACCTGCTCGTCGATCGCTTTTACTTGCGCGAGCGCCGCATCATAGCCGGTCTGAGCATTGTCCAGTTCCTGCTTGCTGATCACGCCGGCGTCAAATAGTTTCTGCGCGCGCTCCAGCGAAATCTTGGCGTAGCGCAGGTTTGCTTCCTGTGCCGCCCGTGATGCCTCCTGGCTGTTTACCGTGGCTTCCTGTTTCAACGGATCGATCTGCAGGAGCAGCGTTCCTGCTTCCACGCGGTCGCCGGACTTCACGAAAATCCTCGTAATCTGCCCTTCCACTTGCGGATTGATCGAAGCAGAGTGCCGCGATTTCAGGATGGACAGATATTCGGTCGTTTCCGGAATTTTTACCGCAGGCGCAATCTGCACTTGCACTGGCACCGCGGGCGCGCTTGCGCCCGGCGCGCTGTCGGCCGCGCTTTTCTGGCAACCAGACACAAACAGTCCGGCTGCTAGGGCCAGGAGCAAAGGCGCCTCTAGCCGTCCCGAGGCTGGCACCGTTGTCTTGCTATGGATCGAAGCAATTGGGCGCATACCGGTTTACCTAGCTTCAAATCTTACGACACTGCTTAGCTGGAGCAAAATGGAAAGGGTCCGCCATTATTTTGGACGCAGGGGAAACTTGTTGGTTATATGGAAGTTCCTGGCGGCAGGCTAGTAGAAATCGCGGGAATTGATTCTTTTTCCGGAAAGCCCAAGTTGCAGCACGTCCATCTGTTCCGGCCGGTCAAAAACCTTACCTGGGAAAAAGATTTTCGTCAGCACTCGCACGCCGCCAAATGCCGCGCCCAGCACCACGGCCACTACCATGAACACGAACGTGGCGATAAAAATCTTGGCGATCGTCGAAAGCAACGGCGGATCGGTGACCGTCTGGCGCGGTTCGTTCCATGTCACTTCCGTTTCGTAGTTCACCGCGCGCCGCAGCGTATTCCCATACTCCACCGAGGATGGCTTCAAAACTATCGAAAGCAGGGAAGCCTTGCGCTCAATCGATGTTCCCGCTTGCTTTGCTGCGGACGAAATCGCCTGCTCCAGATGCCTCAGATGCTGCTCGGCCAGTTGCGGCGTCGGATAATCGATCAGCAGCAGCACCGCTTCCTCTTTTCCCTCACGGTAGTGCGCCAGCATCGCCTCTGCGTTTACATTGAATCCAGCCTCGCTCGCCAGGTTCGCGAACTCCTCCCGCTTCAGCGTAGCGATGGCATTCTGGAACGCCACCGGCCCCCGCGCATATCTTTGTGTCCCGTCGCTGAATCCTCGCGGCAGGTACGTTCGAATCGGTGGGAGCGGCGTCTGGTCGGCATGCGCGCTCACCGCGTTCACCAGCGTTACCAAATCCGCCGTGGAAATCGCCGGCGTTGGCCGCACTTCGAGAATGGAAGTCCCCACCAGGACAAACAGCCGGTCGCCATCCACCGCCGAAGTCCTGTTCAACGTCGACGGATGCATTTCGGGGCGGATCAGCGCGGTATACATTTCATACGCGCTGCTGGGATCGCGGTATTTCTGCAAATTTATTTGGATTTTGGCGTCCCCGGAGGAGTATTCGCAGAATTCCCCCGCCGTGCGCCCAGTCTCTTTCCACAAGTCTAAGTAGTTCGACGCGGCTTCTGTTTCCACCCACATCGGACTGGGCTGGCCGGACCAGCCGGCGAAATGAGCGGGAAGTTTTTGCTGTTGAGCAGACAAATACGGTGCGGCGCAAAGCGCCAGAGACAACACGCCAATAAAATGCAGCTTTCGCATCCCGGCTTCTATTAGACACCAACTCCCTAGTTTTGGTTGCGAGATTGTTCAGCCGTTGCTGACGCAGGGCGCACGGCCCCGGGCTTGGCCGGCAGATTCATCGTCACGCTATTCATGCTCTCCAGATAGCTGGCCACACCTTGATACAGCCCCTCGGCCACTTTTTGCCGCTGCTCGGGCTTCTTCAGCAGTTGTTCGTCGGCAGGATTACTCAGGAAGGAGATCTCAGTGAGGATTGACGGCATATCCGCGCCAATCAACACCACGAAGGGAGCTTTCCGCACGCCGCGGTTCTTCACCGGCTTGCTGGTCTTCTGAATCCGCCTGGAGAGGGAATCTTGAATATCCTCAGCAAGTTCCTTGGACTCGTCAATTTTTTCGGTCCTTGCGATTTTCAGCACCAGGTCCTGCAGGTCGTGCACGCCTCCTTGCGCCGTGGCGTTCTCTCGCGCCGCCACCTCCATCGCCTCCGCCGAGCCTTTCAGGTTCAGATAATACGTCTCAATGCCACGCGCCGCGTGGTCCCGGCTCGAATTCGCATGGATCGAAATAAACAGGTCCGCTTTGGCCTGGTTCGCAATGTTTGTCCGTTCTTCCAGCGGAACAAACGTGTCATCCGAACGCGTGTACACCACATCCGCGCCGGGCAGGCGCTGCTCGATAATCTTTCCTAGCCGCAGCGCCACGTCCAGGCACAGGTCTTTTTCCATCAAGCCCGTCGGACCGATCGTTCCTGTATCGTGGCCGCCGTGGCCCGGGTCGATCACAATCCTTCCAATTTTCAAGCCTAGCGTGCGAGTCAACGTGGACTGCCCGTCGCGCGTCGGTTGCGGCGTGCTCGCCGGGCGGACCAAATCTGGTTTCGCACTCGCTGGCGTTGTTTTGACGAGCCTTGGTTTCGCGTGCTCCACAGATGGCGGCGCATTGCGCGCCACTGCGGAAGAATTGTCTGTCACCGCCGAGCCGCTACTCGCGGAGGCCGCTCCTCCGTTAGCCGCGCCACCGTTGGCGGCGGCGCCGTTAATCGTCGTATTGATTGCGCCCTTTGAGTTTTTCGCCTGCTGCCCCGACGTGGAAACCGCGCCCTCCGCTGGTTCCCTCGAAGCTTCAATCGGAATCGCTCGCGCTCCGCCGTTCGCGGCCGTTGCGTTCTTGCTCGGATCTTCCGTGCCAGCCTCCTGCGCGGGTTTTCCTTTTGCCGTGCGCACCGGCGCCGCCGAAGAGTCTCCATACAAATCGATCAAAAGTTGCGGCGGATTCCCGGTCAACGAAGAGGCGTATTCCTTCACTGCGTTTACTTCCAGCACCACGCGCACCACGCCGCTGTGATTTTGCGCCACGCGAACCGCTGTCAACAGAGTGCCGTCAACGTGGATATTCGCGCGCGCCACTTCCGGCGTCAGACGCGCCGAATGCAAATCAAAAAAGATGCGTTCAGGACTCGTAATGCGCCCGGAAGTGTATTGCACACTATCCTCTAGATCGATGGTCACTCGCGTCGCGTCGCCGTTGACTGCCGTGCGAATCCGCCGCAACTGCGGCAATGCCCCGGATCCTCTGCTGCTGGCGGGTTTGCCGCCGGAGTGCGCCGGCGCATCCAGTCGCGGTTCCTCAGCGCCCGGCCACGTGGTCTTTGAAGTAACTGCGCTGCTCGAATCGGACGGCGCGTCGCCATTCCGCAGCAGCGCCAATTCCGCCAGCGCTTCTTGCGCTTCGCGTTTTCTCGGCGAACGCGGATAGCGTTTCAGGAAATCCTCATAAGTCTTTTTCGCCAGCATTGAATCGCCCAATTGCTCGCGCTGCAGCTTCGCCGTTCGCAGAATCGCATCCTGGCAATACTTGCTCGTCGGGTATTCGCGAACCAGGAATTGGTACGTGTCGACGGCCGACTGGTAATAGCTTCGCCCAAAGCGGTCGCCCATCTCCGTGTAAAGTTCCGCGACGGCCAGCAGCGAATCGGGAACTTCCGGAGCTCGCGGCGTAATCATGGCGACGCGCCGATAGACCAAGACCGCTTGTTTGTAATCCGCGAGCGTGCGTTTTTCGGTGGGTTTGCTGTTCAGCGCCGCGCGCTGCTCTTCGGCTCGCGCAAATTGCGCCGCGGCGGACTGGCGTTTCACGGACGCGGTGGCAGCGGCTTCCGCATTCGTTTTCGCCGGCGCCGCCGCAACAAAAAACAGGGCAGCGGTCAGCGCCGCAAAAACCGGCGAAAGACGTGTGAAGCTCGTTCGCGAAATTTTTTCCGCCCCAAACATCAGCCTGCATCCCCAAACGTCGTCGCCGCAACCCGCTACTCAACTTCAGAAAAAGCAAACCTCAAAAAATCCAAACTTCCGAGGGCCCAAATTCAGGGCTCCCGGAAAACTAAGAAAGCTCAATTTACAGCTCTTTCTATTCGTTGGTGAATATGATGCGGCCGTCAGGTGTGACGTCTTTGTGGATCGCGTGCGGATTGACGTAGGCGTCGGCAAGACGACCCGAGCCCGGCCGGAAGTAAGCGTTCTGTACTTTCTGCACATAGCTCCGCGTCTCTCGGTACGCGGGGACGCCGTGAACCCGGTCCACAGCACCCTCACCCGCATTGTACGCCGCCAGGGCCAGGTCGAGGTTGCCGTTGTATCGTTCTAGCAACCACTTCAAATGTTTAACCCCGGCGTCGATATTTTGTTGCGGGTCGAACACGTCATAGGCTCCGTATCGTTGTGCCGTCGTGGGAATCAACTGCATTAATCCGCCGGCGCCTTTGTGCGACCACGCCTTGGGATTCCAGTTCGATTCCGTTTCAATCACCGCGCGGACCAGTGCAGGATCTACGCGATGACGGTCCGCCGCTTCTCGTACAATTTTTTCGACGCTGTCGCGGCCCATATCCAGGCCCATGCGGCTGCGTCCGGTAAAAGAAGTTTCGGATGGCAAGTAGATGTTGGTGCGCGGCTTCGTGGCAGAGAGTTTGGGCGAGACCGGCGGTTCGGCGTTCACAAAGAATTGCCGTCCCTCATCGTTAACGACTTTGGCGATCTGCGCGTTCGCATCCTTCGTGAAAAATGATGCGAGGAAAATCGCGCAAAGAGCCAGCGTCGTTCGGATTAGCCTTGCCGTGATTGCCATACGTCTCATCATTCGTCCGTTACCCTGGGCCACTGGTACCCCGATTTTCGGGGTTCTGCCTTGGGGAAGGCGACAACGATCTTGGAACCTACTACACAGCAGATAGTTTTCAACATTAACGTTTTATCGTCAATGTTCCTTCCGTACTAGGGCCCCCCGCCCGAACGGTCTACCCCTAGGGGGCAGGTCGCCTGGCGATGGCTCGTCTTGCTACTCCGCGCCCACGGGCCCTATAAGAGTGTGCAACTGTATCCCGTAAGACACGGTTCTGGCGCAACCCCATTATAACAAGGGCTCTAGCAGCGAGGGGATGCTTAATAGGGCACTTTTTAGGCCAGCTGTGTCTTTAGCGCCAGCCTCCGCAAGGTCAGGCCGTCCGCCCCCTGAACCGCCTAGCTGTTTGGCCAGTGCCTGTATCAGCTTGCCAGCATGGACTTTAGCGGTCAGGTCCTTGGTCACGCCGGCGATCAAGGCGACTTTTCCGTTCTCCGGCATACCCAAAGCGACTACGCCGGAGCCCAGTTTCTGACGCAGGCTGTCCACCAGCTGCCTAAGTCCTTCGCGGTCAACGTTTTGCACTTCGGCGGCAATAAGTTTAATCCCTTTAACAACTTGCACCCGCCCCGCGAGCTCATCGATTTGGCTGAGAGCCCCCTTGCGTTTCTGAGCCTCCAGCTCCCTTTCGAGCTGCTTGGCGGTCTGGGAGAGCTTCTCCACCTCGGCCAGTATGCCTTCCTTGCCCACGTTGAGCTGGCTGGCGAGCTGCCGCAGGATGTCCGCTTGCTTTTGAAAATGCTCCAGCGCGCCGATCCCGGTCACGGCTTCGATGCGGCGAACGCCCGCAGCCACGGACTCTTCGCTCACGATTTTCAGCATGCCGATGTCGCCGACGCGCTGCACGTGCGTGCCGCCGCAAAGCTCTTTCGAGTAGAACCCGCGAGCCGCCCGGGGATCGGGAATGGTCACCACGCGCACATTGTGTTCCGGATACTTGTCGCCGAAGAACGCCAGCGCGCCGGAGGCCAGCGCCTCTTCGAGTGACGTGACGTTTGTCTCCACCTCGCTGTTCAAGCGGATCTCGTCGTTCACTTGCTGCTCGATGTCGCGCAGCTCTTCCGCATCCACGTGTGCGAAATGCGAAAAGTCAAAGCGCAGCCGCTCCGGCGCGTTCAGCGAGCCGGACTGCTTTACGTGCGTCCCGAGAATGTTCCGCAGCGCAGCGTTCACCAGATGTGTTCCCGTGTGGTTGCGAATAATCCGCGCGCGCCGTTCCGAATCGGCCACGACCGCCACGCGATCGCCCACCCGCAGCGTCTCCTTGGCCACAACTTTGTGCGCCACCAGTCCGGCGACGGGATAAAACGCGCCTTTCACTTCTGCGAGCAGTTGTGATTCGGGGTTGTCATAGAACGCGCCGGTGTCCGCCACCTGCCCGCCGGACTCCGCAT
>WNET01002101.1_pt1 | contig 12242 bp, 9 predicted proteins | sample 5399911 | NCBI WGS metagenome assembly WNET01 (sample SAMN13153333, study PRJNA577476) | soil metagenome | isolation source: 40 cm grassland meadow soil pre-rain plot 2 | place: USA:California | collected 2015-09-08 | reverse complement strand
CGGGCGATCCCGCACCTCGAGATCCTCCGGATCGGCAGCCGCGTGCCCTGTCACCTCCCCGAGCGGATCACGCCCGAGCTGTGCGCGATCCTGAAGCGGTACCATCCGCTCTACATCAACACCCACTTCAACCACCCGGACGAGCTCACCCCGGCCGCGTTGCAGGGGCTGGGCCTGCTCGCCGACGCGGGGATCCCGCTCGGCTGCCAGACGGTGCTGCTCAAGGGTGTGAACGACGACCCGGACGTGATGAAGCGGCTGATGCAGAAGCTCCTCGCCGCCCGCGTCCGGCCCTACTACATCTACATGTGCGATCAGGTGGCGGGGGCGGAGCACTTCCGCACCACGGTCGAGCAGGGCCTCGAGATCATCAAGGCGCTGCGCGGCTGGACCTCGGGGCTCGCCGTGCCGCACTTCGTGATCGACGCGCCGGGGGGCGGTGGGAAGATCCCGCTCTTGCCCGAGTACGTGGAGTCGATCACGGAGGAGGAGGTCGTGCTGCGCAACTATGCGGGCAAGCGGTACGTGTACAGGCAGCCGGCGGGGGAGCCGCTGCCGGTAGGGTAGGCGTGTGCGCGCTTCAGGCGGTCAGGTGCTCGACCGCGTCTCCTTCAGGTAGCGCTGCAGCACGGCGAGCCCGGCCCCGTCCACGCCCAGGAAGGGCTCCCCCGTCGTCACCGTACGGATCGCCCGCACCAGCTTCTCTACCGGACCTCCCTTTTCCACGAAGCCACGCGCGCCCGCCTCGAGCGCCCCGAGCAACTCCCACTCCTGCGAGAGCGCCGTGAGGACGATGACCTTCGCCCTGACACCGAGCGCGGTGAGCTGGCGCATCGCCCAGAGACCTCCCTTGCCAGGCATGGCCAGGTCCATCAACACGACGTCCGGTCGGGTCGCTTTGGCGCAGGACACGGCTTCTTCTCCCGTCCCGACCTCGCCCACCACGACGAGATCCTCCTGCTTCCACAGTAGCGCGCGCACCCCGGCGCGGAAGACGACGTTATCGTCCACGAGCAGGATGCGGATCGCATTCCGCAAGTTGGGAGTGGGGCCGAGGTTCATCACAGACGCCTATCGTATATCACACGTGCAACGCCAAGGGCCGCGAGAAACAAGTATTAGCAAAATGCCTGCGGGAAGACAAGCGCATCCCGCTCGCGGGCGTGGATTGGGATGCCACAATTCGTGGCGGTTGGGCTCGAGGGAAACGCTATAATTCGCGGCCCTGTGGCGCAGGCGCCACTCTGCCGGTCCCGGAGAGCCGGTGTTCGTCGACTAGCCGCCCCGCGTCACTGCCTGCGCCATCCCAGCTCGTACAGCTTCTTGTAGGCCTCGTAGGTAAACCACGAGCCCGGGAGGTTCGCGATCACCGTCATGGCCTTCCGGTTGCGCTGCACCTCGCGGTCGAAGACCAGTCGATCGAGGGTCCCCGTGATGATGGCGTAGCTCCGCGGTGCCAGGATGGCCGCCAGGTCCTCACGCCCAGGCCCGTCCAGCTCTGCAAGGAGCAGGGGGCGGGCTTGCGCCCGCAAGTATTCGTAGCGGTCCTCCAGGACACCCACCGTGGCGAGATGCGTGAGGATGGCGAGATCGTGCCGTGCCCGGGGGTTGGCGAGCAGCAGCCGCACGAGCGCCTGGCGCAGGTACGGGCGGTGCAGCATCTCCGCGATCAGCTGCAAGGTCGATGCGGGCGTCGTGGTGTCGCGCGCGAGCGAGTCGCCCAGCTCGTCGCACAGCAGCTGCGCCGCTTGGGCGCGCGCGCCCCCGTAGAACCGCGCCAGCGAGTCGGGAGGGCTGGCGAGGAGCGTGAGGATCGCGGCGCTCCGCTGCACGCGCCTGTTCTCGAACAGCAGCCGCTCCATGAACTGATCGGGTGCGACCGTATAGATCTCGCGCGCGAACCGCTCGAGCACCGCCACCGGTGTGTCCGGGTCCCGCACCAGCATCGGGCGAAACGCGCTGTGGGCGAGCCAGTAGCTGCCAGGCTCCTCCAGGTGGTCCAGCCTCGCGAGCAAGTCCGCGGTGAACAGGTAGCGATCCGTGGAGTCCACGTCGAAGCACGTGATTGGATGGTCGAATCGCGAGTGATCAGAGCGATCACAGTCCATCCACCCGATCTTGCCCGCGAAGCGCAGCCCGGACAGCCACGAATAGAAACAACCGACCATGCAGTCCTGCGGCTCGCCGTATGACACGGAAAAGATTTCGACCCGCTCGTCTCGGACCGCGAGCAGCAGCCGCGGCGTCTGCGGCTTCGGCAGGCGCTGCGAACGCACAAACTTCGCGACCGCCGCCGACACCGCCTCCCCCCCCTGCCCGGCGAGCCGGCCCGCGCGCCCTGCCAGCAGCCCCGGGAGGACCACGAGCAGCATCCGCCCACCGACGATCAGACTCACGGCGCCGGCAGCTGCCAGATCTCTACCCGGTTCCCCGTGAAGATGGGAATCAGCACGCGGTTGCGCTTCGCGTCGTAGCCGATGTCGGCCGGACTCGGCACGCCGGTGATCAGCTTTACTTCCTGGCCGGTTTCGTAGCTCGATACGGTCGAATCACTCCAGCTCGAGACGAGGATCCTGCCGCCGACGATCTCGACGCCGTCGAACCCGCCCGGGCCCTTGGCGATCACACTCGGCGCCTTGTCCCCCGGCTTCCACGCGAGCACTGATCGCCCGCCGAATTCCACGATCACGAAACGCTTGCCGGCGGCGTCGAGCGCAATCCCGTTGGGGCGGCCGAGGGTGTCCCCCCGGACCGCGACGGTCACCGCGCGGTCCGGGCCGATGCGGAAGACCCGATCGGGGCCGGGGTGCAGCACGTTGCCCACGTCGTCGAACCGGATGCCGGTGTCGGTGACGTACAGCGCGCCGGTCGGGACGACCACGACGTCGTTCAGGAACACCGCGCCCAGCTTGCTCAAGCTGACGCTGTCGATCGGGGCGCCCGTCTTCGCGTTGAAGGCGCGGACCGCGTCGATGTCGGCCACCCACAGCGTGTCGCCGGCGAGCGCCAGGCCTTTCGGGGCGTTCAGGGTAATCCCGGTCCGCCCACCTTCGATGAACTTGAGATTCTCGACCGCGCCGTCCGGCTTCACGCGGCTGATGAACCCGTTGTTGTCTTTCGCCGTCGGGCTGCCGTTGATGTTCGAGACGAAATAGATGTCCTGCACCGTGTCGTGCAGCACGGATTCCGGCGTGAGGAACCCTTCCACCGTCAGGACCTTCGTCGCCGCGGGCGCGGGCGGCGGTGGCGGCGTCGGCGCGGGCGTCGAGGGGGCCGCAGGCACGGCGGCCGTGGAGTCCGTTGGGCGCGCCGGAGGGCGCTTTTCGATCTGGCAGCCGCCCGCCACGGCCATTCCCCACACAGCGAACAATCCGAGTCTCATGGCTCTCACCCCTCCTTCGCGTTCTCCGCCAGCCGCTTGATGTGCTCGAGCACCCTCAGGTGGATGGTCCGCACGATCCAGTCGGAGTAGAGCTTCCAGTAGGGCTGCGGAGCCATTTTCACTTCGTACCAGGTGCGTCCCTCCAGCCGCGTGCCCCCGCCGGGGAGCGCGAGCAGCCGGAACTCGCCCCGCGTCGCTCGGAAGTACCCGTCCAGGTGCGGGGGGTTCACGTCGCGGTAGGGGCTCCACTCGCGCATCGGCGGCGCCTGGGCCGTGATGTCGAACCGCAGCAGCCGGTTCTCCTCCCAGCCGGTGATCGGCTCGACGAAGCTCCCGGTGGTGAAATCGCAGTACCGGATCGCGCCCACTCCCGCGCCGTCGAGCCGCGCGCGCAGCGGCGCGGCGACGCCGATCCGGAACAGCCGCTCGCTGGGCGGCGGCAGGTCCGGGAAGGTGATCACGTTGCGCCACACCGTCTGCGGGGACGCGGCGATGTCGACGACCGTGAGGACTTCCTGGAGGGGCGGCGGCGTGCGCGGCTCCGCCAGCACGAGCAGCGGAGCGAACAGGGCGGCGAGCCCGGCGTGCGACGGTGGCTCGGCGCCGCGCAGCGCGATTGCCCGGCCGAAGATCCCGCCCGCGACCCCGACCACGGCCGCCAGAGGGAACGCGAGCGCGAGGCAGAATGCCCCTTCCGCAGCGAAGAAGAACAGCGCCGCGGTGGCGAGCCCGAGCGCGATGAGCACGACCTCGATCGTCTGTCCCACCGTGCGCGGATGCCGGTAGTTGAAGACGTGGGCGCTGATGTACCCGATCGTGAACGGCGTGCCCAGGAACAGGCCGGCGGAGTAACTCTTCTTGAAGTACACGCCGAGCAGCACCGTGGGGATCGTGATCGCGAGCGCCGCGGCCACGCCGAGGAGCCCGCTCGTCAGGCGGTCGCTCACGACGGGCGCGGGGGCGGCACGCCGCCACGCCGGCACGGGCGCGCTCGGCAGCAGGCTGAGCCCGGCCATGAGCAGATAGTTCGCGACGGGGACGAAGAAGAGCAGCGCCCACCACGCCGATTTCCCGGCGTCCGCCGCCCGGCGCAGCGACATCCCGAAGCCGATCCACAGGAACGGCAGGGTCCACAGCGCGAGCCCGAGCATCGTCGCGCTCGGCAGCTTGCTGAGGGCCTGCTCCCGCAGCAGCGTGACGGAATTGACGTATTGCAGCGGAGTCCAGAAGCGGCCGGTGTACGCTCCGACGACCGCCGCGTCGACGGCGTACTTGAAGAACATCAGACCGGCGCCGTTCAGGACGTAGGCGCGCCGGTCCACGGGATCGGAGAGGCCGAACCAGAGGCGGAGGCGCCCCCTCAAGACGCCTTCGCCTCCTCCACCTCCTTCTTCCTCGCCTCCGTGATCTTGTGTGCCACCTCGGGCGGGACTTCCTGGTACAGGTGGAACTTCTGCCGGTACGTGCCGCGGCCGTGGGTGATCGAGTGCAGGTTGGTGGCGTAGCGGTCGAGCTCGGCCTCGGGGACGAGCGCCTTCACCGTCGTCAGCCGCCCGGCCGGCTCGGTACCGAGGATCTGGCCCCGGCGGGCGGAGAGGTCGCCCATCACGGCGCCGAGGTATTCCTCCGGCGTCCACACCTCCACTTCCATGATCGGCTCGAGCAGCGTCGGCCTGGCGTTGGGCGTGACGTTCCGGAAGGCGAGGATGCCGGCCATCTTGAACGACTGCTCGTTCGAGTCCACGTCGTGGTAGGAGCCGTCGTACAGCTCCACCTTGAAGTCCACGACCGGGTAGCCCGCCACGGGGCCGCGCTGCGCCGCCTCGACGACCCCCTTCTCGACCGCCGGGATGTAGCTCCGCGGGATCACGCCGCCGACGATCTTGTCCTCGAACACGAACCCCGACCCCCGGGGCAGCGGCGCCACGCGGATCCAGCAGTCGCCGTACTGGCCTCGGCCGCCGGTCTGCTTCTTGTGCTTGCCCTGTCCTTCCGCCCGGCCCTTGAGGGTCTCCCGGTAAGCCACCTTGGGCTTCGTCACCAGAGCGTGGACGCCGTACTTGCGGGCCAACCGCCCCACGACGATCTCGAGATGGCGCTCCCCCAGCCCGCGAATCAGCGTCTGGCCCAGCTCGGCATTGTACTCGTGGTGGAAGGTGGGGTCTTCCTCTGAGAGCTTGTGCAGGCCCGTCGATAGCTTGTCCTCCTCCCCCCGCTGTTTCACCTCCACGGCCACGGTGATGATCGGCTCCGGGAACGGGATCTTGGGCAGCACGAAGGGAAACTCGCGGGTCGAGAGGGAGTCGTTGGTGTGCGTGTCCCGCAGCTTCGCCACGACCCCGATGTCTCCGGCATGCAGCTCGCCGATTTCGGACCGCTCCTTGCCCACGGCCACGCACAAATGGTTCAGCTTCTCCGCCACCTCGCGCGGCGCGTTCCAGACCTCCTGGCCGTTCTTCACGGTCCCGGCGTACGTGCGGAAGTACGTCACGTCCCCCACGTGCGGCTCCGAGATGGTCTTGAAGACCTGCGCCACGAAGGGCTTGGCGTCGTCGACCTGCAGGGTGATGCGCTCGGCGCTGCCCCACTTCGCCCCCTCGGTCGGCGGTCGCTCGTGCGGCCCGGGCATCAGCTCGACGAGCTTGGAGAGCAGCGCCCGCGTCCCATAGGTGAGCTCCGCCGCGCCGCAGAACAGCGGGAACAGCTCGCCCCGCAGCATCCCCGCTTTCATCGCGGCGATCGCCTCGTCCCGCCCGATCTCCTCGCCGCCAAGGTAGCGCTCGAGCAGGGTGTCGTCGGTCTCGGCGATGCGCTCGATCAGCTCCTTCGAGTACTGCTCGAAGCGGGTCCGGTACTCGCCGGGGACGTCCACCTCCTCGTACTCGCCCGCCTTCGTGCCCTTCTTGTACAGATGACACTTCTGCGAGAACAGATTGATGATGCCGTGGAACTCCGGCCCCTCGCCCACCGGGATCTCCACGGGAATGACCTTCGGCGTCAGCAGTTGCTTGATCTGGCGGTACACCTTCTCGAAGTCGGCGTGCTCCTTGTCCATCAGGGACACGAAGAACAGCCGCGGGACGCCGCGTTGCTCTCCGTAGTCCCACACCTTCTCCGTCCCGACCTCGACTCCGCCCGTCGCCGACACCACGACCAGGGCGCCGTCCGCCGCCCAGACGCCGGCGAGCGCCTCGCCCGTGAAATCGAGATACCCGGGGGTGTCGATGAGGTTGATCTTCGTGTTCATCCACTCGGCGACGCCGAGGGCGAGGTTGATGGAATACTTGCGTTCGATCTCGTCGGGGGTGTAGTCGGTGAGGGCGGTCCCCTCCTTGACGGACCCGTGGCGCTTGCTCGTGCCGGCCACGAACGCGAGGGCGTCAACCAAGGAGGTCTTGCCGCTCGCGCCGTGGCCCACCACGGCCACGTTGCGGATCTCCGCTGTCTTGTACACGCGCACGGGCGTTGATCGGCTCCTGCAAGGGGGGGTGAAAAATATGAAGCGCCTGCAGGGAGGCGGCTAGGACGGCGAAACGGCCTCCGCCCTCTCGCCCGGCAGCCGCAGCGTCGCCCCGGCCGCGATCGTCATGACGACCCCCGCGGCAAGGAACGCCCACGGCGGCGAGAACCGGTCGTACGTGATCCCCACCAGCTCTGGGCCGGTCAGGCGGCCCAGCGCCGCCAGCGACTGCGCGGCGCCGAGCATCGCCCCCTGCTCGGTCGGATCAGCGAACACCGAGATCAGCCCCGTCGCCGCGGGTGAGACCACGCTGTTTCCGAACGCGAGCACGATCGTCCAGGCGTACAGCGCCGCCGCCGTGTGCAGATACGGCACGATGGCGACCGCCACGGCCATCGCGAACGTCCCGGCGATCACGAGCGCCCGATCGCCGACGCGCCGCGACAACTTGGCGAAAAGATACCCCTGCACCACCGCCGCCGTGATCCCGACGAGGGTGAAGAACCAGCCGAGCTCCTTCTCGCGCCAGCCGAACCGCGCCGCCGTGTACAGCGGGAGCGCGACCGTGTAGCCCGAGAAGGCGAGTGGAATCAACCCCCAGGCGATCATCAAGGGCGCCACCCGCGGGTGCGTGAGGGCCTCCGCCAGATGCCCGAAATCGAACAGCTCGCGTGTGACGCGGTGCTCTTCCTTCAAGGATTCCGGGAGGATCGCGTAGGCGGAGCAGAAGTTGAGCAGGGACAGACCGGCGGCGACGAGGCCGGGTGCGAGGTGGCCGCCGTAGTGGGCGGCCAGCCCGAAGGCCGCCCCGACGATGCCCATTCCCTTGGAGCGCTCGGCGGGCGTCGTGACGTCGGCGACGTAGGCCTGGGCGGCGGAGATGTTGCCGCCCGCAAATCCGGACACGAGCCTGGCGACGAACAACACCACATACGAGCCCGCCAAGGCGAAGAGCACGTATCCCGCGGCGTTGATCACCATCGTGGTGAGCAGGATCGGCCGCCGCCCCACGCGGTCCGAGAGCCGGCCCAGCACCGCCGTCGCGAGAAACTGCATGCCGGAGTAGGCGCCGACCAGCGCACCGAACAACAGCCCCCGCGCGCCGAAGCTCTGCGCGTAGTAAGGCAGGATCGGCAGCACGATCCCGAACCCGACGAGGTCGATGAAGACGGTGAAGAAGATGACGCCGAGGCGGGCGCGGGTGGCGGGCATAAGGGCTACAATTTAAGCCGCCCCACACAGGAGCGCCCCGATGACCACCTGGCACCGCCTCGGCGATCGCACCGAGCTCATGAGCCGCGTTCCCTGCTCCTTCAAGCTCGACCGCTGGTCCATCGCCCTGTTCTTCTACGACGGGAAGTTCCGGGCGATCGGCAACAGCTGCAACCACAAGGGTGGGCCGCTGTGCGACGGACGGCTGCACGGCGAATTCGTCATGTGTCCCTGGCACGCGTGGGAGTACAGCGTGATCACCGGCAAGGGACCGGAGGGCTACGACGAGGAGCAAGTCCCCGTGTTCGCGGTGGAGGAGCGCGCCGACGGCGTATACGCGCAGACCCCGCCCGCCATGCCGCGCAAGCTCGTCAAGCACATGCCATCACACTTACTCGAGGAGCATCCCAAGACGGCCCGTGCCGCGCCCCGGGTGCTCTGCGTCTCCACCACGGCGATGGATGACGTGAACCCCCGCTACTCCACGTCGGACGCGCTGCTCGAGCACGCGCTCGACCAGGCGAAGCGCCGCAACGCCGATACGCAATACGTCAAGCTGCGCGACCTGAAGTTCCGCCACTGCGAGGGGAACTACTCCAAGGCGTCCCACGCCTGCACCTGGCCGTGCGCCATCACGGAGCGCGACCCGGACGATCAGCTCACCGTCGTATACGAGGGGCTCGTGCACTGGGCCGACGTGGTGCTGATCGCGACGCCGATCCGCTGGGGCAACGCCTCGTCGCTCTACTACAAGATGATCGAGCGGCTGAACTGCGTGCAGAACCAGATCACGATCCACGACAAGGTGCTGATCAGGAACAAGGTCGCGGCGTTCATCATTACGGGCGGCCAGGACAACATCCAGGCCGTCGCGGGCGGCATGCTGACGTTCTGGTCGGAGCTCGGTTTCGTGTTCCCCCCCTTCCCGTTCATCGCCCATTCGCGCGGCTGGGACGCCGAGGACATGCAGAACAACGTCCGCCAGGTGCGCGCGAGCGAGCCCCTGCGCGAGGCGTCCTACGAGCTGCTGGATCGCGCCCTCGACTTCTGGACCATCATCGACCAGCACAAGGCCGAAATGGACAAGCCCATGGAGCGGGCCGGGCGCAAGGCGAACACCCTCCCGGAGCCCGAGGAGATCGAGGAGATCACGGTATGAGCGAGCGCATGCAGGTCGCGAAGGGCTACGAGAAGGCCCTGTTCGCCGGCAAGATGGAGGAGGTGGCGAGCTACTTTACGGACGACATTGTCTACTGGGTGGCCGGCACGCCGCCGATCGGCGGCGAGTGGAGGGGGCGCACCGCCGTCATCCGCTGCTTCGACAATCGCGAGGCGGGCCTCGGCGCGGCCGAGTGGAGCTACGAAGACGTGTGGCGCAACTGGTACGAGGCCGACGGGCGCGTGATCGTCGAGATCCGAGAAATGAGCTGGCTCAAGAGCGATCCCCAGGACGTCATGGACCAGCGCACCTGCGCCGTCATCAGGTTCAGGGGCAACAAGATCTGCGAGATGCGGGATTACACCGACTCGCACGTCTACGAGGAGTTCCTGAAGCGGCATCGCAAGGACCTGCCCAAGTTTCGCGGGAAGTGACGACGCGCGGCTTCACAGGCGCATCTTCTTGAGGAGCGCCGCGAACCGAGGGTCCCCGCGCAGCGGATCCAGGATCGGGTTCACCTTGAGATAGGCCAGCCACCCGCGCCGCTCCTCGTAGGCCCGCTCGATCCACTCGAGCGCGTCGTGCCACCGCTCGAGGCCGAGGTGCAGCGTGGCGAACGCGACCGGCGAGACGTATTCCAGCCGACCACGCGCCTCGAGCCCGGCGAGCAGCTCCTCGGCTTCCCCGCGCCTCCCGGCCCGGGCCAGCACGTAGCCCAGCGTCGCCATCGTGTACGGCCCGGCAGCGGCGAGCGCCATCGCCTCACGAGTGGCCCGCTCCGCCTCGGCCCACTGCCCCTGCTGCGCGAGGGCGAGCGCGAGAATGCGATAGTTCTCCACCGCCGTCGGGTTCATCGCGATCGCCCGGGAGAGGTGATAGCGCGCTTGGTCGTACCGCCGCGCGTAGAAATACGCCCACCCCACGCTCCGCCTGATCGACACCGACGCCGGATCGAGCTCCAGCGCCGTGTGACTCTCGACCAGCGCCTCGTCGAGCCGGCCCATCGCGGCGAGGTAGAATGCGAACCACTGATGCGCCGTGGGATACCGGGGGTCCAACGTGATCGCCCGCTTGAACTCCCGCGCGGCGCCGTCCCAGTCCCAATCGTAGATGAACAGCACCCAACCGAGCGACGCGTGTGCCTCCGCGACCGTCTCGTCCAGCTCCAGCGCCCTGCGTGCGTACTCCTCGGCGCGGGCGAACCCCTCGGCGACGGGCACGCTGCGGTAGTCCAGCTGCAACGCGTAGGAATCCGAGAGCCCCGCGTACGCGGGGGCGTAGTCGGGATCTTCCGCGATCGCCTGCTCGAAGTAGCCAATGGCGTCGGTGATGTCCTCCTGCGTCCGCTTGTTCCAGGCGTAGCGGCCCTTCAGGTACAATCCGTACGCCGCGATGCTCTGCGTGTACCGCCGGGCGGCCGGGGCCGTGAGGTCGGCGAACGAGGTCGCCCGCAGCGTGTCGACGATGGTGCGGGCGATCTCCTCCTGGATCGCGAACACGTCGGCGAGCGTGCGATCGTATCGCTCGGACCAGAGCAGCTGGCCGTCCTCGGTCGACGTCAGCTGGGCCGAGATCCGCAGGCGGTCGCCCGCCCGGCGCACGGTGCCTTCGAGCACCCAGGCCGCGCCCAGTAGAGCGCCGATGGCGCGAACGTCCTGCGGCTTTCCCTTGAGCGCGAACACGGACGTGCGCGACGCCACCCGCAGCCCTTCCACGCCCGCGAGGGCGGCGATCAGCTCGTCCGTGATGCCGTCGCTGAGATACTCGTTCTCGGGCTCGGGGCTCGCGTTGACGAACGGGAGCACGGCGATGCAGCGGACGGCCGCTGAGGCGATCACCCCCGACCCGGCGTCTGCTCCCTCGCCCTGCAGCGCCGCCAGGAACTCGGCGACGGTCACGAACCGCTCGTCGGGATTCTTGGCGAGCGCGCGCGCGAGCACCCGCTCGACACGGACGGGCGCGTCGGGCCTGAGGGCGCGCAGCGGCCGCGGGGTCTCCGTCACCTGCTTCGCCATGGTGGCCCGCGCGCCGCGGCCGCGCAGCGGCGGCTCGCCAGCCAGCATCTCGTAGACCACGCACGCCAGGCTGTAGAGGTCGCTCCGGCCTCCCAGATCCTGCTCGCCGCTCGCCTGCTCCGGGCTCATGTACTCCGGCGTCCCCAGCGCCAGCCCGCCCTCGGTCACCATTTCCACGCCGACCTCGGAGAAGGCGCGCGCGATACCAAAGTCGGCGAGCACCGCGTGGAGGTCCGCGAACAGGATGTTCTCGGGCTTCACGTCGCGATGGACGAAGCCCTGGCGATGCGCGTAGTCGAGGGCCACGCCCACGTCACGCGCGATCCTGATCGCCTCCGCGAGCGGCATCCGCCGCTCGCGCTCCAGCCGCTGGCGCAGCGAGCCGTCCGGCACGTGCGGCGTCACGTAATACAGGGCACCGTGGGCCTCGCCCGAGTCGATGAGCGGCAGGATGTGGGGATGAGCGAGGCGCGCCGCGATCTGGATCTCCCGCAGGAACCGCTCGGCGCCGACCGAGGCCGCGAGCTCGCGCCGGAGCACCTTGATCGCCACCTTGCGGTCGTGCTTCTTGTCCTGGGCGAGGTAGACGGTCGCCATGCCGCCCCGGCCGAGCTCGCGGTCGATGGCGTAGCGGTCCGAGAGGGACGCGGCGAGGGAGGCGTACGTTTCCGCCATGCGCGCGGGAATATGCCCGCGCCGCGCCGCAAACGGGAGTGACGCCGCGTAATCCCGGTCACTCACTTAACGGCGTGGTTACGGCAACAGGACCGAGTCGCTCCAGACTTTCACGGCCACGGCCCCGAGAATGATCCCGCCGCCCGCGACCGACCACACCCCCGGCACCTCCCCGTGCACCAGCCACGCCCAGATCGGATTGAGCACCGGCTCGAGCAGGAGCAGCAGCGACACGTCCAGCGCCGTGGCGTGCGGCACCGCCTGCGCCAGCACGACGTAGCCCAGGCCCAGCTGCACGATGCCCAGGTAGGCGATCACCACCCAGTCCCGCGGCGCGCC
>WNET01000802.1_pt1 | contig 12257 bp, 9 predicted proteins | sample 5399911 | NCBI WGS metagenome assembly WNET01 (sample SAMN13153333, study PRJNA577476) | soil metagenome | isolation source: 40 cm grassland meadow soil pre-rain plot 2 | place: USA:California | collected 2015-09-08 | reverse complement strand
AGCGACGCGAGGACGCGTGCGCACTCCGAAAGCTTCGCGAAACAGAAGAACGTGTTTTTTAGATTTCGCACGAAGTGCTTTGGAGTGCGATGCGTCTTCGCATCGCTTTCAATATCTCAAACGCCAGCGTACGGGTGAGCGTTTCGGTAAAAAAATCCGCGATCTGTAATCCGCAGTTTTCCGTCACCCTTCGCTCGTATGAACAACAACCTCCACGCGGCGATTGGGGCTTTGCTCTTCAATTGAGCCGTTGGCCGAGGCACGGAATTTTGTCGCGCCGTAACCATGCGTTTCGATTTGCGCCGGGTTAATGCGCATTACCTCGACAAGGTATCGTTTCACGCTGTCGGCGCGGCGCTGGCTCAGATCGAGATTGTATTCGAAGGTGCCGAACGAATCGGTGTAGCCTTCCACCGTAAATGTCGCTTTCGGGTTGCGCTGGATGAGAGTGCCTAGCTTTTGCAGTTGACCGATCGCGCTGGATTGCAGCATGTCGCTATCGTACTCGAAAAGCTGATCGTCGGGCAGGCGTAATTTTGTGCCTGACCCGAGCGGACCTTTTTGTGCCAGCAGTTGATCCAAATCGCTAAATCCCGGAGAGCGCCCTTTGTTTGGACCAGCGCTATCGCCGGGCAGCTTACTCGTAAACGTGTTCGGCCGCTTGATCGCCGTACTCGTGGCAAGCTCCGTTCCGCTTAGAGCCGGCTGCGGACGGCCTGATGTCGAGCTGTTATTGAGCAAGGATTGTTCATGCAGCGCATTTGGGTCGTTAGAGAGAGTCTGGGCCGTGGAGCGTTCGATTTCATTCACGACGGAATTCACTTCCGGCTGTTCCACTTTCGGTTGGTCAGGCAAAACGTCACGCATGTCGTCTGGCAGCGCCGCGCTCGCCTGAATGTCCTGCAATAATTTGTCGAATGACTTCTTTTCGTCCGGCAATTGCACGTCGGTGTTATCCGGGTTCGGTTTGGCGGCCGGATTTGTTTGATCGGCACTGCTCTTGTCGACGTTCGATTCGGTAATGCTCCTGACCTTGAACGTGGGCGTCTGCTCGCTCGGGACGAACGCGGCTTCCGCAGGCGCGAAACGCGTCCGGTAAAAGTAAGCGCATAGCGCGAAATGAATTGCCAAGGACACAATCAACCCGAACCAGATCCAGCTCCGTTCCTTGCTGCCCGCGAGCAGACCTTCAGTCTCGAATTGATCAACGTGATCGAAGTGTGAAACCCTCATCCGACCGCGAAGATATCACATTTCAACATGCGAGCGACTTGATCTCACGGTGACGCTCTTAGTAACACCGGGCTTCAGCCCGGTGATGCTCGGCTGAAAGCGCTAAGCCGTTTCAACTGCTAATGGCACTGATAAAGCCGTTAAAACGGCGAGCGTACTGGCCTGCACCTGCCTGGCTGAAGCCAGGCTCTAATGAAACAGGTCCCGAAATAATAAGATGAATGTTAGACGTTCCCGCTAATGCGTGTTCGCTCGATGAAAGCTCGGGCAGCGCGCCGGATTTCTTCTGCCACGCGCGCCTCGGGTGACACAAACTTCGGCGTAAACCAGGGAAACAGTCCGATCAAGTCGTGCGTGACGAGAATTTGTCCGTCGCAATGCTCGCCTGAACCGATGCCAATGGTTGGAATGCTGATCGCATTTGTGATCTGCTTCGCGACGTCAGCGAGCACAATCTCCAACACCACAGAAAATGCGCCGGCTTCTTGTACCGCACGCGCGTCAGCCAGAAGCGCTTCGGCCTCGGATTGGGTGCGGCCCTTGATTCTATAGCCGCCTTCCTGCTTCACACTTTGGGGCAGCATTCCGATGTGAGCCATAAACGGAATGCCTGCTTGTGTGATCGCTTCGATCTGCGCGACATGACTCGTACCGCCTTCGAGCTTTACCGCTTGGGCGCCGGCGTCGATAAATCGCCGCGCCGTAGCCAGCGCTTGCTCGCGCGTGTCGTAAGTGTGAATCGGCATATCGGCGACGAGCAGCGCCTGTTTCACGCCGCGAGCCGCTGCGCGCGTATGATGCAACATTTCTTCCAGCGTTACGGGCGTCGTGTCTTCGTAACCAAGCACCACCATGCCCAACGAGTCCCCCACAAGGATGATGTCGATTCCGCTTTCATCAAGTAAGCGCGCCGTCGGATAGTCGTACGCTGTCAGCGCGGTGATTTTCTCACCGCGTTGCTTCATTTGACGAAAATCTTTCATCGCTCCTGCTCGCAAGATCAGCTGCTGATTCGCGAACGCAAGCTGCAGCTATTAGGCAGGCGTGGCGGATTGGCGTCTACCAATCATGCCTGAACCGAACGACGTTGGCGGATTCCTTCAGATCCGCGAGCAGCTCACCGACCGTTTTGATTTGACCCGGTAAAATCAGCTCTGGCCGGATATCGGCCAGCGGTTGGAGGACAAAGCTTCTCAGGTGCATCCGCGGATGTGGCAGTTGTAATCGCGCATCTTCGAGCTTGCGCTCGCCGCAGTAGAGCAGGTCGATGTCGATTGTCCTCGAAATATTCTTTGGATGATCGGATCTGCGGCCTAACTCTTCTTCGATTCGAATGATTTGCTCAAGCAAACTCCCGGGCTCCCCTTCGTAATCAAATTCCATGACTGCGTTCAAAAATTTCTCTGCTCCCGGTTCGCAATCGACCGGTTCGGTTTCGTAAATTGCCGAGGAAAGAATTGGCTGCTTCACATCTGGAAGAGCGAGAATCGCATCTCGTGCAACGCGCAAATTGCCGAAGCGATCACCGACATTCGATCCAAGCGCGACTGCGGTTCTCATGGAGCCGCATCTATGACCGATAGAAATCGTTGGGCGTTTGTGCCAGGCGCCATGGCGTTTCACAGAAACGCCCTACAACTCTACAATCCCAACACATCGTGCATTGAGTAAAGGCCCGCCGGTTTTCCCACAATCCATTTCGCTGCGCGTACTGCTCCGCGCGCAAAAATCTCGCGATTCGCTGCACGATGCGTGAGCTCGAGGCGTTCGCCGGGCCCGCTGAAAATTACGGTGTGCTCGCCGACTACGTCACCTTCGCGAATCGATTGAATCGCTATCTCGTGTCCAGTTTTTTGCGCCGCTTTCAACGTCTCGGCGAGAGTTTTCGCTGTGCCGCTGGGCGCGTCTTTTTTCATCTTGTGATGCGTTTCGATAATCTCCGCGTCGAAATCACTGCCGAGCAATTCAACAGCTTTGCGCGTCAACCAGAAAAGCACATTGACACCGACGCTGAAATTCGATGCGAACACAATCGCCACCGACCGCGCTGCCTCTTCGACTGTTCGGCGTTGCTCTTGTGAATGTCCAGTCGTGCCAATGACAAGCGGCCTGCCATGGTGCAGCGCAGCGCGGCAGACTTCAGTAATGGCGTCCGCGTGACTGAAATCGATTGCAACGTCGCAATTTTCCATCGCTAACTCAATGGAGTCGCCCAAATCGCATTGCGCCACAATATCGATTTGTCGATCGTTCCTGGCGAGGGCGACAACCGTTTTCCCCATTCGTCCAGCCGCGCCGATGAGCAACACGCGCGTGGTCGAGTTCATTTGTTTTGCTCGAATTGTTCCAAGGTCTTGCGCAAGCGCGCCTGGTTTACTTCGATCATCTCACACAACGGCAAACGAACTTCACCGGACATTACTCCCCGCCAGCCCAGTGCTGTCTTCACGGGCACCGGATTTGGCTCAATGAACAAATCCTTAAACAGCGGCAACAATTTGCGATGTAATTGTGTCGCCGATTTGAAATCGCCTGATTCGCAGGCGCGGACAAGCCCACAGACTTGAGATGGAAACAGATTGGATGCTACGCTTACCACCCCAGCTGCGCCTACCGCCATGAACGGCAGCGTGAGCGAGTCGTCGCCGCTCAAAACAGTAAACGATTCGGGCAAACGCCGGCGCAGATCGCTAACGCGCTCCACGCTGCCGCTCGCTTCTTTGATGGACACAATGTTGCGGCATTCTTTTGCCAAACGCACCACTGTTTCGGGCATGATATCCACACCACAGCGTCCGGGAATATTGTAGAGCATGATCGGCAAGGATGTGACGGCGGCGATGCTCTTGAAATGGCGGAAGAGTCCTTCCTGACTTGGCTTGTTGTAATAGGGCGCGACGAGCAACGCGCCATCGACGCCGAGTTTCTCGGCCAACTTTGTGTCGACCACCGCGTGGTCGGTGGCATTTGAGCCGGTTCCCGCAAGAACAAGGCAACGTTTGTTTGCGGTTGCAACTGCGAGCCTTATCAGTTGTTCGCGTTCTTTGTGTGAGAGTGTCGGCGATTCGCCGGTCGTTCCAATCGCGACAATTCCGGTGATGCCCCCAGCGATTTGCGTTTCGATCAGTTTTTCAAAAGCAGAAACGTCAACGCCGCCGTTGCGAAATGGCGTGACTAATGCCGTGAACGTGCCGCGAAACATCTTGCCAAATTGTAGAGGTGCCATTCTTAAATGTCATGTCGTTCAGAAGAACAAGACACGGAGAGCCGCTAAAGTTAAACTTCAATCGACCCTTCAAACACGAACTCGGCCGGACCGGTGAGCGTGACGTTTCGAAATTGGCCTCCGATTCTGTCGAAACCGACCTGCAATTTGTTGCCGCCGCGAACCAGAACGCTGATCGAGCCGGAGAGATTTTCCATCGCGGCTAAAATCAACGCGCTCGCTACCACCCCGGTACCGCACGCCAGTGTTTCGTCTTCAACCCCGCGCTCGTAAGTGCGAATCGCGATTTCTTTCGGGCCACGTTTCTCCAGAAAATTCACGTTTGCACCTTTCGGCGAAAACATGTCATGCTGCCGGATCTTTTTTCCTCTGCTGCGAACATCGACAACATCAATCCGCGAAACATGGATGACTACATGCGGCACGCCAGTGTTGATGTAATGAACGAGAGCTTCCTCGTTTTCAATTTGCAGGCGCACGTTCATCTGCAAATCGGTTGGGTCGCCCATATTCAGTGTGACGAGGTCACCGTGAAGCTGAGCGCCGATAATTCCAGCCGGGGTTTCGAATAAAATTTTGTCGCGCGAGCCGGCAACGGTTTTCGCAAAGCGCGCGAAGCAACGCGCGCCGTTGCCGCACATCTCCGCCTCTCCTCCATCGGCATTAAAGTAACGCATCCGAAAATCCGCGTGGTTCGATGGTTCTTCGAGGAGCAAAACTCCGTCCGCCCCGATACCGCGGTGGCGATCGCACAGACGCGCGATCTGGCCGCGATCCAGATGGATGTCCCCTGTCCTGTTGTCGATCAGGATGAAATCGTTTCCCGCGCCGTTCATCTTCGTAAAACGCAGCATGATCATGATTCTAGCGGCGGCCGTGCACGTTGTCACGTCGAGCGACTCGGCTGACTCGGCGCTCGCAGACCGCCGCTCTACGAACTGCGGTCGGGCGTTGCCAGATCTGATTTCGGTGGTTACTTGTCCGGCGTGAAAAAGGTCGGCGCGTCATTAATTGTCGCCATTGTCGCGCTCTTCGCCCGCGCATCTTTTGCAAACGATTACGACAACCTCATCCTAGAGCAGGTTAAACAGATGCCGCAAGGCGGCCGGTATTCTGTGTCGCATTTCGCAAAGATCCGCCTGCAATCTTCGGCGCATTTCGAGTCCGGGAAATTTTTCATTTTGCCTTCGGGACCAAGTTTCTGCTCGGGCGCAACATATCTGGTCTTCATTAGAACGATTGAGGCTTTGCGTGCACGAGGGGACCTTCATCTCGATTACGCCACCCTGGAAAAGCTGATCATTCGCGATCAACACGATGGTGAAGGAATTTGGGGCCGCTGGAATGCAAATGGGCCAGGCACGGCCCGTCTTTTTCACGAGCTGCAGCTGGGGTCCAATTTCGACAATTTCGATCAGGCCAAGCCCGGCGACTTCATGAAAATTTTCTGGTCGCGCCAGGTGGGAAAAAATGAGCACGGGCACTCCACAATTTTTCTCGGCATGGAGAATCGTGCGGATGGACAATACGTCCGTTATTGGTCAAGCAATATTCCGTCGGGCTACGGTGAGAAAGCGGTTCCGCGAAGCAAGATTGCCTATGCCATCTTTTCGCGCCTTCAGACGCCTGCGAATCTGGCGCGAATTAACAACGCACCTTTAGTCGACACGTATTTAGCATCTCTCCTTCGGACTCGTTCCAGTATCGCCGAAGCCAGCACAAAGTGCGGGCTTTGAGATTGACTGGCCGCGTTCGTTCGGCCACCGGCTCCTCGGCAGCCATCTCTTAAAACTGGCTTGCGTCACTGCAAATTGATCCTTAAAAGAATGCAATGCTTATCGAGACCTTAAAACGTCATTGGTGGGTTCCGGTGATAAGGGGTGTTGCTGCAATTATTTTCGGCATTATTGCCTTCGTGTATCCTGGGCTAACAATCGCGGTGTTAGTGCTGCTGTTTGGAGCTTGGGTACTGGTTGACGGTGTCTTTCGCGTTATCGGCGCGATCGGCCATCGTGCTTCCGACCCGGACTGGGGATTCCATCTGATCATCGGGATTCTCGGGATCATCATCGGCTTCCTCACATTCCATGCCCCCAGGATAACGGCTCTGGCGTTGGTCATCTACATTGCTGCGTGGGCGCTGATGATTGGCGCAACGGAGATTGCTCTGGCAGTGAGGCTGCGCCGGGAAATCAAGGGCGAATGGTTCCTCATCCTTATGGGCCTGGCTTCACTTGTCTTTGCGTTCCTGCTTTTGTGGAATCCGGTCGCCGGGGCGGCGGCAGTGATCTGGATTATCGCATGGTACGCAGTGATATTGGGCGTTTTGGGGATTATTTTTGGCTTCCGGTTGCGCAGCTTACCGACATTGCCTGTCCGCTAGTCAGCGGAAGATTCCCTCTTTCTTTCTCGCATCGGCATTCGACGCCGATCCAGTGATCTCGTCAAAAGGCTTACACGGGAGTTCTTTGGCTTCCGGCGGCACAACGTTACTCGCCGCTTCGTCGTTTCTTATTAGGGAATCTCTGCGACGGAGTGATTTTTTGCGCGACCAAAACGCGGTAACGGTGGTTTTGTTGAAAGAAAATGCGGCTTGGTGTGACGGATTCGGCGATTACTCTACGGCGCAGGAAATGAACCGTCTCGTATTTCGCGTCGAATTTGCCACGAAGGGAACTCCATTTTTCTAAGGCCCTATTCTATGAAGAAAACTCTGTCTACTAGAACTCGACCGCGGAAACCTTCGCAGCCTAACGGAAATGAATTTGATACGAGGCAATTGCTCGCGGCGTTAATGGCTTTCAAACGCGGTGATTTTTCCGCGCGACTTCCGGAGGACTGGACGGGTTTGTCGGGGAAGATCGCTGACACGTTTAACACAGTCATCGAAACCAACGAGCGCATGACGCAGGAATTAGAACGGATCGTGCATGTGGTCGGGAAAGAAGGCCGAATCACAGAGCGGGCATCGCTGAACAACGTGTCCAACTGTTGGGCCGATGCCATCGGGTGCGTCAACGTTTTGATAGAGGATCTGGTTCGTCCCACGAGTGAAATGGCGCGCGTGATCGGCGCTGTCGCAAAAGGGGATTTGTCCGAAACGATGGCCACCAAGATCGAAGGACAGCCGCTCAAGGGAGAGTTTTTGCGCACGGCAAAAATTGTAAACACCATGGTCGATCAGCTGGGCGCATTTGCGTCGGAAGTTACGCGGGTGGCGCGTGAAGTAGGCACGGAGGGAAAGCTCGGCGGCCAGGCCAAAGTAAAAGGCGTCGCCGGCACCTGGAAAGATCTTACCGAGAACGTCAATTTGATGGCCGGCAATCTCACGGCTCAAGTTCGCAACATCGCGACAGTCACGACTGCAGTGGCGAACGGGAACTTGACCAAGAAAATCACCGTCGATGTCAAAGGTGAGTTTCTCGAGCTGAAAGACACGGTCAACGTGATGGTGGATCAGCTTCGGTCGTTTGCCTCGGAGGTAACGCGCGTGGCGCGTGAAGTAGGTTCTGAGGGAATTCTAGGCGGACAAGCTCGCGTAGAAGGGGTGTCCGGTACGTGGAAGGATCTTACCGATTCGGTCAATTTCATGGCGCGCAATCTGACCGGACAGGTGCGCAATATTGCCGCAGTCACGACTGCTGTCGCGAGGGGGGATCTGTCGAAAAAGATCACAGTCGATGTGAAGGGTGAAATCCTCGAGCTGAAAAACACGATCAATACCATGGTTGATCAGCTCAGTTCGTTTGCATCGGAAGTGACACGCGTAGCGCGGGAGGTAGGCACCGAAGGAAAATTAGGTGGCCAGGCTGACGTCAAAGGAGTCGCAGGCACATGGAAGGATCTGACCGACAGCGTCAATTTCATGGCCGGCAATCTAACCGGCCAGGTAAGAAACATTGCCGAGGTAACGACCGCAGTCGCCAATGGCGATCTTTCAAAGAAGATCACAGTCGACGTAAAAGGCGAGATTTCAGAGTTAAAAAACACGATCAACACGATGGTGGATCAGCTCAGTTCGTTCGCGGCGGAGGTGACACGTGTGGCTCGCGAAGTCGGCACAGAAGGCAGGCTTGGCGGCCAGGCGGACGTGCGGGGCGTGGCCGGCACTTGGAAGGATCTTACTGATTCAGTGAACTCGATGGCCTCCAACCTAACGGCCCAAGTTCGCAACATTGCCGACGTCACAACCGCTGTGGCCAAGGGTGATTTGTCGAGAAAGATCACAGTGGACGTACGCGGCGAAATTTTCCAACTCAAGGACACGATCAACACCATGGTGGATCAACTCCGCTCGTTCGCTGCGGAAGTGACGCGCGTGGCGCGGGAGGTCGGAACAGAAGGAAAACTGGGTGGTCAGGCGCAGGTGCCAGGTGTCGGCGGCACCTGGAAAGATTTAACGGATTCAGTGAACTCGATGGCGTCGAATCTTACGGCACAAGTGCGTAACATCGCTGCAGTCACCACGGCCGTTGCCACAGGCGATCTCACCAAAAAGATCACCGTGGACGTACAAGGTGAGATTCTCGAGTTAAAGAACACCATTAATACGATGGTGGATCAGCTTTCGTCGTTCGCAGCGGAGGTGACGCGCGTCGCCCGCGAGGTCGGTACAGAAGGAAAACTCGGCGGCCAGGCTGACGTGCGCGGAGTGGCCGGGACGTGGAAAGATCTCACCGATTCTGTGAACTCGATGGCGTCTAACCTCACGTCGCAGGTGCGTAACATCGCTGCAGTGACCACAGCCGTCGCGACTGGTGACTTGTCCAAGAAAATCACCGTCGACGTGAAAGGCGAGATTCTGGAACTAAAGGACACGATCAATACGATGGTGGACCAACTTCGCTCGTTCGGGTCGGAGGTTACTCGGGTGGCGCGCGAAGTTGGTTCCGAAGGGAAATTGGGCGGACAAGCTGATGTGCGCGGGCTGGCAGGCGTATGGAAGGACCTCGGCGACAATGTCAACTTCATGGCCTCCAACCTCACGACACAAGTGCGCAACATCGCTGCCGTAACCACTGCTGTTGCCACTGGCGATCTGAGCAAGAAAATCACCGTCGATGTTAAGGGCGAAATTTTGGAATTGAAAAACACGGTCAATACGATGGTCGACCAACTGTCGTCATTCGCCGATGAAGTGACTCGCGTAGCACGCGAGGTGGGCATGGAAGGCAAGCTCGGCGGCCAAGCCGTAGTGAAAGGCGTTTCGGGAACTTGGAAGGATCTTACCGACAACGTAAATTTTATGGCGTCCAACTTGACTGATCAGGTGCGTGGCATTGCCAAGGTGGTGACGGCAGTCGCAAACGGCGATCTGAAACGGAAACTTTTCCTCGAAGCTAAGGGCGAAATTGCCGAGCTCGCCGAGACGATCAACAACATGATCGATACGCTCGCGATGTTCGCCGATCAGGTTACGACCGTGGCGCGCGAGGTGGGTGTCGAAGGGAAACTCGGCGGACAGGCCAACGTGCCCGGTGCCGCAGGCACATGGCGCGATTTGACTGATAACGTGAACCGAGTGGCGTCAAATCTGACCACCCAGCTTCGTGCTATCGCTGATGTCGCGACAGCAGTAACCAAGGGCGACCTCACCCGTTCAATTCAGGTCGAAGCACAAGGCGAGGTCGCATTCGTAAAGGACAACATCAACGAAATGATCCGCAATCTGCGGGACACCACATTGCGGAACAAGGAACAAGACTGGCTTAAGACCAACCTCGCAAAATTTACCCGCATGCTGCAGGGGCAACGCGATTTCCTGACCGTTGGCAAATTGATTTTGTCTGAGCTCGCTCCGCTGGTTTCGGCGCAGCAAGGCGCCTTCTACATGATCGATAATTCTAACGTAGAATCCGAGCTTAAGCTGCTCGCGAGCTACGCTTTCCAGGAAGGCAATGGTGCAAGGAACCGCTTTAAAATAGGTGAGAGTCTTGTGGGACAAGCGGCGTTGGAAAAGCGGCCCATCCTTCTGACCGATGTACCAAGCAACTATGCGAAAGTGAGTTCCGGTCTGGGCGAGTTTCATCCCACAAACATCGTAGTCCTGCCGATTTTGTTTGAGGGCCAGGTAAAGGCAGTCATGGAACTCTCGTCCATTGAGCGATTCAGTCCGACACACCAGGCGTTCCTCGATCAATTAACCGAGAGCATCGGTATTGTGCTCAATACGATCGAAGCAAGCACGCGAACGGAAAACCTGCTCAAACAGTCGCAATCGCTCGCGGCGGAGTTGCAGAAGACAAACCTGGAGCTCGAGGAAAAGGCACGCTCGAATCTGGCAAAGGATCAGTTTCTGGCCATGCTGAGCCACGAATTACGCACACCTCTAACGCCGGTGCTCGCCTCTGCTCTCGCACTGGAGAGCGAGCCGGAGTTGCCGACAGATATTCAAGAATCGCTGCAAATGATTCGCCGCAACGTGGAATTGGAGGCGCGGCTAATCGATGACTTGCTTGATCTGACCCGCATCGATCGCGGCAAAGTGCAGCTGAATTTCGAGGTCGTTGATGCGCACATGTTGCTGCAAAGCGCCCTGGAAATCTGTCAGGCGGAAATCGATCGCAAGCACCTGACGCGGTCTCTAAAGCTCGCCGCAAAAAAGGTGTATATGCGAGCAGACCCCGCGCGGCTGCAACAGATTTTTTGGAACCTGATAAACAACGCGGTGAAGTTTACCCCGCAGAATGGGCAGATCACCATTACGACCAGCAATGATTCCAACGATCAATTGCGTGTTGAGATCGCCGATACCGGCTTGGGAATTGAAGCGGAAACGCTGCCGAAGATTTTCGATGCGTTCGAACAAGGCGGCCGGACGCAGCTGGGAGGCTTGGGCCTAGGACTCGCCATTAGTAGAACTCTTGTGGAAGCACATAAAGGAACGATCACCGCGCAAAGCGCCGGCCGAAATAAGGGTTCAACGTTCACGCTGGTCTTTCCGACTTGCCAAAAGGCGGAGGCACAATTCGCCCCAGCGGTATCACCCCGGCTGCCGGACCGTCAGCGGATGCGGATCCTGCTCGTGGAAGATCACGAAGACACAAACCGCTCGCTTACGAATTTGCTTCGGCGGCGCGGTTATCATGTGCAATCAGCGCTGGACTTTCAATCTGCTGTTAATCTAAGCGCAAAGGAACAGTTTGATGTGCTGATTAGTGACCTGGCTTTGCCAGATGGCAGCGGAATCGATCTGATGCAGAAGCTCAAGTCCAAACAACCGCTTTTCGGAATCGCTCTCACCGGTTTTGGGATGGAAGACGATATTCGCAAGAGCTACGATGCTGGATTCAAGCATCACCTTGTAAAGCCGATTGACCTAAACAAGCTCGACTCGCTGATTCAAGAAAGCGCGGCGACGCTGCCAGCCGTTTAAGATCGATTTCTTCGCGTACGTTTGCTTCAGCCGCATGGACATCATTTCGGCATTCATCGTTGTACCGAAGAGTGATATCGTCCATCCGGCACGCTGCGATGCAGAGGAGATGATCAGCGCGGGGCGTGCAAAATGGGCCCGCCAGGATTCGAACCTGGGACCAAGGGATTATGAGTCCCCTGCTCTAACCGCTGAGCTACAGGCCCGGCCTAATAGTGGATTCAAGCATAGCACACCGCGGTGACCAACCTGAAAGCTGGAAAGCCAGCTTAAATTTCGGATTGCGGATTTGGGATGGAGCGGTGATTCGCGGACTCCTAAACGTCGTTCAAATCGTACTGCTCAGTGCGCTGATCCTCGTACTACGCTGCGCGAATCATCAGAACATTTTTGTCGCCGGAAACGTTTACTTCGTTGATGCGG
>WNET01000977.1_pt1 | contig 12298 bp, 14 predicted proteins | sample 5399911 | NCBI WGS metagenome assembly WNET01 (sample SAMN13153333, study PRJNA577476) | soil metagenome | isolation source: 40 cm grassland meadow soil pre-rain plot 2 | place: USA:California | collected 2015-09-08 | reverse complement strand
TCTCGATTCCCCGGAGCTTGGCGGGCTCCAGGTTGACGAGGACGACGATCTTCCGACCGCGGAGTTGGTCCTTCGGATAGTTCTTCCGGATCCCCGCGACGATTTGTCGTCGCTCCCTCCCGATGTCCACCTGGAGGACGTACAGGTTGTCGGCGTTCGGATGCTCTGCGATGTCCACGATTCGGGCGACGCGAAGATCGAAGCGGTCCGCCGAATTCTCTCTCGCCTCGGTGAGGTCGATCTTGGTGAACAGAGGCCTCCCGACGCGGAGCGGTTGGCCGCCGGGCACGTCCTCGAGGGCCGCGTCCCACACTTGCGCGTGGACGTCCGTATCGTATCCGAGGGACCTCCAGAGGCGGGAGGAGCTGAAGGGGAGGAACGGGGCCATGATGATGGCTAGGGATCGGCTGACCCGCAACGAGACGTGGAGCACAGTCCCGCAGGCCACGCGATCCTTCTTGATGAGATCCCAGGGCGCCTTCTGGTCGAAGTATTGATTTCCCAGGCGCGCGAGCTGGATCGCCTCCCTCATCGCGTCTTTCAGGTGAACGTGCTCCAAGTTCTGTCCCAGCTTGTTCCACTGCTGCTCGACCGCGCGGATCATCTTCTTGTCCGCGGCATCCAGGAAGTCCGCAGGCGGGATGGCATGGTCGAAGTTCTTGTCCGCGAAGGTCAACGCGCGGTGGACGAAGTTCCCGTACACGGCGAGGAGTTCACTGTTATTACGCTGGGCGAAGTCCTCCCACTCGAAGTCCGTGTCCTTGGTCTCGGGCATCGTCGCGACCCCGTAGTATCGGAGCTGGTCCGGTTCGAAGCGTCCCAGGAGGTCTGACAACCACACGCCGCGGCCGCGACCCGCGCTCATCCGCTCCCCCGAGATGTTCAGGAATTGCGTGGCCGGCACATCGTACGGCAAGTCGAGCTTGGCATCGTAGGCCATCAGGATGGCCGGCCAGAAGATTGTGTGGAACGCGATGTTGTCTTTTCCAATGAAATAGTAGTGGTGCGCCTTCGGATCGTACCAGAAATCCTTCCATCCCTCCGGCGTACCGGCACCTCGATGCCCCAATCCAGGTCCCGCGTGATCGGCCGGTCCTTCAGGCCCTCGCGGAGCCAGCTCCGCATGAACGTGAGCACGTGATGCCGCCAGTCCTCCTTGTCCTTCGCCGCCCATTTCGCGAGCGGCTTCTCGAACGCGGTGAGGCGGAAGAAGAAGTGCTTCGTCTCCTTCGGAATCGGGGTGGTCCCGTGGATCTTGCACCTCGGGTCCTTGAGCTCGAACGGATCCAGGATGTTCCCGCAGTTCTCGCACTGGTCGCCACGGGCCCGGGGGAAGCCGCAGTGAGGGCACGTTCCCTCGACGTAGCGATCCGGGAGGAAGCGCTGGTCCGTTGTGCAAAAGGGGGAGACCATCACCGCCTCGTAGACATGGCCTTTCTCTTTCAGCGCGAGGAAAATCTCCTGGACCCATTCCTTGTGGTGCGGGTCTGCCGTGTTCCAGTAGAGGTCGTACCGCACGCCGAGTTGCTCGATGTTCTTCTCGTGGAGCGCGTGATACCGCTCCGCGATGACGTTCGGGGGCACCCCTTCCTCGTCGGCCCGGACCGTGACGGGAGTCCCATGCATGTCGCTCCCCCCGACCATGAGGACCTCGTCCCCTTTCATCCGGTGGTACCGCGCGAAGATATCCGCCGGGATGAACGTCGAGACCGCGTGGCCGAGGTGTCGCGGCCCGGACGCGTACGGCCAGGCGACGCAGACGAGGATCTTCGCCATTCGCGACGGGTCCAAGAAAGGAGGCTCATTTAAACCATTCGCGGGCCGGGTCTCGCGCCGATGGAGTTCGGATGGAATTGGTCCTGATTATCATTGTCTGCCAGTTCTGCCGAATAGGTGATGGCACGAAAGCGCGATGTGCCGACGACTCAAGGGCGTGGTCCTCATGGCGCTGCAACGGGGTATGCGGCAAGATATGAACGCGCCGCCCGAGATCGACAAACGCATGTCGAATCTGGGCACGATGCCGCGGATCTTGTGTTGGAAGTGCCGCAAGCTCACGCCCTTCGAACTCGATCGCTGCGAGCACTGCGGCTCCGCCTTCGCGGGTGGCACCGGAGGGGTCTACGCGAATGAACGCAAACCCCGGCCGCGCCCGACCCCCGCGCCGAAACCATCCTCCGTGCCGCGGAAGCGCAGTCTCCTCGAGATCGTCGAGGATCTCCGCCACGTGAACGAATTCACGACGTCCGTCCGCGGACGCCCGCGCGAGAAAGAGCTCTCCGTCCGATTGTATCAATGTCCGTCGTGCGGGCGGTTTGTATCGGAGCAGTCCACGGAGTGCGTCTGCGGCGTCGGATTCGCCCCGATGTCCGCCGTCACGTTCTCGTGCCCGGAATGCGCGTCCCGCGTCCCGTCGGACATGGACGCCTGCCCGGTCTGCGGCCGCGGATTCGACCCCTCGGGCGGAGCCAGCGAGTACGTGTACGCATGCCCGCGGTGCGGGGTCCACGTCACCTCCGATGCGGTGCGCTGCTCCTGTGGCGCCTGGTTCGAGGACTGATTTCTTCCAAGTATCAGTTCCGAGAACCGTCCAAAAAGCGCTTTATCGTTCCACCGCGTCGATTCTTGTCGACGGGCCAACCCGTCGGAAGGAACCCACCCACGATGAAACCGAAACGCCCCCGGATATCGGGCCGGAAGACGTATTTTCTCGTCCTCTGGTGGATGTCCCAGACGCCGTACGCGGCGATCTTCGAGAACCAAGTCGCGGCGGAGGCCGCGGCGAACGTGCGCAACGCCCTCATGGTCACGATCTCCGGCCGGGATGTCAAGGTGGATCAAGTGCAAGACTGGTACCGCCGCGACGAGTCGGGCGCTCCGATGCCCGCGGAATGGCGGGACCTGGTCGGGCAGATCCACGTCCCTTGGCTCGCGAAGCCGAAACCCTCGCTCTGAGCCGGACGGCATCGGGATGCGTGCCTTGCGTCCCGGCACCGGGAGGAACCTCGGACCGTCCCTATCAATTCAGATAGAGGGGAAGAAACGACTATAGGCTCAGACCACAGGACGGGGCTCATCCATGGCTTCTTCGCAAAGCCTCGTCGCGGAGTGCCCGACGTGCAAGTCGGTCGTTCCCATCGATGCCCCGGAATGCCCACAATGTGGCGAACTGTTTGAGGCGGAGAATCCGGCGGGAGAGTCAGTCGCCGCGGCCTCCCCCAGCGTCGCGGAGGAATCCGACGAGGAAGCGGCCGACCCGAAGACCGGATTCCGCGAGAAGTTCCTGTTCTACGCCGGAATCTTCCTGATCCTCCTCGGCGGCCCCGGGATTGCCTTGGGTTCATGGCTCCACGATGAGCTTCGGATCGGCGTCGGCGAATTCACTGCCTTCGACGCATTCGGTCCGTGGAACCGGCTCGTGACCGCCATCGGGCTCATCGTCCTCATTGTCGGGATTGTGTGCCTGATCTTGAGCCTCCGGTTCTCCCGGCCATCCGACGTCGAGAAAGACCTAAACGCGCTGCGCGAATCGTGAGGTTCGTGGCCGTCCGGTCGGGGCGACTCCTGCGCGACCCCTATATCATTATATACCGTGCAGCAGATGCGAAAAGTGGCGGTGGCAGGGGGCCGCCGCATGGAGTCGTGGATGTCGTATTCGGGGTCTGGCTTCCGACCTTCGAACGTCCCGGTGGAGGAAGGGAAGGTGTACGAGGCCAAGATCGAAGATATCGGTCGGGAAGGCGACGGACTCGCGCGGATCGCGAACTTCGTGGTCTTCGTCCCGGGGACGAAGATCGGGGACGAGGTCAAGATCAAGATCACGAAGGTCCACCGGCGCATGGCGTTCGGCGAAGTCGTCCGCGAGTGATGCCGCGCCGGTGGGGGGAAGCGAGGAGAGGCCGAGCGGCAGCCGGAGCGGCTGCCTCATAGCTTCGAAAACCGTAAAATAAGCTCCTTATAGGCGCCGCGCCCAATCGAGTTTGGACGGTTCTGTGCTCCGCTCCCGCCAGGTTGTCCTCGCTGCCGCCGCGGCGGGCGCAGCCGCTTTGTTAATCGGGTCGACTCTCGCGGTGCTCACCTTGCGGCCCGCCGACGCCGATGCAGATGGAGACGGCATCCCGGATTCGGTCGAGGCGGCCACCCAGCGGACCGTGGTCGCTGCGACGGCCGGCGACGAATTCACGATTGTGAGTCGCCTCGCGAGCGCCCCGTTCCAAGATCAGTTCGAGGTCTCGTACGCCGCGGGAACGTTCGTCGTTTCCTATGAGCGGGCCCGAGGGAGCGACAGCTCCTATCAGCTCGAGGTTAGGAACCTGGTCGAGTGGGTGGACCGAAACCGAAACAACCGCATCGATCCCGGAGAGACCGTCAACGCGACGTCGGCCTTGGGAACGACCGCGTTCGCGAACGCCCCGGTCGCGAAGACCCGGCTCGAAAGTGCCGACGGTGGGCATGTGACCGAGCTCTCGATTCGGAGCCGGAGCGGCAACATGACGTTGAACGTCACGGTCGCGGAACGGTTCATGCGGCTTTCGGGCATCCGGGTCCTCACTCCGATGGAGGTCAAGCTGGACATGACCGTCGATCGGGCGGTCCTCTCCCCGGGCGCGAGTTTGGGACTCGACCTCCGCATCAACACGACGAAGCGCCTGGAATACGGAGAGCAGAGCTACGATGACGTGAACATGTTCGCGCAGGACGAGGCCGGCTTCAACGTGACCGGAGGTCCGCCGACGAACCCCGCGACCGTGTTCTTCTCCTGGGCCAATTCCGCGTTCGCGGACGGTCGCGTGATCCCCGTGACCTACTCGAACGTGACGAATCCGAATTCCTACGAACTCTACCTTGCGTATCCGATGAGTACGGGCCGCGCCGATGTGAAGCTCGTCCACGACCCGGTCCTCGGCGTCGACAGCGCCGCGTACGAGGGGATTGTCAGGCGTCCCCCGGAGCTCCAAGGAGACTTGGTCCTCTATGCCGGCTCGCTCATCGCCGCGGTGGTTCTCATCGCGGTCACCATGATCGTCGCGGACCGACGCCGCAAGAAACGCGAGGAATGAGGCCGGAATCCTTAACACCCAGGGCCTTTACCTCGAGCGGCGGTCTCCATGGTGCTCATTGAGAACGTTCTCCTCGGGGCCGAATCGATCTTCGCCCTCGCCCTAACGGTCATTGCCGTCCTCGCGCTGCGGCGGGCGAAGGACACGCACCTCGCGTACCTGGCCGCGGCGTTCGGCGTCTTTTTCCTGAAGGCCCTCCTGTTCACGGTCTTCCTGTTCGTGGTTGCGCTCTCGCTCGGGCAGTTCTTCCTCCTGTCCGGGTCCCTCGACCTCGTGATCCTCGCCCTGTTCTACGGGTTCACGCTGCGGCGCTGAGCGCCGCGTGGTCTCATGGACCGGGAGATCCTGGCCGTCAAGACCCGGAAGGACCTGTATGACTTCGTCCGAAAAAATCCGGGTTTCCATTTGCGTGAGTTATCGCGAGCCCTGAACCTGTCGATCACCCTCGCGGACTACCATCTTCGGTTCCTCGAGAAGCACGAGCTCATTACGTCCTCGATGGACGGAGAGTACAAGCGGTTCTTTCCGCGCTCGACGCCGGGTCAAGCGGAGGTTCGGGCCGCCCTCACGGAGGCGGAGAAGCAGATTCTGGCGTTCCTGCGTCAGCCGGTGCCGCTCAAGGTGATCGACTTCCTCATGGAACGGGAGGCGGCGACCCACAAACAGATCCTGGAGCAAGTGCCCGTCTCGCCGTCGACGCTCTCGCATCATCTGAAGAAAATGCAAGTCGCGGGCCTGATCGAGCACGCTCAGCCCGTCGAACAAGGATATCGCGTGGTGGACCCGAAGTCGGTCGCGCGACTCATGACGGCGTACGAGCTCGCGACGCCGGACCAGGTTGACACATTCATTCGCGTCTGGGGCGAGTTCCGCTTGTGAGACCCCTCAGAGGATCCTCACGAGTTCCTGCGCGACCCACTCGACGAACTCCTGGTCCGTCGGCGTGAACGCGTTGAGCTGGTCCGAGTCGATGTCGATCTCCGCGATCGCGGCGCCGTCCCGGAGAATCGGCACGACCATTTCGGCCCGCGTGTTGATGAAGCACTGGAGGTACCGCGGGTCGTCGTTCACGTCCGGGACGACGACCGTCCCCTTCTCGGCGACCGCGGCCCCGCAGATCCCTTGGCCAACGGGAATCCGCAGGTGCAGGGTCGCGCTGGGCCCGGACCAAGAGGCGAGGACGAGTTCCGATCCGTCCACATTGTAGATGCCGACCCACGTGTAGTGCGGAATCTTCCGCAGCTCCCGACACACGAAGTCCGTGATCGGCTTGCGCTGGCTTCCGGAATGGATGATTTTCTCGAGGCGGGCGGCGACCTCGTCGTAGCTGACCTTGCCTTTCTCGCCCGCCATGACTTCGCCGAACTTCCCGACTCCCTTCATCCGAGCGCGCCTCTCCGTCGAACGGCCGCGGCCGCCATAAGCCTTGCGTAATGTCGTGACGATCGGTTCGCAACCTCGCCTCGATTGGCTTCGGGAACGACCCGCGAGACGTTCCCACCCATGTCCGAATGACTGGGTGAAATGTTCAAATATCACAGGCTTCTACGAAAGATCACAAGCATCCCTCCACAACGGGCCGTTCCCTGGTTTTCCTGAAACGGCGAACGGCCTACCCTTTTTTTCTTTCGGGTGCCGGATACGTCTTTCCACGGTCCGCTGAGCCGGGTCAGAAAATCATCTTATAGGGTTGCTCCATTGTCGGGTCGCTTAGACAAGCATCCCTCCACAACGAGGCCGTTCAGGATCCCTGGACGGCCCTTTATTTTGGGGCTCATCTCGCTGGCTAGGCCATCGGTGGGATCTCGATTCCCCGGGTGTCGATGCGAACGCGACGGCCTTCCACGTGAAGCCGGCCTTCTGCGAAGAGCCGCACCGCGAGCGGCAGGAAGATGTGCTCTTGCTCGAGGATCCGGGCGGCGAGGGAGTCCTCCGTGTCGTCCTCGTGGACCGGGACCGCCCTCTGCAAGATGATGGGCCCTCCGTCCACGGAGGCGTCGACGAAGTGAATCGTGCAGCCCGAGACTTTGACGCCCGCGGCGATGGCATCGCGGTGGGCGTGTGCCCCCGGGAACGCGGGGAGCAGCGACGGATGGATATTGATGATCCGGTCCGGGAACGCGCGGATGAACGACGCGGAAACGAGGCGCATGAAGCCCGCGAAGACGACCAGCTCGACGCGTTTGTCCCGGAGGACTTTTAGCATCGCTTGCTCGAACGTCTCGCGGTCTTTCCCGAACGGGCGGTGATCGACAACGACCGCAGGGACGCCCGCGGCTTTCGCGCGATCGAGGACCGGCGCCCCCGGCACGTTGCAAACGAGGACCGCGAGGTCGATGTCCAGATCTCCGCGCTTGCGCGCGTCCACGAGGCTCTGGAAGTCCGTGCCCCGTCCCGAGGCGAGCACTCCGACCCTGGTTCGGCCCATCGAGGTCCCTCAATGTTTGAACAACCGGATCCCGGTGAAGACCATTCCGATTCCGTGTTCGTCCGCCGCCGCGATGACTTCGTCGTCGCGGATCGAGCCGCCGGGCTGTGCGACGATGGCGACCCCACCTTTCGCGAGCTCGTCCACCCCATCGCGGAACGGGAAGTACGCGTCGCTGACCGCGACGCTCCCGCGGGCCGCCGCTTTCGCCTTGTAGCACGCGAGCATGCATGCGTCCACACGGCTCATCTGTCCCGCCCCGATGCCGACCGTCCGCTCGCCCTTGACGAGGACGATCGAGTTCGACTTCACGTACCGGCTCACCAGGATTCCGAAGAGGATGTCGCGCATCTGCGCCGGAGTCGGCGACGCCTTCGTCACGACCTTGAAGGCCTCCGGACGTGGCCGGGGGAAGTCCGTCGTCTGGAGGAGGACGCCCCCGAGGACCCGGACCATGTCGATGCCGTGATCGTTTCGGAACGGACCGCGGGTCCGGAGGATGAGGAACGTCCCCTTTTTTTTCGATTTCAGGAGGTCGAGCGCCTGGGGCTCATACTCCGGTGCGATGACCGCGTCGAGGACGTCCTTCCTCATCGCCTTCGCCGTGGCGAGGTCGACCGGGCGGTTCAGGCCGACGACACCACCGTAGGCGGAGATCGGGTCCGCGGCATGGGCGCTCGTGTACGCTTCCGTGAGCGATGACGCCAGGGCCACGCCCGAAGGGTTCGTGTGCTTGATGACGACGGCGGCAGGCCGATCGAACTCCGTCGCGAGGCGCAGCGCCGCATCGAGATCGATCAGGTTGTTGTACGACAACTCCTTCCCCTGCAGTTTCTCCGCGGTCGCCGTGGCGGCGAACGGGAAGGGCTCGTGGTACAGGGCCGCCTTCTGGTACGGATTCTCGCCGTAACGAAGGTCCGCGACCTTGTCGTACGCGAGGCGCAGCGCGGGGGGGAGCACGGTCCCCTGGCGTTTCGCGAGATAGTTGTAGATCGCGGCATCGTAACGGGAGGTATACTCGAACGCTTCCATCGCCAGCTCATTTCGGAGTTTCTCCGGGATCGACCGGTGCTCTTGCAGCGTCCGGAGGACATCTGGGTACCGCGAAGGCCGGACGATCACGCTGACCCGCGCCGCGTTCTTCGCGGCGGCGCGGATGAGGGACACGCCGCCGATATCGATGTTCTCGATCGCCTCCTCGAGCCGGACGTCCGGTTTCGCCGCCGTGGTCTCGAAGGGATAGAGGTTCACGACGACGAGGTCGATCGGGACGGCGCCGAGGTCCGCGAGGTCTCTCTCATCGCCTCGAGGCGCGAGGATCCCCGCGAAGATTTTCGGGTGGAGGGTCTTCACGCGGCCTCCCAACCCCTCGTGGAGGCCGGTGTAATCCGCCACGGTCGTCACCGGAAGGCCCGCGTCCTTCAGAGTCTTCGCCGTCCCCTCCGTGCCCATCAATTCAAAACCGAGGGCGTGCAGGCCCCGGGCGAAGTCGACGAGACCCTCCTTGTCCGATACGCTGAAGAGAGCCCGGCGGGGGGAAACCATCCCTATTACCGGATGGCAATGGAAAGAATGCAATTAAGTCTTCGGTGGCCGTGGGATGGTCATGCCGAGGGGGACGTCACTCGGGGCGTCGGGTCCGGGCGGGGAAGCAGCCCTGCCTCCTGCACCAGGTCCGGCACCACCTCCTCCCACCCGATCGGCATCAAGTGCACCCCGCGGACCCCCTCGATCTTCTCGAGCGCCTTGATCGTCCGGACCGCGATGCTCACGCCCTCCGCCTTCGGATTCGGAGCGCGCTCCATTCGGTTGACGATGTGTTTCGGGACGACCGCGCCGAGCTTCTCGACCATGAATCGAGCCATCTTCGCGGATTTCAGCGGGATGACGCCCGCGAGGATGTACACCTTGTCGTGGAGCCACTCCTTCCGCACGAGGCGCATCCACTCCTCGAACGCATCCACGTCGTACACGCCTTGGGTCTGGACGAAATCGGCGCCGGCCATGACCTTTCCCCGGAGCTTACCGAACGATTCCTCGTTCGAACCGCGAAACGGGTCGGCGGCCGCGCCGATGAAAACCTTCGGGGCGTTCTCCACCTTGTCTCCGCCCCGCAGGATCCCGGTGTCTCGCAGAGCGCGGAAGGTCGCGATCATCTCTTCGGTGTTCAGGTCGAAGACGGCCTTCGCGTCCTTCTCGTTTCCCGCGGCCGGCGGGTCGCCCCAGAGGCAGAGGACATTGTGGATTCCGAGGGCCGAGGCCCCGAGGAGATCCGATTGGAGGCCGATGCGGTTTCGGTCTCGCGAGACCATTTGCATGATCGGTTCGACGCCTTCTTGCAAAGCGATCAGCGCGCCGGCCAGGGAGGAAATCCGAACGAGCGCCCGTTGTCCATCCGTCACGTTGCACGCGTCCACCGTCCCGCGATAGGCGGCCGCATGGCGCCGAATCTCCGACGCGTCGGCGGAGGCCGGCGGGGCGATCTCGGCCGTCACCACGAACGCTCCGGAGGCGAGGATCCGTTCGAGACGACTGCCCGCACGGATCGGACGGCTCGCGGCCTCCGCGGGCATCGCGCGCGGGAACGGCGGCGGAGCTATCTAAGCTTCGGTCGAATGCATGAAGGAATCGACTACCATCCGTAGCGGTCGCACAATTCGAGGGCGAGGATCATCCGATAGAATTCGCGCGCGTGAATCCCCAACCACGGCTTGCGGAGCAGCACGGACAGGATCAGCCGCGGGTTCACGGCCCGCCAATCGAGTCCGTGAAGTTCCTCGCCGACGGAATTCATCAGCCGATCGCCCCATCGCCGGATGCGGTCGATCATCCAGGAGAGGAGCGGGTCCAGGAACGGCGACGCTCGCATGGCCCGGTCGTACGCGACCATGGACGTCGGATCCTCCCGCGTCAACGCGGTCACCGCGAACTCGCCCGCGAGGCGCCCGCTGAAGATCCCCGAGTGGATCCCCGCCCCATTCAAGGGGTTCGTGATGCCCGCGGCATCGCCGGCGATGGCCAGGCCAGGCGCCCCGAGGGAGGTCAAATCGTACCGCGAAGGAATCGAACCCGCGATGGTCTGCGTCCTCCGGTCCACGTCGATGCCGAACTTGCGGCAAAAATCCACCGTGGCGGCGTGCGCGTCGATGTGGCCTCCGGCGCCGACGTTCACCGAATCGCCCTTCGGGAATATCCACGCGTAACCGCCCTGGTACGCCTCTCCGATGTAGAGGAGGAAGAACTCCGGTTCCAGGAGCGGCACGTCCTCGCGGCGGAATCGGTACTCGTACGCGCCGATCCGCTCGAGGCTACGGACGAGGCCCGCTTGACGGGCGACGAAGCTCGCAGGCCCGTCGGCGCCGATGATGACGCGCGTATCGATCGTCTCGCCGTTTGCCTCGATTCGCCACCCGCCATCATGACGGGAAATCCCCGTGACCTTGGTCGACGTGCGCAGCTGCGCGCCATCGTCGACCGCGCCATCGACGAGCCAGCGATCGAATGCGGGGCGATGGATCGCGTATCCCGGGAGGCGGGTGATGTAGAACCAAGTCCCGTTCGGCGCGATGCACTTGGCACCGATGACGCGCTGGGCGATCCACTCCTCTCGCGGCCGGAGGCCGTTCGACGCAAGGCCGAACTCGCTGACGCCTTCCGCGCACTGGACTGGTTCGCCGACCACCTTCTTCTTTTCGAGGATCGCGGTCCGGAAGCCCGCGGCGGCGAGTGGCCGTGCGGCCATCCCTCCGGCCGGTCCAGCGCCGACGACGACCGCGTCGTACATTCGACGATGGAGAGAGGGTCGGAGCTATTTCGGCCTTACGCGGTCGCCTCCGCGGGGAACCGCACCGCGAGGTCTTCGCCGTGCGCCGTCGGCCGGTATACGTACGGGGGCACGCCCCGCCGGACGGCGGGACCACGTTGCTTCGTGATCAGCTGGACGGCCATCAGGACCCGCAGGCCGTTGACGGTCGTGTACTCGGAGAGACCGAGCTCCTCGGCCACCTCCGTCGTGCTCGCGTCCGGATGGACATGGAGGAACCGAAGGATCGTGACCGTATTCCGGTCGAGGACCTCGGCCGTCTGCTTCTGCTCCGGCCGCGGCTCGAGCTCGAGCCGCTCGTAGACCCTCTTGCCCTGCTCCGATGGCGAGACGACGACGTTCAGCAACGCGGTCTTCTCGATCTCGAGCAGGTGCTTCGCGACCGCCGCCGGCGCGATGCCCATCTGGGCCGCAAGCTCGGGGATCTTCGAATCGCGGTTGCGGTACACCTTGTTCTCCACGACGATCGAGAGGACCTCGCGCTGACGTTCCGTGAGGAGTCGAGACCAGTCGCTAGAGTGCATCCGGCCGCCGAACGTCGCGAGCAGTCTTAAGCGTTTTCGTGGCCCGCCGGCGGCGGGTCGTTGTCTGACGACATCGGCGTACGATTCTGCGGCACCACTCGTGGTGTCAGACGCGCGCCGCATGTCTCGCGCTCAAGGCTATATCGACCGAACCGATTCCCACCATCGGGTGCCCACGTGCCCGGCAACGTCATCGATGGCAAGAGGATTGGGGACGACGTTCGGACCAAGCTGAAGCCGCGCCTCGCGAAGCTCGCGGATGAGGGTGTGGTCCCCGGTCTCGCGGCGGTCCTCGTCGGGGAAAATCCCGCGTCGCAGCTCTATGTCAAGATGAAAGCGAAGGCCTCCGAGGAGATGGGGATGGCCCACTGGACGATTGAGCTGCCCGGTGATGTGCCCGAGGCTCGTCTCCTCCAGGAGATCGGCCGGTTGAACAGCGATCCGAAGGTCCACGGGATCCTCG
>WNET01000792.1_pt1 | contig 12321 bp, 7 predicted proteins | sample 5399911 | NCBI WGS metagenome assembly WNET01 (sample SAMN13153333, study PRJNA577476) | soil metagenome | isolation source: 40 cm grassland meadow soil pre-rain plot 2 | place: USA:California | collected 2015-09-08 | reverse complement strand
CCCCGGCGTCGAACCGCCCCTGGGCGAGGCGGAAGTTTTCCTGTGCGGAGGCGACGAGGGCCTGCGCGGCCTGGATCCGCTCCTGGGTCTCCTCGACCGCGATCTCGGCCTGCTCGACATTCTGAATGATGTCGAGCTCCGTGGACTTCACCCGCTGCTTCGCCGCCTCGAGGCTGGCCTTGGCCTCCTGGTACTTCGCGAGCCGATTGCCGCCGTCGAAGAGCGACCAGGAGAGGGCCAGCCCAAGCGTCCAGTTCTCGTTGAGCTGGGGCTGGTTGCCGCCGAGCTGGCTGCCGCCGTACGAGCCGATGCCGCTGATGTCGGGAAAGAAATTCCGGAAGGTCTGGCGCTCGGTGGCCTCGGCCGCGCCGACACGAAGCTTGACCTGGCGGTACTCGGGCCGCTGCTTGATGGCCTCGGTGCGAAGCCGGCCGCGATCGAGGTTGACGGGCTCGAAGACCAGGTTGTCCTGGACCGCCGTGGGCGTGTCCACGTCGATGGCCATCGCGGTGTTGAGCGCGACCCGCGCCGTCCGCAGCGCGTTCCGCGCGCGGATCAGATCCACGCGCGCGTTCGCCACGTCAACCTCGGCGCGCGCGACGTCGGACTTGGGCCGAGTGCCGACGTCGAAGAAGCCCTTCGCCGACCGAAGGTTCAGCTCCGCGCGCTGAACCGCCTGCTCCTGGACGCGGATCAGGCGCTGGGCGAACAAGATGTTCGTGTACGCCTCCTTCACGGCGAGTGAGATGAGCTGCCGCTGGAGCTCGACATCCTCCACTGCGACCTCGGCGAGCTTCCGCGCAGCCTCCGTGGCCGCCAGGTTCTTGCCGAAGTCGAAGAGGAGCTGGGAGAGCACCACCTGCGCGATGAAGGTTTCCGAAAATCCCTTGAACGTCTGGCTCTGGGTGAGCCGGCCCGTAGGCGCAAACGTGGAGACAGCGGAACTCTCGCTCTTCGTCGCCGTCACCAAACCCGAAACCTGGGGCAGGAGCGGCGCGAGCGCCTGGGTTACGCGGTAACGCGCCGCAGCATAATCGTACAGAGTCGCCTGGATAGTCGGCTGGGCCTCGAGCGCGACGGAGACGCACTCGTCGAGCGTCAGGACGCGCCCGGCGATCGGGGCCCGCCCCGTGGCTGGCACGGGCGCTATCTGCGCAAGGGCGCGCTCGGTGGTCGAGGGAAGGAAAAGAAGAAGCGGGAGAGGGACGATGAGAAGACGGAGCACCCTCATACGGCTCCTGAGAATATCACGACGGTTGTGGACAGGCAGTGGGTGACCTGTGGATACCTTTTCTCTTGACGCCCTCTAGATCCTGTGTGTTAGAGTGCCCGTTACCACAATATATAGGAGGTCGCAGGCCTTTGGTCATGACAGGCTCCCTTTGATTTCGAGCCCGATTTAGACCCTAGGTGGCTGACCTGAAGGAGAACCCGCATGCTGGCTGAAACCCGCCCCGCGAAAGTTGGCAAGTGGACCGAACCCGCACTGCGCGTCCTCCGGGAGCGCTACCTCGCGCGCGACGGCGGCGAGGTGGTCGAGACGCCGGAGGAGATGTGCTGGCGGGTCGCGCTGTCCATTGCCGCGGGCGAGGCCCGGTACGGGCGTAGCCAGGCGGCGGTCCGGGAGATCGCGACCGCCTTCTACGAGGTGATGGTCGACGGCGGCTTCCTGCCGAACTCGCCGACCCTGATGAACGCCGGGAAGGGTAACGGCCTGCAGTACTCGGCCTGTTACGTCCTGCCGGTCGGCGACTCGATGGAAGAGATCTTCGATTCAGTGAAGGCCGCGGCGATCATCCATAAATGCCTCGTCGGAGACACGCTCGTGATGAGTGCCGGGCTCCGCCAGCTAAGCGAGATCGCGCCCGGCGCACAAGTAATGACCGATGAAGGACCGTTCTACGTCAGTGAGTTGCACGACAACGGCGAGCAGCGGGTCGTCGAGGTCCAAACGCACCGTGGTCACAAGATCGTGGGAACGCGCGAGCACCGGCTCATCGTCGTGGCCAAGGATGGGTCGTACTGTTGGCGAAAGATCGGCGATCTCCGGGCAGGTGATTGGCTCGTGATGAAACCCGGGTTCTGGCTCGGCGGCGACACGAAGCTCCCCGAGTTCACCTTGAGCGCAAAGCCGGGAAGGAACCGTACGAGCTTCGTCGCCAAGAAATACCGCCTACCCCGAGAGCTCACACCGGAGCTCGCCGAGCTGATCGGGCTCTACATCGGAGACGGATCGAACCATCGTGATGGCATTCGCTTCACGGTCGGTAGCGACTGCCCGGAGGTGGTGGAACGGATCAAGACGGTGAGCCATCGGCTGTTCGGGAAGACCCCCACGATCAGCGCCTACCGTGACGCGCGGGCAGTGGAGGTCGCCCTCCTGAGCCGGCAGATCAAGGAGTGGTTCAGGTCTCTCGGCGTCACTAAGGCGTCGGCCCGGGAGGCCCGCGTTCCGGAGATCATCCTTGGAAGCACTGAGGAGGTCGCCGCCGCATTCGTCCGCGGGCTCTTCACCGCCGACGGCTGCATCCGGCAAACCGGCCACCTGACGCTGGCAACGATTTCGCCGAGGCTGGCCGAAGAGGTCCAGGTCATGATGCTGGCCCTGGGCATCCCCACCCAACTGCGCAAGGACGTCTGGGCATCGGGCTACGAGAGCTATCAACTCTCCGTTTGCACCAAAGCTGGATTCCGGGCCTTCCGCACGAAAATCGGCTTCATCGGCGGGCGCAAGGCTGAACGCCTCGCCGCCGTCGACGAGGACAAGATCTTCGTGAGAGGGGAGACAATTCCCAACCAGCGGGCGCGCTTGCGCGCGTGGTACGACGCGTTGCCCGCCGGAGGCCGTCGCGCGGCGAAGAAGCGCTTCGACGACTTGCTGAACCGGGTGAAGGATCCCCGAGAGCTGACCCGGCAGCGCATCGCAGCGGCGATGGCCAGTGGCGAGCCGTGTCCTCCGTTTTTCGCCGAACTACTCGCTGACGAATTCATCTTCGTTCGTGTGAGCAGCGTTCGCGACGCAGGAGTCCGTCGTGTTTTTGACCTCACCGTGCCTCACAAGCACGCCTATCTTGCGCACGGGTTCGTCTCGAAAAACAGCGGTGGGGGAACCGGGTTCGCGTTCTCACGTCTCCGCCCAAAGGACGACATCGTCGCGTCTACCGGCGGGCGCGCCTCCGGACCGATCTCGTTCCTCCGGGTCTTCAACAGTGCCACCGAGGCTGTGAAACAAGGCGGAACCCGTCGCGGAGCTAACATGGGGATCCTCCGCGTCGACCACCCGGACATCCTCGAGTTCATCGAGTGCAAGCTCGACGGCGGGATCACCAACTTCAACATTTCTGTCGCCGCGACCGACAAGTTCATGGACGCGCTCGTGGCGGGCACCGAGTACGACTTGGTGAACCCGCATACGGGCCAGGTGACGGGGCGCCTCTCGGCGAAGGAGGTTTTCGACCGCATCGTGCGCGCCGCCTGGCGCACCGGCGATCCTGGGATGGTCTTCATCGACCGGATCAACGCGAGCCCCGCCAACCCGACGCCGGAGATCGGCATGGTCGAGGCGACCAACCCGTGCGTCACGGGGGCCACAATGGTGGCCACACCAGACGGGTGGCGTCGGGCAGACACCGTTCAGTCAGGCGATCTGATCTTGACCGTCAAGGGATCTCGTCCTGTTGAACGTGTCGAGATCTACCCCGCGACTCCGGTCTTTCGTGTCGAGTTCTCTGACGGCGGGGTTCTTCACGCCACAGCGGGCCACCAGTTCTATGTTGCGCGGGGCGGGGGGGCGTTCGTAGCGATTCGACTCGACCGATGCCATGCGGGCGATGAAGTTCAGACCCTTCTTCACGAACAGTTCGGCTCGGCGAAAATTTTGAGCATCGAAGCTGCTGGCGTGGCCACAACATACGACCTCTACGAGCCTGAGACAGATACGTGGATCACGGAAGGCTATGTTTCGAGAGGGTGCGGGGAGCAACCTCTCTTACCGAACGAAGCCTGCAACTTGGGCTCGCTCAACGTCTCCAAGTTCGCCCGCCGCGGCGAGGACGGGGAGTGGTCGATCGACTGGGACGAGATGGAGCGGGTGGTGCGGCTCGCCGTGCGCTTCCTCGACGACGTGATCGAGATGAACCCGTACCCGCTGCCGGAGATCGACGCCACGGTGAAGTCGAACCGCCGCATCGGCCTCGGCCTCATGGGCTGGGCGGACCTGCTCTTCACTATGGGCATCCCGTACGACAGCCAGGAGGCGATCGACCTCGCCGACCGGCTGATGGCGTTCGTGAAGGAGAAGTCCCACGACCAGTCGGCGAAGCTCGCGGAGGAGCGCGGCCCGTTCCCGAACTGGAGCCAGTCGATCTACAAGAACGACCGCCAGCACCGGAACTCGACCGTCACGACGATCGCCCCGACGGGCACGATCTCGATGATCGCCGGCTGCTCGTCGGGGATCGAGCCGATCTTCGCGCTCGCCTTCGAGCATCGCGTGAAGCAGCCCGACGGCGAGCGGGTGCTGACCTTCGTGAACGAGACCTTCGAGCGCATCGCCAAGGAGCAGGGCTTCTACTCCGACGCGCTCATGCGAGCGATCGCCAAGCGCGGCGCGCTCCACGATATCCCGGGCGTGCCCGAAGACGCGCGGCGGATCTTCAGGACCTCGCACGAGATCGGCTACGAGTGGCACGTGCGCCATCAGGCGGCGTTTCAGCGCTACACCGACAACGGCGTCTCGAAGACCATCAACCTGCCGCACGGCGCGAGCGAGGAGGACGTTGCGCGCGCGTACCTGCTCGCGTGGGAGCTCGGCTGCCTTGGCATCACGGTCTTCCGCGACGGCTGCAAGGGCGAGCAGGTCCTGAACGTCGGCATCAAGAAGGAGGTACCGGTGCCGACCGCGGCGCCCTCGGTCATCCGGCCGCGCCCGCACAGCCTCAAGGGCTCGACCTACCGGACCGATACCCCGATCGGCACCGCGTTCATCACGGTCAACGAGACGCCAGACGATGATCCCTTCGAGGTCTTCGTCCAGGTCGGCAAGGGCGGCTCCGACACGATGGCCGTCGCAGAGGCGCTCGGGCGGCTGATTTCGCTTGTGTTGAGGCTCCCTTCGCCTCTGTCGGCTCAGCGGCGGCTCGAAGAAGTGATCAGCCAGCTCTCGCGGATCGGCGGCGGCCAGCCGACAGGCTTCGGCCCCGCCAAGATCCTCTCGCTCCCGGACGCCCTCGCCCGCACCCTCGCCGAGCACATTGGCCAGGTGAAGCCGCTCACGGACCAGCCCGTAGTGGATGGTAACGGGCGAAAGCAAATCGGCGACCTGTGTAAGGAGTGCGGTCAGGCGACCTTCATCTACGAGGAGGGGTGCAAGAAGTGCCTGTCGTGCGGCTTCAACGAGTGCTGACCCACGGAGGGCCAAGCATCGAGCCGATGTAAAATGCTGCCGTGTTTTCCGGCGGCAGCTACCACGAGGTCGGGCGCTGGCTCTGGAATTTCCTCACCTCTCACGCGAAGCGTGTCGATCCGCGGCTCGAGGTGGAGCTCGAGGCGGGCGACGAGCGGGAGGGGAAGTCCTATGGCGCGCGGCTCCGGTTCGGGCGGCTGGTGAGCCCTGTCATGGAGTTCGACTACCGCGAGGTCGCGGACAGCCGCGGGAGCCTCGCGTGGTGCTCGGCGCTCGCCGAGCGGACGCAGGGGCTCGCGCGCGCCCGGCTCGGCGCGGAGAGGGCGGCCGACGCGGGAGCGCGCTGAGCCCCGGCGCGGCTGGAGCAGTCCCGGGGACCTCAACGGGTTCCTCGGCCTCGCCCTCGACAACATCACGCAGCTCGTCATCCTCTCGAGCCTCCTGATCGGGGTCTTCAAGTTCCCGGCCGACCTCGTGCTCGGCCGGATGGTGCCCGGCACCGCGCTCGGTGTGCTCGTCGGTGACCTCGCGTACACCTGGCTCGCCGTGAGGCTCCGACAACGGACGGGCCGCGACGACGTCACCGCGATGCCGTTCGGCATCGACACGCCGACCCTGTTCGCGATGGTGTTCGGCGTGCTCGGGCCTGCGATGGCGGCGACCGGCGACCCTGTGCTCGCATGGAAGGTGGGCATGGCGGCGACGCTCGCGATCGGCCTCGCCAAGGTCGGTCTCGCGTTCGGCGGGGACTGGGCGCGTCGGGTCGTGCCGCGCGCCGCCCTGCTTGGCTCCATCGCCGGCGTGGCGATCCTCCTGATCGCGTTCCTGCCGACGCTCAAGATCCTCCGCGACCCGCTCGTGGGTCTCGTCGCGCTCCTGGTGCTGCTGCTCGGGCTCTTCGGCCGCGTTCGGATGCCGCTCGGGGTGCCGGGGGCGTTCGCCGCGGTCCTCGCCGGCACGGCCCTCTTCTGGCTCCGCGCGTGGCTCGGGCGCGGCGGCGACGCGGGGCCGCCCGTCGCGGTGACGCTTGCGCTCGCGATCCCCTGGCCGACGCTCGCGTGGCTCGACGCGCTCGAGGCGACGCTGCCGTACCTCTCGCTCGCGCTGCCCTTCGCGCTCGTCACGATCATCGGCGGGATCGACAACACCGAGAGCGCCGCGGCGGCGGGCGATGAGTACCGAACGCGCGATATCCTCCTGACCGAAGCGGGCGCCACGGTGCTCGCGGCGCTCTGCGGTGGCGTCGTGCAGAACACTCCCTACATCGGCCACCCCGCGTACAAGGCGATGGGCGCGCGCGCCGGATACACGCTCGCGACGGGCCTCGTGATCGGGCTCGGTGCCGCGGTGGGCGTGCTGTCGCTCCTCGTCGCCGTGCTCCCCGAGGCGGCGATCGCGCCGATCCTGGTCTTCATCGGTCTCGAGATCACCGCCCAGGGGTTCCTCGCGTCGCCCCACCGGCACGGCGCGGCCGTCGCGCTCGCGTTCGTGCCGGTCGCCGCGGCGGTCGTCCTGATGCAAACGAGCGCGCTTCTGTCCGCTCTCGGCGCCTCGCCGGCGCGCCTGACGGGCGAGGCCGCGCTGACCCACCAAACGCTCCTGGTCCTGGGCAACGGCTTCATCCTGACGGCCGTCGTGTGGGGCTGGGCGCTCGTGACGATCATCGAGCGGCGCTTCGCCGCGACCGGTCTCGTGTTGGCCTTCGCGAGCGTGGCGACGCTCTTCGGCGTGATCCACTCGCCCGAGCCGAGCGGAAGCCTCTTCTGGCCCTGGGCACCGCCCTCCGCCGTGCCGGCGCGCCTCGCGGGCGCTTACGGTGTGCTCGCCGCGATCTGCTGGCTCGCCGCGACGCGCGCCCGCGGGAGCGCGGACGAGCGAATATCGGCTTGACCGCGTTCGTCACACGAGTGTTAAATGGCCGCGGTCGCGCCGTGAACTTCATGACGATCAGGTGTCCAGAAGGAGGCGCTATGAGCGTGTTCGGGAAGTCGGTGACCGCCGTCGTCGCGGGAGTTGCCCTCGTCGTCGCAGTCGGCCTGGGCGCGGCGTCGGCGCAGGAGCCGTGGGTCGCGCCGCCCGAGGCGAAGAACCTGAAGAACCCCGTAAAAGGCATCGGGACCGCGAAGACGATCGTCGAGACGAACTGCGTGACGTGCCACGGCCCCGGCGGGAAGGGCGACGGCCCCGCCGCCGCCGCGCTCCCGCCGCCGAAGCCGGCCGACTGGACGTCCGACAAGGTCGCGAAGGAAACCGACGGCGAGATTTTCTGGAAGATCACGAACGGCCGTGGCGCCATGCCGCCCTGGAAGCATCTCCCGGAGAAGGAGCGCTGGGAGCTGGTGAACTACCTCCGCACGCTCCAAAAGAAGAAGTAGGCCGCGAGGCCTCGAGCCTGAGACGCCCCGCCGGACGCCGGCGGGGCGTTCGTGTATCGGGCATGCGCGTTTCGACGATCGATGTCGGCACCAACACGGTCCGCCTCCTCGTCGCCGACGTGGTCGGCCGCGAGACGTGGAAGGTCGTCGATGCGCGCCAGACCGTGACACGGCTCGGCGAGGGGCTCGCGGCCGCCGGCGCGCTCGGCGAGGCGCCCATGACGCGGACGCTCGCGGTCTTGAGCGACTACGTGGCGCGCGCCGAGCGCCTGGCGGCCACGCGCGTGCGCCTGGTCGCGACGAGCGCCGTGCGGGAGGCGACGAACGGGAGCGTGTTCGTCGCCGCGGTGGAGCGCGCGACAGGCCGACGCGTCGAGGTGGTGAGCGGGGAGGAGGAAGCGCGGCTCATGCTCCGCGGCGTGCGGTCCGGCCTCCGGGGCCTCGCCGGCACGATCGTGACCTTCGACGTCGGCGGCGGCTCGACCGAGTATATCCTGGCGGAGAATGAACGGATCGGCGCGGCGGTCAGCATACGCCTGGGCGTTATCCCGCTCGCCGAGCGGTTCCCGTTTGCCGACGGGGTGGACTGGAACCGCTACGCGGTCCTTCTCGCCGAAGTCCGCGCGCGGCTGGAGCGCGAGCTCCCTCAGAAGATCCGCAGCGCGCGCGTCGCTCACCTCGTGGGCACCGCCGGGACGGTGACGACGCTCGCGGCGCTCGACCTCGGTCTTGTCGAGTACGAGCCGCAGCGCGTCCAGGGCCACCAGCTGAGCCGAGCGACGATCGAGCGGCTCCTCGGCCGCCTCGGCGGTCTGTCGGTGGCCGCCCGGGCAGCGCTGCCCTGTGTCGAGCCCGGGCGGGCGGACCTGATCATCCCGGGCATCGCGATCGTGACGGCGACGCTCGACGCCCTCGGCCTTGCGACGCTCGTCGTCAGCGACTGGGGCTTGCGGGAAGGGATCCTCGCCGACGCGCTCGAGGGACGCCACGAGCCCCCTCCGGACGCTGCTCCTTAACCTCTCGACCCGGCGCCGGATCGGCGACGCGATGGCCCGTCTGCCGGCGGCGCGGCGGTTCGTCCGTCGCTTCGTGGCCGGCGAGCGCGCCGAGGACGCGCTCCAGGTGATCGCACGGTTGAACGCCCAGGGCCTCCTCTGCGCCGTGACCTACCTCGGGGAGAACGTCGCCACCCCCGCCGACGCCGCTCATGCGGCGCGCGCCTACGTGGAGCTCCTCGATGAGATCGAGCGGCGGAGCCTCTCCGCCGTCCCGTCCCTCAAGCTCACGCACCTCGGGCTCGACCTGGGTGAGGCGGTGTGCCGGGCCAATCTCGAAGCGGTGCTCGCGCGCGGCCGCGCCAGCTCGACGCTCGTGTGGATCGACATGGAGTCCAGCGCCTACACCGACCGGACGCTCGACCTGTACGCGCGCGTGCGGCCGTCCTTTCCCAACGCCGCTTGCGTGGTCCAGGCCTACCTCCGACGCACCGCGAAGGACGTCGAGCGCCTGATCGAGCTCGGCGCGACGGTGAGGCTTTGCAAGGGCGCGTACCGCGAGCCCCCGGAGCTCGCGTTCCCCGACAAGCACGAGGTGGACGCGAACTACGCCCGACTGATGGACCGGCTCTTCGCGGCGGACGCCCAGGCGAGGGGTGTCTATGTCGGCTTCGCGACTCACGATGAGCGGCTGATCGCGCGCGCCCGCGACACCGCGCGGGCGAAGGGGATCGCGCGGGAGCGGTTCGAGATCCAGATGCTCTACGGGATTCGGAGCGATCTGCACGCGCGCATCGCCGCAGACGGTCTGCGGCTCCGGGTGCTCGTGCCGTATGGCGAGGACTGGTATGGCTACTTCATGCGCCGGCTCGCCGAGCGGCCGGCGAACCTCGTCTTCTTCCTCCGCCACGCGTTCCGGCGCTAGCAGGTCCGGCACCTGTTCCGTCGCTCGCAGGTCCCCGGCACCCGAGAGGGTGATTTGACACTGTCCGGAGCGACGACTATGCTAAGCGGTTAAGTATGGATGAAATCGCGGTATTGGTGCTGAACTACACGTTTGAACCGCTGCATTTCACCAACGCCCGCCGCGCCATCACGCTGTTGCTCGCCGGCAAGGCCGAGGCCGTGGAGGCGTCCCCGCGCGTGGTCCGCTCGCCGTCGATCGCCTTCGCGCTGCCGGCGGTGATCCGGCTCGCGATCTATATCCGCAAGCCCTTCCTCGACCGCGTCGCCTTCAACAAGAAGAACATCCTGCGACGCGACGGCTACACCTGCCAGTACTGCAACCGGCGCGGCGAGCGGTTGACCGTCGACCACGTGGTGCCCCGCTCGCGCGGCGGCGAGACGACGTGGGTGAACGTGGTGGCGGCGTGCCTCCGATGCAATCTGCGGAAAGGCAACCGACAGCCTGAGGAGGCCGGAATGCGGCTGATCCGCGAGCCGATCCACCCCAAGTTCGTCTTCTCGACGCACATGCTGCGGCACCCGCACGCGCACTCGCTCCTCGACTCGTGGCGGAAGTACCTGCTCGCCGTCCCGACGCCGTCCTGACGTCGTCCAGCGGCGTGTTCCGACTCACGTCCGAGTACTCGCCCCGCGGCGACCAGCCGCCGGCGATCGCCGGGCTCACGCGCTTCGTTCGCGAGGGCCGGCGCCACGTCGTCCTGCGTGGCGTCACCGGGTCGGGCAAGACCTACACGATCGCCAACCTCATCGCCAGCGCGGGCCGCCCGACGCTGGTGATCTCGCCGAACAAGACCCTGGCGGCCCAGCTCTTCAGCGAGTTCAAGGCGTTCTTCCCCTCGAATGCCGTCGAGTACTTCGTCTCTTACTACGACTACTATCAGCCCGAGGCGTACATCCCGCAGTCGGATACGTACATCGAGAAGGACGCGCTGATCAACGACGAGATCGATCGCATGCGTCACTCGGCGACGAAGTCGCTCCTCGAGCGGCGCGACGTGATCGTGGTCGCCTCGGTCTCGTGCATCTATGGCATCGGCGAGCCCGACACCTATGCGGGCATGCACCTCGAGCTGCACGCGGGCGAGGCGATCGACCGCGACGAGATCATTCGGCGGCTGATCGCCGTCCAGTACGAGCGGAACGACTACGACTTCCACCGCGGCACGTTCCGAGTGCGGGGGGACGTCGTCGAGATCTTCCCGGCCAGCGAGGAGTCGGTGGCTCTCCGCGTCGAGCTGTTTGGCGACGTCGTGGACGCCCTCTACCGGATCGATCCGCTCAAGGGCTCCGTGCTCGAGCGGGCGGACGCGGTCCACGTCTATCCGGCGAGCCACTACGTGACCGAAGCCGGCCAGCTCGAGCGCGCGATCCAGACGGTCCAGGACGAGCTCGGGGAGCGCCTGGCCTTCCTCAAGCCACGCAACCGGCTCCTCGAAGCGCAGCGACTCGAGCAGCGCACCCTCTTCGACATGGAGATGCTGCGCGAGCTCGGCTATTGTCACGGGATCGAGAACTACTCGCGCCACCTGACGGGTCGGCGGCCGGGCGAGCCGCCGCCGACGCTGATCGACTACCTCGCGAAGGACGCGCTGATCATCATCGACGAGAGCCACGTGGCCGTCCCGCAGATCCGCGGCATGTACTACGGCGATCGATCCCGGAAGGAGGCGCTGGTCGAGTACGGCTTCCGCCTGCCCTCGGCGTTCGACAACCGGCCGCTCACCGCCGAGGAGTTCACGCGGGCGACGGGCCAGACGATCTACGTCTCGGCGACGCCGGGGTCGTACGAGCTCGAGCTGGCCGGCGACGCCGTTGCCGAACAGGTCATCCGCCCGACCGGCCTCATGGACCCGAAGATCACGGTGCGACCCGCAAAGGACCAGGTGGACGACCTGCTCGCCGAGATCCGCGTGCGGGCCGAGCGCAACGCGCGCGTGCTGGTCACGACGCTGACCAAGCGCATGGCGGAGGACCTCACCGAATACTACCAGCAGGTCGGGCTCCGGGTGCGGTACCTGCACTCCGACATCGACACGCTCGACCGCGTGGCGATCATCCGGGACCTGCGCCTGGGCAAGTTTGACGCGCTGATCGGCATCAACCTCCTCCGCGAGGGGCTCGATATCCCGGAAGTGTCGCTGGTCGCGATCCTCGACGCCGACAAGGAGGGCTACCTCCGGTCCGGGACCTCGCTCATCCAGACGGCCGGGCGCGCCGCCCGGAACGTCAACGGCGAAGTCATCATGTACGCCGATCACGTCACGGACTCGATGGCGGCGACGATCCGCGAGACGGAACGGCGCCGCGAGCTCCAAGCCGCCTACAACCGGGAGCACGGCATCACGCCCGAGACGATCCGGTCGTCGATCCGCGAGCTCCTCCAGACGATCTACGAGCGGGACTACTACACGGTCGAGGTGGAGGCGCCCGCCGAGGAGAAGTTCGAGTCGCCCGCGGCGCTCGCGAGGCGAATCGCCGAGCTGGAGGCACGGATGAAGGAGGCGGCGCGGCGGCTCGACTTCGAGCAGGCCGCCGAGCTCCGCGACCGGATCAAGGCGCTCCGGAGAGCGGAGCTCCTGTG
>WNET01000820.1_pt1 | contig 12331 bp, 7 predicted proteins | sample 5399911 | NCBI WGS metagenome assembly WNET01 (sample SAMN13153333, study PRJNA577476) | soil metagenome | isolation source: 40 cm grassland meadow soil pre-rain plot 2 | place: USA:California | collected 2015-09-08 | reverse complement strand
TCGAGCTGGACCATCATCTCGCTCCGCTCGGGCCCGAAGGTGTCCTCGGAGAGCGTCGAGCGGCCGATCACCTGCGCGACCGATCGGACGCCGGGGACGGCGAGGAGCGCGCGCGCCGTCGCGGCCCCGACGCGCGCGGACTCGTCCAGCCCGACGCCGGGCGCCCCGGTCATGTGCATGACGAAGTTCGTCTCGTGGAACTCGGGGAGGAACTCGAGGCGGAGGAGCGGCGTCAGCGCGAGCGCGGCGGCGAGGGCCGCGAGGCTGCCCACGATCACCGGCGCCGGCCGCGCGAGCGCGGCGCCGAGCGCGCGCTCGTAGTGGGCGCGGAGCGCGCTCAAGAGCCGGGGCGGCTCGGCGCGCCGCGCGACCGCGCCGGGGAGCAGCACGGCGGCGAGCGCCGGCGTCACGGTGAGCGCCACCACCAGCGAGGCGAGCGTGGCGAGCACGTAGGCGGTCGCGAGCGGGCGGAAGAGCGCGCCCTCGAGCCCGCCCAGGAGGAAGACGGGGAGGAAGACGAGCGCCACCATGACGGTCGCGTACACGACCGCGCTCCGCACCTCGACCGAGGCGGCGAGCACGACGTCCGCGGCGCGCGCGCCCGCGGGCGCGGCGCGCAGCCGCCGCCACGCGTTCTCGACGTCGATGATGGCGTCGTCCACCACCTCGCCGACCGCGATCGCGAGGCCGCCCAGCACCATCACGTTGAGCGTCGCCCCGGCCGCGCGCAGGACCGCCACCGCGGCGAGCAGCGAGAGTGGGATGGCGACCACGCTCACCAGCGCGGCGCGCTGCGAGCCCGTGAAGAGGACGAGGACCACGATCACCAGCACCACGCCGGCCAGCAGCGCACGGCGGAGGTTCCCGAGCGCGTGGGTCACGAAGCTCGCCTGGCGGAACATCGACTCCTCGACGCGCACGCCCGCGGGCAGCGCGCGCACGACGGCGCGGAGCGCCGCCTCGACCTCGGCCGTCACCGCGAGGACGTTCATCTCGGGCTGCTTGATGACCAGGAGCAGAACCCCCGGCTCGCCGTTCACGGTCGCGTCACCGACCGGCACGGCGGGCCCCTCACCCACGTCGGCCACGGCCGCAATGGAGACGGGCACGGAGTCGCGCCCGGGGAGCGGCGCGCGCGCCAGGTCCGCGGGGCTGCGCAGCCGGGCGTCGAGCCAGGTGGGCAGGCGCTGCCCGCCGCGGTCGAGGAAGCCCGAGCCGGCGGCCGCATCGGCGGCGCCGGCGGCGGCGGCGAGGTCGTCGAGCGTCACGCCCGCGGCCCACAGGCGCTCGGGCGTGGTGGTGAGCTGGACCTGGCGGATGCCGCCCCCGTAGATGACCACGTTCGCCACGCCGGGCACGGCGAGGAGGCGCGGCCGGATCGTCCACTCCGCCATGTCGCGCAGCTGGAGCGGCGAGACCCCGGGCCCGGCGCGGAGCCCGATGGCGAGGATGGTCGAGAGCGCCGCCGAGAGCGGCGACACGGCGGGGCGCGTCCCCGCCGGCAGCTGCTCGGCGGTCAGCGCGAGGCGCTCGATCACCACCTGCCGCGCGCGGTACGGGTCCGTGCCGTAGTGGTAGACGGCGGTCACCACCGCGAGCCCCGCGATCGACGACGAGCGCAGCGTCGCCACCTCGGGCGCGCCCCCGAGCGCGCGCTCGAGGGGGCGCGTGACCAGCGCCTCCACGTCCTCGGGCGCGAGCCCGGGCGCCTCGACTTGCACCTCGACGATGGGGGGCGCGAACTCGGGGAAGACGTCGAGCGGCGCGGTGCGCGCGGCGTAGAGCCCGCCGACGAGGAGCCCGGCGGCCATGAGGAAGACGGCCGCGCGATGGCGGAGCGCCGCACCGACGAGCCGCGCGACCACGGCTAGCCCTCGTCGCCTTCGGGCTGGAGCCGCGTGGCGGAGAGCAGGCTCGCGGCACCGGTCACGACGACCCGGTCGCCCGCCTGGACCCCGCTCACGACCTCGATCCGTCCGTCGCGCACCACCCCGAGGCGCACCGCCCGGAGCACATAGCGCCCGTCGCCCTCGTCCACGAACACGACCGGCTGCGCGTCGTCGTACACCACGGCCGCAGACGGCACGACCACCGCGTCGTGCGGCGCGCCCACCTCGAGCGTCACGGTGCCCGTCATGCCGGGACGGAGGCGGTGCTCCGGGTCGCGCACGCGGAGGCGCAGCGGGGCGGTGCGCGTCGTCGGGTCGACGTAGGCGGGGGCGGCGTCGATGCGGCCCGCGAGCGCCGCCTCGGGCAGCGCGTCGGGGACGAAAGTCGCCTCGCCGCCCGCCTCGACGCGCGGCACGTCGGTCTGCGGCAGGTGGGCGATGACCCAGGTCTCGTCGGGGGCCAGGCGACCGCGCTCGGCGGCCCCGCCGAAGGCGGCGAGCGCCTTCTCGGCGCGCGCCGCCTCCGCCGCCGCGGTGGCCGCGTCGGCGCGCGCCGCCTCCAGCTCCTTCAACGGGGCGACGGCGCCGCGCGCGAGCTCCTCCAGCCGCCGCACCTGCTGCATGGCGAGCGCGCGCTTGGCCTCCGCCTGCGCGAGCTGCGTGCGCGCGTCGCGCACCTCGGGCGGCTCTTCCTCGGCCGCGACCGCGCCGAAGGCGCGCAGGAGATCTCGCATCGGCTCGGCGCCCACCAGCGCGGTCTCGATGCCGGGCACGCTCGCCTTGCGCGTCCCCTTCGCGCCCTCGGCCCGCTGCTCGGGCTGGGCGCGCCCGCAGGCGAGCGCGAGGGCGAGCCCGAGCAGCACGGCGAGAAGGCATCTCACGGCGCTGCCCCGGCGGCCTCGATCACCTCGGCCTCCGCGTCGTGGAGATCGAGCCACGCGTCGATCGCCCCCGCGCGCACCTGGAGGAGGCGGTCCTCCTGCACCAGCACGTCGGCGAGCGAGAGGTAGCCCGCGTCGTAGCCGCGCTCGAGAAGGTCGCGCGCCTGGGTGGCGGCGGGCAGCGCCTCGCGCTCGTAGCGGCGCCAGGCCTCCTCGGCGGCGCGGCGATGCGCGAGCGCCAGGTGGACCTCGCGCGGGATCTGGGTTTTCAGGCGCGCCTCCTCGGCGGCCGCGCCGTGCGCCCCGGCGAGCAGCGCGGCCTGGGTGCCCTGCTCTCGGTTGAAGATCGGGAGGGGCACCGACACGCCGCCGCCCACGATGTGCTCCTGGAGCTGCTCCTCGCGATAGAAGCCGCGCAGGACGGGGTTCGGGATGCGCCCGCGCCGCGCGGCGAGGTTTGCCTCGGTCTCGAGGCGCGCGCGCTCCTCGCGCGCGGCAGCCAGGTCCGGGCGGGCGTCGAGGGCGCGGGCCACGAGCGCGTCCTCGGCCGGGGACGGGGCGAGCGCCATGTCCTCCACCGACGCAGAGAGCGGCTCGCCCGGCTCGGCGCCGATCGCGGTCGCGAGCCGGCCCTCGGCGCGGGCGTGCTCGGCCTCGGCGGCGGTCGTCTCCTGCGCCGCGCGCGCCGTCTCGACCTCGGCGAGGCGCGCATCGAGCGCGCCCGTCTCGCCGGCCCTGGTCCGTCGGCGGGCGGCCTCGGCGAGGCGGGAGGCGAGCGCGAGGCGCTCGGCGGCGAGCTTCTGCCGGCGCTCGGCGGCGGCGAGCGTGAAGAACGCGCGTCGCACCTCGCCCTCGACCGTGCGGCGGCGGTCGGCGAGCAGGTGCTCGGCGTGGGTCACGTCGTGCTCGGCGGCCGCGATGCGGAGCCCGCGCTGGCCGCCCACCTCGATCTCCTGCTCGAGCTGGACGCCGCGGTCCTTGGCGTCCTCGTCGCCGGCCGGCGCGGTGTGACGTGCCAGGTCGGCCGAGAGGACCGGGTTCGCCTGCACGAGGCGCGCCTGGCGGAGGCGCCCGTGCGCCGCCTCGAGCTCGGCGGCCGCGACGCGGAGCGCCGGGCTCGCGGCCCGCGCACGCGCGAGCGCTTCGTCGAGCGCGAGCGGTCCGGCGGCTGCAGACCCGCCCAGCGCGGTGCTCAAGAGGACTGGGACGAGTGCACCTCGCGCGGCTCTTCTCGCCATCACACTTCCAGGTAGCACGTCACGAAGGTCCGCAAAACGGAATGCCTGCCGGGCGTGCGGCATGCGTATTGACAGCGTAGCCGTCCAACGATGAAGCGAGCGTGAAGCTGCGCCCCGCTCGACGGCCACCGGCTTCAGAAGCCCGCGCGCGCGTCGGCAAGGGGCAGGGTCACGATGACCCTCGTCCCGACGCCCGGAGCGCTCTCGAGGGCGATGCGTCCGTGATGGCGGGTCGCGATCTCCTGGCACAGCGCGAGCCCGAGCCCGGTGCCCGTCGTCGCGCCCCGACCCCGACGGAAGCGCTCGAAGACCTGCGGGAGATCCGTCGCCGGGATGCCGGGGCCGTCGTCGTTCACCTCGATCGTGGCCGTGCCGTCGTCCGCGTGCACCGCGAGGCGCACGGCGGCGGAGGGCGGCGTGTGGCGGAAGGCGTTGTCCACGAGATTCAGCACCAGACGCTTCAGGAGGTCCGGGGCGCCGCACACCGCCACCGGGCGCTCGCTCTCGCACGCGAAGCGCCGACCCTGCTCCTGCGCCACGGGCTCGAGGAAGTCCGCCACCTCGCGCGCCACGGCGTCGAGGCGGACGACATCCGTGCCGCCGGCGCCGGCTTCGACGGCGCTCAGCGTGAGCAGATCCGCCGCCACTCGTCCGAGCCGCTCGGCTTGCTCGAGCGCGTCGAGCAGGCCGTTGCGATAGCCGTCGGGCGAGCCGCCACGCGCGAGAGCGACCTCGAGGTGGGCGCGCAGCGCCGCGATCGGTGTGCGCAGCTCGTGGGCCGCGTCCGCCGTGAAGCGGCGCAGGTGGCCGACCGCCGTTTCCAGGCGCGAGAGCAGCCGGTTCAGCACCGCGACGAGTCGGTCCACCTCGCTCGTACGACCCGGGGCCAGGCGCCGGTCGAGCGAGGCCGCCTCGAGCGTCTCGAGCTCAGCCGCCAGCTGGTGGATCTCGGCCGTGGCGCGCGTCGTGATCGCCCACGCGAGGAAGGCGAGCGTGCCGAGCAGCAACGCGGCCGACGCGCCGATCGCGAGCTGCACCCGACGCAGCGTGCGCAGCTCCCGTCCCACGCGGATGCCGATCTCGCTCCAGCCGATGCCGGGCGCCGCGTACCAGATGATCCGGTACGCAGCCCTTCCCACCCCGATCGTGGCATACCGGGTCGCCGGCACGGCGGGCGCCGCCTGCCGCGCGAGCGCGGGTGGGATCGTTCCGGAAGCGGCGAGCACGCGGCCGTCGGCGGCCCACATGCGGACGAACTTCCCGTCGCCGAAGGCTCGCTCGGCGGCGACCCGCGTCACGGCCCGCGAGAAATCCCCGGCGCTGGCCGCGTCGCCGAGCTCGGTCAGCGTCTCCCCCTCCTCTGCGAGCGCCGCATCGATGGGATCCCACACCGCATGCTCGACGAGGATGATGGCGCCGACCGACGCGGCGAGCACGGCGACGCCCGCGACCGCCGTGAACGCGAGCGTCAGCCGCCAGCGCAGGCTCCGTGGCCAGCTCACCGGGCACGCTCGTCGAGGACGAATCCCGCGCCACGGATGGTGTGCAGCAGCGGCGCGGCCCCGGCCACGTCGATCTTCCGGCGAACCCGGCTCACGTGCACGTCGACCAGGTTGGAGAGCCCGTCGTAGGTCTCGTCCCAGCAGCTCTCGAGGAGCATGGTGCGGGTCACGAGCTCGCCGGCGTGACGCATGAAGTACTCGAGGATGGCGAACTCCTTGGCCGTGAGCGACACCGGGACGCCAGCGCGCCGGACCTGGAAGCGGCGGGGGTCGAGCTCGAGGTCGCCCACGCGCAGCACGAGCGAGACGGCCGGCGCGCGGCGCCGGCCGAGCGCGTGCACGCGCGCCACGAGCTCGGGGAACGCGAACGGTTTCACGACGTAGTCGTCGGCGCCCGCATCCAGCCCGGCGACCCGGTCGGCGACCTCGCCGCGGGCCGTGAGGACGAGCACGGGCACGGCGTTCTCGCTGCGGCGCAGAGCCCGGAGCAAGGTGAGACCGTCCACGCCGGGGAGCCCGACGTCGAGCACGACGAGGTCATAGGGGTTCACGCGCAGCAGGTCGAAGGCGCATTCGGCGCTCGGCGCACGGTCGACCGCGAAGCCGCTCGCGGCGAGCCCGTCGCCCAATGCCGTGAGGAGGGCGCGGTCGTCTTCGATCACGAGCAGTCTCATCGCTTTGGCGGACGAACATCCTCTATAGCCGAGCCAGACTCCGGCCGAAAAGCGGGCTCCGCCAGGCTCTCGAGGGCCGGCGCCTTCACATTGTCTTCATGGAAGCCGCGCTAGCCTCGCGGCGGCGCAACGATGTGTGGCATCGTCGGAGTCCTCGAGCTCGATGGGGCTACGTCCCCGTCCCGGCACGTCCTCGAGTCCATGACCGCCGCCATCGCGCACCGCGGACCGGACGAGCACGGCGTCTGGGTGGACGGGTGCGTCGGGCTCGCGGCGCGACGCCTCCGCGTCGTCGATCTGGTGACGGGCCAGCAGCCGCTGGCGAACGAGGACGGATCCGTCCGGCTGGTGGCGAACGGGGAGATCTACAACGCCGGCGAGCTGCGGGACGACCTGCGGAGGAAGGGACACCTCTTCACGACGCGGACGGACACCGAGGTGATCCTCCACGCCTACGAGGACGAGGGACCCGCGTGCCTCGAGCGCCTCGAGGGCATGTTCGCCTTCGCGCTGTGGGACGGCCGCCGGCAACGGCTCGTACTCGCCCGCGACCGCTTCGGGGAGAAGCCGCTCTACTACGCGCGCCTGTCGCGGACGTTGCTGTTCGCCTCGGAGCCGAAGGCGCTCCTGATGCACCCTCGCGTCTCGCGCGAGCTCGACTGGACGGCGCTCGCTCGCTACCTGACCTACGACTACGTCCCGGCCCCCCACGCGATCTTCCGCGCGGTGCGCAAGCTGCCGCCGGCGCACTGGATGGCCGTGGGCGTGGGCGGCGCCGAGACCGGCGGGCGGTACTGGACGCCGCCCGCGCCCGGGGCCATCCACCCGACGAGACGGCAGGCCGGCGAGACCGTCCTCGACCTCCTGCGCCAGTCGGTTCGCCGCCGGTTGGTCTGCGACGTCCCCTGGGGGACCTTCCTTTCCGGCGGCCTCGACTCGAGCCTCGTCACCGCCCTGGCCGTTGCCGAGTCGCGGCGCCCCGTGAAGACGTTCGCCATCGGCTTCGTCGAGTCGACCTATGACGAGCGGGCCGCGGCTGCCGACGTCGCTCGACGGCTCGGCACCGAGCACCACGAGGTCGTGCTGACGCCGAGCGGGGCGCGCGAGCTCCTGCCCGACGTGGCACGCATCTTCGACGAGCCCTTCGCCGACGCCACCGCGCTCCCCGCCGTGCTCCTCGCCCGCCTGGCGCGCGGGCAGGTCACCGTCGCGCTCTCGGGGGATGGTGGCGACGAGCTCTTCTGCGGCTACCCCACGCAGACCGCCCACGGCGCGGCCGATCTCTACGCGCGTGTCCCGGCCGCGCTGCATCGCGCGGTCGCCGCCGCCGCCGAGCGCCTGCCGACCTCGCATCGCTACCTGAGCTTCGACTTCGCGCTCCGCCGCTTCTTGCGCGAGGTGCGCCGGCCCGCGCTCGAGCGACACCTGCGCTGGATGGGGAGCTTCGCGCCCGAGACGCTCGGCAGCCTGCTCGTCCCGCAGGTCCAGCGCGAGGTCCTGGACCCGGAGCCGTACCGCGAGGCGTACGATGCCATCGCGCCCCTCCGACCCAGCTCCGCCCGGGAGATCGCCAGCGCGCTCGACTTGATCTTCTACCTCTCCGAGGACAACCTCGTACAGGCTGACCGCTCGTCGATGTCGACCGCTCTCGAGGTACGCGCCCCCTTTCTCGACCGCCGACTCGCGGAGTACGCTCTCGGGCTCCCGATCGACGCCCGCGCCGGACTGTGGCGCACGAAGCCGCTCCTCCGGCGTGCGGCACGCGCCGTCCTGCCGGCGCGCGAGACCCGCCGCCGCAAGCACGGGTTCGGTGTCCCGACCGGCGCCTGGCTGCGGGGCGAGCTGCGCGGCATGCTGACCGACATGCTCGCGCCCGACCGTCTCCGCCGGCAGGGCATCTTCGACGCGCGTCCGGTGTCCATGATGCTGGACCGGCACCTGCGCGGCACGGCCAACCATCGCAAGGAGCTCTGGACGCTGTTCATGTTCCAGCTCTGGGCGGCCGCCTACTGCGGCGCATGAGCCGGCGGCTGCTCGCCGTCCTGGCCGTCGCTTCTCCGCTCTTCTTCTGGCGGCTCGGACGGCCCGGCTTCTCGGACACGGAAGGGATGTTCGCCGAGCCGGCGCGCGAGATGATCGTCACGGGGGACTGGGTGACGCCGCGCATGAACGGCGAACCGTTCCTCACCAAGCCACCGCTCATGTACTGGCTCTCCGCGGCGCTGTTCACCGTCACCGGACCGACCGAGCATGCTCGTCTCTGGCCGGCACTCGCCGGGCTCGGAACGGTCGCGGCGACCGGCGCCCTCGGCGCGCTCTGGTTCGGTGAAGGCGCGGGGATCGGTGCGGCGCTGATCCTCGCCACCAGCGCCGGCTTCTTCGTCGAGTCGCGGCTGCTCCGTGCGGACATGGTGCTCGTGCTCGCCATCACGCTCGCGCTCTACTGCTACGTGCGGCTGCGACGAGGCGGCGGGGTGCTCGCGGCCGTCGGCTTCTGGGCGAGCATCGGGCTGGGGACGCTCGACAAGGGGCTCCTGGCCCTCGCGCTTCCAGGGGGAATCATCGTCGCGGCGGAGGCCGCGGAAGGCGTCCTCCGTCCGCGCACCCTGGTCGCCCGCCTGCGGGCGCTCCACGCGCCGCTCGGGGCCGCCGTGTTGCTCGTCCTCGCGGGCCCCTGGCACGCGCTGGCGGCGCTTCACAACCCCGGCTTCCTCTGGGACTACACGGTGAACCAGCACGTGCTCTTCTTGTTCGACCGGAAGCTGCCACGCGATTCGATCCCGGACTCGCTCGGCTTCTTCCTGGCCATGTTCCTCGTGCGGGGACTCCCCTGGAGCCTCTTCTTCCCTGCCGCTGGCTTGTGGGCCTATCGCACGGCGCGCGACGATCCGGCGCGCGCACCCGCCGTCGGCCTGATCGCGGCCTGGGTCGGGGTGGTGCTTGGCTTCTTCGCTCTGGCGCCGTCTCGGCTCGAGCACTACTCGCTGCCCGCGCTCCCTGCGACGGCGCTCGTCGTCGGAGCCCTGCTCACGGACGCTCGCTCCCGCGTCAGCCGCGGCTGGCTGGTGGGTCCGCTGGCAGCGGGGGCGGTGCTCGCCCTCGGCGTGATGTTTCTCCCACCCGATCGGCTCATCTCCGGGATCGAGCCGACGCTCACGGGCCGCGGCCTCGACCCGCTCGCCCGGCCGACCGGGCTCCTGCTCGCCGCCGTGCTGAGCGGGATGGCCCTCCTCCTCGCCACGCAGCGAACCCGCCTCGCAATGGGGATCGGCGTCGCGGGGACGGCGGCGCTCCTCTTCGTGGTGCAGCTCGCCCACGAACGCGCCGAGGCGCTCTTCTCGTGGCGGCCGTTCGCGGAGATCATCCACACTCGCGCGCCGAATGGAGCTCGCGTCTTCTTTCGCGCCTCGGACGAGTACCAGCTGTGCGGAGGGCTCGAGTACTACCTCCGGCAGCCGCTCGACCTTCTGGCCCCCCCGGGGTGGGTCCCTCCGACATTCCTCGCCGGGCGCACGGAGCGGCTGTTCACGTCCCCTGCCGAGCTCGCGCGGGTCTGGCGCGAGGGGGGCACCTTCTGGGTGAGCGACGACGTGACACCACCCGGGGCGGAGGGGAAGCTCGCTCCGGGTCCTCACACGCTGGTGGCGCGCGCCGGAAGCCGCGTGCTCCTGCAAGGGCAGTGACGCTACGAAGCGAGCGCCGCCGACGCGACCGCGCGCCGGACGCGCGCCGCGATCGACTTGAAGGCGGGCGTCTTCGAGCGGCCGTCCAGGCGCCGGGGCACGAGCACGTTCGCCTCGGGATAGTACATCGCCAGGCTGCCGGGGCGGATGTCGACGAGGGCCACCGCCGCCTCGAGTCGCCCGGCGTCTGTCTCGACCAGGACGCGCTCGCCCTCCACCACCCCGAGCCGCGCCGCGTCCTCGGCCGCCATCATCACCACGTCGCGCCGGCGGTTGCCGCGGTAGAGGTCCTCCTCCTCGTAGACGACGGTGTTGAACTGGCCTTCGGAGCGCAGCGTCATCAGGCGGAACTCGCCCGCCGCGGGGGCGAAGTCGGGGAGCGGCGTCGGATGGAGGCGGGCCCGCCCGTCCGGCGTCGCGAAGCGCGTCTCGTGGAAGGTGCGGCCGGCGATCGTGAACTCGCGCCGCGTCTCGTCGATGCGCGCGAGCGCGCCGAAGCCGGGCACGACCTTGGCCATCTCTTCTCGGAGGCGTCGGTGGCTGCGGAGCGCCGACCAGTCGAAGCGGCCGGGCGGGAGGATCAGCTCGGCGAGCGACGCGATCACCTCGACCTCGGAGCGCATCTCGCCCGCCACCGCCGGCGTGCCGCCCTCGGAGAGGCGGACGAGGTTGAACATGGACTCCTGGGTGGTCGCCTGCGCCTCCTCGTCGCGCGCGAGGACGGGGAGGATGATCGCGGTCCGGCCGCGGCCCTGGACGTGGCCCTCGTTCAGCTTGGTGGTGATCGCAATGCTGGTCGGGATCTTGCGCAGCGCCGCGGCGGCCCAGGCGCGGTCGGGGTTGCTCGCAAAGAGATTCCCGCCGAGCAGCACGCAGGCCTGGATGCGCCCCTCGGCGGCGGCGACCAGCGAGGAGTAGGTGTCCTGGCCGACGCCGGGCATGACCGTGATCCCGTAGAGCTCCTGCAGCTTCGCCGCGAACGCCTGCTTGAGGCCCGGCGTCACGCCGCACGAGCCCACCCCCTGCACGTTCGAGTGTCCGCGGATCGGCAGGAGCCCGCAGCCCGGCCGCCCGAGCCAGCCGCGCGCCAGCGCCAGGTTGGCGAGCGCGAGGACGTTGTCGACGCCGTGCGCGTGGTGCGTGAGCCCCATCGCCCAGCAGAAGACGCCGCGTCGCGCCGCGCCGAGCAGCGCGACGGCCCGGTCGATCTCCGCGCGCGCGACGCCCGAACGCTCGATCAGCTCCTCCCACGACGACGCCGCCAGGTCCGCCGCGACCGCCTCCCATCCGCTCGTGTGCTCGGCGACGAAGGCGCGGTCGAGCGCGCCCGCCTCGACCACGCCCTTGAGCAGCGCCTTGAAGAGCACGACGTCGGCGCCCACGTGCGGCTGGAGGTAGAGGTCCGAGACCGTCGAGCCGAAGAGCATGCTGCGCCAGTCGGAGGGCACACGGAAGCGGACGAGCCCCAGCTCGCGCAGCGGGTTCACCATGAGGACCTTGCCCCCGCGGCGGCGGAGCTGCACCAGCTGGCCGACGAGGCGCGGGTGGTTGCTCGCGGGGTTGGCCCCGGCGAGCAGCACCAGGTCCGCCTGCGCCAGGTCCTCGAGCGTGATCGACGCCGTGCCCGAGCCGTAGACCTGGGCGAGCGCGACGCTCGAGGCGTTGTGGCAGTAGAAGGAGCAGTTGTGGATGTTGGCCGTGCCGTAGGCGCGCGCCACCAGCTGCATCAGGAACGCCGCCTCGTTGCTCGAGCGCCCCGAGGAGTAGAAGAAGACCTCCTCGGGACGCGCCGCGCGGAGCGCGGCGCCGGCCCGATCGAGCGCCTCGGCCCACGCGACGCGGCGGAAGTGCGGGTCGCCATCGGCGGCCAGCACCGGGAAGGCGAGCCGCCCGAGGCGCTCGAGCTCGGCCGAGCCGAGCCGCTCCATGGCCGCGATGGGCGTCGAGCGGAAGTAGCGCTCCGCGATCGGCGCGACCATGTCGCCCGCCTGCGCCTGCACCGCCTTCTTGCACACCTCGGGGAAGTGGCCCGCCTCGTTCACCATCCCGCCCTGCTGCCCGCCCATGCCGAGCGCGCACGACTTGCAGGCGTTGCGCGAGCGGAGCCGGCGGTAGAGGCGGGCGGAGGAGGCCGCCCGCCTCGCGGCCCTTGCGCAGCACGTAGGCGACGGCGGCGAGGCCGCCCCCCGCAGCGACCCGCGGACGCGCCATGGCGCCGGAGGCTAGGAGACTCGCGCCCCCACCGCAAGGCGAGCGCTCGCGAGTGACCCGAGACGGCGGTGCGGGGAGGCGGGGGCGCCGTCTCCGCTTCGATTCGGCGCCGCCGAGCCGGGTGCCTCGATCGGCCGCCGCGGACGGCGCCTCATAGGCGCTCCGACGGCGCCCCCGCCTCCCCGCTGCGCTATTCGGCGCCGCGCGCGTGCCGCACGTCTTTCGCCGACACGCCGAGAGCAAGCAGGCGATT
>WNET01000768.1_pt1 | contig 12522 bp, 7 predicted proteins | sample 5399911 | NCBI WGS metagenome assembly WNET01 (sample SAMN13153333, study PRJNA577476) | soil metagenome | isolation source: 40 cm grassland meadow soil pre-rain plot 2 | place: USA:California | collected 2015-09-08 | reverse complement strand
ATCGGGAAGTCGGCCCTGACTCTCTCTAGATCGTAGGATACAGCCTTCTCACTTGCATAGAGGGTTGCGTGTCGCTGCATGGGCTGTCCCATGACAGCATGGTTCGAATAGTATTGTGAGAAAATTTTCGTTTTACGCGTGGTGATGCTCTTCGGGGCTACGAGCGCCTGTCGCCTGCTCCTTCCCCTTCGGGACGAAGCTATGCCCGCATCCGCAGGTTAGGTAGCTCTCGGGGAAGTTGAACTTGAAGCCCCCGCCCATCTCCGTCTCGACATAGTCGATTTCTGCGTCGCCGAGAAGGTCTGCGCTCTTTGTGTCAGCGACAATGTTGACCCCGTTCCTGTGCTCTACCACGTCCGTTGGGCTGGACTTGTCGAGTTTGAGACCGAACTGGTAGCCTGCGCAGCCTCCCGCCTTTACGAATACGCGGAGGGCTAGAGACTGGTCGCTTACCTGCTTGAGGTAGTCCTGGACCTTCGTCGCTGCCTTGTCGGTTATGCTAATTGCCATTTCTTCCCTATCCTCTTAGTTACTTTTCCCCTTTTTAACCTTGAAGGTACCCGTTACGCCTCTCCGTGCCCGTTGGGAACGGCTTCCAGAACCTCTTTCTTCACCCAATCGTACCCCCTCGCCTCAAGCACATCAGCAAGCTCGGGTCCCCCAGACTTGACCATTCTCCCATCGAGGAGTATGTGCACATAGTCCGGTTTGATGTACCGGAGGATCCTCTGATAATGAGTGATTATCATGACGCCCATCTCTGGACCTACCAGCTTGTTGACTCCTTCAGCGACAATCTTGACAGAGTCTATGTCCAGACCCGAGTCTGTCTCGTCCAATACAGCTATCTTCGGCTGGATAATCGCCAGTTGTAGTATCTCGCAGCGCTTCTTCTCTCCGCCTGAGAATCCCTCGTTGAGATAGCGGGTTGCGAATGACTCGTCCATATCGAGAAGCTTCAGCTTCTCCTTCAACATCTTCCGAAAGTCGAGGACCGACAACATCTCCTGTCCCAAGTCGCCCTTCTTACCTCCCTGTCTGACCGCGTTGTAGGCTGTCCGGAGGAAGGTGGAGAGAGATACGCCGGGCACCTCGTAGGGGTACTGGAAGGCGAGGAAGAGCCCCTTCCTAGCTCTCACGTCGGGGGCGAGTTTGACGATGCTTTCGTTGTCGAATAGGATGTCTCCCTTTGTGACTATGAACTTGGGGTGTCCCATCACGGTAGAGGCCAGGGTGCTCTTGCCGGACCCGTTTGGACCCATGATCGCGTGGATCTCTCCCTGCTTAACGTGAAAGTCTACGCCCTTGAGGATCTCCTTGCCCTCGATGGTTGCATGAAGATCCTTGATATCCAGCTGGCTCATTCTACGGGTCTTCCTGTATTGCGCGATCTCTGATCGGCGTATAACTTACGTCATATTTAAGGACGCCAAGACCATGCACTTGATAGATCCCCGGATCGCCGGGAAGTCTGTGACTCCCCGACACTCGTTGGGGTTACAGCCTGATTATTCCTTTGCTGGAGCTTAGTTCTATCCAGCCTTCCGGATGGTAGGTAGAATGCCTATACAACTGACACCCACAAAGATCAAGGGAAGCAAGTATCTCCTCATCCCCAAAGATCTCGCTCAGCTCCTAGAAATTGACGACGAGAGCATCCTCAATCTGACCATTGAAGATACCGACAAAGGCCAACGTCTCGTCTACTCTATCCGAGAGAAATCTAACAAGTCAGCGGAAAACTAGTTGCGCAGAGCACCAAGATGAGTACAAATGGGATTGGTGCCGGAGTTCTTCGTGTTGTTGGGGATCGTTATTTTCCTGTGCATGAGCCTCCTGAGCGCCTTCCTCGATGAGGACTTGCCATCACGCTTCCAGTACTTGTTCCAAATAGCGGCCATTGTGGGGCTTGGAGAGCTTCTGATCGGTCAGGGATTCGTCGAGCTGATGCGCTTTCGGCTAAGCTTCGTCTATCTCGCGTTAGCCCTTTTCAGTGTAGTCGGCCTGAACGCATACCTTGCGGTAGTGCGTCGGAGAATGGATATTGCATCGACCTTCTCGGGAACGATAACAGTACCGACGCTTATGATCTCAGGGGTCTTCATCTCCTCCTTTCTGGGAGGCGGGGGAGAAGTAAGTCTCTCTCCAGCTGCGATATTGACTCTGTCAGTCTTGGTCTTCGTTGCCAGCCTCAGCATATTCGGATTCCTGCGTGAAGCTTCCAAGCACATCCGCAACATTCCCGGTGGACAAGGGTCAACGTCAGCCGGCCCAGTGCCTACGCCTCCAGGCACGGCGGAGACAGACCTGTCGTTGCATCTTCCTTCTATGCGAGAAGGAGATTGGGAAAAAATCATTGACGACAGAAGTGGTGAGGAATAGCAGATGAGAAACATTAGTGACATCTTGGATCTTAAGCACAAGAAATCTCTCAGGTTGGGGCTCCTACTGGTCTCAACACTATTCATCATAAGCTCGAGCGCACTCGTCTATGCCAGACTGATCTATGAAAACGCGCTCAACGTGGGCAACACAAGCGGAGTCACAACAGGATCAGGCACGACAGCGCCAGCAGGAGAAAGCTACCCGCCCGCCATGATTGTGGTTATAGCATTCTCAGCAATCGTAATCAGCATCAGCCTATTCGGGTTCCTACGCGAAGCCATCAAGCACAAAGCTTCCGGTGGACGAGAGTTATCGTTGACAAGTCCAGCATCCGTGCCCCGAGGGGAGGGAATCAGCTTGTCATCGCAGCTGTCTCCGAAGCAAGGAGAAGACTGGGAGGAATCTCCGAGGAAAGAAGAGGGTGAGGAATAGGATGTGAAGTGTGAGAAGTGAAGTGTGAAAGAATGTGCGAGAATCAACGTCCGCAATAGTCACAGAAGACAGTACAGGATCGGTCAGCGGGTCTTCTGTTTATGGTAGTACCACGCTAGTTTCCACAAGGTAACATGAACCAGAAGAAGGTTCTCAGTGGCGATTAGGAAGCTAAGGAGTCGAGGGAGGTGAAAGCATAGAATGAAGTTTCTTAGAGTCGAATGGACAAAGAAAAGAGGCAGTATTGCCCTCATGGCGACGGGTCTGGTTGTCTCGGCTTTCATTCTTGGTGGCTACGTAGCTACTGGGAACTGGAATCCGTGGGGCAACAGACACTACTACCAAGTGCTGAACGCGAACTTCCAAGAGTGTCATACTCATGTTGGTGGCACTCCTGAGTGTCAATCAAGTCACAATGTGCTCTTCAACACTGGCGCACAGTACGTAGAAAAGCTGGTGACTTCCAACAACGAAGGCTTCTGCACCGTATCAGCGACCTGTAGCTTCAACTTCATTGCCATGTCAAGCACAGCTACCGCTCCAACGGCTGGTCAGTCCTCTACAGGCTTGACTACGGCAACAACTAGCGGCGACTGTGGTGTTGCAGGCGGTACTGGTGGTCAGAACGGTGCAGAGCTTACGACTAACGGATTCGCAGCCGCTGCAGGCGCAGTGACGGACATTTCAGGGAATTCTCCCCAGAGCTCGACAGTCATAAAGACCTTCACTGACAACACCGCTGCGACAACGGTCGCCCAGAGCTGCCTGGTCAACCAAGCAGCGAGCGGCTCCGCTACCAGAGTCAACCTCGCCGCCGCAACTTTCACCGCCGTCACTCTCCAGGTTGGAGACACCATTCAGATAACGTGGACCATAACCTGGACCTGGAGCTAAGACGCGCCACGCACCCCGCTGAAGAAGACTAAACCACAAACTCGGATGTTTCAATCTCCGAGCAGTCTCCGCGTCTATGGCATTTTGGCCCTAGGTCCGGACCGAGTGGAAATCTCCTTTTACTCGGTTTATCAAAGCCGATCTTCGATAGGCTAAGCCGCTGCATTGTTTTGCAGGTCCGAAGACGAACCATCACCTGTTACAACATGTGTATTCGCTCGTAGGCTCGATTCGTTCTGAGAGAACGGGGACCCGGCTCTTGAGTGGCTTAGTGCTCAAGCCAATGAAACCATCAACCCGTTTTTCCCTGGAGGGAAGTTGAAGCGCGAAAAGTTTCACTGATCGCAATGCTGATCCTTGCAATCGTTGCAGCGGTAAGCATGCCTGTTGGTCATGCAACTAGCAACGTTCACACTTTCTTCACGAACGCTACTACTGTTGGAGCATGCGGAACGCTGTGTAAGGGATTATCTACGACTTCTGGCAGTGCTTCGACTTCGACTGTGCAGACAGGTCTTGCTATTGGTTCAAGTCCTGCGGAGGATTCTAATGCTGCGTCTAACAAGGCCGCGACTTGGACTTCTGGAACTACAATTTCAATTACAGCTTTCGCTACAACCTCGATTGCTGATACGATTATAATTTTTGTTGCGTCGAGCAAGACGACTACTCCTATTCAAAGTGCTCCTTCAGCTACGGGCTTTACTTGTGATGCTTCCGCAAGAAAGGAAGTTGCCATATCGGCAGGTGTTGGGTTGAGCGAGTGGGTTTGTCATACTTCTGCTGCTATCTCTTCCGAAACCGTGACCGTGAACCTTTCAGCTACTCCAACGTGGGCGATTGCACAAATCATCTCCGTTAATGGTGCGGAAGACCCGACTGGAACGTTTAGTCCTTTTGACAAGAACTCAGGATTCGTCTACAGCAGCAATCGCAACTCTGGAGGAGGCACTGCCGCTCCAACTGTGACAGCGGTATCGTCTTTGAATGCCGATGATTTGTTCATTTCGGCTTCTGCTGACACGGGAGCAAATACTCAGACTGCGGGTGCGATTGGTGGGACAACTGGGACTCTCGACATTTCAACGACTTCAACAGGAGCACTCGCGGTAGAGCATAGAAGTGTTACAGCAACTTTGAGTGCTTCCTCATGCAACTTCGGAACTGCCACTTCGAGATGGATTGTCTTCTGTGATGCTCTTCAGTCCGCTCCGGTTTATTACAAAGTCGAGCCTGAGACTTCTGCGTCTCTGACTGGAATTCCTTCGACAGCCGCGAACGGTTTCAGCGGGACGGGTTGGGTTTACAACGTTGCTGGTATTCAGAACGGGTTGCTTGACATTCAAGCTGGAACATGGCAAATCGACTTAACGGGAGCGGTGGGTTCTACGACTGGAACTCCTTTTGCTCGATACTTCGTTACCGCGTGGTCTTGCCCCACTAGCAGTTGCACGACTGCAACTTTCCTGTGGAAGAATTGGGACACTGTAACCAACGTAGCAGGTTCGACTACGGCGACACCCAGAACATATACAACGGCGAGTCAGTCGCAGATTACTTGGACAAGTGGTAACTTCTTAGCGTTTGAAGTCTGGGTTGCGTGGCAATATTCTGGAACTACTACGACTACTACAATGACCGAGACAACAATTAGCACGGCGATGGACTTCATAACTCCTGGATGGGATTACGCTCAGAGTCTAAGTGGGTCAGTGACTTCAGCCTCGGCTTTTGCTAAGATGGCTTCGATATTCAAGTCGCTTGGTGGCTTGCTGAGTTCAGTCTCAAGTTTTGTAGAGAAGACTTCAATCTTCAAAGCCATCGCGGCTTCAATCGCGCTCACAATGGGTAACATGGTCGTCAATGTGAATTCTGGTCAATTGACTTGCAACTCCAGTCCTCGTTCTTGTTCCACCCCTCTCGCTGCAACTTGGAATCTGGGTTCGAGTGCTGCCGGGCGGAGTTCGTTGTTTAGGTCTCTGACCGGTTCACTATCTTCGGCTTCTGGTTTTACAGAGAGGACTTCCGTCCTCAGGGCTTTAAGTGGGGCATGGACCATGACTTCGGGCTTGGCCGAAAAGAACTCGCTCTTCAGGTCTCTGACTGGTGCGCTGTCTTCGGCTTCGGGTCTTGCCGAGAAGAGTTCACTGTTCAGGTCTCTGACCGGTTCACTATCTTCGGCTTCTGGTTTTACAGAGAGGACTTCCGTCCTCAGGGCTTTAAGTGGGGCATGGACTATGACTTCGGGCTTGGCCGAAAAGAACTCGCTCTTCAGGTCTCTGAGCGGTTCTCTGAGTCTTGCTGCTTCCGAGACTAAGGGTCTTGCTAAGGTCTTAGCTGGTTCACTGGGTTCAGCCTCGATCTTTGCTGAGAAGAGTTCGCTGTTCAGGTCTCTGAGTGGCGCTTTGACTATGACTTCTGGCCTCGCTGAGAGATCTTCACTGTTTAGGTCTCTTAGCGGTGCGTTGACTGTGGCTTCTGGTTTTGCTGAGAAGACTTCGCTGTTCAGGTCTCTGTCTGCTTCGCTGTCCATTGCTTCGGGTTTTGCTGAGAAGAGTTCGCTCTTTAGGTCTCTTACTGGTTCGCTATCTTTGGCTTCGGGTCTTGCTGAGAAGAGTTCGCTCTTTAGGTCTCTTACTGGTTCGCTCGGTCTCGCGAGTTCTGAGATTAAGGGTCTTGCCAGGGCTTTGACTGGTTCGCTGTCTCTGGCTTCGGGTTTTGCTGAGAAGACTTCGTTGTTTAGGTCTCTTAGTGGTGCGTTGACTGTGGCTTCGGGTTTTGCTGAGAAGAGTTCGCTGTTCAGGTCTCTGAGTGGTTCGCTTTCTCTTACTGCTTCCGAGACTAAGGGTCTTGCCAAGGTCTTGACTGGTTCATTCGTTTGGGCTTCAGGTTTTGCTGAGAAGTCTTCACTGTTTAGGTCTCTGACTGGTTCGTTGGCTTTAACCTCAAGTTTTGCTGAGAAGTCTTCGCTGTTCAGGTCTCTGAGTGGTTCTCTAGGTCTTGCGGGTTCTGAGGCTAAGGGTTTTGCTACGTCTTTGAGTGCTTCGCTGTCTCTGACTTCTGGTTTTGCTGAGAAGACTTCGCTGTTCAGGTCTCTGAGCGGTTCTCTGGGTCTTGCTGCTTCCGGGACTAAGGGTCTTGCTAGGTCTTTGAGTGCTTCGCTGTCTCTGACTTCTGGTTTCTCTGAGAAGACTTCGCTGTTCAGGTCTCTGAGTGGCGCTTTGACTATGACTTCTGGCCTTGCTAAGAGGTCTTCGCTGTTCAGGTCTCTGAGTGGTTCACTGACTTTGGCCTCCAGTTTTGTTGAGAAGAGTATGTTCTTCACGGCTCTGTCTGGTTCGCTGAGTCTTGCAGGTTCTGAGGGTAAAGGTCACACTTTCTATTATGGCTCTGCCTCTCAGACTGGTTGCGCTGTTAAGTGTGAACAGTTAGTTACTACTACTGGAGCGGCTCTTACTGGAACAGGTGTCAAGGTGGGTACAAGCACTACTTGTTGCTTCGAAGTTCAGCCTGATGTCCCCTCGGCTGCCATAACAGCAACGCCTTCCTCCACCACGCCTACAGGTCAGGCCTGGGTCTATGCTACTGACCTTGGGGGTATAACGATCCAGAGTGGGTCTTGGGAGTTTGATACTACGATTACCGCGTCAAGAACCGGTACTGCAAATATGCGGTTTCTGGTCTGGTCTTGTCTTACTGCTTCGGAAGGAACTTGTACTCTTCTCTTTGATTTCACAGGAACGGCCAACATTGAGTCAACTACTACTGGCCCAATAAAGTATACTGATGTAACTCCAACGGTAGGTCCGTTTTCAAACGTTCACTATCTAACAGTCGAGGTCTGGATTAGTCCTACTGCGTCAACGGGTAACGGTGGTGCGACTGATACCATGACAACCGTTTCAAGCGCCAGTGATGTGATTACTCCTGCTTGGAGATACAGTCAGAGTCTTACCGGTACAGTGACTTTAGCTTCTAGTCTTGCTGAGAAGTCTTCGCTCTTCAGGTCTCTGACTGGCTCGCTTTCTGTTGCAGGCTCGCTGTTTGGGGGTCGTACCGTAAACTTGAGCGGTTCGCTAGGTTCAGCCTCAAGCTTAGCTGAGAAGAGTTCCCTGTTTAGGTCTCTGAGTGGTTCGCTGTCTCTTGCTGGCTCTCAAATCAAGGGTCTTGCCAGAGGGCTGAGTGATTCGATGAGTTCAGCTTCGAGTTTTGCGGAGAAGAGTTCGCTCTTCAGGTCTCTGGGCGGTTCTCTGTCTTCGGCTTCAAACTTTGTTGAGAAGTCTTCGCTCTTCAGATCTCTAGGTGCCTCGCTGTCTCTTTCGAGTTCCCTGTTCGGCGGTCGTGCTGTAACACTGACTGGTTCGCTGGGTTCAGCCTCAAGCTTAGCTGAGAAGTCTTCACTGTTCAGGTCTCTGACTGGTTCGCTGTCTTTAACCTCAAGTTTTGCTGAGAAGTCTTCGCTGTTCAGGTCTCTGACTGGCGCGCTGTCTTCGGCTTCGGGTCTTGCCGAGAAGAGCTCGCTCTTCAGGTCTCTGAGCGGTTCTCTGGGTCTTGCTGCTTCCGAGACTAAGGGTCTTGCTAAGGTCTTAGCTGGTTCACTGGGTTCAGCCTCGATCTTTGCTGAGAAGAGTTCGCTGTTCAGGTCTCTGACTGGTTCGCTGAGTTTCGCTTCTGGTTTTGCTGAGAAAAGCTCGTTGTTCAGATCTCTGAGTAGTTCGCTGACTTCCGCCTCGAGTCTTGCCGAGAGGAGTTCGCTCTTCAGATCTGTAAGTGCCTCGTTGAGTTTTGCTGGCTCTCAAGCCAAAGGTTTTGCCAGGTCTTTGACGGATTCGCTAGGGTCGGCCTCAAGCTTTGCTGAGAAATCGTCGTTGTTCAGATCCTTGTCTAGTTCTCTAGGTCTGGCGAGTTCTATCTTGAAAGGTCGCGTTGTAGGCTTGACTGTTTCACTTGGTTCATCTTCAGTCTTTGCGGAGAAAACTTCTCTGTTCAGATCCTTGTCTGGTTCGTTGTCTCTGGTCTCTTCTGAGACTAAGGGTCTCGCTCGGGTCTTGACAGGTTCGCTTGGTTCAACCTCAAGTCTTGTCGAGCGGAACTCGTTCTTCAAGTCTCTAACTGGTTCAATGTCTCTTACCGCTTCTGAGAAAAAAGGTCTTGCTAGGGCTCTTAGTGCTTCAATGTCCGTGGCCTCAAGTATTGCTGAGAAGAGCTCGCTGTTTAGATCTCTAAGTGGTTCTCTGGGTCTTGTGAGTTCCCTGTCTAGAGGTCGTACCATAAACCTCAGTGCTTCGCTTGGTTCAGCCTCAGGCTTTGCGGAGAAGACTTCGTTGTTTAGATCATTGTCAGACTCGCTTGGCTTTGCGAGTTCCCTGTTTAGAGGACGCACTGTGGGCTTGACAATTTCATTGGGTTCATCCTCAAGTCTTGTTGAGAGATCGTCATGGTTTAGGGCGTTTTCTGGTTCGCTGTCTATGGCCTCGAGTATTGCTGAGAAAAGTTCGCTGTTTAGAATCCTGAGTAGTTCGCTGACTGCAGCTTCTGGATTTGTCGAAAGATCTTCTCTCTACAGGTCTCTTAGCGCTTCGATGTCTCTAGCCTCAAGCATTGCTGAGAAGAGCTCAATGTTTAGATCTCTGACTGGATCTCTGGGTCGAGCCTCAAGTCTAGCTGAGAAGAGCTCGCTATTCAGATCTCTGACTAGCTTATGGACTATGACTTCAAGTCTCGTTGAGAAGACTTCGTTCTTCAGGGGCGTAAGTGGTTCACTCGCTTCCGCCTCAAGTTTTGCCGAAAAGACCTCGTTCTTCAGAGCTTTGTCTAGTTTTCTGAGTCCTGCGAGTTCTGAGATTAAGGGTCTGACTAGATCGCTGACTACTTCGCTGGGTTCGACGTCAAGCTTTGTTGAGAAGTCTTCGTTCTTCCGGTCTCTAAGTAGTTCGTTGTCTCTTGCTGCTTCTCAGGCCAAAGGTTTTGCTAGGTCTCTGAGCGCTTCACTTGGATTAGCTTCTAGTCTAGTTGAGAAGAGCTCGTTCTTCAGATCTCTAAGTGGTTCTCTGGGTCTTGTTAGTTCCCTGTCTAGAGGTCGTACCATAAACCTCAGTGCTTCGCTTGGTTCATCCTCAGTCTTTGCGGAGAAGACTTCGTTGTTTAGGTCCTTCTCTGATTCGCTTGGTTTTGCTAGTTCACTGTCTCGAGGACGGAGTGTAAACCTAATAGCATCACTGGGTTCAAACGCAGTCTTTGCCGAGAAGTCTTCATTCTTCAGGTCCCTGAGTGACTCGTTGAGTCTTGTGGGTTCTTTCTTTAGGGGTCGTACTGTATACTTGAGTGCTTCGCTAGGTTCAGCCTCAGTCTTTGCGGAGAAGAGTTCGCTCTTCAGATCCGTGGGTGCTTCCTTGTCGTTTGTCTCAGGTCTCGCTGAGAAATCTTCGTTATTTAGATCTCTGAGTGGATCCTTGGCTTCGGCCTCGAGTATTACTGAAAAGAGTTCCATGTTTAGATCTCTGAGTGGGTCCCTGAGTTCATCTTCTGGTTCTGCTGCGAGGAGTTCGCTTTTCAGGTCTATGACTATTTCACTGGGTTCATCCTCGAATCTTGTTAGGACGTCTTCCTTCTTCAGATCTCTAAGTGGTTCTCTGGCTCCGGCTTCTAGTTTTGCCGAAAAGAGTTCCATGTTCAGATCACTGTCTAGTTCGTTGGGTCTTGTCGGTTCTGAAGCTAAAGGCCTTGCCAGGGGTTTGAGTGCTTCCCTAGGTTCGACTTCGGGTTTTGTGGAGCATATTTCGCTGTTCAGGTCTTTGACTGACTCGCTCGGTCTTGGAAGTTCTTTCTCCAGAGGTCGCACTGTGAACTTGAGTGTTTCATTGGGTTCCGCCTCGAGCTTGGCAGAGCATACTTCGCTGTTCAGATCTTTGTCTGATTCGTTGGGTCTTGCAGCCTCTTTCTTCAGAGGTCGTACCGTAACCCTAACCGTTTCAATGGGTTCAACCGCAAGTTTTGTGGAGCATACTTCGCTGTTCAGATCTCTGTCTGATTCGTTGGGTCTTGCAGCGTCTCTCTTTAGGGGTCGTACTGTGAACTTGAGCGCCTCAATAGGGTCGGCCTCAAGCATTGCCGAGCATACTTCGCTCTTCAGGGCTTTGACTGGCGCGCTCGGTTCAGCTTCGGATTTTGTAGAGCACACTTCATTGGTCAGGTCTCTTTCCGGTTCGCTTGCCTCAGCCTCAAGTCTTGCCGGCAAATCTTCGCTCTACAGATCTCTGACGAGTTCGTTCTCCATGACCTCCGGCTCTGCCGTGAGGAGTTCGCTGTTCAGGTCTATGAGTGCTTCACTCGGTCCAGCTTCAAACTTTGCCGATCATGCTTCCCTGTTCAGGTCTATGAGTGCATCGCTTGCTTCAGCTTCGAGTCTTGCTGAAAAGAATTCATTGTTTAGGTCTTTGAGCGGTACGCTAACTTTGGCTGGTTCTCAGACCAAGGGTTTTGCTAAGGTTTTGACTGATTCGCTGGGATCAGCCTCAGGCTTCGTAGAGCATATTTCGCTATCTAGGTCTCTGGCTGGCTCCCTAGGTCTTGGGGCTTCTCTGTTGAAAGGTCGCACTTTAAACCTGAGTGCTTCCCTAGGGTCCGGTTCGGGTCTTACTGAGAATCGTTCGTTCTTCAGGTCTTTGACTGACTCGTTGAGTCTCATGAGTTCTTTCTTTAGAGGACGTACAGTAAACTTGACTGCTTCATTGGGTTCGGCCTCCAGTCTTGCAGAGCATACTTCGCTGTTTAGGTCTCTGGCTGGCTCACTCGGTCTTGTTGCTTCCGAAGTTAAGGGTCTCGCCAGGGACTTGGGTGCCTCACTAGGCTCAGCCTCGAGTCCTGCTGAGAAGAGTTCAATGTTTAGGTCTCTAGCTGGTTCACTGGCTTCAGCCGCTTCCCAAGTTAAGGGTCTCGCCAGGGGCCTGAGTGCTTCACTCTCTTCGGCCTCAAGTCTCGCTGGGAAGTCTTCGATCTTCAGGTCTCTGAGTGGCTCTCTTTCTCATGCTGGTTCTCTGTTTAGGGGTCGTGCTGTAGGCTTGAGCGCTTCACTGGGGTCAGCCTCTGGTTTTGCTGAGAAGAGTTCGCTATTCAGGTCCCTGACTGGTTCGCTGTCTTTTGTTGCTTCTCAGACTAAGGGCCTTGCCGAAAGTTTGAGTGGTTCTCTGTCTTCAGCCTCTGGCTTTGCGGAGCATACTTCGCTCTTCAGGTCTCTGAGTGGCTCGCTGACTTTAGATTCGGGTTTTGGAGAGAATACCTCGCTCTTTAGATCTTTGAGTGTTTCATGGACTATGGATTCGATCTATGGGAGGGGTTCACTCTTCACTGAGAACCTTCAGGCGAACTTCAACACCACAACGGTTCTCTCTGGACACTATGACTGTCACGATAACCTGATTGCGAATTGTGGCACTGTTTCTGCGTCCTTCGCGTTTCTAGTTGTTGCTCTTGGTGTTCTAATCTTCGGTATTTACGTAGCCAGACAACGTCGGCAATCTCCTAGTCTTCAGGAAGAGCTGGAGTCCGAGGAAGTTATCGTTGATGAGGAGGGCTGGGAGTCAAAAGCTTCCGAGGACGCGGAACGGAATGAAACGAAAGGTCCCGGTGACGAGCAAGGCTGGGAGAAGAAACCCGAAGGTTAGAAATGAAATGTTCAGTCAAGTTGAGAAAATCGCTCCCCGAACTTCTTCGGGACACATTACGCCCTAGTGAATGATCACTAGCACTCTTACTACGGACAGTCGCATCTCCACAGCTGATCTATCCATCACGTACACACACTCGGAACCT
>WNET01002251.1_pt1 | contig 12535 bp, 8 predicted proteins | sample 5399911 | NCBI WGS metagenome assembly WNET01 (sample SAMN13153333, study PRJNA577476) | soil metagenome | isolation source: 40 cm grassland meadow soil pre-rain plot 2 | place: USA:California | collected 2015-09-08 | reverse complement strand
AAACGACAAGGCGAACATCGCTCGCAGAGGCTCGCACGAGCGACGCAAACCCATTCGGCCCTCCGGGGAGATCCAAGATGACGAGGTCCGCCGGCGCACCGACGCGAATCGCCGATGTTGCATCCGGATCGGCGAGACGACGTCCCCGTAACGCCATTTCGAAGATCTCGCGCGCCGGCAAACCGCCTTTCATTCTTGCGACGCGATACGCGAATTCCATTTCCCGCAGGAGGGAGGGTGTGTTGATCATGGCGTTATCGGTTCCCAGCCGCAGCTCCACGCCCTGACTCAACATGCGTGGGATGTTCGGCGTCATCCCGAAGAACGCGTTCGACCGCGGACACACGACGATTGGGATGTGCGCGTCCGCACAACGCTCGAGGTCCGCGTCCGTCGCTTGAACCATGTGGACGAGGAATGCCGGTTTCAAATCGAGCACATCGTCGATCTCCTCGCGTACGCGTTCGGAACAATGGATCGCGAAGATCTTCTTGGCCCGTCGGACGTCCGCCGCGAGCTTCTCGATGGCATGACGCGGCCAATCGATGTACGAACTCACCGCGATCCCGTCCGAGGCGCGGAGGATCGCCGCGACCTCGCGGAAATCGTAGGTGAGTCCGACGGGCCGGCCGAGCGCGATCCCGTGAATGGGCAGGGCGGCCTCCGCCGCATAGAGCAGCTTGAGTCCATTGAGTCCTCCTTCGCGAAAATCGGAGAACCCGGTGGTCCCGGTCCTCACTATCGTCGCCATAGCGCGTCGCATCGCCGAGATCACCGCCGCATCTTTCGCCTTCGCGAGGACCCGATGCTTGAGTCCGTGCGGTGGTGCGACGAGCTCCTCGATTGTGCCCTTGAGCTCCTGCGTCACAATCGCGTCGCCGAGGTGCGTGTGCGCGTTCCACAGTCCCGGGATGATGAGTCCCTCCGCGAGCGAACGGCGGGCGCGACCGGAGCGAACCTCCACGACCATGTCCTCTTCCCATCCGACCGTCCCCGCTCGGAAGCGATGGCCGTCGTAATACCATCCCGAGACGCGCTGCACGCCGCGCGATGGTCGGGTCTCGCTTAAACGTTGTCCGGGTCCAGCAGATGTTCTCGGAATCTTTATGGCGTGGGAGCTTTTCCTTCCGTCCGCACCATCGTGTCTCAGCCGGTTGGAGCGGGAAATTCCCTCCTACCGCCCTGTAGGAAGGCGGTGGCGCAATGCCGCCATAGCTCAGCCCGGCAGAGCGGCAGTTTCGTAAACTGCAGGTCGGGGGATCGAAGCCCCCTGGCGGCTCCCCATTCACACACCGCGAGCCGGCTCCGAACGGCCCACCGGAGACCTCGAGGGTGACTTACTCCCAGGACCTCGTCGCTCCAGGGTCAAAAACCGTGCCACAAGCCTGAATCCCTTCAACCTGGATGATGGACCAGACGGGGGGAGGAATCAGCATCGCATTGTTCTGCGTTGTTGTTTGCTCTCGGAGGATTTTTCCATGAACGATGTACGAGAGCGTCGGTCGACGAATGAGATCAAGAAACCATCGCTTCGAACGGTAGGGCTCGCGCTACTGTTGGTCGCCTCGAGTGTGTTCGGTGGGATTGCGTACTTCGCGCTCGCCGCGACCAGCCCAGGCGGGACACCGACGGTGACCACGTTAGGCAACCAGGAGCGCCAGGACATCACCGCCGCGAACCAATGGGTGGAAGGGAACATCGACTTCTGGTTGGAGAGCCATCTGTATGACGCCGAGGTCCGCTTCGATGCGGGCTCCAGCGGTGCGACGATCCCGAACGCGGTTGATGTCTCAATGTCTTTCTTCTTCGCCGAAAAAAACGCGATTGTGATTGACTGGACGCAGGACTGGTTCGTGACGTTGAAAGGGAACGTGATGTTCTACTCCAAGACCTCCGTCCCGCCCGGCGGCGGGCTCTTCAAGTGCAGCACGCCGCCGAACATCGTGACGATCCCCAAGGGCGGCAGCTCGATCATGGTTCCGCAGGCGGGGTCGATCTGCATCTCCGACGTCAAGGGCCTATCGAATCCGGATCCGAACCTGGGCTGGACCAGCCTCATGTCCTTGCCGCTCGCCGACTTGAACAAGACGCTTCCGAAGCGGAACGAGCCTTGCTCGACGGTTGTCAACGGGTTGTGTTCGTCGGGGGCAGAGTCGGAGTCGTCCCCTGCGACGGACCACTACTTCCGTGTCAGTTTCGTGGACCTCTTCGGACCGTCGGGCAAGTACCCGCAATCCTGGTGGCCGAACCTGCCGGCGGGCAAGAGCCTCGCGATTTACTTCCGCAGCCATCTCGCCCTGACCGGCATCTGGAAGACGGCGATCGGAGGTCCGGGCGGGGGAAGCCAATCCGAGTTCTGCATCACGACCGGTCCCGGAGCGATCCGGAACACGAATCCGTCCACGTACAACCGATGCAGCTGGACCACGGTCTCCCGCGAGGGTGCCGGCGGAGCCCAGGGCTCCAAGAACCACGGCACCCTCTTCGCCCCCGGCATTGGGGCCAAGACCATCCCGCTGCCTCAGGTCGTATCCCCGACCGGCTTCATCACGGTCTGCAAGATCGTGACCCTGGTCGAAACCGATCGCACCGGCGCCTTCGGTTCGTTGACGAACGGCTGGACGGTACATGTCGAGGGACCCTTCGGAACGAGCCTGACCGAGCTGACGGGGTCCGACGGACTGGGATGTTCCAAGTTCGGCCCGTTGTTCCCCGCGACCTACTCGGTGAGCGAAGTCGTCCAGGCCGGCTACGTGAACATCGGGACGATTGTGGTGCCCGAAAGCAGCCGGGCTCCCGGGAACGGAACGAGCCCTGACCCGAGCAACCCGATTGGGGTCATCCTGACGCTCAGCCAGGCGCAAAGCGGCAGCGGGCCGACGGTCACGTTCGTGAACTTCCCGCCCAGGCCGATCCTGAAGCTCTCGGAGTTCGGGTACACCAACACCCCGACGGGGACACCCATCCACGGCGTCACGTCGGGGGTGACCGTGTACACGGTGAAAATGACGAACTACGGGAGTGCGGACGCGACCCTCTCCGGTTCGCTGACCGTGACGGTCTCGGATACGACCGGTGGCTCGTTCGCGTGCACGGCGTCGAGTGGCCCCGGGAGCAGCTTGTCCGATTGCACCCTGACGTTCGACGGCGTGTCGGTACCGATCGGGGCGACCGTGACGTACACGCTCACCCTTGAGTACACGACCCTCCCGACCGGCTCCGTTGTCGCAGCCAGCCTCGCCGCGAGCTACGTTCTCTCGGGTTCGAACCAGTCGTTTGTCCCATCCGGGGTCCCCGCGGAGATTCGGTTCACGATCCAGGGCGGGTAGGTTCGTCTCAGGGGCGTGCGACGCGCGCCCCACTTTCCCTTTCTTTTCCGCGAGCAGAGCTTCCGCGTGCCACTCGCGTGATCCGGTCCCCGTAGCCGCAGGGGGGTGGAATCCCTCCGGCGGCTTCTCGACTCGTCAGTCCCGCGTCGCCGTGCCGATCCGCCTTACTTCACTTCCTGACGCCGCCAGAGTCGATCGATCCGACCGGGCGTGATGAAGAACACCGGATAGAGCACGTAGGCGCCGAGGCTGAACACGGGGTTGACGAAGGAGAGCACGATCGCCGCCGCGGAGAAGCACGGCCCCATCAGCATGCGACGGCGGCCGAGCCAGATGAACCGGTCGTTGAGGCCCGCTTCCACGAGGTGATGATGGAACGTGGCGTACCAGAACGCCAGGAACATGAACACCTGGATGGCCAGGAGATTGAATCCGTAGGCCACGATCGTCACCTGCTCGAACGGGTGATGTCCCAGGAGGGCCGTCGTGAGCGGGAGCAGGCCGACGAAGAGGAGGAAGACGTTGTTGAGCCAGATGAACGTCCGATCCGTGCGCTTCAGAATTTGGAATCCCACGTGATGGCCGACCCAGAAGACGCCGAGCGTGATGAAGCTCAGCGCGTAGGTCAGGACTCCCGTCAGGACGTCCTCGATGGCGGGCAGTTCCTGGTGCGCAGGGCCGGTGATGTATGGGATCGTCAGGCTGAGCCCGAGGACGGTCATCACTGCGCCGAAGATGCCGTCCGTCAGGGCCTCGACCCTCGTCTTCCCGAGTCCCGAGACGGAGCCGCTTCGTGCGCTCATGAGGTTTGCCGGGCCATTGTGACAGTGGGCTATAAGGTCGGCCTGGCTTGGGGACCCGCAGATCCGATCACGCCGCATCGGACGCACGAACAATTTGTCGACCACTGGCGCGGGCCTGCGGCCCGAATACAAACTGGTCCTCGGGGTTCCGAAATCGAGAGCCGACGGCCCCAATCGCGCAGACCGACTGAGGGTTCACCCAGCGCATCTAGTTCGTAGCGCTTTCATGGATCGAGGTCGCGACGTCCTATCGTGTTCGCGGACGCCGGTGTAAGGAGACGTCCTAATGCGGAATCCTGTAGGAGCAAGATCTGAGGCTCGAATCCAGTTTTACAAGGTTACTATCGGCATAGGCATAGACGGTCTCATTCTTGATAACGCACGGTACGGCTCCAGCGAAGGTTCCGGTCTTCGCGAAAGGTATTTGACGGTCACCTCCCTTCGCCGCACCAGCCCGGAGGAGGGCGTCGGATGCGGTACGGTCTCATTGCGTTGTTTGCGATGGCAGTCGCTTTCAACATGCTCAGCTCGACGGTGAGCGCCACGAGGCCGATTGGGGCGAGCGCCTCGATCGAGTTCTCTAACACGTCGTTGTTGTTGGATAGCGGGAGCAGCGAGCCGGCGGTGACGATAGGGTCGGACGGGACCACGGCGCTTACGTCTCTCTCATGGATCACCTTCGGGACAAACGTCTGGAAAACCTCGTTCGGCGGGTCTCCGATCTACCAAGGAATCCCTGACAACGGCATCGTGTCAGGGCAGCTCGGTGGCGAGGACGCCGACGTGGACATCGGGTCGACCGGCACCCTTCATTTCACGAGCCTCGTCGCCCTGATCAACCCGCCGTTCACCACAGCCCGCCTTGGAGTCTCCGCGATTACCTGCCCGAATGCGGACACATCCAACCACTTCGCCAACTGCGAAGCGCAGATCATCGACACCGCCCAAGCGGACCGACAGTGGATCACTTCGGACGGGGCGACGGTCTACATCTCGTATGGACCCGGGTCGGCGATCCGATTCCGGGCCACGATGGCCTCACCGGCATGTCCACGTTCAACAACGACCAAGGGCCAATCGTCGCGGACCCGACGACCCACTCCGTGTTCGTCGTATACGCGGCGGGTCAGGGTGGCCTCCAGAAGGGCACGAACGCGAACTTCAACAACATCGTCGTATCCCGGAGTACGGACAAGGGGTTGACGTGGACTCCGACCCTTGTGTACCACGCCCCGGTCAACACCGCGCTGAACAACGTGTTCCCGGCCCTCGCGATCGATCCGACGAACGGGAAGATGTATGCCGCGTGGTCGGACGCTCACACGGTCTGGTTCGCGGCGTCCTCCGACCACGGGTCGACCTGGAGTTCTGCGGTCGCGGTGAACTCAGGTCTCGCGGCGACGGCCGTGTTCCCATGGGTTGCGGCGTTCGGCGACAAGGTCGACGTCGTGTACTATGGCTCGACCGCGTTGAACAAAGACGACCCCACCGCGGTGTGGAACACGTACATGGCCCAGATGGCGGACGACGGTTCGCACTTCCTGCAGACCACGGTGTCCGCCCATCCGAACCATGTCGGCGTGATTTGCACGAACGGCACTGGCTGCGCGAGAGGCACGCGGAACCTGCTCGACCTGTTCGAGATTGCAATCAACCCGCTGAACGGCAAAGCGGCGATCATCTTCGCGGATGACACCTTGACGACGTACACCCGGAGCGACGGGACTGTCGCGCCGCTTCCGCAGGTCGTCGTGGCATGGGAGTCGTAGGACAACCACGGCCGGTCACGGATCGCCGCTCGCGGTCGCCGTCGGCCGGCTCAGCGCGGACTCGACTCTCGAGAACACGACATGGAGGCCCGCGGCCAAAGCGAACGAGGGTAGGGTGGCACCGACCGGCAGTGCAAACCCCACGATAATAAAGTAGAGGGCCGCGCCAGGAATCCAGCTCGCGAAAGCGGACCAGCGCCAGCGGGGAGCTCCCTCGAAGAAATCGTCTCTGGCGTATCGGCCACGTCGGACGACGAACGAATCCGCAATCACCACGCCGAGGAGAGGCACAAACAATCCACCGATGAGGAGCAGGAAATATTCGTAGGCGCCGCCGATGCCTTGGCCTGTGGCGAGTAGATACCACGCCGCTCCCGTGCCAATCATCGTTGCCGCGAGGATCGTTCCCGTCTGTCGGCGCCGAGGTGCGAGATTCTGGACAGAAACGGCGATCGAGTACACGTCCGCGAAGGCATTGTCCGTCTCGTCGACCAGGATTACTAGGAGCGGTAGGAGGCCCAATCCCAACAACCCGATTGCCGCGAGGAAGGCCGTCGGGTCAGCCGGATTCATCCCGAAGGCGGTGATCGCCAGCAACGCGAGGCCCGCGCCCAGAATGTAGAACACCGTGTTCGCGAGCGCGTATCCGAGGCCCGTGCCAAGGGCGGAGTCCCGCGAGGAGCGCGCGAAGCGGTTGTAGTCCGAGATGAGGGGCCACCACGAAATCGGCATCGCCACGACGAGGTCGATCCCGAGGAGGAGAGTGGGGGTGCCCGTGAAATTGGCTTCAACAGCGGGCGGCCGCAGATTCCCGTTGAGGCCATGCACGAGCAGCGCGATCGTGATCGCAGCGGTTGAAGCATAGACAAGCCAAATCGCGAATTTTTCGAGCCAATCTCGGACGACAGCTAGAGGACCGCCGAGGGCAAGAGCGACGGTGAGTGCGCCCCAGAGCGGCACGAAAATTGCCCCGGTCCATCGGCCGAGCGCGTTCCCCGAAAGGAGGGCGGCGGCTTCGCCCATCACGACGAGTTCGAATGCCGTCCATCCGAGGAGCTGCACGACATTCACCGCGGTCGGGACGTAGGACCCGGCGCGACCGAGTATCGGGCGGAGGCTGACCATCGTCGGTACGCCGGCGCGACTCCCGTGTCGGGCGGCGCCCGCCAACAGCGCGCTCCCGACGATGGATCCCGCGAGGGAGACGAGGACGGTCTCCCATAGCGTGAGGCCGAGGAGCGTCACAAGGAGGGCACCGGCCCCCAAGACCAAGAGCCCGACTCCGAGGCTCGACCACAGGACGAACAGGTCGAAGGTCCCGAGGACTCGCAACGCCTCCGGCACAGGGTCGACGCCCCATTCCGGCGGTCTTCGGAGACGGAACATCGGGAGGCCAAAGCTTCCCGGTATATATCGGGTTCGCGGGTCGACCGGCCGCCGGGCCTACGCCTTCGTCTTCGCGAATTTCTTGTACGAATGCTTCAGCGCGGTGACGAGCGGGAGTTCTTTTCCCGCGAGGAAATTGATGAGCGCTCCGCCTCCCGTGCTCACGTGATCGATCCGATCCGCGAGCCCGAACTGTTCGACCGCGGCGACGGTGTGTCCGCCTCCGACGATCGAAAGGCCGTCCGCTTCGGCGACTGCCGTGAGCAACTCGCGCGTGCCGACCGAGAACGGCTCGAGTTCGAAGACGCCGGCCGGGCCGTTGAAGAAGATCGTCTTCGCGCGCTGGATCTCGTCGACGTAGTGGGCGATCGTGTCCAGTCCGATGTCGTACACGGGCCACTTCGCCGGGAGAGCGGTCACGGGGACGGGTTTCCGCGCGCCGTCGTCGTTGAGGACCACGTCCGTCGGCCGGGAGATCCGTCCGGGGAACTGTGCGAGGAGTTCCTTGCACACTGCGCGCTGCGCATCGTAGTCTTCGACTTCCCGGCGCATGAATTCGGTCGTCGGCTGGCCCGGGTCGATTCCGGCGGCATCGAGGAAGACGTTCGCCACCCCGCCGGATGTCAGCACGGAGTCCACGAGGTCCTTCTCGAGCATGTGACGGGCAACCGCGATCGAGTCGTCGGCCTTCACGCCGCCGAGGAGGGCGATCTTGGGCCGCTCGGGCTGTTGGACCGCCTGGCTCAGCATCGTCAGCTCCCGCTCCATCACCCGACCCGCAAGGGAAGGGAGCACCTCGCAGAACCCGACGAGGCTCGGCTGCGCGCGATGGGCGGCGGCGAACGCATCGAGGACGAAGAAGTCTGCGTGGGGCGCGAGCCGGCTCACGATGTGGGTCTGCGCCATCTTCTCGAGCTTCGCGTCCGCGAGCGCTTCTTCTTCCGAATAGAATCGGGTGTTCTCCAGGACGATCACGTCCCCGATGTGCATCGACTCAATCGCCTCGATCGCAGGCCGACCGAAGAGACTGGGCACGTATCGCACGGGGCGTCCGAGGAGCGCGCCGATTCGCTCCGCGTGGACCTCCAGCGTCGTGAAGTCGTCTTTCCCCGGCCGCGACTGGTGCGCGAGCAGCGCGACCTTCGCCCCCCGCAACTCGCGGATGGTGATCAAGTGCTCGCGGATCCTCGCGTCGTTCAAGAGCTCGCCGGTCGCCGGGTCGATCGGAGAGTTGATGTCCACCCGCAGGAGGACCGCTCGGCCCGAGAGGTCAAAATCATCCATCGTGAAGAAGTCCCGGGCCATCGGCATACGACGCAAAATCCCAGAGCATAATAGTCCTTTCGTATCGCACGTCGCGCATCGTCCGTCGCGCCACGCGCCTCCCGTTCTCAAACGAGGAAACTAGGTTGGAACCTTTTTAGAGGAGCCCCGGGAATGGGCCGTGGCCACCGAGGGAGCCATACGCCCCAGGACCTCCTCCTGCCAGAGGGTAAACTCATCCGTACCACGCGAGGCGGTCCCAACGCGCTCAAGCAGCTCCTCCTCGATCTGAAGAAGTACTCGTTCTCCGGCTACGTCCGGACGGTCCGAAGCGGGGGCGGGAAACGAGCCGAGGGAATCGTCCTCCTCCGCGGCGGGAACCCCGAGGCGAGCCTGTACCACCGCGACGGGACCCAGGACCGCGGGCGCAGCGCCTTGAAGAAAGTGTGGCAGGACTCGTACGACGAGTCGTGCGTCCTGGAACTCCATGCGCGCGTGGACATGGACGGCCTCGTCCGGGAGTACACGAACGCGATCCTCGAGCGCCCCGCGAAGGTCGTCAAGAAGACGAAGATTCCGCAGACGATGGAGCGGTCGGACATCGAGAAGCAGATCCGTGCGTGGAAGGACCGGGGGTACGACGTGTCCTCCGTCGAATCGAACCTCGAGGCCGAACCGTCGATCCTCGCCGCGTCCGTCGTCGCGATGCGCGACGGGGTGAAGAAGGCGGAGGCCGTCGGCGAGATCCTGACGGGACTTGATGTCTCCGGATTCGAATCCCGAGCCGCCATCCTCCGGGATAGACTGAAAGACCCCGTGAGACACCCGGACATCGACACGGAGGTCGAGAGCCTCCGAGACGCCGTGGATAGCTTGCGCCAGATCGAAGCCCGTCGCCAGCTCGAGATGGAGCGGGGGCGGGACTCTCAAGCGCGGACGAGGAAGGTCCTGGATCTCGTGATGAAGCAGCAGCAGGCGCTGCGGTCCGACGGCAGTCCATACTCCACGGAGGACCTCGCGCGAAAGGTCCTCGAGGAATCGCAGCCCGCTCGGGATGCCCAGACGAACGTTGTCCAGGCGTACACGTTCGAGTCGTTCATCGTCGGGGAGAGCAACCGATTCGCCCACGGCGCCGCGGTGGCGGTCGCGAAACAGCCGGCGAAGGAATACAATCCGCTCCTCATCACCTCGGGCCCGGGGCTCGGGAAGACCCATCTCCTCCACGCGATCGGGAACTACATCGTCTCTCATGCGAAGGAATCGAAGGTGATGTACATGACCTGCGAGGCGTTCGCGTCGAGCCTCGCCAACGCGAAGGAGATCGGCACCTTGTCCACGTTCCGAGAACGGATGCGGGGCCTGGATTGCCTCATGATCGATGACATCCAGTTTCTGAGTGGCATGCCGGAGATTCACGAGGAACTCTTCTACACCTTCAACGACCTGCACGACACGCAGAAGCAGATCGTCCTCGCGGGCGATCGCCCCCCGAAGGCGATCCCGAACCTCGACGAGCGCCTCGTCTCCCGATTCGAATCGGGCCTCGTCGCCGGAATCGAGCCTCCGGACCTCTTGATGCGAGTCACGATCCTCGAGCATCGCGCGCGCGACGAGAACGTCTCGATCGAAGGCGAGGTGCTGACGTGCATCGCGAATCTCGTCGACAACAACGTCCGGGAGCTCGGCGGGGCTTTCAACCGGGTCGTCGCGTTCTCGTCGTTGATGAATCGCCCGATCACGCAGGACCTCGCCCGCGAGGTCTTGTCCGGTGCGACCGCGGAGCCCTCCACGGAACCGGTCCCGCCACCTACGCCGGAGCGGACCGCGGAGGATGAGCGGGCGGCCCGCACGCCGGTCTCCCCAACGGTCAACCACGAGCTCACACCAGGCCGCAGCTACCTGATAGAGGAGGAGCGACCCGCGAAGGCGTTCCGGCTCTTGACGGATTTCCTCGGTGGCGGGGGCGGCGGCCTGGTCATCACCCGGACGAACCCGAAGCGCGTCCGGCAGGCCCACGACCTTTCGGCGGGGCGGGTGTTGTGGCTCACGGACCGCGAGGGGTCGGCGGAGGAGACCATCGCCCCAACCCTGGAGCGGCTCGTCTACGAGATCGAGGACTTCATGGGGAAGCAGCCTCGGGGCGCCATCCTGCTCGACGGGATCGAGTACCTGGTGTCGAACAACTCGTTCGACGCCGTGCTGATGTTCGTCCGGCGGCTCCTCGATGCGATCTCCGAGAGTCGCTATGCGTTCATCATCTCCCTCGGCCCCGCGACCCTGAAGGAGCAAGAGCTCAAGGTCCTCGAGCGGGAGATGGAAGTGATCCGGTTTCCGTAAGTCCTCGGCCGACCTACTCGAGATCCTGAACCGCCTTGTGGAATTCGCGGATCTGCCGGAGGGCATCTCCCCACGCCCCTTGCTTCACGAGGGCGCTCGCGTCTTTGAGGATGCCGATCGGTCGGGAGAGATCGTTGCCTCGCATCTTCAGGTCCAACAGATCGTTGCGCGCCTTCCGCATCTGGTCCTGGACGAACGCGGGGACGTCTCTCTTCATCCTCTCTTGCGCTTGCTCGCCGAACCGGAGTGCGCCGGCGACATCCCGCCGGTCCAGGGACTCTCGTCCCTGTCGGAGCAGGCGCTCCGGGTCCCGGAGGTCCATGCCCATCGCACGGACCTCGCGCGCGAGGCGATTCCCGTCGTCGATGAGCTTGCGCGCTTCATGGAAGTCCTTCGCCTCGGTATGGAAGGTGCCGAGTGCCAATTGGAACCGGTCCCAGGCCGCGTCGTAGTCGCCGGCCTCCAGCCGGCCGACCGCCTCCTGGAGCTTCGGGGTGGCCGCCTGCACTCCCGTATCGCCCTTGGCGGCGCGGAGTTCCTGGATGAACGTATCGATTTCTCCGCCGATGAAGTCGACGAATGCGACGTCGAGCGCTCGGCGTGCCTCGGCGATGAGCGTGACGGCGCGCTCGATGTCGCGCCCCTTCCCGGCCTGGATCGCGTCATTGATGATCCGTTTCCCGTCCTCGATTTCCAGCCCGATGCGTTTCGCGGAGACCAAGAGGGGCTTCACCTCGTTGACCAGCTTGGGAAGTTCGCGGTAGAGGAGCTTCCGGTCTCCGAGTGGGATTCGCCGTTCCGCTTCCCGCCGATTCCGACGGAGTTGCTCGATCCGGTTTTGGAGGGGCGTCCGTGCCGGTTTCCCGGTGGCCGTGGGTGTGGCGAAGGACCGCGTCGGGACAGGCTCGGGCCGGGATTCCTCGATCGCAGCGGGCGGGCCGCGGATTTTCCCCATCGGGGCGGCCGCGGTCTGTGCGTCTTCCGCGAACCGGACCCCGCAGCTGGGGCAGCGGTCGGCGTCCGCGGGCACGGAGGCCTTGCACACCGGGCACTCGTACTCCGTCGATTCGCCTTCGGAGAACTCCGCGCCGCAACCCGGACAGACGGTCGCGTCCGCGGAGACCAGCGTCTCGCAGACGGGGCACAGGAACTGCTCGCCGAGATCGGCCGCGGCCTCCGTGGCGGGTCTCGGTTTCGCCGCCGCGCCGACCTCGGCCGATTCCGGGGCTTCCCGGGCGACGTTCTTGAGGGTCTCGAAGATTTCGCGATGGTCCTCTTTGCCTTCCATGATCGAGGCGAGGATCTCGTCGATGCTCCGTCCGTCCTTCACGGGCATCTCGGCTGGGTCCATGCCCCCGCCGATGTCGAACAAGGTCAGGTCCGTCTGGCACGAAGGGCACACGCGCGCGTCCGCCTCGATCGGCGTATCACAGACGGGACAGACTTTCGTTTCCTTCACTGGCGTAAGCCGACACCTCGAATTCGTCGACGCGTTTCTATCTTGAAACAGCGTACAAAGACTTTCCGGACTCAGTCCAGAGAATGATAAGTCCTCAGCCCAGATAATCAGCGCAAAACGATTAAGTGAGCCCTGCCCCCGTGTGATGCGTATCCGGCGCGGCCATGGCATTCCGCAGTGCAATCGAGG
>WNET01003160.1_pt1 | contig 12679 bp, 6 predicted proteins | sample 5399911 | NCBI WGS metagenome assembly WNET01 (sample SAMN13153333, study PRJNA577476) | soil metagenome | isolation source: 40 cm grassland meadow soil pre-rain plot 2 | place: USA:California | collected 2015-09-08 | reverse complement strand
CCTGACGTGCCACGCGACTTCATTGGATTTTACTCGCGCACCTATGACATCGTCGATGTTGATTGGAACCTCAACGGCCCAGCCTCTCGAGTTGGTGTAGTCGATGTTTGCCCCAACCTTTGCTTTTACGCCTGGCAACGAAGTCCCAATCTCAAGGTTTGGGGAAATGGTGAACCCTCGCACTCCAGACTTCTTCAACACGGCTTTTACACCATCCTTTTCTGGCGCAAATTTCAGGATGTCCGCCGTAACTCCGACACGGATTCCGAACCGCGCATATTCGAGAAACGTTCTCACCGGGTCCGGCATTCGCACCACCAAGTCCAACAGGACGGTGTAAAACGAGTTCCCCTTTCTGAACTTGTTCTGCTCAGACTTCTTCCGGATCTGCAGCCCCTTCAAGACATCTGAAATCACCCCATCGGGGGTGTTGACAACTCTTTGAACGACACTGGCTTCTCCTTGTGGCCGAACTCGCGGGAGAAACCCAAGCCCGACTTCCCTTTCTCGTTTTGCACCAAAGGATAACGACGACACCTGATCGTAGAACTCTGCCTGCGGCAAGATTCCCCCCTGCGGCAGGGAAAGTGTGGAGGTCTCTTTGAACCTTGCGAGGAAATGTAACGCCGGTCTCGCTGAATTTCCGCGGGGCTGTTAAGGTCGTTTCGAATGGCGCTCGCGGGAACGGGCGAAGCGACGCGCTGGCGGCTGAATGCCCTCCCGAAGAGGCGAACGGGCTCGAACGAATTGCACCCCATTCGACATCTAACGAACGGCCGGGTGCTCACGGGTGTGGCACCCTCGCGGGCTTTCCGCGAATGCCGCGGAATACTCGCGCGTGCCCGCGAGAATGCTACTTCTCGATCGGCGTCCGCACGAGATTCCCCCACTCCGTCCAGGACCCATCGTAGTTTCGGACGTTCGGGTATCCAAGGAGGTACTTCAGGACGAACCACGTGTGCGACGACCGCTCGCCGATCCGACAGTAGGCGATGACCTCCTTGTCCGGCGTCACACCCTTCGGCTCGTAGAGGGCCTTGAGCGCGTCGACCGCTTTGAATGTGCCATCCTCGTTCACGGCTTGTCCCCACGGAATGTTCTTCGCTCCGGGGATGTGACCTCCGCGCTGTGCGTGCTCCGTCGGATATTCCGGCGGCGCCAGGATCTCGCCCGTGAATTCCTTCGGACCGCGGACGTCAACGAGGACCTTACCCGTTTGCCGATACGCTTCTCGGACGTAGGGGAGGTATACTCGGAGCGTCTCGTCCGGTTCCTTCGCCTTGAACGAGGCCGCCGGGAACGAGGGGAGATCCTTCGTCACGGGCAGGTCCTGCTCGATCCACTTTTTCCGCCCGCCATTCAGCAGGACGACGTTGTCGACGCCGTAGTACTTGAAAACCCAGAACGCGAAGGCCGCGAACCAGTTGTTGAAGTCGCCATACAGGACGATTCGGTGCTTGTTCGTGATCCCGAGGCGGCCGAAGAGCGACTCCAAGTCCTTCTTCGAAACGATGTCCCGCGTCACGGGGTCGTTGATGTCCTTCCGCCAGTCGATGAGGCCGGACCCGGGGATGTGACCCAGGTTGTAGTTCGAGGTCGGATCGTAGTCGACCTCGACGATTCGGATGTTCTGGTCCCCCAGACTACCTTTCACAAAGCTCGTGTCGACCAAGACTTCGGGATGCGCGTATTGTGCCATGCAACGTTCCTCGGGAGGCTCCGAAGTAATACGCTGTTATATTACTTCCGCCAAAGACTATTCCAATACGCATTTCATGAGGCAATAAACACTCCGATTGGAATGGACATCGACAATGGTCGATGAACGGCGGTCCGAGAGCCGCGACTTCATATGGCGGTCCCCCTATCCCCCTCGCGGAGGGTTGCGAGGGCCGTCGCTCCGCTCCGAGGGGGAGGGAGCATTGCACGGCCGTCGCGAAATCCTGCTAGCGTTAGGTGTCCTGGCGATTCTGACCGGTTCGTCGTCGGGTGCGGCGGCGCTGGTCGACGACTTCGAGACCGACTTCTGGCTGCCATACACGGATTTCCTTCTCGGGGACAAGGCGTCGGCCGGGTATTCGTCCACGTACGTTCGGTCGGGGATGCGGTCGTATCATGTGGACGTCTCGGGATATTCGATTTTGGATTTCGGGTCCGCGTACGGGTACGCGGTCTACGCGACCCGGGGAGCCGCCGTCACGGAACTGCGCGTGTCCTTGCTCTATGATCATCTCCAGGATGCCAGCGTCTCTCCATGGGATGCGTATGCCTCGGGCGTCGCGCTCGATCTGCTGGACAAGGACTACCGCAGCCTCGATCGCGTCCGATACGTCACCTCGTTCCAGGCGAGCCGGAAGCTCTCTCTTTGCGCGCCGACGAAGGCGGACGTGGTCCTGGCGCCTCCGAGCGGCCTTGGCGTCTGGACGGACCTCGCGCGGAATCCCGCGGTGGACTTCCCCGCCGCGCATTGGACGAACGCGAAATTCGTCCGGATCGCGATCGGCTTCCTCTGCACCGCCGGACTGGCGGGCGCCTCCTACTCGATGTACTTCGACGACTTCATGCTCGACACCGGTGCGGGCGACGCGGACGGGGACGGACTCAGCGACTTGGACGAGGAGACGCGAGTGTACGCGATGTCGGTCACCTCCGGCTCCATGCCCACCGCGGTTCCGGCCGCCGGGACGGCCACAATCGACGTCCATGCGCCGCCCGTGGAAGGCCTTGTCCAATGGGCCGGGATCGCGATGGAGATCGATCATCCCAGGCCGAACGATCTCTCGGTCGAAGTCAGCCTGCCCGATCGACCCGGATCTCCCTCCCAGTTGCTGTGGGATCCGGGCTTCCACGCGCGCGGGGCCGCGATCCTCGAGCCCGCGAGCGGAGCCGCCGTCCGAGGGACCGTCGACGTCCGCGGCAAAGCTTGGCAGCCCAATCCGTTCGTCCACTTCTACGTAGACGACGTATGGATTTCAGGCTCCCAAGGCACTCCGAGTGGCAATTTCACCGTCGCTTGGTCGTCCAACGACTGGTCCGAGGGAACTCATCGGCTGCGGGTGGTCGTTCAAGCGATGGATGCGGGCGAGCTCGTCACCCGGGTCGGCGAGGAGATTCCCGTGGTCGTGGACCGGACGCCTCCGATCCTCGAACTGATTCGACCGGCCAAAGGAGACTTGGTCCGCGGTCTCACGGTCATCGAGGCCGGGGCCCACGACGATCGTGGATTGGCGGCCGTCGTCTTCCGCGTGGACGGGATCCCCGTCGAAATCCGACACGAGGAGCCCTTCACGTTCTTCTACGAGACGACCAACCTCGTGCCGGGGACGCATGCGTTCGGGGTGCGAGCCGTCGATCGGGCCGGAAACGAAGCGGTCCGCGATGTGGACGTCCGTGTGGGGGTCTCCCTCGAAGGCGTGCCGCTGCCATGCACACCTGTGTGCAACCTCCGGAGCACGGCGTCGTCCGGGAATCTGCCACCTTTGGCCGCAGGAAAAGCCCCGATGTCCGTCCCGCTCGCGGGCGGAGACAGGCTGGAGGTCCTCGAGGCGTTCCGGGCCCCATGGGTGACCCGCGTCGACCGAACGGACTTGGGCGTGTCTATCGTCTTGGACGGCGCGAGGAATCGCACCTTGCCAGAGTCCGATGGTCTCGTCGGCTCGCGGTTCGGTTTGGAGGATTTCGGGCGCGTCGGGCACTGGCGGATCGTCGTGCGCGATCACGGATCGGGGGATGCGGGCGTCGTCCGCGCCGCACGGATCCTCATCGCGGCCCGAACGTCACCCGCCGCCCCCGACACGGACCTCGATGGCGTCGCGGACGGCCTCGAACGGTCCGCGGTGGGCACGATCCCGGTCCTCCCCGACCTGGACGCGGATGGCGTCCCAGACGGGGTAGAGATCGCACCGCACCCGGTCACATTCACGATCGATGGGATGTCATCTGTGAAGACCGTCCGGACGAACCCGATCGACTTCGACACGGACGATGACGGCCTTCCAGACGGTCCCGAATTGTTCCCGGGCGACGGCCGGAATCCGTCGGACCCGACCGATCCCGACACGGATCGAGACGGGCTATCGGACGGTGCCGAACGACTCGTCCATGGCTCGGACCCTACCCTGACGGACACGGATGGGGACACGCTGTCGGACTACCGCGAGGTGACACTGCGATTGTTGGAACTGGCGATCGACGGCCTCGCAGAGTCACGACGCATCGTCACATCGCCGTCTTCCGTTGACACGGACGGGGACGGCCTTCGAGACGAGCAAGAATGGAACGGATTGTCGTTGTACGGATTCCTCACGGATCCTTCCGACCCGGACACGGATCACGAGGGCCTCTCGGATTTCGACGAGGTGATCGGGGCCAACCGAAGGCCCACGAATCCCCTCGAGTCCGACACCGACGGCGATGGTCTCGTGGACAGCCTCGACCTGTCGCCGACCGAGCTGTGGGACTTGTCGTGGCAAGGGACGTTCGAGCCCGGGATGATCCGGTTCACTCAACGGTTCGACGTCCGTGGGGTGCAGGGCCTATCCGCCCAGATTTGGACGTATAATCTCGGCGAGAATGCGTGCGTGTTCCTCTCCGATCACACCGCCGACGCGACTCGCAGCAGCGACGAATCCGCGGCCAATGTGCTCACCACCTTGAATCGGGTGCTCTCCGACGGCGGTGAACACAACTTCACGGCCACGGCCGCGAACTTTGTCCGTGAGGAAAGCTGGGGCACTGCCTCGTCCGCGTATGGTGCGTGCGATCTCGGACATCCGCGCCAGTACCGATTCGAATATCTCTACGACAGCAACAGTTTCGACATCGACTTCGTGAACACCGCCGAGGCCGCCGTCCGCGATGATGACGGGAACCTGTTCTACCATACGACCCTCAGCGTCCCGATTCAATTGTCGAAGCCTCAGGGAGTCGTCCTGCAGCTGTCCATGGACCCCAGCTCGGATCGGGGCGATGATGCGGTAGTACCCGCCTTCGTCTACTCACTCGTCCGAGGCACGGACTTCCTTGCGACGCCACCATTCTACCGGAACCTTGCGGTGGGTGCTCCTCTTGACGACCACTCGTACGAATTCCAACTCCGAATTCCGAAGGAGGTGGCCACAGACGCAAACATCGTCATGATTGACGGAGTGCCGATGGCCACGCTCCTCCTCATGCCAATGTGGCTCTCAAGTGGTCCGTCTGGGGTCACCCGATCGGCCCTTGATGCGAGAAGCATCACGGTAGGGGCGGCGATATCGCGAGTTCGGGAATCCGCGGAGCTCGTCGTCGCTCGGCTTGTCACGGACATGGAGGCTCTCCAAGCGTCCCAGCCCACGTCAGTCGAAGGCTACGCGACTGGTTACTTCCATTTCGGCGGCTACTCCGTGCAATCTATCTCGTTGGTGAATCGGAGGAACAGATTGCGACCTTCCAACAGACCATCGTTTGGAATCCAGATGGGGCTTGGGCTCGGAAGTCCGAAGATGGCTTCGGCCTCTTCCTCCGGACTTTCAAGATCATCCGTAGCGGCATTTCACTGACGAATCAGATTGTCGGGAAGATGTTGCTCCCGATTCTAACTCTTCCTTCGGGAGGCATGGAACAGATGTCCTTCGGCCGATCGGCTTTCGTAGCTACCAAGCTCACGGATATCGAGACGGGCCGGCCATACTATGTCATCGGTTCTACGTCTGTCCAGACCGTGAAAATTCGCGTTCCGCATCCCGAGGTTCCAAGCCTCGAGCTGACGGAGGTCCGCACGATCGACAGAGAGGTCCGCGGTGAAATAGTCGACGAACTGTCCAGTTCTCGATTACTGACGGGCGTGAGGTATGCAAGTCTTAGATCGGCTCTTCGCGGCGCTTCGGTAGGGGCAACTCTCGCGCTCTTCGGGAGCCAAGCAATTCTGGCTTTCCGCGATGGAGACATAATCAAGGGGAGCGTCTTTGCGCTGGCAGGAACCACTGCGGCTTTTGGAATTGTGAAGTCGGACGTCGTCCTGACGGGTAAATTGTTCAGCGGCAGGGTTTCAAATTTTGGGCTGCGTATAAGATTCGGAACCGCCGCAACCATCGCCGTGACTGGGATCTTGGCGTCTTACGAAATCTTCCAAGCCGTGCAGACATCCGACCCAATCAAACGCCTATCGCATTACGAAAGTGCCGCAGCAGGCGTCGCTGATTCAATTGTTGTGGCCGTACCGCTGTATGGGGCAGCAGCAATGCTCGGTTGGCAGCTCGGACTCAATATCATCGTGGGCCTCGAAGCCCTTTTGGGTGTTATGCCGGACCGCCTCGCCATCAAGATCGTCAGCAGCCCAGGAAGTACCGTGACATTCCTGTTCGAGTACGTCTTCGCGGTTGAAATCCCGTCCGACGTCGCGCAGGACGCCTTAATTCAATTGTTGAATTTCTTGGCGGAAGTGGCAAGACATAGCAACTCGTTGGACCCCCCCGTTCCGACATTGCTATTGGTGCCTTAACATGGAAGCGACAAAAGACCAGCGCCCCGTCGTACGAACGGGAGATCTCGATGGCCTGGGGAAAGTGTACTCCGAATGGGGAGGCCTGATTACGAAATCAGGTGAAGAGATTCTGAAAACATTCGAGGGTTGGGACTTGGACGTGAGTTCACCCTGGCGCAAAGTTCTGCCGAAAACAATATTCGCAGGATTTGGAGGCAAAGCGTCCAGCAAACTCTTCGTTACAACCAACCGGATTGTCCTCGTAAGGGAGATCGATGTCTGGAGAGAACTTAAGGAAGAGCTCTCGCCCTTGGGTGTTCCTGCTGCGGCGGCCAAGGAAGTTCACTTACGTAGACTGAAGTCTGCAGGGGCGCGGCAATTCTGCGAAATTTGGCCACGGAACTTTCGAGTCGTGAAGATGAAGAGGATCGACAAGCGTTGGTCATCATTGGACCTTCGTCTCGTGGGAATCGACGGACGCAGATATGAAGTCATAATCAGCAAGACCGACGGCCTCGATCCACCGACTCTTACATTCATCCAGTCTCAGTTCACAGGTTAATCCACCCTCGCTTCCATCCGTCGATCCCGACTATTAGTTTATTACCGGGAGGACCTTTTGTATCGCCTTGCCGCCAAACAACACTGACAAGCAAGTCGAGTCCATATCGAGAGACCTTCTTGCTGCCGCAGGAATAACGCAACTCAATCCGATGCAAATCGCTGCGATCGCCGCGATTCGTCGAGGTTCGGACGTCATCGTTGTCGCTCCTACAGGGTCCGGGAAGACCGAGGCCGCCTTGTTGCCCGTTCTCGAATCGCTGCAGCAGAGCAACCAGCTTGGCATCCAAGTCCTTTACATAACCCCCTTGCGGGCCCTCAACCGCGACATGGTCGAGCGCATCAAGCGTTTAGTTATTTTCACCAAACTCACGGTGGCGGTCAGACATGGGGACACCCCACCGTCCGAGAGACGGAAGCAGGCCGCAGTTCCGCCGAGCGTTCTCATCACGACTCCCGAGACTTTGCAGGCGATTCTTCCCGGAAAAATCATGCAACGTCATCTCAGGGGGGTCCAGTTCGTAATCATCGACGAAGTCCACCAATTTGCGCATGACCGGCGTGGTATCCAACTGACGATCGGTCTGCAACGATTGCGTCGCATTGCCGAACACGACTTCCGGCGGATCGGACTCTCCGCCACCGTCGGCCATCCCGAAGCGATTGCCGCGGTCTTCGGCGGCGAGAAACCCTTGACGGTGCTCCAATCGAACCTCGAGAAACAATACGAATACCGTCTCGAATGGCCGCGACCGATCGACAAGGACTTCGAGGCCGCTCGAGACCTCTACATTACTCCCGAGGCCGCGGCCGGGCTCTCCGCGATCGACGATTCCCTGGACGAGAGCCGATCTTCCCTCGTCTTCGTGAATGCACGGCCCCTTGCGGAATTGCTCGGCTCGCGTCTCGCTATGGTTCGACAGGATGTGGCCGTCCATCACGGGTCCCTGCCCCGGGAAGAGCGCACCCGCGTCGAAGCCGGATTCAAGGCGGGGGAGATCCGCGGTCTCGTGTGCACGTCGACCTTGGAGCTCGGGATCGACGTCGGGACCGTCGACCAGGTCGTGCAATACAACTCTCCCCGCCAGGTCACGTCGCTGATCCAGCGGGTGGGCCGATCAGGCCACAAACTCGACCGCACCTCCCGTGGCCTCGTCCTGGCCGTCTCCTCGGACGACGCGATCGAGTCCCTCGCAGCGATCCAGGCGGCCCAAGAAGGAGACCTCGAGCCGCTGCACATCCACCGTCTCGCCCTCGACGTCCTGGCCCACCAGATCGTCGGATGCGCCCTGGACTACGGCGGGACGGCGCCGTGGTCGGAAATCCTCAAGACGATCCGTTCCGCAGAGCCCTACCGGACGCTCGAGGACGCGCAGGCGGACCGCGTCGCGGAGTTCCTGGACCATCTCGGAGTCCTGCGACAACAGGGGGACAAGGTCCGCGTGACGCCGAAGGGACGCCGGTACTACTTCGAGAACCTCTCGACGATCCGCGACGAGCGGCGCTATCAGGTCATGGATCTCACGACGCAGAAGCAGGTCGGGATCCTCGGCGAGGAGTTCATGATGATCCAGGCCCGCGAAGGTCTGCACTTCATCGTCCGCGGCCGTCCGTGGAAGATCGAACGGATCGGGAAGGACGGGATGGTCTACGTCACCCCGGTCGCAGACCCGAACGCCCTGATCCCCGGTTGGGACGGCGAGATGCTCCCCGTGCCGTTCGGCCTCGCGCAGCGCGTCGGCCGGATCCGGAAGGAGATCGACGGCCGGGTGGAGAAGGGCGGCGTTCCGAAAGCCGTCACCCATTTCGAGAAAGCGTGGCCGATGAACAAGACCGGGGCCAAGCGTCTCGTGGAAGAGCTTGCGAATCATCGCAAGACCGGCGCCCCCATGCCGACGGACGACCGGATCCTCGTGGAGGCGTTCGACCGGTTCCTGATCGTCCACTCGTCGTTCGGCGAAGTGGTGAACGTCACCCTCGGCGACCTAATCGAGGAGCTGCTCGCCCGGAAGCATCTCGTGCGGTTCTGGTGGACAGATCCCTATCGCATCTTGTACGAGCTCGTGGCCGATACCCGCGAGATCGATGTCGAGGCGCTCGTGGACGACCTGCTTCGGATCGACGATGAGACGCTCGAGAGCGGCCTCAAGTCCTTGCTCGAGAACCATCTCCCGCTCGGCTACTACATGAAGGGGATCGCGGAGCGGTTCGGGGCGATTCGACGTGGCTTGACGGTCGGCGAAGGAGATCTGCGGTCCCTCGAGATTCGCTTCGCGAACACGCCGATCTACGACGAGGCCGTGCGGGAGGCGCTCTTGCTCCATGCCGATTTCGACCGGGTCCGCGACATTGTCCACAAGATCCGAAGGGGAGAAATCGAAGTCGTCATCCATCGATCCGATGAGACCCCGACTCCACTCGCGTATCCGATCCTCCGCCGGTACGTCGAGGCGCCGGAACTGTTCTCCCCGGAGGCCGAGAGGGACGAGATCCTCGATCGGATGCGGCTGCACCTGTCGTCGGAGCCTGTGCACCTCCTGTGCTTCGAGTGCGGGCACTTCCACGAGGAGGTGCGGATCGGCGAGATGCCCGACCATCCGACGTGCGCGAAGTGCAAGTCGCGTTTGCTGACCGTGCTCGGTTGGGCGGCGTGGACGGTTCGGGACGCCTATGCGAAGCGCGCGAGGAAACTGGACCTCACGGACGAGGAACGAAAACTGCTCACGCGCTCGAAGCAGGTCGCGGACCTCGTGGCCGTGTACGGGAAGCGGGCGGTGTACGCGAACTCGGTTTATGGGGTCGGCCCGACGACCGCGAGCAAGATCCTCGCGAAGATGCAGGATACGGAGAAGGAGTTCTTGAACGACCTCTTCGAGGCGAAGCTCAAGTACGTCACGACGCGGCCGTATTGGAACGAACCGCAGGCGAAGCCGAAGCTGTACTCCTAGAGACGGGCCTGACCGAGCCGGATGAGCGAGTGCCTCGCGCCACCTAAACGCTCATCCCCGGGAGGCGCATCCCGCCAGCGTCGGTTTCATGGAGCCCGTCGAAGGCGACGTGAAGGTCCTCGGATTCCGAATGTTCTACCGGTCATGCGGCGAGCCGACGAAGGGGACCGTCCTGTGCCTCCATGGCGGACCCGGGGCGACCCACGATTACCTCCTCTCCCTCGAGGATCTCGCGCAGTTCGGCTACCGGGTCGTGTTGATGGATCAGCTCGGCTGCGGGAAATCGGAACGGCCTCGCGGCACGTCGCTCTATACGATCGCGCACAACGTCGAGGAGGTCGAAGGCGTCCGGAAGGCCCTCCAGTTAGGCAAGGTCCACCTGATGGGTTCCAGCTACGGGGGCGCTCTGACGATCGCGACGGCCTTGAAGTATCAGCGGAACCTGAGGAGCCTCGTCATCACGGGAGGCCTCGCGAGCGTCCCGCTGACGGTCCGGGAGATGCAGAGGCTCGTCCGACAATTGCCGCGGAAGACGCAGGCCACGCTCGCGAAGTACGAGGCGCGCGAGGACTACGAGAATCCCCAGTACCTCGCGGCTGTCAACGAGTTCTATCGGAGGTACGTGTGCCGCCTTCCCGTGTGGCCCCGCGAGGTCGTCTACAGCTTCGACCATCTCTCCAAACCAGTATATTACACGATGAATGGGCCGAACGAGTTCACAATTATCGGCACGATCCGTGATTGGGACGTGACGGACCAACTGCCCAAAATCCGTCTTCCCACCCTCGTCACTGTCGGCCGCTATGACGAGGTGACGCCTCACGTCGCCGAGGCCATCCACCGGGGCATCCGAGGATCGCGGCTCGTGCGGTTCGAGAAGAGCGCCCACCTAGCGATGTGGGAGGAACGGGCGAAGTACATCGGGGTCGTGCGCGACTTCTTGGATGGGGTACGCCCCTAGGGTCAGGCTCGCGGAATCTTGGGCCGCAGAGCATCTCGATTTATGCCTCTAAGTAGAGGTACGCGACGCACCCGCCTTCCGCTCGGTCGAAACCCGGAATCCGGTGGACTCTCGCGAAAAGAAAGAGGGGCGGACCTTTCGAGGTCCGCGAGGGATCACCCCAATTCGGCTGTTCAGAACTGGGTCGAGAACGCGGGCAGCGTCTCCGTCGCCTTGACTCCAGAGATCGTCTGGATCTTCCGTAGGACGGTCTGCATCAAAGCGTCTTGCTGCTCCGCCCCGAATCGGGCGAGGAGGTCGAAATTCCCGACGGTCCCGATCAGGCCTTCGATGCCGGGGACCTTCTTGATCTCCGAGGCGACGCGCTGGGGGTCGTTCGTCCGGATTAAGATCCAGCTCGAGACGGGTTGTCCGTTCGGCCGGATTTTCACGTACTCCTGGACGGCGGGGTAGGCCTGGAAGCCGCGGACGAAGTCCGAGCCGAGGGTCGCCTGAAGGCGATGGAGTTCCGCGAGGGCGTCACGTTCGGCTTGCCTTTCGCGTTGCTGATGGCCTTTTCCACGTAGCCGGGCGTCACCTTCAGGAAGATGACGCTTTCTCCATTCAGTTCTCCTGGCATGTTTGTCACACCTCGCGGGACCCGTTGATTTGACCGTACTTAACGCCAGTAGTTTCTCCCGGTTAACCGACGAACCATTTGGTAACGACCCGAATCGCGGCGGTCCGTCCACGTTTGCGGCCTGATGATTTTCTTCTGGCGGAGAGCCATTAAAATCCTTAGCGCAGACTCTTGCGGTCGGAGGCGCCGTTGGTTGCCGTCATTCGCCGGCTGGACGAGGCTCGTCTGCCTCCATGGCATAGGCTTCCTCTCCAAAACCGGAGATGTCTAGGCCCGCGTCCTCTTCGGCCGGGCTAACTCGAATCGGCGTGAAGATGTTGATGATCCGCAAGAGGACATACGACCCGCCGAACGCGAATGCCGCGACCACGACGCAGGCGAACGCCTGAATGGCCACCTGGCCGGGATTCCCGAAGAACAGGCCGTTGCGGCCTCCCGGGTTGATGAGGGTCGAGGCGAACAGGCCCGTGGCGATCGTCCCCCAGATTCCGCCCGCCCCATGGCACGCGAACACATCGAGGGAATCGTCGAGGGTCGTCCGAGCCCTCCAGCTGGCGACGTAGTTGCAGAGGACCCCCGCGACCAGTCCGATGACGATCGAGGGCATCGGGCCGACGTATCCGGAGGCAGGGGTGATGGCGACGAGGCCGCAGACCGCGCCGACCGAGATGCCCACGGCCGATGGCTTGCCTTTCCGGACCCAGTCCGTCAGCATCCAACTCACGGCGGCCGCCGCGGCTGCCAGGTTCGTCACGACGAGCGCATTCACGGCCAGGGCGTTCGCGGCAAGGGCGCTCCCGGCGTTGAAGCCGAACCAACCGAACCACAACACGGACGCGCCGAGCATCACGTAGGGGATATTGTTCGGCCGACTGTCCAGGTGACCGATGCCTTCTCTCCGCCCGATCACGAGCGCGGCGGCGACGGCGGAGACGCCGGCGGCCGTATGGACGACCAACCCGCCCGCGAAGTCAATGACCCCGAGGGACTTGAGCCACCCGCCGATGCCCCAGTTCCAATGGGCGATGGGCACGTAGACGAACGTCGTCCAGGCGACGATGTAGATCATGAGCGACTTGAACCGGATCCGCTCCGCGAAGGCGCCGATGATCAGGGCGGGCGTGATC
>WNET01003364.1_pt1 | contig 12688 bp, 10 predicted proteins | sample 5399911 | NCBI WGS metagenome assembly WNET01 (sample SAMN13153333, study PRJNA577476) | soil metagenome | isolation source: 40 cm grassland meadow soil pre-rain plot 2 | place: USA:California | collected 2015-09-08 | reverse complement strand
GGCTTTTTTGCCAGCCTTGCGCAAGTTTTCGACGCACTTGGTCTCGGCCGGCGTGAGCGAACGATCAGGATCCGAACCAGCTATCGGGCCTTCTTCAATGAGCAGGAAAGGTGCCCGCATGGGATCTTCGCGATACGGGCGCATGCGGCAACCCATCAGAGATGGTGCCTTCCCCGTACCCCGCGCGCTGGGAGAAGCTATCGTCTGCTCCGATGGAACCGTCGGCGGGGTTGCAGCAGACTCCAGCGCGACAGCCGCACCAGCGTAGGAAAGAACGGCGACCATGATCCAGACCGTGAGTCCGATTCTCATTGTCTCACTCCAACTCTAGGCCTTTGCCAACTGCGCCTTGGCCGTGTCCACGAGCTTCGTGAAACCGCCCGGGTCTTGAATGGCCATGTCCGAAAGGACTTTGCGATCCAGCGCGACGCCCGCTTTCTTGAGCGCATAGATGAACCGTGAATAGAGCATTCCGTGGGACCGGCAGGCGGCGGTGATGCGCGCGATCCAGAGTCGCCGGAAGTCGCGCTTGCGGTTGCGACGGTCGCGATAGGCGTACTGCCGCGCCCGGTCCACCGCTTCGGTCGCCGTGCGGAACAGCCGGCTCTTGGCTCCGTAGTAGCCTTTGGCTAGCTTGAGTCGCTTCTTATGACGTGCGCGGGTCTTGGTCCCGCCTTTAGCCCGTGGCATGGTGCGGTGCTCTCCTTCCTTCAGCGGTGCTCATCAGTTCAACGGTTAGGCAGGAGCGCGGCGATCCGATAGACATCCCCCGGAGCCACGCGCGTCGGCGCGCTAAGCCTGCGCTTGCGGTTCCGCCTCTTGCTGGTCAGAATGTGCCGTTTGTAGGCGGGATAGTGCATGAGCTTCCCCGTCCCCGTCTTCCGGAACCGCTTCTTCACCCCTTTGTGCGTCTTCAGTTTCTGCCCGGCCATGTCCGTTTTCCTTCCTGCGTTCGCTGCCCGTCCCGCTATTTTTTCTGAGGCGCAAGGACCATTGAGAGAAACCGCCCTTCCTGCCGCGGGGGCTGCTCGATCTGCGCGCCGGTCCCCACCAGGGTCAGCACTTTATCCAGCATGGCCCTGCCCATCTGCTGGTACGCCATTTCGCGGCCCCGGAACATAACGGTGACCTTGGTCTTGTTTCCGTCGGCCAGGAACTCCTTCATCTGGCGCACCTTCGTCTCCAAATCGTGTTGATCAGTCCGTGGTCTCAGCTTGATCTCCTTGAGCTGCGTCCCTTTCTGATGCTGCTTGGCGGTATGGGCTTTCTTGTTGAGTTCATATTTATACTTGCCAAAGTCCATGATCTTGCAGACCGGCGGCTGCGACATGGGCGCCACTTCGACAAGATCGTATCCCATCTCCTCTGCTTTCTTGAGCGCATCAATCGTCGTCATGATGCCGAGTTGCTCGCTCTCCGGACCGATGACGCGTACTGGCGAGACTCTGATCTCTCTATTGATTCTCAGTTTTGGAACGGCGATAGGGCACCTCTCTCCTTCAGGTTCATGCCTTGGGCACGGCGCTGGTCAGCGCTCGCCCCTCCACCTCCTTTTGTAAATGGGCCAGGAAGGCCGCGACCGTCATCGCGCCTGCGTCGCTCCCGCCGCGAGTCCGGACGGAGACCGTGCCGTCTTGCCTTTCGCGGTCCCCGGCGACGAGCATGTAGGGAATCTTGGCCCGCTCGGCCTCCCGGATCTTCAAACCGATCTTCTCGTTGCGCAGGTCCGCTTCGACACGAACCCCGGCCTCGGTCAGGCGGCGCGCCACGTCTTGAGCATAGCCTGCGTGCTTGTCCGTGATCGCGATCACGACGGCCTGCACCGGCGCCAGCCACGTGGGGAAGGCGCCCGCGTACTGCTCGATCAGGATGCCGAAGAACCGCTCGATCGACCCCATCAGCGCCCGGTGGATCATGATCGGCCGGTGGGGCTGGCCGTCCTCCCCCATGAACTCCAGCCCGAAGCGCTCGGGGTTGTTGAAGTCCACCTGGACCGTCGAGCACTGCCAGGACCGCCCCAGCACGTCCTTGATCTTGATGTCGATCTTGGGGCCGTAGAACACGCCCTGGCCGGGATCGATGCCGTACGCCACCCCCCGGCTCTTGAGCGCCGCCTCCAGCGCGGCGGTCGCCTGGGCCCACGCCGCCTCCGATCCCACGGCCTTCTCCGGCCGGGTGGAGACACACACCTGGTAATCGGCAAACCCGAAGGTCTTGAGCACGAAGAACGTGAAGTCCAGCACCCGCGAGACTTCCTCTTCGATCTGGTCCGGACGGCAGAACAGGTGGGCGTCGTCCTGCGTGAAGCCCCGCACGCGCAGCAGGCCGTGCAGGACCCCCGAGCGCTCATAGCGATAGACCGTCCCCAGCTCGGCGTACCGCAGCGGCAGGTCCCGGTAGCTCCGCAGGTGCGACTTGTACATCATGATGTGGAACGGGCAGTTCATCGGCTTGAGCTGGTAGTCGCTCGCCTCGACCTGCATCGGCGCGAACATGTTCTCGCGATAGTACTCGGTGTGGCCGCTCGTCTTCCAGAGGTCCAGGCGGGCGACATGCGGCGAGTAGACCAGCGCGTAGCCGTGCTTCTGGTGCTGCTCGCGCCAGAAGTTCTCGATCTGCAATCGGACGGTGGCCCCCTTGGGCAGCCACAGGACCAACCCGGGACCGACCTCGTCGCTCACCGCGATCAGGTCCAGCTCCCTGCCGAGCTTGCGGTGGTCCCGTTTCTTGATCTCCTCCAGCTTGTGCAGGTAGGCATCCAGCAACTCCTTGGTCGGGAACGAGGTGCCGTAGATCCGTTGGAGCATCGGATTGCGCTCGTCCCCGCGCCAATAGGCCCCCGCCGCGGTCAGCAGCTTGATCGTATGGATGTGGCCCGTGGACGGCACGTGGGGCCCACGGCACAGGTCGATGAGCCCGCCCTGGTCGTACACGGACACGGTGTCGTCGGTGAACCCCTGGATCATCTCGCACTTGTAGTCCTCGCCCCGCTGCCGGAAAAACTCGATCGCCTCTGCCCGCTTCATCTCACGCCGCCGGAACGGCTGGTTGGCCCGAATGATTTCCTGGATGCGCGCCTCGATCTTTTCCAGATCCTCAGGGGTGAACGGCCGCTCGTACGCAAAATCGTAATAGAAGCCTTCTTCGATCGGCGGCCCGATGGTGAGCTTCGCGGTGGGAAAGAGGTCCTTGACCGCCTGCGCCATGATGTGGGCGCTGCTGTGGCGGTAGACCTCCTTGCCCTCCGGCATCTCGAAGGTCACGGGACGGATGTCGGCGTCGGCCTCCAGCGGACGCGACAGGTCCACCGGCTGGCCGTCCACCAGCGCCGCGATTACACCCACGGGCAGCTTTCCGCTCGGAAGCGCAAGCGCTTCCCCTGCCGTAATGCCTCTCGGAGCGCTTTTTCTGGTTCCGTCAGGATAGGTGAGACTGATCGAGGCGGTGGGTTTTTCTGATGTGCCGGCCAATGGTTCTCCAAATGAAAAAAAGATCCTTGCGCTGCCTTGGCCTCTCCCGTTGACTGGGATTTATGGTAGGCGCGGACGGTCTTGAACCGTCGACCTCTACCGTGTCAAGGTAGCGCTCTCCCCCTGAGCTACGCGCCTAACACGACGCGGCATGCTAATACGCGGACCGCGGGCTTGTCAAGGCTCAACCCGGCATAGAACCAGGAAAATCGGCGCTGTTTGGAAATTTTTTACTTGATCTCCCCTGAAAAATACGGTACAACTGCTGCACTTGCTACAATCTCTAGCCGCCAGTCTCACTCACGCCGCAGAAGCGGCAATCGCTGGACGATCTACCATTGCAAAGTCCAGGTGACTGTCGTCTTCTCGTAAACACCCTCGTCGTAGAATTTCTGCTTGTGTTCGCTTTCGGGACTACCCACGCCTTTGCCCAGCAATCCGAAGCCGACGTGTTTGTGGGGCAGGCCATCCTGGCCTACGATGACAGGCGGTACGAAGAGGCGCTCGGGCTGCTCCGAAAGGCGCTGAAATTAGACCCGGCTAATGTGGACGCCCTCTATTACACCGGCTTGGTCTATCTGGCCCAGAAGAACCCGACTCTAGCCGTCCAGAACTTCGAAAAGGCTCGTGAGAAGAACCCCACCAACCTGTCTATCCTCTATCAGCTTGGGGTCGCTTACTTCGCGCTTGAGCAATACGAGAAAGCAAGTCCTCTGCTTGAGCAGGTCTTTCGCGAGCAGCCACAGTTGGAAGCGCTGGGCTACTACGTGGGCGTCATGCGTTACCGGCGAGGCGACTATCAAGGTGCCCTCAACGCCTTCAAGACCGGAACATCAGCAGATCCCACGATCCAACAGCTCACGAGATTTTACACAGGGCTCACGCTGGGATTCTTGGGCTTGCCCGAGCGGGCGGCTGCTGAGGTGGAAGAAGCGCTCAAGATTCAGCCCGGTTCACCACAGACGGGCCCGGCTGATCGTATCCGGGAAACCATCGTCACCGCTCGGGAACGCGAGGGTCGCTTACGGGCAGAAGTCCGTCTCGGGTTCTTCTATGACGACAATGTATCTCTCAACCCCCAACCCAGCAATGATCCGATGGCGGAGAGCCTTCGAACACGGAGGAGCCGCGCTCCCGGCGAGTTAGCGACTGCACGCCTGGATTATTCTTGGCTACGGAATGGTCCCTGGGAGGCCACCGCCACCTATTCTTTCCTTCATATCCAGCCATACGATCCCGGTCTTTTCCGCTTCGGCAAAATCCAGGACCACCTGGGAGAACTGGGAGGCTTCTATCGGGGCGTCGTCGGGGCCCTGCCCTTTCAACTCGGAACCCAGTACACCTATGACTATCTCCTGCTCGACGACGCCCCGTTTCTGGAACGCCACACGATCACCGCGTTCGGCGCACTCGTTGAGAATCCGGGCAACCTGACGACACTCGTGGGGAGGCTACAATTCAAGAACTTCTTGCAGGATGCGGCCATCACGCCGGCGGACAACCGAGACGCCAGGAACTGGATGGTGGGCTTTGTGCACGCCTTTCGCTTCGGGGCCGATAAGCACTTGCTTCGGTTCGGCTATCAATTCGACCTCGAGGACGCCGAGGGGCGCAACTTCAGTTACACGGGACACCGGAGTCTAGCCGGAGGTCAATATACCACCCCGTGGGGAGGCACTCGCCTGCGCTATGATTACGAAATCCATTTCCGCGCCTACACCTTCAGGCGAAAAGACACCGAGCAGTTCCATTTCTTCAGAATAGAGAAGCCCTTGCCGAATAACCTGACGCTCTCTGTGGAGTACCAGGGCGACTTCAGCGAGTCCAACCTCGCCGTCTTCGACTTTCACCGGAACGTCTTCTCGCTGATTCTGACCTGGACGTACTGAAATCCATCTCCCCACTAGAAGCCACGAATCAGTGGGCTTATTTGATCAGCAGGAGAATGGCGTTCTGCGTGTTTGCCGTGATCGCGGTAATTGTCAACGAGGCGCGTGGGACCCCGTCGTTGAAGGCAACAGACCCTCAGCGGCGTGTCGGCCCCGTCGTCGCGATGATGGAAGCTGAAGGCGAAGGCCCCCTAGTAGAGGTCGGCGCTGTTGGCGCGGTGATGGAAGCTGAAGGCGAAGGCCCCCCAGTGGAGGTCGGCGCTGTCGTCTCGGTGACTGGTTCGGATTCCGTAATCGAAAGCGAAGGGTCCTTGGAGGGTTTCGGCTCCTTCACTTTTGGGATCGGTTTGGAGTCTTTGTTTGTCGCTTCCTGTAACTGGTCCTCGGCTATTTCCTGTGTTGCCGGCTTAGAAGCGAGTGCCTTTGCAAGCGCCTGGGTCTTATACTGCTCTATTTCCTTCACCGCCTGTTTCATCTCATCCGGGATCTCAGTGTGCTGGTAGGAGGGCTTGAGGTCTTGGACAATCTGATCTACGGCTGAAGGCGGAATCGAGGTGATCGGTCCCACAGCATTCCCTCTGACAGTGTGGGAATCACTTCAACAGAACCTTTGAGGACATAGACCTCTGTCGTGAGCGCCGGCGTGACTTCGACGACCAGCACTGTGCCGCGGATCCCTACGACGGCGTTGTGGGTGCGCACCTCGATGGGTTCGCCCGGCTTCATCCGTGAGCGGGTAACGGCCAGGCTCACTTTCCCCATCGCCAAATCCACGATGGAAGGACGGCCTGGCTCGTCGGTGATCGTCAGTTCCGACAGCTCCCTGACGGTGACCAGAGCCCTGTCTCCCATGAGCACTCGGACAATCGAGCGCTCCTGCGTGCTGATACGGTCACGATAGAACAACTCGTCCCGAAACTTAAGCGGCAATACTTCCTGGGGTATAGCGGACCTGACAACGGTCGCTCGTCCCATGAGGGTGATCACAATACCGACTCCGCGCAGTGCCTCGGCCCAGCTCAGAGAAGGCCAGAGGGCAGACAGGAGAAGCAGGACGGCTATGAATTTATACAGCCCGCTTTGTCTCATGTGTGCGACCCTCTTTCATTTTTCGATTGGTGTGTTATCCACTCGGGACACGGAACGAGAAATCGCTGCTCCATAGTTTTTCGTTTGTAAGCAATCACTTGTAAGCAATAAGAGTGCCCTGTTTAGGAAGCCAAGGATGTTTTCCTGATAGAAGGCTATGCTAAGTCTCGCAGAATCGCAGGGAAAAACACGTTCCCCCCAGGCAAGCTCTCTTGAGACAACTTGGGAAATCCTTTTCGGTCGCTTCGGGCTGTGCTCCTATTAAGAAGGATAGCTTCCTTATCGAATCAGATAGGTTTGGTCTGGAGCGCGCCGTGCTGCTGGACAGGTCGTACAGGCCATTCCAGGCCTCTCGAGACATGAAGCTGGCCGCCTGTCTGCGAGAAAACCGCAGGCTGGGTTAGCCTGGTTGGCTCACGTCTTCTTCAATCGCAGTCCGACCTTGTCATCGGTTCTGGAAAATAAATCGCTCGATAATCGTTCGGTCATCGGACTTAAGATAGAGGATGGTGAAGCCTGCTTTATCTTCACGGCTCCACGCCACCTTTGCGATGACGTCAACGGTCTGAGCGCCTCCGAACAGCTCAAGGCGAAGAGGCAGGATTTTCCCCTTTTCGAATTCCTTCGGGAGATGCTCGACGAGTAACCCGCTCTCGCTCAGCTCGCTCACGGTAGCGTGAACTCTCGCGTTATCCTCGACGATATCGACAGCGGCCTTCACCGCCACACGCTCGTCCTTGCGCAAGTCTGCCTCAGCGACCTCGTAAATTCTGATCGGAATCTCCCTGCCTTTGGCCTTCACCTCTCCGAGATACCGCGTCAGGAACTGGTCTTTGATCTCCGCATGGGTAGACTCGCTGATGATGATGGAGACTTTGAAATCCTTGGTGATGCTTTCGAGGTGGGAGGCCAGGTTGATGGTGTCCCCGATGGCTGTGTACTCTAGACGTTGTTCTGAGCCGATGGTCCCCACAACGGCATCACCAGTGTGAATGCCGACCCCGTATCGAAGGTCCGTGCCGTACTTCGACAGAATGCGGGCAGCCAGCGGCCTGAGGCGCTCTTGAAAAGCGAGTGCGGTCCGCACGGCTTGCGTCGCGTGGTCCGGCTGATCGAATGGCACGTTGTAGAGCGCCATGATGGCGTCGCCGATGTACTTGTCAACCGTGCCACCGTGCTGGAACACTGCGTCGGTCATGACCGTGAGATACTCGCGGAGGAAGGTCACCACTTCCTCGGGAGACATCTTCTCTGACATTGCCGTAAACCCTCGGATGTCAGAAAACAGGATCGTGAGTCGCCGACGGGAGCTTGCCAGGCTTGCATCATCTTTTTGCCTGATGATCTCTGACACCACGTCAGGCGAGAAGTAGTGCGAGAGTCTGCGCGTCTCACTCTGCACCTTAATGAAGTTCTCCACGACGGTCGCACCGTAGCTCAATAACAAGGCAACAGGGACTGGAGCGATGTCCAACCAGAACCTGATCCACAAAAACGCCGCATGGGCTGCAACGGCATACCCGGAGGCCAACCCTACAATCGCGAAGAGCGCAGCAAGTGGACGGAGACGGTCCGTGATCCAGACCCCCAGAAAACAAACGACCAAGGTGAGGACAATGCTTACCCAGAGAGGCGATCTTCTAAGCCAGCTGCCCTGAAAAAGCGTCTCCAGCATGTTGGCGTGTATCTCCACTCCCGGCATTTCGCCGCTCGTGGCGAACGGCGTCGGGAAGACGTCATGAAGGATCGGACTCGTTGCCCCCAGCAGGACGATCGCGCCTGCGAACACATCGGGCTTTATCTCACCATTCAAAACTTGGTAGTACGGAATCGTCACGAATGATTGTGGTCCGCCCTGGTAGTTAACGAGAAAGGAATGTTCGTCTGGGAGAGGCGCCGCTTGAAGCCCAGCTTTGACCGCAAGCTGGTACAGTTGAAGATCGAAGCTGGCAATCTCCTTTCCTTGGAACTGACGGACGAGCGATGCCGATCGCACAAAGGCGTCTTCGTCCTGATTGAAATTGACAAACCCGTGAGCGGCTGCCCGCTCGCGAATGATGGGAATCGGGGCATTGAGATCGTGTTTGATGGAATGCGCGCCCTTGGTTTGGGCGAGCGCAGCCGCCAACACTACATGTCGAAGCCGATGGCAGCCGGCTTGCCTTGGCTCACTATATCCAAAAACTGTCCGTGTAGCGCCCGAGGCCATGGCCATTGAAGGTTCAGCTCGTCGAAGGAGTCTTCTCCAATCGAAACGATGATGATGGGGGATTTCGGCTGAATCGGTCCACGCAGGTGGAACATGGCGTCGTAGGCCCATCGCTCGATCCCTTCCATCAACCCCAGGACGGACGCGAGCATCACCACGGCTCCGAACAGAGCGCCACGCCTCCAGAGCCATGTTGACTTTTGGGACCAGGCGGTCATTGCGTGATGCGCCTTGTGACAGCGAGCTAAGCCGTAGGCCTAGTGATCGCTCCCGATCTCCTGCGGGGCGAGGCTCTCGCTCTCCACGATCCGTGACGGCTCGTTGTGGTCGAGCGTCCTCAACGAATACACCACCACCGGCTTGTCCTTGCCCTTGACCTTGACCGTGCCGAGGCCTTGGATCAGAACGTGCCCGAGCGGAGCTCGATTGTCGGGGTTGCCCTGGGCCGTGAGGAGCGGTTTGATGGACTCCAGCGTGTATTCCGTGATCATGATCGGGGCCTTGAATTGCCGGGTCAAGCCCTCGACCCGCGCGGCGAGATTGACGTGATCGCCGATCATCGTGTAATCCATCTTTTTCCCTTCGGCGCCCATGTTCCCGACGAGAGCTTCTCCAGTATTGATCCCGATTCCGTTGTCCAGCGGGACTTTCCCTTCCGCGCGCCACTTTGCCTGGAGTTCCTCCAGCCGCTTCCGCATATGCAGGGCGCACTTGACCGCCAGTTCCGCGTGATCAGGCTGGTCGAGCGGGGCTCCCCAGAAGACCACCACCGCATCGCCCACGAACTTGTCCAGCGTGCCATTCCACTGAAAGACCACGTCGGTCATGGCGCCCAGATATTCGTTCAACTGGGTGACAACTTCCTCGGCCGTGTGCTGCTCGCTGAACGTCGTGAATCCTACAACGTCGGAGAACAACATGGTCAGCTCCCTGCGGTGGCCGCCCAGACGCGCCTTTTCGGGATCCTTCATGAGCTCGCTGACGATCCGGGGACTCACATAGCTGGAGAACATGGTACGGATCTCCTTCGCCTGCTTTTCCTCGGTCATGAACTTCAATACGGTAATCGAGGTAAAGACGAGCCCCCCCGTCAGCAAGGGATACACGGCACCGATCCAGAGACCGTGCGCGACGAACAGGTACTGCGCGAGCACGATATAGCCGACGATCGCAGACACCGCAAGAGCGGCACCCTGCAGGGCGCGCATACGTGTCAACGCTGTGCCGAACCCCAAGCCGAACAGGAGGATCAGTCCGAAATCCGCCGGAGCGGCCCACACGCTCCTCTGCAAGAACCGGCGATGGAGAATGTTTTCGACGACCGTGGCGTTTTTCTCTACTCCGGGGAAATTGGCCGAGAAGGGGATGGCTTTCTGATCGTATGTGCCGAGGGCCGAGGCCCCGATCAGCACGGCCTTCCCTGTAAAGGTTCCTGGAGAGAACCGCCCGTGAATCACGTCGGAAGCCGAGACGTGCGGGAGGCTCTCCTCTGGGCCGATGTGATCAATCAGCATTCGAGCTTTCCCGTCGGTTGGGATAACGATGTCGCCAAGGCGTACCCCGACTCCCAGAATCAGCGACATCCGGTCGCGGGGCACGCCGAGATAGAGCCGCGCGACTTCCAGCCCAAACGACGGGTAGTACTCTTGCTCGTCGCCATACCGGATGGCCAGATACTCGTGCCGGGTGATGCCGTCGAGATCGGGGATGCTGAATACATGCCCGAGGCTCACCGCTGCATCGGCGAAATGCTTGAGGGGCGGGATCGAGTCCTTGGCCTGATATGGTTCTAGGGCTTCGCCGCTGCGGGACTCACGAACCAGCATGAACTGGGCTTTGTTGATAAATTCCGGCGCCCCGGGAAACCTGGGATTTGTGGTGACAACGTCCTCCTCCGGCACAATCAAAGGAAGCGCCAGCACGACGTTGCCGGCCCTGCCCAGGCTCTGCGCAAACTGAGCGTCGGTGTCGGCAGCTTCCATCTTGCTTCGCAGGATTGCCTGGAGATCTGAAGGAGCTTTCTTCTCCAGGCCAGCCGCCTGACTGATTTCCCTAAGCCCTTTCAGATTTTCTGTTACTTCGGCTTCGCTGAAGATGAAATCAAAGGCGATCACCTTGGCGCCGTCTTCGCTCAGGGCTTCGATAAGGCGGGCGTGTTTGTCGCGTGACCAGGGCCAGCGACCCAGGTCTCGGATGCTCGGCTCGTCCACCAGCACGAGCTTGACCTCATGGCCTGCAGGACGAGAGCCGCGCAGTACGAATCGAGCATCGAGGGAGGTGTTTTCCAGTCGGACCAGCAGGTAGGGGTTCAGCATGAACAAGGTCAGCATGACGATCGTGACAAGCACGGCCAAGTCAAGCCCCAACCGTTCGATTCGCTTTGTCTTCCCGAGCCAGACCGTGAGCATGTTGGTCGCCTACCCTCTTGTTGTGCCCGTGGAGGCAGGGTAGTCACTGTGCGATCTCAAGTCAATGTTCAGCCTGAAAGAACCACTGCGCGTTCAAACGGCAACGGCTTGTGTTGACTGGTGCGACTCATTAAGATGTGCCCCATGCATGGGCCCAGCCGGAGACCTTGGGGGCACGCAGTCTTCCTAGCCGTGATGAGGCATGCCGCATGGTGGGCTGTCGGAGCGGTGGTGCTGGCGACCGGCTCCCAGGCGGCTGCTGAATCCCTCTCGACGCCTAACACGCCAGACTCCATCAAGGCCTTGATTAAGATTTGTGAACCGTCTGGCAGCGGATCCTCGCCCGGCGAGGAACCCCAGAACTGTTACACCAGGCTTTTGCATGAAATCCTACGGACGCAGGGGCCGACCATCGCCATGCTCACGCTTTACCAACTGGCAGACGCCTCAACGGGGTTTGGCAACTTCTGCCATGTGGCCGCCCACCACCTCAGTGAAGCCATGTATGCACGGGTCGGAAACGTTTCCGAGGCGATGGCCCTCTGCCAGGAAGGCTGTGCCTACGCCTGCCAGCACGCCGTCCTGACGGCGTACCTCCGTCAGCTTCCTCAGGAGGCATCACCGGCCTTGGCGCGTCTCTGCCCGAAAGACCAGCTTGGTGATGGGCGCACGTACTGGCAGTGCGCGCACGGAGTGGGGCACGGCCTCGCCCACCATTTCTCTGATGTCCAGCAAGCCTTAACGGCCTGCAAGGAGTTTTCCCTCCCGCTGGGACGAAAATTTTGCGCCCTGGGGGTCTTCATGGAACGGTCCTTCGAGATCGTCAAAACTCAGACCCCGCCGTCAGACCCGCGTCACCACCTCAACCTGTGCGCGGCCGTTGAGCCGCACCTCCGCAGCGACTGCTACTACTATTTCATCGCCCTTGTCTCATGGGCCGGCGGAGGATCAGTCCCGGCCATGTTCGTGGCCTGCGAGACGCTCTCCAGTGAGACAAAGCCGGGCTGTTACCGCGGGATTGGACGCGCCCTGGTTGCGCAGTATGTCGAGCGGGAAGACGAGCTCATGCGCCTGTGCCGGTCAGGACAGGAAGCCTATGCGGCGGATTGTCTGCTTGGGTTTGCGAGCAACCTGGCCACTGCGCGAGGGCTGGACCGCGGTTTTGCCTTCTGCGCGAAGCTTTCCGACGAGGCGCGAATGCGGTGTTCGAAAGATCTGGGCGTGGCGATTCAGCTACGATCGGCCACCAAGGACCGCATCGCAGCCGAATGCCAGAAAGCAAGAGAGTCGCTCTACATTCGAGCGTGTGTTGATGTGAAGCTCAACGCCGGAGAGCCCAGCCTACGCACGCCGTGAGGCTCTTCCCTTTGCTATCAGCCTTCATCATCATTGAGCGCAACTCGAACATTCGGCCTGTGCGGCCGGGAGAGGCGGGACAACTGGGACGGTCAGCGGCGCGGTCAGCGGGACAGTCAGCGGCGCGGTTAGCGGGGCCGTCAGCGGCGTGGTCAGCGGGGCCGTCAGCGGCGCGGTTAGCGGAGCCGTCAGCGGCACGGTTAGCGGGGCCGTCAGCGGCGCGGTCGGTGGGGCGGTCAGAATAGTATATATCTCATTTAACGCCCT
>WNET01001942.1_pt1 | contig 12701 bp, 10 predicted proteins | sample 5399911 | NCBI WGS metagenome assembly WNET01 (sample SAMN13153333, study PRJNA577476) | soil metagenome | isolation source: 40 cm grassland meadow soil pre-rain plot 2 | place: USA:California | collected 2015-09-08 | reverse complement strand
CGCGATGGCGGCGCTGTTCGCGGGAGCCATCGTCCTCGAGCGCCTGATGCTGACGCCGCTCTATAGCGACGCCACCGAACGGAAGGACGAGTACGGGCTCATCGTCACCTTCGGTCTCGCGTACTTCCTGCGCAACACCGCGGTCATCGCGTTCGGCCCGTTTCCGTTGAAGCCGCCCTCGTTCATCCCGGGCATCCAGCGCATCGGGAACGTCATCGTGACCAACGATCGCCTGGTGGCCGGCGGGGTTGGCCTCGTTCTCATCGGTGTGCTGCTCTACTTCATGAGACGGACGATCTGGGGGCAGGCGCTCGATGCGGTCAGCCAGTCACGGGATGCCGCCGCGATCGTCGGCATCAACGCCCAGCGGTTCAACTCGATCGCCTTCGGCATCGGCGCCGCCCTGGCCGCCGCCGCCGGCGCGCTGGTCGCGCCGATCTTCTCGCTGGCGCCCGACATGGGCGTGCTCCCGAACATCCACGCGTACGTGATCGTGATCCTCGGCGGCATGGGCTCCGTGGGCGGCAGCATCATCGCGGGGCTCGTCCTCGGCGAAGCCGAGAACCTCTTCACGGCGTTCTTCCCCGATCCGACGCGCGCCTTCGCGTACACGAACGCGTTCGGCGTGCTCGTACTGATGGTCGTGCTGATCGTCCGGCCGCAGGGTCTGTTCGGCCGTCGCCATCTGAGAATGGAGTGATCCACGTGCGGTGGCTGCCCGCGTCGCTCATGCTCGCCGCGGCCGTGCTGGCGCTGGCCTGCGCCGGCCGTCTCAACGCCTACTGGATGCACGTCGCGATCATCGCGATGTATTACGCGATCCTCGCGTCGAGCTGGTCGCTGCTGGCTGGCTACGCCGGGTTGTTCTCGCTGAGCCACATGGCGTTCGCGTCCATCGGCGGCTACACCTCAGGATTGTTGACGCAGTGGCTCCGCGTTCCGATTCCGTTCGGCATGCTGGCCGGCGTTATCGTGTGCTGCGCCGTGGGGGGCGCCATCGGGTGGGTGTGCCTGCGCATGAGCGGCCCCTACCTGGCAATCTTCACGCTGGGGTTCTCCGAGATCGTCCGCATCACCATCGCGTCGGAGGACGATGTCACCGCGGGCATGGCGGGGCTGCACACCGAGCCGCTCTTCGCGAGCGCCACGCGCCTGCCGTATTTCTACGTCGCCTTCGCGCTGCTCGCCGCGTCGCTGCTCCTCATGGGCCTGCTCGTGCGCTCGCGCTGGGGACTGTTCCTGCGAGCGATCCGCGAGGACGAGCAGGCGGCGACGGCTTCCGGCGTGGCGGTGGAGCGCTGCCGCATCGTCGCGTTCGCGATCGCCAGCGGCTTCGCCGGACTCGCCGGCGGCTTCTACGCGCACTACATCGGCATCATGACGCCGAGCGTGGGCGATCTCGACGAGATGGCCAAGCTGGTGGTCATGACGGTGATCGGCGGCATGGAGCGTCTGCCGACGGCGGTCGGCGGCGCGTTCGTCGTGCAGTTTCTGCTGGAGTGGCTCCGCGAATACGGCCAGTGGCGGCTGCCGGTCTTCGGCATCGTGTTGCTGCTCACCATGCGCTTGGCGCGCAACGGGCTGCTCACGCCGTTGTGGCTGCCGTTTCTACGGTTGGGGGAGGCGCGCGGCGAACCGCTCGTCGCGGCGCCAACGGTGCCGCACAAGGAGCCCGGCACGTGAGCGGGCGCACCGAGCTCGTGCGAGGCGTCGGTCTCGTCAAGTGGTTCGGCGGCATCGTGGCGAACGACGCCGTGGATTTCGTCGTCGCCGAGGGTGACCTCGTCGGGCTGATCGGCCCGAATGGCTCCGGCAAGACGACGCTCATCAACCTGCTGACCGGCCACCTCGCCGCGGACGGCGGGGAGGTCCGGGTTCGCGGGCAGCGGGTGAGCGGGCGCCCGCCGCACGTCTACGCCGCGATGGGCGTCGCGCGGACGTTTCAGCTGACGCAACTTTTCGGCCGCATGACCGTGCTCGAGAACATGCTCGTGCCCGGTCTGACGCGGCCGCACTCGACCTGGGAGGAGGTCGTCCGGCGCGCGCGGCGCCACCTCGACTTCCTGTCGCTCGCCCACGTCGAGCGGCTGCCGGCGAAGAACCTGTCGGGCGGCCAGCAGAAGCTGCTGGAGCTCGGGCGCTGCCTGATGCTGGAGCCCGCGGTGTTGTTCCTCGACGAGCCGTTCGCCGGCGTTCATCCGCGGCTTCGTGACGAGCTCCTCGAGCGGATTCGCGAGCTCCACCGCGGTGGGCGGACGTTCGTTGTCGTCGATCACGACATGGAGTCCATCTTGCGCATCTCGCGGCGTCTCGTCGTCATGGCGCGCGGGCGCAAGATCGCCGACGGCGCGCCGGACACGGTCCGGGCGGATCAGGCCGTGCTGGCCGCCTATGCCGGACTCTGAGATGACGAGCGGGCCCATGGCCACGACCGCCTGGCTTATCGCGCGAAACGTGGTGGCGGGCTACCTGCCGGGTATCGACATTCTCCGCGGCGTGTCGGTGGAGGCGACGCGCGGGGAGGTGCGCTGCGTGCTCGGCCCCAACGGCACCGGCAAATCGACCTTGCTGAAGGTGCTGTTCGGTCTCCTGCCGACCCGGGACGGAGAGATTCGCGTGGACGGGCAACCATTGCGGTCCATCAGGGCGCACGAGATGCGCCGATACGGCGTCGTCTATCTGCCGCAGCGCCCGAGCATCTTTCCGTATCTCAGCGTCGACGTGAACCTGCGGCTGGGCGCGTGGCGCTATCGCGGCGAGCGCGGACGCGTCGATGAGTTGGTCGGCCGAGCGTGCGAGCAATTTCCGATGCTGCGGGACCGGCGTCGCCAGTCGGCCGGCACGCTGAGCGGCGGGCAGCAGCGTCAGCTCGAAATCGCCCGCAGCCTGATGCACGAGCCCGCCCTTCTCCTCATCGACGAGCCCACCGCGGGCGTCGAGCCACGGGTGGCGGCCGTCATCTACCAGACGATCAAAGACTTGGCGGCGCAGGGGAAGGCGGTCCTTCTCGTCGATCAGAACATCAAACGGGCGCTCGAGATCGCCGACTATATCTACGTCATGCGGACCGGCACGATGCTGTCGGAAGGGTCGCGAGAGGGCTTCGGCGGCGATGTCGAAGCGCTCGTCTCCCGCTGGCTATACGCCAGCGGTTGACGTCGGTCCGCTGTGCGCCGCCCTTCGTCAAATGCTTCGTGGATCGGCACGCTCGCTGGGACAATGGCGCGTGCGGATCTTCGAACGGAAGTTCGGCACCGACTTTCTCGCGACAGTTCCGCGCGAGCCGGGCATCTATCGCATGTACGACGCCGCGGGCGGGCTGTTCTGCGTCGGCAAGGCGCGCAATCTCAGGCGGCGGCTGGCCCAGTACCGTACGGCGCGCCGGACAAAGAAGGATCGCAAGCGTCGCACGCTGGTGAGATCGGCCGACCGCATCGAGTGGCAGGTCTGCGCGTCGTTATTTTCGGATCAGTCGGCGTGGGCTCGCGGCCGCTGTCGGGACACCGCCGATCGGGCAGGTGTCCCCGAGATTGTCCCCCATGGCCCGCTCCAAGGTGCAACCGGCCGCATCGCAACGCATCCCTGCGCGAGGGGGCGCGGTATGAGAACCGACGAAAGACGCTATCCTTTTGCCGCAGCGGGATCGCGGTCTGAAAATCCTGTGCTCTCTTGTCTCTGGCTCTGGTTGATCGTCCGACTGCGCTTGCGCGAGGTCTGGCCGCGGAAGAGCTCGCGGAGTGGCACCGGGCCATGGCACCCGGCGTGAAAGTTGGCGAAATTACTACTGTCCTTCGCCAAAAGCTCATCCCACTCGGTTGACGATGGCCGATGCTGTCCCGATAGGCCCAGGAACGCCAAGAGACTATTAGACAACGGGTCGAAGGCAGGCCGCCAGCCGCTGTGAGCCCATCCGGATCCGCGAACGAAAGCGTGAGTACGCGCCCGGTGATAGTACGCGAAGTAGCGAGCCAGGGTGCGGCGCAGGTGCCGTTCGCCAAGGACGAGGACGTGATTCAGACATTCGCGCCGGATGGAGCCGATAAGGCGCTCCGCGAGAGGGTTCTGCCATGGGCAGTGAGGCGCCGTCAGAACTTCACCGATGCCCATGCCCTTCACGCGTTGCCGGAACACGTGCCCGTAGACCGAGTCGCGATCGCGGAGGAGGTAGGCCGGCGCGGAGTCGTCCGGGAAGGCGTCCACGATCTGCTGGGCGGTCCAGTGGGCAGTGGGGTGTTCGGTCACGTTGAAGTGGACGACGCGCCGGCGATGGTGAACGAGCACGACGAGAACGAAAAGGACGCGCAAGCGCGCGGTGGGCACTGTGAAGAAATCCAGCGAGACCAGGTCCCGGACATGGTTGGCAAGGAACGTCCGCCAGGTCTGCGACGGGGATCTGCGAGGTCTCGGCAGTAAGCGAGAGACGGTCCGCTCGGCGACATCGATCCCGAGCTTGAGGAGCTCTCCGTGGATTCTTGGCGCGCCCCACAAGGGACTGGTCGCCGCCATCTTTCTGATGAGGGCGGCGGTCTCGGCGCTGATAGGCGGACGGCCCAGCCGAGGCCGGTCGGAGAGCTTCGTCCAGTGCTCACGGAAGCGACGACGCTGCCACCGCAGTACGGTGTCGGGCGACACGATGACCAGGGCCTGCCTCCAGCCGGCCCAGACTCTAGCCAGCCAGATCCAGAAGAGGCGATCCGTCGTGCGCAGCTCTGGCGGTAGCCGCCGAAGAGGAACGGGAGGAGTCGAAGCACGTGGAGCAAGAGGGTGATCATCGAGCCGGGATTGTCTCCGGATCGGAGCTGAGAGATCAATGACTTGTCCGCCTGGCAGAGTTTTGGCGAAGGACAGGCCGAGTAAGCGCGTTGGGTTGCGCAGGGAACGTCCGCGGAGTACGTCCAGGACGCCAGCGCCCGCTTCAAGAAGGACCGACGTCAGGGTAGGCGCCAGCTGCCCTCCCAGATACCGTAGCCTTCATTCTCAAATGGCGTTCCATGGGTAGTATCGGCACCGGTCCTGGAGCCAAAAGTCTTGTAGCGTAGCGTGTTCTTACCCGAGATACCCTGATATTTGCCGGTGCCATCGATCCAGTCGAACTCACCGACGCACCAGCCCTCCGCATTGTTGGAGCACACCCATTTCATGAAGATTCGGTCGCCGTCCTTATCGACGCTCCCACAGTAGCCCGTAACTTCGGCCACCCCGCGGACACTCTTGAACCCGGCAGCACAATCGGTCGGTGCCTGGTGCAGGAACCCTTCACCAGTTTTGTTGATGAGCACACCGTGTGCTGACGTGCCCCCTAACACGAACTGTCCCTTTTCTGCCGTGATGCGCTCGCCTTTCCCATGCCACGCGTAGTACACGGTATAGCTTCCGCTCTTGGCAAGCTGGGCTTCCGCGGCGGTCCAACCAGATACTAGCACCAGAGCGATGGCAGCCAGTAGCGCGCACACCCATTTGGTGCAGATCATCCCAATTCCTCCGCTTGGTCAGGGATTGCCGATATGGACTGAACGCACAGCTAGCGAGCGAGCTAGAGCCGGGAGCCTCCGCACCCCCGAGGGCAAGACGGTTGACCATTGGAAACTGCGGCGGGAGTCTAGGTCCCCTTTAGTTCTAGTGTCAACCGGAATTTGCGACATGCAGAGCGAGCGGCTCCATGCGTCCGTGGCAGACAGGACGGCTCCCGAGACGGAATACGCTGAGCCTCAACCGCATGATCGCCTCCAACCGGAGAAGCCGGGATCAATCGCTCGCTTGAACGTTGACGACTGGGCTTTGCGTCATTGCTTCACTTCGTAGTCGCCTTCATATTGATAGGTGAGACCCGCGGAGCTGACCCCGCCCGTGTAGGTTCCTCCTCCCGTGAGTCCAGTCAACATGCCCGTGCCGCCTGTGAACCACCATCTGCCCTCGAAGGTGACCTCTGAGGGGCTGCCCGACTTGAGGACTGTCTTTGTTCGCCCTTCGTAAGAGGAGAACGCCTTGTCCCCGTCCGGAAAACTGCTCACGCGGTGGCCCCTGTGCGTTCCGGTCCCAGAGACGTAATCCGACATATTCACGACGCTGACTTGAGCTTCTCCAAGGGTGCCCTTATCTGCGTCAACACGCCTGAGAAGACTTACCTCGTGCCTGGCATCACTCCACGGCGACATTTTCGTCTCCGAAAGAAGAACGACCGCCGTACCAGTCCCCGAGATCTTCTTGTCTACGGCAAACGACTCCCCGCTCGGCAAGAGCACCAGCAGGAGCGAAGTCACGGTTGCGAAGAGGGACACTACGGTCGAACGGCCTGTCGGTCTCATCATGATCCTCCCATGGTCACCGGCCAGCTACTTCCTCCGCGAGGACCAGGCCGCGGTCGCGCGGTCAAGGCCCGCCATTGTCAGGGCCTGCTTCTTGTAGCCTGGCACTCTTCTGCGCGCGAGCCTACGGGCGGAGCGTCAGGGATCCGTGGCGGCGGGCGTCAAAAGTGACGTAAAAAGGCGTTAAAAGTGGTAAGGTCTGGACCCACTGGGGGAGCCATGGCGCGTCTGAGTCTCGCCCTCCTCGGAGGCTTCCAGGCCCGGCTGGAGTCGGGCTCGCCGCTTGCTCTGCCTACTAAGAAGGCTCAGGCGCTGCTGGCCTACCTGGCGATTCCGCTTGGCCGAGCGCATCCCCGCGACAAGCTCGCAACACTGCTTTGGAGCGGTATCCGGGAGGAGTCTGCCCGGGCGAGCCTGCGCCAGACACTGTTCGCTACCCGTAAGGCACTTGGCAAGACGAAGCCTCCGGCGCTCCTGGTCGAGGGCGAGACGCTGGCCCTGAACCGCTCCGTGGTCGATGTTGATGTCGCGGCCTTCGAGCGGCTGGTGGCCGAGGGTACGCTCGAGGCACTGGCGAGCGCCGCCGGGCTCTACCAGAGCGATCTCCTCGCCGGCTTCGCCGTCGACGAGCCGCCGTTCGAAGAGTGGCTGGTCACCGAGAGGGAGCGACTCCGCGAACTGGCGTCGGAGGGACTGGCGAAGCTGCTCGCACATCAGCGGGAGGCCAGGGCTGAGGAGGCGGCGGTGCAGACAGCGTTGAAGCTGCTTTCGCTCGACCCGCTCCAGGAGGCGGTGCACCGAACATTGATGCGGCTTTACGCAGAGCAGGGGCGGCGGGGCACGGCGTTACGGCAGTACCAGCACTGCGTGGGTGTGCTCCAGCGCGAGCTGGGCTTGGAACCCGAGCCCGAGACCAAGGAACTCTATCAGGAGATCCTGCGGCTGCGCCCGACCCCGCCGGAGACAGCACCGACGCGCGCGCATGCGCGCGCGGGCGAACCCACCGCGCGTCGCGTTGTCTCTGCCCTGGAGGCTCCGCTCATCGGCCGCGCCGCCGAAATGGAACGGCTGGCGAGTCTCCTCAGGGAGTCGCTGGATGGGCATGGCCGGCTCGTCACCCTCATCGGCGAGGCGGGCATCGGCAAGACCCGAGTCGTGGCCGAGCTGGCGACGAGCGCCGAGCAGGAGGGCGGGCGCGTCCTGCTGGGGCGCTCGTATGAAAGCGAGCAGGCGCTTCCCTTTGGGCCGTGGGTGGACGCGTTCCGCGACGACGACGTCATCGAGGAGCTCGGGGGCATGGCTCCCGTCTGGCGCTCCGAGCTGGCACGCCTGATCCCCGAGTTGGCGGGTCCTCGAGGCCAACCACCCATCGGTGCCGCCGACTACCGGCAGATCTTCGGAGCCGTGGCTCAAGCGATCCGCCATTTCGCCCGTCTCCGGCCGACACTTCTGGTCCTGGAGGACGTCCACTGGGCTGATGAGATGAGCCTGCGCCTGCTTGCCTTCCTCGGCCGGCGGATCGAGCCCTGGCCGGTGCTCGTTGTCGTCACCGCCCGCGAGGAGGAGCTGGCCGATGCGCCCGCACTTCGCCACGCCATCGACGAGCTTGCTCGTGAACAGCTCTTCATGCAGCTCTCGCTCGGTCCGCTGTCCCAAGCGGACACGATCACACTGGTGCGGGCGCTCGCGCGGGCGAGCAGCAGCGAGGCCGCGGTGGCGCGGCTCGGTGCGCAGGCGTGGGCCACGAGCGGGGGCAATCCATTCGTGGCGGTGGAAACGGTCCGAGCCCGTGCCGAGGGCGCCGCGCTCGCCCCGGGCGCCGCGCTGGCCCTTCCCCAGCGGGTCCGTGAGATCGTCACGCGACGATTCGAGCGGCTCTCGGAGCGGGCCCGGTCCTTGGTGGCGGTGGCGGCGGTGATCGGGCGGGAATTCGACTTTCCCCTCCTCCAGCGCGCGGTCGATCTCGGCGAGGCGGAGGCGGCCGAGGGGGCGGAGGAACTCGTGCGCCGCCGCGTGTTGCACGGCGTGGGCGAGCGCTTCGACTTCACCCACGACCGCATCCGCGAGGTCGCATACGCCGGACTGCTGCCTCCCCGCTGCAGGTTTCTCCACCGCCGTGTGGCCGAAGCCATCGAGGCCGTGTATGCGGGCAACCTCGAGCCGCATGCCCTCGCCCTCGGTCGTCACTACCGCGAGAGCGAGGCGTGGGAGCGGGCGGCGGCGTGCCTTCGCCAGGCTGGAACCGCGGCCGCGCAGCGTTCGGCCCTCCGCGAGGCCGTCGTCTGCTTCCAGCAGGCGGCCGAGGCGCTCGCGCGTCTCCCCGCCTCGCGCGAGACCGTCGAATGCGCGATCGAGGTGCGGTTCCAGCTCCATGGGTCGCTCTCGATGCTGGGCGAGTCCCGGCGCAGTCTCGCCTACCTTCGAGAGGCCGAGGCGTTCGCCGAGAAACTCCAGGATCGGGGGCGGCTCGGCCGGGTCGTCGCCAACATGACCTACGCCCTGGGGTCGCTGGGTGACCTCGACAGCGCCATCGACGCCGGAGAGCGGGCTCGCGCCATCGCGGCCGCGCTCGATGATCCGGCGCTACGGGTCAGCACCAACGTCGCCCTCGGCCGCGCCTACTATGGTCGGGGCCGCTACGCCAGCTCGATCGAATGCTCCCGCGAGACCATCGCGTCGCTCACCGGCGACCTGGTCTACCAGCGATCCGGGGGGCCGATCTTGCTCGCGTCGGTGGCGTCGCGCGTCTCGCTCGTCCTCTGCCTCGCCGAGTTGGGCGAGTTCGCCGAGGGTTCGGTTCAGGGCCAGGAGGCGATTCGGATTGCGGAGACCGTGGCCTATCCCGACGACCGGGTCTGGGCCTACTTCGGTGTCGGTCGGCTCTGCGCGGTCAAGGGTGAGTTCGATCGGGGCATCGCGCTGTTGGAGCAGGCGCTGCCGCTGATCACTGAAGGCGAGGTCCCCATCTACTTCCCGCGGGTCGCGTCCTCGCTAGGGCTCGCGTATATGCATACCGGGCGCCTGGGCGACGCTCTGGAGATACTCGAACGAGCCATGGTTCATGGTGACGGGCTCGGCTTCATGTTCGGGCACGCTCTCGTGGAGGCGTGTCTTGCCGAGGCGCTCTTGCACGCCGGTCAGGTGGAGGCAGCGAGTCGGCTCGCCGACCAGGCGCTGGAGCGCGCTCGCCGCCAGGGAGAGCACGGCTGGCAGGCGTGGACTCTCCGCCTCCACGGCGAGATCGCGTCAGCTGGCGATCGCCCGACGGACGCCGAAGGGTTCTACCGACAGGCGAGGGCGCTCGCCGAGGAGCGTGGGATGCGCCCACTCGTCGCCCACTGCGACCTCGGCCTCGGGCAGCTGTATCGGCGGATCGGGCGCCGTGAGCAGGCGGGGGTTCAGCTGTGCGCGGCGCTCGAGATGTATCGCGCGCTCGACATGGGCGTCTGGGCTACGCGGGCGGAGGCCGAGCTGGCATCGGTCCGCTGAGGCGTTGGCCGTCCCAGCGTCTCCCGTTAGCGCCGTGTACCCAGTGCTTCCTGGCACGGGTCCGGTGGATGGTGCAGAGGCGGCGGGTGCTTCAAGACGATACACGATAGCTCTCCCAGCGGGGTCCCCGACCCACCACTTTTAACGCCACTTTTGACGGCCGCCTTCACGGATCTCTAACGCCCCGCCTGTAGTCTCGTGCACTGGAGAGGCAATGCCAGACGCAAACCGGGTTCTAACTTTCGTCGTTCGGGTTGTGCAGTCGGGAACCGGCGGTCTCCGCGCGGTGGTCGAGCGGGTCAAAACGGGTCGAAAAGAACAGGCCTCGACGATGGAGGACATCGGCCGCGTGATCGCGGCGATGGCCCTCGGAGGGGAAGCAGCGATGACTCTCAAGGGTAAGCACGCGCTGGTCACGGGAGGCTCGCGAGGGATCGGCCGGGGGATCGCGCTGAAACTCGCCGAAACCGGCGCCCGCGTCGCCATCCATTATTACGTCAACGAGGGGGCAGCCAAGGAGACCCTGGAGCGGGTCCGCAAGCACGGCTCGGACGGGTTCCTGGTGCAGGCGGACGTCTCGCGCGTGCAGGACATCCAGCGGATGTTCGCTCGCGTCCGCCAAGAGTTCGGGACGCTCGACATCTTCGTGGCCAATGCGCGCCCCGAGCTGGCGAAGTTCTACCAGAAGCCCATGGAGATCACGCTCGAGGCCTGGGACCACGCCCTCGACTCTCAGGCCAAGGCTTTCCTGGTCGGCGTCCGCGAGGCGGTCCAGCTCATGAGCGACGGCAGCCGCATCGTCGCCGTCACCTACGCCCCGGGCGCTCAGAAGGGCACCTGGCAACCCTGGGTTGCGATGGGCTCGGCCAAGGCGGCCCTCGAGTCGCTCGTGCGCTACTTCGCGGTGACGCTGGCCCAGCGGGGCATCACGGTCAACAGTGTGAGCCCCGGGCTGACCGACGACAGCGTGCTGAACGGCTTGCCGCAGCCGGTCGTGGACACCGCGCGCGCCTGGCACCAGAGCGGCTGGACGCCCATGGGGCGCATGGGCACGCCCGCCGACATCGGCAACGCGGTGGCGCTGCTGTGCTCGCCCGACGCCGGCTGGATTACGGGCCAGCTCATCCACGCCGACGGAGGCGCTTCGCTGGCGGACACGCTCATGCCGCTCGAGGTCCAGCATGGATGACGGGTTCGACGGAGTCGGTGGGTTGCACCAAAAGGAAGTGAACACGGGCCATATTTCGTGGATAGGACTACCGTCAACGCCGTTGGGTATGAGCCGTCATGGCGAAGGCAATGACCGGAGGCAGGTGATGAAGGACAAACTGACGACAGCGTTCCTTATCGCGCCGGTGCTCGTTCTCATGCTGGTGTTGTGCCTCGGTTCCTTCGTCGCTGATGCCCAACAATCGACCGTGCCTCGGGTCGGCTTTCTTGCCGGCGGCTCCCCGCCAGCCTTCCAACACCTCATCGAAGCCTTTCGACAAGGCATGCGAGAGCGCGGTTATATCGACGGGCACGACTTTGTTATCGAGATCCGAGCTGCGGAGGGCAGGTTCGACCGACTCCCTGGCCTCGCGGCCGACTTGGTCCGTAGCAAAGTTGACGTCATCCTCGTCGGGGCGACGGCACCTCTCCGGGCCGCAAAGGACGCCACGAATACCATCCCGATCGTTATCGCGGGCGTAGGTGACCCGGTCGGCACCGGCTTTATCGCCAGCCTCGAGCGGCCCGGCGGCAATATCACTGGACTGGCCGGAAGCGCAGTAGCAAAGACGAGACTGTTAGAACTGATCAAGGAGGCCGTTCCGACTATGTCTCGTCTCGCCGTCCTGGCAAATCCAGGCGATGCCGGGGCGGTTCGTTCCGTCAAGGACTGGCAGGTCGTCGCCAGCGCGGCCGGCATCGAAGCCCGACCGTTCGAGGTAGACAAGCCCGACGGGTTCGAAGAGGCGTTCGCCGATATGGCGAGGGCTCGCGCCGACACGCTCGTGGTCGTCGGCGATGCTCTGATGTTCTCTTCTCGGGCACGAATCGTGAGCCTCGCCAGCAACAATCGCCTCCCGGCGATGTACCCCCAGAAGGAGTATGTCAATGCGGGCGGCTTGATCTCGTATGGGACCGACTTGGCCGACATCTTCCGACGGTCAGCCGGACACGTGGACAAGATCCTGAAGGGCGCCAATCCGGCGGAGCTCGCCGTCGAGCTGCCCACTAAATACGAGTTCGCAATCAATCTGGCGACCGCGAAGGCGCTCGGCCTGACGATCCCAGCATCTCTGCGTGCGAAAGCGGACCGTCTCGTAGAGTGAGGTTCACCTTTTAGCGCCCGGGCGAAGGAAATGACGACCCTTGGCGCCACGGGATGGGGAGGGACGACGACCATGATGCGTACTAATCGCAAGTGGTTCACCACCGCGCTCGCATTGTCTTTTATCGCAGGGTTGATCCTGCTCGCTCCGAAGCCGAGCTTGGCTCAGGAGAAAGCCCAGATGGCGAAGGAAGGCGACCTCTCGGGGACACATTCCTTCAGCGGGACGTTCAAGGCGACGAAAATAGGCGACGACCTTCTTCTTGTCACTAGCGAGAATCTGGGCCTCATCGTCTCGGATTCCGGCGCAGGGCCGTTCAATGACCTCTCGGGCCGGTGCATGAGCCAGGTGCTTTATGTGAAGGGTGTAGGCCGGAATCAAGGGCACTGCGTCTACCTGGACCGAGCCGGAGACCAATGGCTTCTCGAGTTCGAGGCGCCGGCGCAAAAGCTCGGAGCGGCCACCCAACATGGGACGGTCAAGTACATGGGTGGAACCGGGAAGTTCGCGGGAGTCAGGGGCGAGGGAGAGTACGCGTATACAAACCTGCGCCCCGTCGCCGACGGCACGTACCAGGGTTATTCGAAATTCA
>WNET01000719.1_pt1 | contig 12976 bp, 12 predicted proteins | sample 5399911 | NCBI WGS metagenome assembly WNET01 (sample SAMN13153333, study PRJNA577476) | soil metagenome | isolation source: 40 cm grassland meadow soil pre-rain plot 2 | place: USA:California | collected 2015-09-08 | reverse complement strand
CGCAGCAGTACGCCTATCGCGACCGCCGCAACCGGAAGCGCGACTTCCGGCGACTCTGGATCGCCCGCATCACCGCCGCTTGCCGGTCTCATGGCCTGCTCTATTCCCGGTTCATCCATGCGCTCAAGCAAGCGGGCGTCGGGCTGGATCGCAAGGTCCTCTCGAACATGGCCATTGCAGATCCGGGCGGCTTCACGAAGCTCGTGGACACGGTCAAGGCGCAGATGGCCAAGGCCTAGATGTGGAGTGAGCCGATGAGGATGGGGATCACAGTCTGGATCATGGTCATCGTCCTTTCAGGGGCTGCGGTTGGGGCGTTCGCACTGGAGCCCGCTGGGGCTTCGCCGCCGGCTACATCGGAGCGGGGGGGGATTTCCGCCGAGGTGCAGGGTCCGGGGAAAGGCCCGTCTTTGACGGGCTGCCGCATCCGCCTGTACCGTGAAGATCTCATGCGGGCGCCTTACCAGCTCATCATAGAAGGCCCGATACCGGGTGCAGGTTCTGAGCGTCCGCTCACACCGAGTGAAGCGAAGTGCGTCGAAAACTTGCGCAAGGCCGGTAAAAAAGCCATCGAAAGGGGCAAGATCACCGAGAGTATCTTTCACTATCTGAGCGCCATGGATACAGCCCCCGGGCTGGCCGGACCGATCTATCTGGACTTGGCGAGCGCGCTGGACCAAACGGCCTACACACAACCGGCGGTTATCGCGTACAGAAAGGCCTGGGCGGCGTTCGAAGCGGTCTATAATCGTCCGGGGATGCAGGTTGAAGGGAGAGTCCTCTTGAACCTGGCGGATATCCGGGATTCGATCGTGCGGCTCGGGGGCCAAGTGCCGACTCCGACCAGCGAGCCCGGGAAGATCGTGGTGGCCAATTCCACCCGCAAAATCCAGGAGCAGTACTTCAAGCAGGCCTTACCGCCCGTGACTCCTCGGTAGGGTCCTTCGTTACGACTGAAGTTTGCCCGGGAGGTCGATCACCAGTTCGAAGGCGCTGCACGGCATGGTGATTTGCCAGCGTTCCAGCACTTCCGGGTGGAGTTCGCCGATCAGGCCCGCCGCGTTGCCGTCTCGCTCGACCCGCCCGACCCGTCCTTCCAGGAAGGACGGGTGGTCGGTCGGCGTCAGCGCGTAGGCCCAGCCCAGATAGAAGCACAACAAGTCCAGGAACGAGTGGGTCTCGGAGAAGTTCGCGTTGGCGTGGGCCAGCAGGGCTCCCAGACGAACTTCGGTCCGCGTGCCGGTCTCAGTCTGCGGGTCCAGAACGACGACCTCGCCCAACTCAAACAGGAAATGCGGGTAGAAGCTCCGGGATGAGGCGGTCTCGACGCGCAGCAGCGACGGCAGGACCCACTGGCGCAGGCACTCATAACTCTGGGACATGACGTTCTCGATTTCGACGCAGCGGGCTTCTGGATGCCCGTCGGGCAGACGCATCCGATGGATCAGGTCGACACGGGCGCCCAGGATGTTCGAGACGATCTCCTGGAAGCCGAAGCCGAGCATCAACTCGCGCACCTTATCCGAGAGCTGCTCGATCCGGGATAGCCCCCCCACGGTGAAGGTCGCGGGCATGATTGGCCCAAACGCGTTGTACCCGCGGCTGATGGCCACATCCTCGACGACGTCCACTGGGTGCATGAGATCGTTGCGATACGGCGGGAGGCTCACAAGGAGGCGCGAGCCGCTGCCGGTCACCGCGTAGCCGTACGAGGCGAGGCTGGCCCGGATGTCCTTGGGGGAGAGCGCATCGCCAAGGGCCGTGATGACGTCGCTGAGTTTGATCGCACAGGGCTTGCTGAAGGTCTGCGGCATCCGCACCGTGCGCCCGTACGCCGTTTTAGAGGGATAGACGACCTCCACCGGCTCGATCAACGCCCCGCGGTCGTGCAGGTTGGCGGCCAAGATGTTCACGGCGAGCATGACCATGCGAAGGTCCGTTCCCGTGACTTCGATGAACAGGTCCGCGTCGCCCACCTGCACTTCGCCGACGTCACGGCTGTTGATGATGGGCGGGAACGAAAGCACGTCCCCCTTGGCGTCGCGGAGCAGCGGCACCTGGTCGTGTCCCGACAGGAGCCCCCCGTACTCTTGCCCCTTGGGGTGGATCTCCAAGATCTCCCGAAGGCTCATCGGCTCGCCATAGCCGAGCGGGCGGAATCTGGTCCGGTCGGGGTCCGCCAGGGCGTAGGTGATGGGAAACTTGATTGAGGGCAGCCGATAGAGCCCGATGGAGACCATGCGGCGTTTCCGGCCGAAAATGTCGGCGAGTTTCTCCTGTGTCTGGATAAGCTGGGCCAAGCCCTCTTCAGCGACCTTGTAGCCGCGAACTTTGCACCCGCCGATAAACGGACGCATACGCTCCAGGCCCTGCTCGACAAGAATCTGATCGAGCCGCCTTTTGGCAGTACGCAAGTAGGGGTAGGAATCCGGCCGGCCGTTCAGCTTGACCCGGATCTGGCGCGCGATGCCCTCGACGCACCAGAGATCCGGGCGGTTGGAGTCCTGCAGCTCGAACCGGACCTCGCCGGAGGCGGCATCGACCTCCTTGATCTCGCCTTTGACCAGCGGGAGCCAGGCTTCGAGTTCCTTGTCCGTTGCGTGCCGCCCGAGGAGCTTATCGAAGTCCTTGCGATTGACGGAGATGGTCGGCATGGCGTCGGTTCAGTATTGCACCCGTTTGGAGCGGATCATCTCCAGATCGGCAGAGAAGAGATCGCGGATGTCGTGGATGTCCAGCGCGACCATCGCCATGCGGTCGAGGCCCAGCCCCCAGGCGATCACGGGGACCTCCACGCCCAGCGGGAGCCGGACCTCCGGGCGGAAGAGGCCGGCGCCGCCTAGCTCGATCCAGCCCAAGCGGGGGTGGCGCACGTGCACTTCGACCGACGGCTCTGTGAAGGGGAAGTAGGCCGGGGCGAAGCGGATCTCCTGTGCCTGGGCCACTTCGCGCGCAAAGAGGGTGAGCAGCCCGAGCAGGGTCCGGAAATTGATGTCCGGCCCCAGGACGATGCCCTCGATCTGGAAAAAGTCGGGCGCGTGCGTGGCGTCCACCTGGTCGTAGCGGAAGCACCGCGCGATCGAAAAGTACTTGCCCGGCACGTGCGGCGTCGCGGCCAGCGTGCGCGCGGAGACGGCCGTGCCCTGGCTACGGAGCACCAGGCGGCGAGTCCGCATGCGGTCGAAGGTATAGTCCCAGCCGCTCGACCCCGTGCGGCCGCCGTGTTCATGCACGCCCGCGACCTGCGACAGAAACGGCTCGGGAATCGGGGATGAGTGGCGCGGCTCCTTGACGAAGTACACGTCGTGGGTCTCGCGGGCCAGGTGGAACTGCGGCATGAAGAGGGCGTCCATGTTCCAGAACTCGTTTTCGATCAGCCCGCCGCGCATCTCCTCGAATCCCATGCTGACGAGCTTGGCTTTGACCAGGTCGAGGAACTCCCGGTAAGGATGCTTCTTGCCGGCCGCGATGCGGGCCGGTTTGAGGGCGATCGTGTACTTGCGAAAGCGCACCTGGCGCCAGCTCCCGTCCTTCAGCATCTCGGGAGTCAGGCGGGTGGCTTCTTCCCGCACGCCCTCCTTCTGGATCTGAAGCGCCACGGCGTGTCCGAGCTCCTGGAGGCCGTAGGTGCGGATGACTCGCTCGTCCACGCGGAACGGCTCCTTCGGTTTGCCGCGCTTCTGGGAGAACTTTTCGATCAGGGCCTGATCGGACGCGGGAAACTCGGAGAGCGGCTTGGGTCCTTCGTGGACGAACCGGATCAGTTGCTGCAGCGAGTCGGCCGTGACGGAGGCGGCGCTCGTGGTTTGGACCACACCGCCGACGCCGATGGAGAGGACGCCTTCCCGCTTCAACTCGCCGACTGCGGTGCTGATTTCGCCCGAGTCCAATCCTTCGCGCGTCTGGATGTCCTTGATCGTCAACTGCCCGCCCTTCTCAGCAGCCGCGCGCAAAGCCGACATGACGCGGACCATCGGGGCGTAGCGATGGAAATAGTGCTTGCCGGTTTCCGTGAGGGAAACGATCGGCCGTGTCGTGTCCGAAAGGACGGCGACCAGTCCCTTGACCTGCAAGCGGCCGAGGGCGGCGCTGACTTGGGCGACCTCCAGGCCGGCGGCCTTGGCCAGGTCCTCTTCGGTCAGGCCCTCCCGCTGCGCGGAGGCCTTGAGCGCAGACACGACCTTGACTTCGTGCGGGTGGAGGCTCTCGGCGAGCTGCGTCACCTCGCTCATCGACGAGCCTTGCGGGAGGACGCCGCGGCCTTGCTGTGACCGGTTGGGTTGCCGTTATCGCCGGAGTCGGAGCCCGTGGCGCCGCCCGTGCGCAGCTGGGCAATCACCCGACGGTAATCACGCCCGGGAGCTTCGAAGATGGCGGAACCCGCCACCAGAATATCGGCGCCGGCGGCCACGATCGCGGCGGCGTTGTCCACCTTCACGCCACCGTCCACCTCGAGCAGCACGGAGCGGCCCGTGCGGTCGATCATCGCGCGCGCCTGCTTGATCTTGTCCAGGACGCGGACGATGAATCGCTGGCCGCCGAAGCCAGGATTGACCGACATGATCAACAATAGATCGACGTCCGGCAGAATCTCCTCGACGCTGGTCAGCGGCGTGGCGGGATTCAAGGTGACGCCCGCCTGGACTCCTTTCTCCTTGATGGACTGGACCGTGCGGTGCAGGTGCGGACAGGCTTCGACATGGACCGTGAGGTAGGTCGCGCCCGCTTCGGCGAATTCCCTGATGAATGCGTCCGGGTTCGTCATCATCAAGTGGACGTCGAGCGGAAGGGCCGTGACCTTGCGGAGGGCTTCGACGATGGGCGGTCCGATGGTCAGGTTCGGGACAAAGTGGCCATCCATGACATCCACGTGCACCAGATCCGCGCCGGCCTGCTCGACGGCGACGATCTCGTCAGCTAAATGCGCGAAGTCTGACGACAGGATGGACGGCGCGATTCGCACCTTGGGCATTGGAATGCCTCCTGGAAATCAGAGGTCAACTATAGAGCATCGGGTGGATGGTCGCAAGGGCCGTGGCCGAGTCTGCTGCCTGCCTTGACCGGATGGCCCGCCAGGTATTGCTTCGCGCTCAGGCGCTTGCCAGAAGCAGGCTGTAGTTCGCGGATCAGAAGCGCGCCCTTCCCGGCCGCGACGCGGATCGTCTCTCTCGTCGCTTCGAGGATGACCCCCGGCTCTGCCATGGCGCACCCGGGATTCGTGGGCTCGGCCCGCCAGATCTGCCAGCGCTCATTGCCATAATAGGTATAGGCGCCCGGCCAAGGTGTCAGTCCGCGTATCCGGTTGGCCAGCGCCGTCGCCTCCTCGTCCCAGCGCAGCATTCCATCCTCCTTCTTCAGCAACGGCGCGAGCGTGGCGCGGCTGTGGTTCTGGGGGATCGGGGCGAGGGTGCCGTCTTTCAGGCCGCTGATGGTTTTCACGAGCAGCCGTCCGCCGATGGGCGCCAGGCGGACCGCGAGTTCGCCTGCCGTTTCCATCGGCAGGATCGGGACCGTCTCTTGTAGCAACACGGGGCCCGTGTCCATGCCCGCATCCATTGACATCGTGGTGATGCCGGTCTCGGTCTCGCCGTTGATGATCGCCCACTGAATCGGGGCGGCGCCCCGGTACTTGGGAAGCAGCGAACCGTGCACGTTGACGCATCCCTTCGGCGGCACGCCCAGGACGACGGGGGGCAGAATCCGGCCGAAGGCCGTGACGGCGATAAGATCGGGCGCCCAGCTTTTCAGGGTCTCTAGGAAGGCCGGGTCTTTCATCTTGAGTGGCTGGAGGATCAGCAGTCCGGCCTCCTGGGCCAGCACCTTGACCGGGGGCGGGGTTAGGTGTTGCCCGCGGCCCCTTGGGCGATCGGGCTGGGTGACCACTCCGACCACGCGGCCGATCTTTTCCGGATCGGCTTCCAGAAGAGCCTGCAAGGAAGGCACGGCAAATTCCGGGGTCCCCATGAACACGATCCGCAACGGCGTGGTCATGCGCGCCATGATACCGTATTTCGATCGCCTTGACAGTATCACGTCAAGTTGGTAGCATCCGGCTGCGGGGTGGAGCAGTCCGGTAGCTCGTCGGGCTCATAACCCGAAGGTCAAGGGTTCGAATCCCTTCCCCGCAACCATCCCTCTTTCCCCAGAGTCCTCGCTCGTGTGACCAAAACTGCGCTTGACAGGTCTCGAAGGGTAGCCTAGCCTTGCCAGCGTCGTGCTGTTCAGATAGAGCGGAAGGGGCTCCTGCCGCAAGGAAGTGACGCGCGTCACGAACAACACAAAAAAGGAGTGTGTGCAATGAGGAATGTGGGATATAAGCGCACGATGATTGCCCGCATCGGGGCTGCGATTGGCTTTGTGTGTGGGGTGCTGGGTCTCCTGGCGGGCTTGACGAACCATACTTGGAAGTTGGGTCCCGCAGGATGGCTTGACGGCGGGATCCTACTCACCCTGATCGCGATGTTCATACTCCTAGACGGTATGTTCGCGTTCCAGAAGGACCGGATGGCCCCACGCAGCCTCGACGATTAATCGTTCGTGCTCACAGAAGGGACTCGATCACTCCGAATGAAAGGAGTCGGTCATGAGTATCCTGAAAAGACTGAAAGATTATTTGGATCGCGAGAAGGTTCCATTCAAGGTCTTGACCCACAGCGAAACCTTTACAGCGCCGGAGCTGGCCCAGGCCCTCCATGTGCCAGGGAAAGAACTGGCCAAGGTGGTCATGGTGAAAGCGGACGAGCGCTTCGTGATGATGGTGCTCTCGGCTAACCAGAAGGTGGATCTCAAAAGACTCAAGGAGATTTTTCGGACTAGCCACGTGCGGTTGGCCACCGAAGCAGAGTTCAAGGAGTTGTTCCCCGATTGCGAACTCGGGGCAATGCCGCCTTTCGGCAATCTCTACAGCCTAGAGGTATATGTGGACCAGTCCATGACAACGGACGATGAGATCGTCTTTCAGGCCGGGACGCGCCATGAGGCAGTGAAGCTCCGCTACCAGAACTTTGCTAGTCTGGTCCGCCCTAGAGTTGCCGAGTTTCATGTGGCAACCACGGGACCCAAGACCGATCCATGAGAAGGAGCCGCGCGGGCCCCGAAGCGGGGACTCTGGGTCGATGCGACACCGGTGGGCCGCGGGAGTGATGAAAACTGCGTCGGTGACGGTATCTCTTCTTTGATTAAGCGGGACTGTTAATAGCTAGAGGCAATCCCATTATCCATCGCGTGGTGCTGCCAGTCGTTCCAGGCATGACCGAGTTCGTGGGCGAGGATGTAGCGACGACGACGGATCGGCAGGGACTTTCGGATGTATAAAACGCGCTCGTCAGGATCCCAGTATCCATCCACCGACTCACCGGTTCCGTCCTCGACGATCTCCTCCATCTCACTGTCCGTAACCTGCTTGATCGTCACGACATAGCCGAAAGGCAATTGAACTCGCTTAGGGATGGTAAGACGCTGCATTTCTCCACCTTTTCTTTTTGGGGCTTTTCTTCCCCTCGCATCTTCCAGTATAACCCAGATGGCAGCATTATTGTAATGCCTTGAAATCAATTAGGATTTCTAATGGCTAACGCATGCATTGGAAGGCGAACTGATCCTCGGTCGTCCCCAGAGGGGCCTCCTGACTATCCTTCGGGCCTGGCACTCAGCCTGGTTGTGCTGTTCGTCGTTCCGGTGATCCTGGCGCCAGGCTACGTGCGCTGGCTCAGGTCGAAGCTGCCAACGTAGCTTGCTTCTGGACTGAAAGGTGTGAATGCTATAAGAATGGCTCTCTGAAAGAGCCGCTGCTGATGCGAATTGCTTGATCAAGGAGACCACATGAGGAGCGAGTCGAAACACAGAAGCCGTGACCTAGTAGACGGGCCGAGCCGAGCGCCTGCCCGTGCCATGCTCAAGGCCGTCGGGTTCACCGATGACGACCTGGCCCGCCCCTTGGTAGGGGTGGCCAACACCTGGATCGAGGTCATGCCCTGCAACTACCATCTCCGGCGCCTCTCCGAAAAGGTGAAGGCCGGCATACGCACGGCGGGCGGGACTCCCATCGAATACAACACGATTGCAGTCTCCGATGGCATCGCAATGGGCACGGAAGGCATGAAGGCCTCACTGATCAGCCGCGAAGTGATTGCAGACTCCATCGAGCTGGTCGCGCGCGGGCACCTGTTCGACGCGGTCGTGGCGCTGTCCGGCTGCGACAAGACGATTCCCGGCACGGTCATGGCGCTGGCCCGGCTGAATCTCCCGTCGCTGATGCTGTATGGCGGCTCGATCATGCCCGGCAAGTTCCAGGGGCATGACGTCACGATCCAGGATGTCTTCGAGGCGGTCGGGAAGCACGCGGCTGGCAGGATGACCGAGGCGGACCTACGCGACCTGGAGAACCACGCCTGCCCGGGGGCCGGCGCCTGCGGCGGCCAGTTCACCGCGAATACGATGGCGATCGCGTTCGAGTTCCTGGGCATCTCCCCGATGGGGTTTAACGGGGTGCCGGCGATGGACCCGCGCAAGGATGAAGTCGCGTTCCGCTGCGGCCAGCTGGTGATGGAGCTGCTGCGGAAGGACCTGCGCCCGCGCCAGATTATCACGCGCAAGGCCCTGGAGAACGCCATCGCCGCTGTCGTCACCACCGGCGGTTCCACGAATGCCGTGCTGCACCTGCTGGCCGTCGCGCGGGAAGCCGGCGTGCGATTGACTATTGACGACTTCGACAAGATCAACCGGAAGGTTCCCTTGCTGGCTGATCTGAAGCCGGGCGGCCGCTTCATGGCAGCCGATCTCTATGCGGCGGGCGGCACGACGCTGGTCGCTAAGCGGCTGCTGGACGCCGGCCTGTTGCATGCCGGTCAGCTCGCGGTCACGGGTCGCACGATTGGCGAGGAAGCCCGACAGGCGAGCGAGACGCCGGGCCAGCACGTCGTCCGGCCGCTGTCCAATCCGATTAAGCCGACGGGGGGGCTGGTCATTCTTAAAGGAAACGTGGCGCCGGAGGGCTGCGTCGTAAAAGTGGCAGGACACTCAATGACGTTGTTCAGAGGCCCGGCCAAGGTCTTCGACCGTGAGGAGGACGCCTTCGCCGCCGTCAAGGCCGGGCAGATCAAGGCGGGCGATGTGGTTGTGATCCGCTATGAAGGGCCGGCGGGCGGCCCGGGCATGCGCGAGATGCTGGGCGTGACGGCCGCGATCGTCGGCGCAGGCTTGGGGGAGTCTGTCGCCCTGCTTACCGATGGTCGCTTCTCGGGCGCCACGCACGGGCTGATGGCCGGCCACATCGCGCCGGAAGCGGCGAAGAAAGGCCCCATCGCAGCGCTCAAGACCGGCGACGTCATCGTCTTCGATGTGCCTGACCGCACTTTGAACGTCGAACTCACACAGAAAGAAATCAAGACTCGGCTCAGCAAGTGGAAACCGCCGGTGCCTCGCTACACGACTGGCGTTATGGGCAAATACGCCAGGCATGTCTCTTCGGCCTCAGAGGGAGCAGTGACGAGCTGACGTCAGGGGCAACGGTAGCCGGGCATGGCCTATCTGAAGAGATAAGCACACTATCCATGCAGATAGAAGTTTCCCCCGAATCCTAGGCGGGCTTTCCTCCCTCTGGCGCTGGCCTAGATGTTAACTTTGTGTAAAGAATTAACGGGTTACGCACAGGGTGAGAATGAACTGGCCCGTAAATGTAGGAAGGCACTGAAATTGCTGTATATTCCGATCATGCGACAGAAAATTACTGCCTCGCTCATTGGCCTCGCTCTCGGCCTCGGTTTCGCTGCGCCTGTAGCGTTTGCCGATGTCTGGCTGTGCATGCTACCGAATGGAACGAACCTCTATAGCGACCGAGGTGGCGGCCCGGACTGTCACCTCATCAAGATGAAGAAGGGCGTAGCCAACGAGAGCTTCACCCCGGCGATGAGAGGACTGCCCCAAGCACCTGTGGCGTCCGAGGATTCTGCCACATCGGCTTCTACAGATTCGAGCGCGTCCGCCGCGCCGACGGCTCCGTCGGCAACGGGTGAGAGCCCTCGACCTGACGTGCAGATCCAACTACTCAAGGCGCCGCAGCCGTTCCCGGCCACCAACATGCGGGTTCCGGTCCTCATGGTGAACCAATACTCTGCCAAGGCTGACCAGTCCGTGGCGTATGCGGCCAATCTCGGTGAAGTTGTGCTTGCGGATATGGCCGTGAGTTACGTGTCTACAGGGACCGGTCCGGAAGTGGTGACGGATTCGCATTTCGGCGGGCATCTCGACGTGTCACTGCGGACAGCTGTCGCGGCGGCCGCCAAGAGCGTGGGGTACGATCCCCGATTCCTGCGGGTTCGGCTCTCCGTCCGCACCGCCGTCCTCCAGAACGGGCTGTATATCGACGGCCCGAGCGCGGGCGCCATCCTTGCGGTCGGTGTGACGTCGGCCTTGCTCGGCGATCCGATCCGCTCGGATGTCTGTATGTCAGGCACGATCAATGAGAACCAGGAGGTGGGGTCTGTCGGAGGGCTAGAGGAGAAAATCAAGGGATGCCGACAGCTCAACTATCGGGAGATGGTCGTGCCGTTCGGGCAGACCTCCATGGACCTCGCGTTGAAGGGCATGGGGGGCGATATCAAGATCACCGAGGTGAGCACCCTCGGTGCGGCTTACCAAGCGGCAACCGGTCAGTCGATCCGAACCATCCCTTCGCGCTAGCGACCGCTCTCTCCATCTGTCAGAACCCGTTCTTCCGCTCCCTGTCACACTTCCATGTTCAGGTCAGTCCTACGATGCGGCCGGTCTCGGGGTCGACATCTACGCGCTCGCCTGCGGGACGGTTGGGCAGCCCGGGCATCAACTGCATGCCGCCACACACTGCTGTCAAGAACTCCGCGCCTGCGAGGATTCGTACCTCTCGGATTGGAAGGGTGAAGCCGCTCGGCCGACCGAGGAGTTGGGGGTCGTGTGATAGCGAGTACTGTGTCTTGGCCATACAGATCGGAAAGTGCCCGTACCCCAGCCTGGCGGCTGTTTCGATCTGAGCTGCGGCAGTGGGCGCGCAGGTCACGTTATCCGCACCGTAGACCCGGCGAGCGATCGTGTCGAGTTTCTGCTCGATCGAGGCGGCATCCTCGTACAGAGGCCGATAGCTCGATGGCTCCTCGCAGGCCCGCATGACGGCGTCTGCCAGCGTTACAGCACCGGCGCTGCCATCTGACCACGGCGTGGACACCGCGGCGTCCACGGCTCCTCCTTCGACCGCCTGGGCCTTCACATACTCCAGTTCTTCTTTCGGATCGTCAGCGAACGCGTTCACAGCTACGATGGCAGGGACGCCGAACGTGCGAACGTTGGCGATGTGCTGACGGAGGTTGGCGCATCCGCGGGCCAGGGCTTCCCGGTTGGGGCCGGTCAGGGCCGCCGGCAGCGGCAAGCCAGGCCGGGCTGAGCCGGCGCCTCCGTGCAGCTTCAACGCCCGCAGGGTGGCCACGATCACGGCAGCCGCCGGACGCAGGCCGGACACCCGGCATTTGATGTTGAAGAACTTCTCCGCGCCCAGATCGCTGCCGAAACCCGCTTCGGTGACGACGTAATCGGCAAGGCGGAGCGCGAGCACGTCGGCGACAATCGAGCTGCTGCCGTGCGCGATGTTGCCGAAGGGACCGGCATGGATGAGCGCCGACGTGCCCTCCGTGGTCTGCACTAGATTGGGGTTCATCGCGTCCCGAAGGAGGGCGGCCATTGCTCCAGCGCACCGCAGGTCCTCGGCGCACACCGGCCGGCCGTCCCGCGTCATCCCCACGAGAATCCGCCCGAGCCGCCGCCGCAAGTCTTTCAGATCGGCGGCCAACGCGAGAATCGCCATCACCTCCGAGGCTTCGGTGATCACGAAGTGGCTGCGCCGGCCGCCCTGCAAAGTCACTTGGCGCAGCGCCCGGTCGTTCAGCCCCATGACCCGCGGCCAACTGATCGCGTTGGGATCGAGTTGAAGCGAGTTGCCGTGCGACAGGTGGTTGTCAACGAACGCGGCCAGCAGGTTGTGCGCCGCGGCCACCGCGTGTGCATCTCCGGTCAGATGGAGATTCACCTCTTCCTGCGGGACGACTTGCGCGCGCCCGCCGCCGGAACCGCCCCCCTTGACGCCGAACACGGGACCGAGACTAGGCTGGCGGAGCGTCACGACGGCGCGGGGCCCCAGCCGGCACAAGCCCATGGCCAGCCCGATCGCGGTGACGGTCTTCCCTTCGCCCAGCGGCGTGGGGTTGATGGCGGTGACCAGCACGTAGCGGCCGAGAGGCCGGCCGCGGAGCCGATCGAGCGCGGCCAGCACGATCTTGCCCTTGTGGCGGCCGTAGGGGATCAGCTCATCCTCGAGGAGCCTGAGTTCGTCGGCAAGCTCCTGCACCCGTTTGAGCGAAGGCACGTCGGGCGGAGGCATGTAGATGCGCTCCAGCTAGACGGTCCGGTAGGAGACCGGCGTGACGGTCCCGTTCACGATGCGAAAGGCATTGGCCTCCGGTGAGTCTTTCATTTCCAGGGAGATGATGAGGTGCAACGGCTCGGGCAGATTCAGGATGCCCCTGGTGGACTCGAACTCCGTGGCGATCTTGATGTCGGTGACGGAGGGCCGCGCGGGGCTGTGGGGATGCGAATGGTAGATGACCTGCAACTCGAGGCCCTTGTGCCGCATGTCTTTCAACGCCAGGGACATGTCACGGGCGTCCATGACGAAGGCGATGTCGGCGCGCTCTTCGGGTGAGAGGGCCTGCAAGTGGGCGAACTTCGCCGCGTCGAAGTTGGCGAGGTGGGCTCCTTCCGTCGCGACGATGTTGGCGATCTTGTAGTGGTGGGTGGCTCGGCCGTCCTTCCCGGCCAGCATGCCGCAGCACTCGTGCGGGGCCAGTTCACGCGCGTGAGCGATCATTTCGTCGAGGATGTGTCGAGGGACGCTCAGAGGCCGCACGAGACTGCGTAGTCGCCGGACAGGTCCGTGATGCGGGGGCGCGCGCTG
>WNET01000766.1_pt1 | contig 12979 bp, 9 predicted proteins | sample 5399911 | NCBI WGS metagenome assembly WNET01 (sample SAMN13153333, study PRJNA577476) | soil metagenome | isolation source: 40 cm grassland meadow soil pre-rain plot 2 | place: USA:California | collected 2015-09-08 | reverse complement strand
CGGCTAGTGCCCTCGCGTTTTTCGGCAAGGCGGAGGCCGCCCTCGGCGTTCCGAAGGTGGAGCCCGACGAGATCATGGGCCTGTACAAGAAGGCGATCGAGCTGGACGGGGAGAACCCGCAGTACCGCGATGCCCTCGCCTCCTTCTGCGTCGACCTCGGCCGGTTCAACGAGGCGGAGGAGCAGTACAATGCCGCGGCGAAGCTCGACGACGAGAACGCTCCGTTCTATTGGTCGGAGTTCGCCGTCCAGTACGCCCGGAAGGCGCCGTTGATCATGGAGCAGTTCCTCGACGACAAGACCCGGGACATGATCCGCCAGAAGGCCCTCACGTACGCCCTGAAGGCGCTGGGGGTCGAGAAGGAAGACGCGAAACGCCTTCTCTAATCCGCGACCCTAGGCCTGCGCGCCGGGCCTCGATCCCCGCCGGCCCCCCGGCATTCGACACAGACACTCCCCGCGAGATGTTCGTCGCAGGCCGGCCGTCCGCAGTTGCGGCAGGCCAGAAGCGTCGGGCGATGGCAAATGTGACACAGGACCGCGACCGCCACGGCCTGAGGAGGCCGTCGGGAAGCATCAGACTTTGCTACCAAAGCCCGTTGGGCCTTCCGCCGTAAACATGTTTGCGAGACCCCTTCAGGCCGAGCCTTCCGTCGGATGGCTCCGACCTTCGCGATGGGTAGCGGCCCTTCTTTGTTCGTCCCACCTGCAGGTCATGGGAGCGGGTCTGCCACCCTTATGACCGTCGTTTTTTGGGTGCGGATCCGAGGACGTGTTCTGAGGCGGTTTGGGCAGGTCCCGGCTGATCGCGCAAGGCTCCGTGCGCAAGCCGTGGGCAAGCCCAAACAAGGTTCATGAGCCCAGAGACACATATCATGGACGGAGGGGGAAAGCATGGTCGACTTCGTCGGCAGCATTCCGGCAGTCGCACTTGGGGCCGCGTTCGCGCTCCTCGCGGTCTTGGCGTTTGTCCTGAAAGGTCTCTACCTGATCCGGTCGGGCGAGGTAGGCGTCCTCGTGAAGAGACTCGGCGGGAAGAAGATGCCGCCCGGGCAGGTCATTGCCCGACACGGGGAGATTGGGACGCAGGCCGCGACCCTGATGCCGGGCCTGTACTGGCGCGTGCCGGTCGTTTGGAGCATGCGCAGGTCGAAAGTCATCCAGGTGGCGGAGAACGAAATCGCAAGTGTGGAGGCCATCGATGGTCGGCCCCTCCCGAAGGGACGACTCCTCGGGGACGAGGTGGAGTGCAACCAGTTCCAGGACGGCGAGGCGTTCCTCGCCAACGGCGGGTTCAAGGGCCCGCAGGTCGCGATCATCCGTCCGGGGACGTATCGGATTAATCCGTTCCTGTTCAACGTGGCCAGGCGGGCCGCAACGGAGGTCGCGTCCGGCAAGGTCGGCGTCGTGACGGCTCAAGATGGCCAGCCCCTTCCTCCGAAGTTCATCGTCGCGCCGCAACCCGAGATTTCGCCGTCGGCCGCGCACCCGAGCTCCCGGCCGCACAACTTCTTCCAGGACGGTCAGGCCTTCCTCGAGAGCGGAGGCTTCCGAGGGCCCCAGCTCGACACGCTCCAGCCCGGCCGGTACTACATCAATCCGATCCTCTTCCAAGTCCAGATCGACGACGTCGCCGAGGTCCCTCCGGGATTTGTGGCGGTCCTCCGGTCGAACATCGGGGAGGAACTGGACCAGGCGGACATCCAGCCCGTGCCCGTGACGGACAGCCCGGACTTCGACCAGACGATCCACGCGGCCGTCGAGAGGCTCCTCGTTCCAGACCGAAACCGACGGGGGATCTGGCGCAACCCCGTCGCCCCAGGGAAGTACAACCTGAACCGGGTCGCTTTCACCGCCTACCTCGTGCCGACGTCGGCCATCATGGTCGACTGGGCTCGGTCCGACCGGCCGGACGCCCCGAGTCTCTCGCGTCGTCCGACGGATCCTGCCGCGGACGAATCGGACTATCCGTACTTGACGGAACAGGGCGAGAAGGGCTTGTCCTTCTTCCGCTTCGGCCAGCTGCTCGTGACGTCCAAGGACGGATTCAAGCTCGAGGTCGACGTGCGGATGGTGATTCGCATCCTGCCAGAGAACGCGGCCTTCGTCATTGCACGGTTCGGCTCCGTCTTCAACCTGATCCAACAGATCGTGCATCCCCTGATTGACGCGTCGTTCCGGAACAACGCGGGCGAGAAGAAGGCGCTCGAGTTCGTGCAGGGTCGGTCGCAACTACAAGAGGAAGCTCTGAACCGGGCCAGGATCCAATTTGCCAAGTACTACGTCGAAGCGCAGAACCTACTCATCTCCTACATTGCCGTCGACCCGACGCTGCTCGCGACCCAGACGAACAAGGAGATCGCCATCCAGCAGCAGACGCAGTATGAGCAGCAGGCGACGGCGGAGCAGAGGCGCATCGCGGTCCAAGAGATGACCGCCCGCGCAAACCTCCAGCCGAAGGTCGTCGAGGCCTCCTACCAAGTCCAAATCAACGAAAACCTTGCGAAGGCGGCGATCAAACAGGCGGAAGGCGTGCGCGATGCGACGCGCATCCAAGCGGACGGAAACGCGGCCGCGATTCGGATGGTGGGTGAGGCGCAGGCGGATGCCTACCACGCGCAAGCCGACGTGCTCGGCTCGGATCGGGTCGCACTCGTCAAGGTCATGGAAGAGGTCCGCGACGGCAAGATCCGCGTGACGCCGGATACGCTCGTGACCGCGGGCGGGGATGGGTCCGGCGCGGGAACCCTTTTGACGGCCTACCTTGCGAAGCTCCTCACGGATTCGAACGGGGGTAAGCCGGCCGAGCCATACAAGCGAATGGACCACCCCGACTACACGTCGGATCAGACCAACCAGAAGCCGATCGATGAGAAGGGCGAGGAGTCCTCGTAGGACCCCTGCCTTGCTTTCCGATTGAGCATGGCTCACGTTGAGCGAAGTTCGCCGAAGGTCGTCGACCGCTCCGCGAGGGCGTTGTGCTTGTGGATGGACTCTTCGGCCTCGGACTTCACGCGGACCCAGGTGCCATCCGGCATCTTCGGATAGCGCTTCAGGAGCCGCTCGAGGACGTCCCGGACGACATCCTCCACGAACTTCGGATTGCGGTGGGCCATCTCGACGAGACGGCCTTCGTCCGGACGTTTCAATAATCCGAACGTGGGAGCGGACAGAGAATCCTCGACGATGTCGATCAGCTCGTCCGCCTCGACCTCATGGTTCGACGGCTCCTGCAGGATGACGGTCGTCCGGTTTCGTTGGTTGTGCGTGATGATCGGGAATCCCTCCGGCCACTTCGCCATTTCCGGGTGCTCCTTCAGGACGTCGTCTCGAACCGTTTCCATGGCGCACGGGCATGCGGTCATTCCGATGACCTCCACGCCAATCGATCGCTCGACCTCTCGCTCCCCGCGTCGCGCGTTCGCCCGCGCCACCAGCCGGTACGGCTCCAAGGACGTGCGGCCCGAAGGCGACGTCCTTTCGAGGAAGTAGGCCGCGCTGGCCCATACTTCCGACGTCGTCGCATAGTCGTGGCGCTTGAGAAGGGAAACCGCGATCGTGTCCGTGAGTTCCTCCAGGCTCGCGACCGGGTCGCGGACGGAGCGGTCGACCACCTCGTTGATGGCCTCGAGGTTCCGGGACAGGTGCGAGCCTTTCTGGTCCGGCGGCAGGTCGACGAACACGTCGAGCGTGGTCGTGAGCGTGACCGATCGGTTGGGACGGCGCACCTGGACGGGTTTCACGACGCCGGTCACGCCGACCTTGTTCAGGCGAAACGAGTTCGCGACTTTCTCGCCTTGCACATCCTTCGGAATGGGATCGACCCGCGGCGCCCTAGGGTCCCGTCGGCTTAAAACTTGACGTCCTCAGACCCGCAACGTCTTCCACTTGCCCCGGCGGAAGTGATTCGCGATCACGGCGGACCGGTAATAGTACTCGATGACGAGGGGAATCCAGATTCCCACGATCCCCCAGCCTAGGACGAATCCGAAGATCGCGGACAGCGGCAGGCGGACGAGGTACATGCCGCTCAGGGACGTCATCAAAGGGAATCGGGTGTCGCCCGCTCCACGGAGAGCGCCATCGATCGCGAAGAAGACTCCCACGGCGGGGATGCTGACCGCATGGATCCGGATGAACGTCACACTCCAAGAGACGACCACCGGGTCCCCGATGAAAGCTCGGGCGATGAACTCTGCGAAGAGGAAGATTCCAATGGCGATCACGCTCATCACGACGACGGAGAACTTCATCGCCTCCCAACCACTCTTTTCGGCTTCCTCGGGATTCCGCGCCCCGAGGTTCTGGCCGACGAGGGCCGTCGCAGCGATCGCGAATCCGAACCCGGGCATGAATGCGAAGCTCTGGATCCGCAGGCCGATCTGGTGCGCCGCGAGGATCTGGGTGCCGAAGACGACGACCATACCGACCCACAATAGAAACGCGACCTGCAGGAGGATCTGCTCGAGCGCCGCGGGCCAACCGATTCGGAAGATCCGTCGCACGGCGTCCATATGCACCCATCCGCCGGACAGATGGAGTTTCAGTCGATGCTTTCCCCGAAGCAGGATCGCGATCAGGGCGAGCGCCCCAATGACGTAGGAGATCGACGTCCCGATCGCGGCGCCGGGCACGCCGAGGCGGGGGACGAACGCGTTTCCGAAGATCAGATTCACGTTGATGCCGAAATTGACGACGTTCACGAGCACGCCGAGCCACAGCGGCGTGACCGTGTCGCCGGCGCCGCGGAGCGCGGCACTTCCGAGGAAGGCGATGAACTGGAAGAAGACGACGAGCGAGATGATTCGGATGTACGCCCCGCCGAGGGAAACGACATCGGCCGCGGCACCGAACACGGCGAGCATCGGTTCCGCGAAGAGGAGGCCGAACAACGTCAGCGGGAGGGACAGGAGGGCTCCCAGGACCAGGCTCTGCTTCAGGATGTGATCCGCTTCCGCGAGGTCGTTCGCGCCGATGGCCCGAGCGACCAGGGCGATCGTTCCTGCGGAGACGCTGATCATGACGCTGAAGAACAGGAAGATGAACTGCCCTCCGAAGCCGACCGCGGCGACGGCGGCGGGGGCCTCGGACCCGAGGGACCCGACCATGATCACGTCGACCGTCGTGGTCAGGGTCTGGAGCAAGTTGGCCACCATGACGGGCCATGCGAGCTGAAACACGGAGGTCGACGCGACCTTCGCGGACGCCTCCGCCGTCGCCCCGGCCATCCGGTCCTCGAATCGCCCTTCGCTATTTGTCCCTTGGCGTTACGACGTCTCCGACGATCTGCACGATGACCTCCCGCTCTCGCGGCTTGTTGTCCAGTTCCAAGAACGCGATCTGTTGCCAGGTGCCGAGGGCGGCGCGGCCGTCGATGACCGGGACCGTGAGGCTCGGGCCGAGGAAGGTCGCGCGCACATGGCTGTGGCCGTTCCCGTCCTGCCATCGACGCTGATGGCCGTATTCCATGTCCTGCGGGAAGAGCCGCTCAAGGGCGTTCGGGATGTCCTCCGTCATCAGACCTGGCTCGAACTCGTTCGTCACGATCGCACTCGTGCTGCTCGGCGTGAAGATGCACACGAGGCCGTCCCGGACCCGGGACTTCGCGATCGCGGCCTCGACCCGGTCCGTCACGTCGATCGCCTGAACGCCCGGCTTCGTGTCGATCCGGATCGCCTCTCGGTAGGTGGCCATGGAGGAGGCAAGACGCGCGAAATGCAAGAAGCTTGCCGCCCTCTCCCTGGAACGGCAAAGAAAGAGGTCGCGAGGGCCGAGCCGCCGCCTCTTCGGCGGGGCCGCCCGAAGCCCTCGCGGGTGGGCGTTGGTTGGGGGGAGGATACTTGAGCTGCCTCTAGCGAAGTCCGATGAACCCTTGGTCGTTGAACGCAACGGGGCCGAGGTCCCAGGCGGCCTGCACGGTCTCCGGAGGCTGCACGTCGACCGGGACCGCGTGGTTGTTCTGCTCCTCGATTTCCCGAGCCGCGTTCTCGATCTCCTCCGTCAGCGTCGAGAGGTAGGAGCGGCTCAGGTGGTCCACGACGCCCTTCACGATCGTGACGACCATGAACGAGATGACCTGCATCGCTTCGTTGAAGGAGAGCTGGTCCGCGAACCGGTCGAGGGAGTTGTTGTCCAGCACGATCACGCTGTCCGCCTCGGCGCGAAGCGCCTCGAGTCCGGCCCGCGCGACCTCGGTGCGGCCTTCCACCTCGAACGGGAGAATCGCGATCCCGACGGTCACGGCGCCATTCGCCCGGGCTGCGCGCGCGACGACGGGTGCAGCTCCAGTGCCCGCCGCGCCGCCGAGTCCAGCGACGATGAAGACGATGTCCGAGGACAGCGAGGACCGGAGGGCCCCTTCCTGGTCCTCCGCCGACACGCGGGCGGCGACGACCCGGTCTTCGTCCTCCGAGTGGGGGAGGAGGATCTTCACGTCGCACTCCGCCTTCGACAGACCCGCGGGGTCCGTGTTCACGGCGACTGTCTCCACGCCTTTGATCTCGCGGTCGTAGAGCGCGCTCACCATCTTGCCGCCTGCCCCGCCGACCCCGACGACCGAGATCTTCGGGTCGACGGCGTCTTCGAACAGGCTGCTGATGACCTCGTCCACGTAGTCCCTGGGTACCATCGATCCAACTCCGACTATCCTGCGACTTGTCGAGGGAGGCCGGAAGGAGATCCCCTCGGCGAGAGGAGTGCATCCCATCCCTTCTGTTCGGGTCCCATCCCGTTTTCCCTTCCCTTCCGTTTTGGAGTTCCTTCCTTCCGGCCTTCGTCACGCCCCGCTGCCTCACCGCGGGATGACTCCGTCCTTCTCTCCGGTCGAGACCGAGACCACTTTGCCGGTCGCCTTGTCGACTTCCTGCTTGTGGTCCTGGATCTCCTTGACCCGTTCCCGCGTGAACCATTCCTCGATGCTTCGCACGATGGCATGTTCCCGATTCAGGAGGTAGCCGTCCGCGACGAGGCGGTCGATGAGGTCGAGGTAGTACCGAGGAACGTGGATCGTGACTCGATCCCCGCCCTCGCGGATGGCCTGGATGTACGCCTGGACCGCCTCGCGGACCAGTTGGGAGCGGTTCCCGTGGGACGTGTTCTCTTTCAAGAACGCATCGATCAGCTCGAGGTTCTCTTTCTCGAGCCGAAGCGTGATCCGCTCGTTTTCGTCCATCCCAGACCCCTCGCCTCGAACACGGGAATGGGTATGACGGGGTCATACGCCACTCCGGCATTTCTTGGCGTGTCAGCCGCTGTATCCAGGACGACCCTACATATACGTTTTGTCAATTGTCATACGACGTAGGACAAGACCCCTCCATCGTCCTCGGAGCCTGTGCCCGACCGAGGGTCCTTAATTTTATTTCGTATGCCAGATAGAAGAGGCGCTTTTTTCGCGGAAAGGAGCGCTACCAACGAGGTTCGAACACCGCGAAAGCTTTACGCGAACGCCTCCTATGGTCCGCCGTGGCCCGGAGAAAATCGGCCCCGCGCACCCGTCGAACGAGTCTCCATCCGCACCGAAGAGCGCCGAAATCGTCTCGACGTCGGAGTGTGTCGGCGAGACGTCACCGACGGCGATCGTCTCGGCCGACGGCAAAACCGCGCGTGCGGACGCGCGCCCGCGCGGCTCCTCCACGAACCCGGACGAAAATAGGACCCCGCGCCAGGGAGATCGATCTGCGGCCGATAGAGGTCAAGTGGCGGGCCGCCTGGGAGAAGGCGAACGTGAACGTCGCGCGAGCCGATCCGACGCGGCCCAAGTGGTACACGACCGTCCCGTACCCCTACATGAACGGGTACCAACACCTAGGTTTCGCGACTTCGTTCCTGCGAGCGGAGTTTCAGTCGCGATATCGTCGCATGCTCGGGTACAACGTCCTCCATCCGGAGGCGTTTCATTGCACGGGTCTTCCGATCCTGGGCGCCGCGAAGCGCATCGCCGAGAAGGAGCCGAAGCAGTGGGACATCCTGCGGAAGATGGGAATCCCGGACCGCGACATTCCAAAGTTCGCGGACCCGATGCACTGGATCGAGGTATTTCCCGAGGCCGCGATGGAGGACTTGAAGGGCCTGGGTGTCGCGGTGGACTGGACCCGGTCCTTCATCACGACCCCGCTGAACCCGCCCTACGACGCGTTCGTGCGATGGCAGTTCCATCACCTCCGGGACGGCGACTTCGTCAAGATCGACAAGCACCCAGTTATCTGGTGTCCGAAAGACCAAGCCCCTATCGGGGATCACGACCGCCTCGAGGGCGAGGGGGAGACGCCGAGCGAATACACACTCCTGAAGTTTCCCTTGGCGGATGGCCGATTCCTCGTCGCCGCCACGATCCGACCCGAGACCGTCTACGGGCAGACGAATCTCTGGGTGGATCCGGATGCCTCGTATGTCGTCGCAAAGGTCGGCGAGGAACGATGGGTCTTGAACGAACTCGCGACAAGGAAGCTCTCGGAGCAAGGCCGGACCGTGGTCGTGGAGTCGACCGTCCGGGGGGCCGACCTCGTTGGCAAGGATGCGGTCGCTCCCGCGATCAATCGTGCCATCCCCGTCCTGCCAGGGTCATTCATCGACCAGGGTCGAGGCACCGGCATCGTCACGAGCGTCCCTTCCGATGCCCCGGACGATTTCGTCGCCTTGCGGGACCTCCAGCGGGATGATGCGCTCCTCGCGAAGTACGATCTGGACCCGCCGCGCATTCGAGCGATCAAGCCGGTGTCGATCATCCGCACGCCCGGGTGGGGGCCGCTGCCGGGCGTCGAGATCGTGGAGCGGCTGGGGATCCGGAATCAAGGGGACCGGGAGAAGCTCGAGCAAGCGAAGGCCGAGGTCTACCGGACCGGCTTCTACCGCGGCGTCCTGAACGAGAACTGCGGGCCTTACGCGGGCATGCGGGTCGAGGTCGCGAAGGACGAGATCCGCAAGGAACTCATGTCGAAGGGTCAGGCCGACAGCATGTACGAGCCGAGCGGCGAGGTCGTGTGCCGCTGCATGACGCGGGCGATCGTGAAGGTCGTGGACAACCAATGGTTCCTCGGATACGGCGACCCGGCATGGAAGGCGAAGGTCCACGAGGCGATCGCCTCGATGGAGATGCATCCGGAGGGCTTGCGGAAATGGCTCGACTACGTGACGGATTGGCTCCACGACTGGCCATGCACCCATCACCGCGGCCTCGGGACGATCCTACCGTGGGACTCGGACTGGGTGATCGAAAGCCTCAGCGACTCGACGATCTACATGGCCTACTATACGATCGCCCATGCCTTGCAGGGCGGCGCCTTGCGGTCGCAGGTGCCATGGGCCGGACGCCTCGACGACGCGTTCTTCGACTATGTCTTCTTCGGGAAGGGCGGCGCGAAGACCGTGGCCAGCCGACTCGGTGTGGACGCCAAACTAGTCGAAGAGTTGCGGCAGGAGTTTACGTACTGGTACCCGGTCGACCTGCGCAATACGGCGAAGGACTTGGTCCAGAATCATATGGCCTTCTGCTTGTTTAATCACATCGCGATCTTTCCGAAGGAGCACTGGCCTCGCGGCTACGGCGTGAACGGATATGTACGCCTCGCGGGTCGCAAGATGTCGAAGTCCCGAGGGAACGTGTGGTACATCCGGGAGGCGTTGCGAGAGTGGCCTGCGGACGTGATCCGGCTCACCGTGGCGAACGCGGGCGACGGCCTCGATGACCCGAACGTGGACCTTGATTTCGCCGCGGTTGCGGAGGCCCGGTTGCAAGACTGGGTTCGCTTTGCGACGAAGAAACACTCGACCCGGCGGAACACACACGGAATTGACGGATGGTTCCTGAGCGTCCTGAATCGAACCGTTCAGGCGACGCGGAATGCGATGGAGGACATGAATTACAAAATTGCGTTGCGCCACGGTTATTTCGACCTCCAGTCGGCCTGGTCGTGGTACGTCCGGAGATCGGAGAACCGTCCGCAGGTGGAGTGCTTGCGTCGATTCATCGAGGTCCAGACGAAGGTGCTAGCCCCATTCACGCCCCACATGGCGGAGGAGATCTGGCACCGGAACGGGGGAGCCGGCTTCGTCGTCGCCGCGGCCTATCCTGACGCGAAGGTCGAGGAGATCAATCCCCGAGCGGAGGCCGCGGAAGGCTTGCTGCAGTCGACCCTCGCGGACATCCGGGAGATCCTCAAGGTCACCGGGATCGCGCCGAAGCGAATGGCCCTGTACACGGCGCCGTCGTGGAAAGTCAGCGTCCACGAGGTCGCCCGTGAGCTCGCGACGCAGGGTGCGCTCGCGATGAACGTCCTCATGGAGAAGGCGCTTGCCCAACCCGGGATGCGCGACCGCGCGAAAGAGGTGGCCGCGTACGCGAAGCAGGTGGCGGACGAGTTGAAGCACGCCCGCGTCGAACATCTGGATCGGTTCGACTCCGTGGACGAGTTCGCGATGTTCCGAGAGAATGCGCACTTCCTGGCGAAAGAGCTCGGCGTCAAGGTCGACGTGTTCCGCGCGGACGATCCGCGCCGCTGGGATCCGTCGACGAAGGCTGACCGCGCCGTCCCTGGCCGTCCCGCGATCTACGTGGAGTGAGTCGATGCGCATCGCGCGGCCCCGGAGGCCGACGGCCGTCTTCAAGCGCAAGCGGAGTCCGCCACCTCAGGCGACGAAGCTGCTTCGGTACTCCATGGTGGCGGGCATCGTCTTCATCGTCCTCCTTGGCGTCGTGTTCCTTCCGCGGATGTTCGTCGACCAGAGTGGGGTCGCCACGCCGGTGAAAATGACCTTTACGACCTCGACCCGTCTCGAGGTCACGTCGGTCGGCGCCTCCGTGTCGCTGTCGAAGTTGCAAGCGGTCCTGGTGCGAGACAAGGTGACGGCCGCGACGCTCGGTCCCCCGCTGGGGGGCGGGAATGCGACGCTAGCATTCACGGACGCGGACGGAGACGGTCATCTGAGTCCGGGCGACTTCTTCTTGGTGCCCGCCAGCTCAACAGCGTGCTATCGCCTGGACATCAATCAAATCGAGCCCGGGTCGACGTTCGTCGTGGGGCAACAGGCTTGGGGCCTCTGTTCTTCGACGTAACGTTTAATTGAACACGGTCGATAGGCGCGGCCGCGGGCCTGTAGCTTAGCTAGGTAGAGCGATCGGCTCTTATCGGAGCCGCCCCGCGGACGTGTCCGAGGGACACCGATAGGTCAAGGGTTCGAATCCCTTCAGGCCCGTACCCCCGCGCGTTTCCGGGCCTGAGTCGGTGATCACTTTTCTCGCGCGGATCGGGCGTGAGCCGGATATCAGACGTTCGGCGACCGGCTTCGGTGAACATGCTGCCGATAGGCGGCGATCGAGACGGCAATCGTCGCAACAAATCCCCAGAGGAGGATCAAGAGAGCGGATTCGATCAGCCGTTGGGGATAGCCAAGAAGCGCTGCCGCACCGACTTCAATAAGTCCCACAAAGAGCCACAGTGGACCTAGAGCAAAACGAACCACAAATCGCCGCAGTTGAGATCGCCGGATATGCACCTGTTCTGAGCTCTCGGATCGCGCACCGCTCGGAGTTTGTGCTGGCATTGGCAGGCCGCAGTTGTTGCAGTACCGCGCCCCCTCGTACCGCAAGAACCAGCGCCATGTTCCACAAACGGTACATGTCGAAATCCTCGCTGTCCACAAGTAGGAGTAGATGAACCATGCTCCAAGGGCAAGGAGACTCCCAGCGGCGCCGAAGCCGATCTGAGCGATTGGGAATCTGTTTTTCACAACAAAACCGGCCATGAAAAGGAGGAAGGCCGCCCCCATAACCGTCGAACCAACGAGGCCGGTCTTCCCCGGAGGCCGCACCCCTGGTATTTCGTCGGGTGGAAAGAACGGAAATGCGATCAGCGCCCACCCGACCACTGCAATCCAGAAGAGTGGAGAGGATTTCACCTCGACCGGTGCAAGAGAGAGGACGATCAGGAAAGCGACGACGAGCATCAAGCTGAACAAGACGATTGCCGCGCCCGATGCGTACGGAGAAGCCTGGAACTCCGGGACCCGGCGACGTCGGGCGATGCCTGCATTAGTGAGAAGGTCGATCACCGCATCGGGGAGTCGTTCGGCGAGTACACCCAACAGCCTCGATCGCTGGGCAAGGGCTTGTTCCTTGCCACAATGGGTACATCGAGCGCCTGGCAGGGAAACCTCCACCTCAACGGCGTCGCCCCCGAGTCGAAGTTGGAATCGGACGTGCGCCAAAGCGAGACTCGACACATCGAGCGTGGCTTGGCAGTCCGTACATTCGAAGTTAGTCCGTCGCGCTTGCATGCGGCTCTTGGACTTTGGGATTCCGTCGTGCACTCCGTCGAGAAGCGTGGCTTCAAAGTCCGGGTACGGACCTCGCGTTTCGTGGGAATCCGGACAACGAAGGCATGGCAGGCCACGACACGACACGCGAACAGGTCCCCCGGATCCCTCTACATCCTTTAGAGCTGGAGTGAGCAGCTTCCCGCAAACGCGACAAGTATCTCTTTCGCGGCTGCGACGCTTGGAACGGGATTGGCCCCGGTCGCGACCAGGTCCCACCACGGGCACAACATTCTATCTCTCAGCCTTTGAATGTTTGGTGCCGATTTGGCCAGATTGGCGAAGCCAGTTATCTCGTTCCGGTTGAACCGAATCCGTTCAGGCCCGTATCCTGCCTAGCTATCGAATAGCTACGGCGTGCCGTCATAATGCAACGGGCGTCCAGGCCCAAGTTCAATGTTGTGTCAGCTGGGTGTAGGTCATCTGGATCCGGCTGATCGTCTGCGGGGGAGACCAAAGCCCTTTTCCATGTCCATGACATCGGTGTCGTGGCCCTGCTTGTCGGAGAGCGATTTGCGGGCCGTAGCTCGGGGTCCGGATCGGATGATCCAGCGTGCGGAGCAGGCGAACATCGTCGGCCTGCGGTCGAAGGATTTCGTCCAATGGGTCGAGCAGAACATCGACGCCCCGATGAAACGCGGCCCCGGCGGAGCGGTCCTCGAGAGGCT
>WNET01000717.1_pt1 | contig 12989 bp, 6 predicted proteins | sample 5399911 | NCBI WGS metagenome assembly WNET01 (sample SAMN13153333, study PRJNA577476) | soil metagenome | isolation source: 40 cm grassland meadow soil pre-rain plot 2 | place: USA:California | collected 2015-09-08 | reverse complement strand
GGCGACATCGCCTCTTGCTCCTCGGCGGGGAAAGAGGCCACTGCAGCCTTGCTTGATCGTATCCCAGGCGTCGTGATCACGATCGGAGATAACGCGTATCCCGATGGCTCAGCAGCCGACTTTGCACGGTGCTACGATCCCTCGTGGGGAAGACATAAGGCGCGTACCCGTCCGACGCCGGGTGACCACGATTATGACACGCCAGGTGCTTCCGGGTACTTCGACTATTTCGGTGCCGCGGCAGGCGATCGGGGCAAGGGCTACTACAGCTATGAACTGGGTGAATGGCATATCGTCGCGCTCAACTCCGTCATCTCGAACGGGCCGACCTCCGAGCAAGTACGCTGGCTGCGGGCAGACCTCGCAGCCAGCACGAGGCGTTGCACGCTGGCTTATTTCCATCACCCCCGGTTCTACTCTTCGATCTCGACGGCACCGGGAGGTGGCGTCAACGACTACGAGCGTGCGTTCTGGGACGTGCTCTACCAGGCCGGAGCGGAGATTGTACTGAACGGTGACCAGCATCATTACGAACGGTTCGCGCCGCAGACACCAGGCGGGCTACTTGATTTCGACACAGGTATCCGAGAATTCGTGGCAGGCACCGGAGGCGCGGACCTCAGCGCTCCGACCAGCATACGAGCGCATAGTGAGATCCGGAACGGAGATACGTTTGGTGTTTTGAAGCTCACGCTGGCCTCGGGACGCTATGCGTGGGAATTCATTCCGACTGCGGGGCGCAGGTTTCGAGATTCTGGCCGAGGCGTATGCCACGGGAAGCCCTCCTCGTTACAGTCCGGAGCGGATTCCGTTCGCGGGCTCGGTGTCACGCCGCTCGCCGGGTCTCGCCCAGAAGGTGTTCCGATCGTCGACCGCTGGCCGGTGTTCACGGCACCCGATGCGCCTAAACCGGCGTACCTCATCCCCGTCTTCCTACAGCCGTTCCGTCTCAAGGTGACCCGCATCAGCGGTGATCCGGGGAGTAGCATCGGTTTGCGCGCGGGTGGTTCGCCAACGTGGGGCGTGGACGCCCGGCACCATTATTCCAATGACCAGCCCTGGAGCGCCGACGGCATGCTCCTGGCCCTCCAGAATACCGGCTCCCCCCACTCCGTCTATCTCGACGGCGAGACATATCAGCCCATACGCGGGCCGTGCCCCAACGACGATGCTTACGACGACCGCTGGCACCCGAGCTACGCCCATGCGCACGAACGCATCGCGGTTAACCGTGCGAGTACGCTCAGCTGGTTCGACGTGGTCACCTGCACCAAAACCCGCAGTTGGACGCTGCCATTTCCGGTGATCGGGATCGGCGGCACTCCATCCGATGACGGCCGCTTCATTGCGTTGTCGGATGGCAAACGCTTCATCGTGGTGGACATGGATCCACGACCGCCGTTTGCGCCATATCCCAACCGGCGCATCGGTCCGGCGGTGGATTTCATTTCCGACTGTGGCCTGCCGAGCGGATGCACGGAGAACTGGGTATCGATCTCGCCTTCCGGCAAGCATGTGGTCGTGAACTACCACGGCGATCGCCTGCGAGTTTACGATGTCGATCCCGGCACGCTGGCGGCGACGCCGCGGCCCATGCCAAGCGTCTACGCGAACTGCAGCGGAACGGCTGTCAACGGGTTCGTCTACGACCTCGGGCATCAGGACATGGCGCTGAATCCGTTTGACAACAACGAGGACGTCATCGTCGGACAAGAGCACTGCGGCAACCGGGGCAAGACGGTGGCGGGGGTTCTAATCGGCGGCGTCGTGATGGTGCGGCTGCGGGACGGCAAGATCACCGCCCTGACGAACCCGACCAACGAGGCGTATCCGTATCACATCTCGACGCGCAACTATGACCGGCCGGGCTGGGCGTACGTCTCGTATTGGCCAGGACCGGGCCGCCGCTTCAACGACGAGATCGTCGCTGTCAAGCTGGACGGCAGCGGGGCCGTGGAACGCTACGCTCACACGCGCACGGAAACATCCGGATGCTACCGGTGCGAAGCCCACGCCGTCCCGGCTCGGGACGGCAAGCGCGTGCTCTGGGCGAGCAATTGGATGGCGCATGGCGCTGGGACGGGGTCGAAAATGGTGATACAGGCGTACGTCGTCGACGCACGCTGACGCAACCACGTTGTTACGAAGCTGCGACAGTTTCGCCCCGAGCATGGAGTTCGGCCTCGCCTGACGAAGCTTTCGATCTGATGCTACAACACGCAATTGACTGGCAGGTCGAGCGTTACAGATGATGCGAGCACGAAAATTGCCCCGATTGTGCTCAAGACATTGCGCCTTGGTCCTGCGCCAGCTGGTGGTACGAAACTAGTGAAGGCTGGCACGTCAGGCCATCTCGATGATGTCACAGGGGCTAGTCCATCTAATGTCGGAACGCCTACCTGAGTCCACTCCCCTTCGCTCCACGGGATCGGGCGGATCTCTCCCGCCCTACCGCGAGGGCGCTCGTCTTGAGAGGGGAACCGACTTCATACAGCTGCTCATGCTGCTGCGTCGCCGGATCGGCTTGGTGGCGGGGATCGCCGCGCTCATCGTGTTCGTCGTCGCCCTGTTCATCGTGCGGGAACGTCCTGTGTATCGCTCCACGGCCACGCTGCGGCTGGCCTACCCTCGGCGCGCGCTCACGGTTGGTGTGGAGGACCTTCCGGCGGCGAAGAACCAAGGGTCTGATCCCCTGCTTTCGCTCATCGAGCTGCTGCGCGGCCGCGCGATTGTCGGCGCGGTCGTGGATTCGCTCGCGCTTCGACTCCAGCCGCTGGGCTCGTGGTTCGGTGGCCCTTCCCGCGTCGTGCGGGCAGCGCTGCGGGATGTCCGCGTGGGTCCGGGCGCCCAAGAGGACACGCTGCACCTCACCTTCGGCGCCGATCGAGTGACGGTGCGGGGCCTCCAGGGGAAGGCCCAGTCGCCGTACGGAAGCCCGCTGGCGGTCGGGTCCGTGCAGTTCACCATTCCCTCCCATCCTGGCGTCGCGGCTGGCGCGCTCGTCGTGCGCTCGCGGGAGGGAGTCATCGACGACGTGCTGAAGATCCTCGCGGTGCTCCGGCGCAAGAGTACGGACATCGTGGACGTCACCTACTCTGACCGCGATCCGCTCCTGGCGCAGCGCGTCGCCAATCTGCTCGTGCGGGTCTTCCAGACGCGAGATGCGGGCTCGGCTCAAGAGCAGGCTCACGGCCGCGCTGAGTTTTTGGCGGCGCAGCTCGGCGCCACCGACAGCGAGATCACGGTCGCGCAGGCGGAGCTCAGTGCCTTCCGGAGGCAGCGGTTGCTTGGGAGCTCCGGGGACAAGCTCGCTGCGGAGCAGGCCCGTCTGATGGCGCTCGACACACGCCTGGAAGAGTTCGAGGCAGAGCGTAGTGTGTATGAATCCTTCTTGACCAAGTTCAACACGTCGAACGACAGCCTCCGCCTAGAGGTCTCACGCGATCTGTCGTACACGCCGGAGCTGGCCGCCGACCCGGTCGTCAGCCGGATGTCCCAGCAGGTGCTCGTCTACCAGACCCGCCTCGACTCCCTTACCACGGGACCCTTGCCCGCCGCGTCCACCAACCCCGATGTCCTCGGTTTGAAGGCGCTTATCCGGTCCACGCAGGAAGAGCTGGTTCGCGCGGTGCGTGGCCACTTGACGTCCATCGGTGCGCAGAGCCAGGCGTTGGCCGCGCTTCGTTCGCGCACCGGGGCCTCCTTCCAGCCGCTGCCGGCAACTGAGGCAGAGGGGGTGCGGCTGGAGCGGTTGGTCGAAGACTTGAGAAGCGCCGGGGACCGCATCCGGCAGGATTACAAGAATGCGCGGATGGCCGAGGCGATCTCGGCCGGGGACGCACAGGTGATCGATTGGGCCCCACTGCCGTACAAAGCCGCCGGCATCCCGCGGTGGGCGAAACTCGGGCTGGGGCTCTTGCTGGGTCTTCTCCTGGGATGTGGAGCCGCCGGGCTCGCCGAGAGCGGGAATGCCTTGATCGTGCGGCCGGAAGAGCTGGAACGCGCGCTCAATTTGCGCGATCTCGGCGTGATCCCGCCTCTCTCCGAGCCCAGCGCGAACGGTCATGCGCGGCCCTGGCACGCGTTCCCGTTCTTCACACCAATGCGCCGCCGGCCCGAGAGCGGCAACCGGCTCGGTACCGAGGCCTTTCGCCTTGTGTATTCCGGCTTGACGTTCGGATGGGGCGAGGGCCGACGGACGATCCTTGTGACCAGCGCAGCTCCGCGGGAGGGGAAGACCTTGATCGCGGCGAACCTCGGGGCCACCTTCGCGCGCGAGGGAGTCCGGGTGCTCCTGGTTGACTGCGACCTGCGGCGCCCGCGCCTGCACCGGCTATTTGGCCTCCCCGCCGTACCGGGTCTGATCGAACTGCTAAAGGCACCTGACGGGGCAACGCTCGCCCAATCGCCTGACGCGCCGCTCCGTGTTGCGGAAGCCACCGTTGTGCAATCGATCCCGGGCATCCGGCACACGGACCGCGCGGGGCTCTCGTTACTGCCGTGCGGCGCTCTTGCGCCGCACGCTCACGAACTGCTCAAGCCTCAGCAACTCCGACGTCTGCTCAACGACCTCTCCGGCCAGTTCGACGTCATCATCCTCGACACTCCGCCGGTCCTGGTCTCAGCGGATGCCGCGCTGCTCGCGCCCCTGGCGGATGGTGCCATCCTGGTCGTGCGGGCGGGACAGACCGACCGAGCCAGTGCCGAGCGAGCGTGCCAGTATCTGATCGCCGCGGGCGCGCACTTTTTAGGCGCCCTTCTGAATGACCCGACCGGGGAACTGGCTCGGTACGGCAAGTACTACTACCCCTACGACTACCTCACACCGTCCCCGTGACGGCGTGCTGGATTGCGTCAGACGGATCCCTCGTCGGTGGGTGCCCCGCGCTCGTCGTCCGCTCGTCTACGCCAGACCCTCATGACATCCTCTAGCGATCAGAGGGCGCCGGTCAGCCGCGCCGGGCACGCGCTCACGAGCGGGGTGTGGTTGGGGGCCGGATACGGCCTGCAAGGATTGATGACCGTCGGCAGCGTGGCGGTGCTGGCCCGGGTTCTGAGTCCCGAGGAGTTCGGACTGGTCTCGGCAGCAATGCTGGCCATCAACTTTTCGCGGGTCCTTTCGGAGGGAGCAATCGCACCCGCGATCGTGCAGCATCCCAGACTGCGAGACGAACACATCCAGACCGCGTTCACGCTCTCACTGGCTGTGTCCGTACTCCTCTTCACGCTGCTGTGGCTCGGTGCACCCACTATAGCGGCGCTGCTTAAAGCGCCCAGCCTTGTCCCCGTGTTGCGGGTGCTGGCCTGCCTGCAACCGATCGCGGGGCTGGGGGTGATTGCGGATTCCCTGCTCCGGCGTGAGCTGCGTTTCCGAACCATCGCGAATGTGCGCATCGTGTCCTACGGGGTGGGCTATGGAGGAGTCGGCATCGTGGCGGCTCTCGCGGGAGCCCGGGAATGGGCTCTCGTGGCCGCGAATGCGACCCAAGCCATCCTGACCACGGCGTTGCTGCTTCGGGCGCGGTGGCACTCCAAGCGCTTGGGGGTGGACTGGCCCGCAGCTCGAGAGCTTCTCTCCTTCGGTGGCGGTTTCGTCCTGGCACGAATCGGTAACTACGCGGCGGGCGACGGCGATAACATGGTGGTCGCGAAGTGGCTCGGCTTGTCCGCGCTGGGATTGTACGACCGTGCCTACCAGCTCATGGTGGCCCCCGCGATGCTGCTGGGGCAGGTGATGGACGAGATTCTCTTCGCGTCATTGGCACGGATCCAAGAGGACCGCTCGCTGGTGGCGGCGGCCTACCGCCAGTGCATCGTCGGCGTCGCGTTCGTCATGCTCCCGCTGACCGCCGTCGCTTGGACGTTGGCCCCGGAGATCGTCTACGTGGTGCTCGGGCCAGCTTGGTCTGGGGTCACGACGCCATTCAGGATTCTCGCCCTTGGCACTCTGTTCCGCACCAGCTACAAGATCAGCGATTCGTTGACACGGGCGCTCGGCGCCATGTACCGCCGGGCGTGGCGCCAGTGGGCCTACGCGGCCTTCGTGATCGGGGGCGCCATCATCGGCCAGCATTGGGGCTTGGAAGGAGTGGCCTGGGCCGTGCTCCTCGCGCTCGCCGTCAACGTTCTCCTGCAGGCGCACCTCGTCATGAAGCTAGTGCCGTTCACCTGGTCGAGCCTCCTGGCCGCGCACGGTCCCGCCCTGCTGACCGCGATCTTCCTGGGAGTGCCGGCGTTCGCTACGGCGCGACTGTTGCGCGCGGTCCTCCATCTGTCGCCGCTCGGCGTCCTTGGCGGGACGCTCGCCGTGGTCTTCGCGTTCCTGGCTGCCGTCCTTGCGTTCTGGCGGCGCCCCTTCCTGGGACAGGATGGTACCTGGCTCGTGGCGCAGATCATGGAGTTCTCTCGCAAGCCGCTGCGTCGGATGCAAACCTCCGCGAACGGGGTCCAGTGAGCGATCAACCCTGGCAACGCGAGGCTGGCCCTTCGTGGCCGGACGCCCCGGCTCGGCCCGCTGTGGGGCGCGCCTGGCCATTGCTACTGATCACCCTCATCGCCGTGCTCTATCCATTCGAGTACGACACCGGCCTGACCAACTACAGTCTAGGAGACGCCGTCGTCGGTCCTGTGGCGCTTTTCATCGTCCTTCAGTCGCTGGTGCGCCTCGTTAGTTGGCCCCGCTACACGGTGCAACTGCTGGCGTTGGTGGTCGTCGCCATCGCCTCCAGCTTGGCGAACGCTTTCTCTCCGGCGATCTATTTCTCCGCCCGCAGCGCCCTGGGCGAGACCGCGAAGCTGTTTTCCGCCGGGCTGTGGATGTGCGTCATGTTCTGGTTGCTCTCCGATGACTTCTCACGCGGCTTCTATCAACTGGCCTGTCTCTCCGCCCTATTGGCGACGGGATTCGCGGTCTCATCACTGTGGGTGACCGTTCGGGAAACGAACGACTATCGGCCCACGGGGCCGTTCGGCAATACCAACCTGTACGCCAGCTATCTCTGCCTCAATGTGTTCCTCGTTCTCGCTGCGCGCGAGGCACGCGAAGATCTGCGTCGGACCGGCCGCTGGCTGCCAGCGCTGCTGCGCTGGCCCGGGCCCCTGCTCGGCCCGGTGATGTTACCGCTGCTCTTGTTGGGCATATTGGCGACCGCTTCGCGCGGTGCCATGGTTGGCTGCGTGGCCGGGCTTGTGCTCTCAGGGAGTCTGCGCCTGCGGCGCATTTCGCGGCCGCGGCTCGCCGCCCTGGTTGTCGGTCTGGTATTCCTCGTTATGGCCGGGACGTGGTACGTCCGGCAAGATCCCCTCGTGCTGCGGCGCCTCCAAAGCACCGCCGAAGGATCCGGCCCCAACATCGAAAACCGCCTGGAGCTGTGGCACGCGGGCCGCGAGGCGTTTGCCACTCACCCTGTTCTCGGCGTCGGGTACGGCCAACTCCGGAACTACGTCGAGCTGGCGACGGGAAACAACAAACCCGTCCACCAGACCTTTATCTCGATGGGCGCCGAGCTGGGTGTCGTTGGCCTGGTGGTGTTTCTCTGGTTGTTGTTCACCGTAGTGCGCGACACCATGCCGGGGCGGTCCCCGCGTTATCCCGACGTGGCGCGAGCGTGCCGTGGATTTGTGATCGCCATCGTCACGCAAGGCCTGTTCACGAACGTCCAGCACTCACGCGCCCTCTGGATGATCATCGGCGTGATCGCCGTGCAAGTAGCGGAGGGGCGGGCCAGCCCCGTCCTAGGGGAGACACCTGCGATCCTGGCTCGGGGCCCCATCTGGCACCGACGGGGAGAACTCGGATCGTGAGGGTTCTCCGCATCGTCCGCGAGCTGACGAGCGCGTTGCACGCCGCGCGCCTCAGCTACTGCCACTGGAAGGGCAATGCGCGTTTGCACGAGGCCGTCCTCGGGCTGAGAGACCTCGATGTACTCGTGGACCGGGACGCCGCGCTCGCGCTGAGCGGGATTCTGGCCACCGTCGGCTTTAAACGGTTCGCCTCGAGTCCGTGGGAAGCCGTTCCGGCGCTGGAGGACTACCTCGCCCTGGATGCGGATACCGGAAGACTCGTGCACCTGCATCTCCACTATCGGCTGACCGTGGGGGAGAGGTTTCTGAATGGCTATCGACTGCCCTGGGAGGCGGTGGTGCTCTCGACCCGACAGTTCGACGCCACGACGGCCATGTACGTGGCCGATCCCCACATGGAGTTGCTGCTGCTCATCGCGCGGCAGGCCATCAGGCTCGGCCCGATCGATCGGATCGCGGGATGGTTGGGACGGCCGTGCGTGAGCGCCCTGACGGGTTCCGACCTTCGCTCGCTCGCGGCCCGCACGGATCCGCACCGGCTAGCGGGCCTGTCGGAGGGTCTTCTGGGGAAGGAGGCCACTCGCCTCCTTTTGGACATAGTGAGCGGCGAGCCGTCGTACCGCCGGCTCCGGGCCCTGAAGCGACGGGCGCTGCCGCCGCTCAGCGCCTATCGCACCTATACCCCGGCCGGGGCTGTCGTAAGACAAGGAATGCGCTTTCTCGTCGGGCTGGCGCTGGCCCTCAACCGGAGAATCCTCCGCTCGCTGGTCTTTCCCGGGCGGACACTCTCGAGCGGCGGCCTCGTGATCGTGTTCGAGGGCGAAGACGAGAACGAACGCGCGACCCTGGTGGATCGGATCGCGGCCTGGCTGACCCGGAAGCTGGATGTTCTGGTCCTGCACGGTCGACCTCGAAACGGCCGTGCGACGCGTCGGAAGGCTTTCCGCGCCCGCAGCCGCGGCTTGATCGTCCTCTATGACGGATTCCCCGAGCGCCAGAGCCCCGACACCGGCAATGCGCCCGAACGAGCGCGGGATGCGGATCCGCCGGATCTGGTCATCAATATCGACCCGGATCATTCCCCGGAACAAGCGCTGCTGGTGGCGCAGCGCGCACTCTGGCAGGAGGTGTGAGATCGCCGTGATGAAAGCCTCCGTCGAGGAGCTCTCCGGTCAATCCATTGTCTACCTGAGCGGCGGCCACAGGGGGCAGGACGTGCTCCGGCACATCCTTGGGAGCAGCGCGTGGAGGCCCGGCCTGATCGCCGTGGTCTCGGATTCTCCTCGTACAGTCCCTGTGGGCACGGCTGCCGAGTGCGACGGCATCCCGCTCGTCACGGTTCCGAGCGTGTACAGCCCGGACGCCTGGTGGGGTATGGCTGCCCATGGGATCAAAGGTGTTCTGGCCGTGGGGGTCCCCCCCGATCTCCTTGAGGAATCGTTCCTGAAAGAATTCCCGCTGGGCGTATATGGCCTCCATGTGGGGGTGCTGCCCAGCATAGCCGGGCCGGCCGCCCTGAACTGGGCCCTCATTCGGGGGCTAACCGAGACGGGAACCACCTTGGTGCGGTACACGATGGACGGCGACGGGTGGTTGCTCGTCTCCCAGCGGCCTTGCCCCATCGAGGACGGGGAGACCGCAGGCACCCTCTGCACGAAGCTTTCGGCCGCTTCGGCTGAATTGTGGGCTCGGCACTGGCCCGGGATCGCGCGAAACGACGTAGCCCTGCGCCCCGCTGGAAAGTGGATCCGCGATCTTAGCCGAAGACCAGAAGACGGCGCGATTCGCTGGGCAGAGCACTCAGCGGCATCGTTGGATCGCTGGATCCGGGCGTTGGCGCGGCCCTACCCCGGAGCGTTCTTCCGGTTTGGCGGCCGGCGCATTTGGGTGCATGGAGTCGAGCGCGACACCCCGGAAGGCGCTGCCGTCGACGCACCCACATTGACGGCGGTTTTGGCTCAGGGCCTGACGCTCGACCTCCCGGACGGCAGGATACGGATCTCGGACCTGTGTCTCGATGACGGTTCAGAGATTCCCGGTGACCTCTTAGCCGCGCTGGCGGAGCGGGTCGGCGCTCGATTGTCGTCCCTGCATACGGGGCAGAAAGTGCTGGTGGTGGCCGCGCATCCCGACGACGAGGTGCTCGGGATCGGAGGCACGTTGATCCGTCATTTCAAGAGCGGGGACGAGATCCGCGCAGCGATCGTCTGTTCGGCGGAGTCGATTCGCTATCGCGAAGGCGAACACGACCAGCCGGGTGACACACAGCGCGCATCCCACTACCTGGGAGCGCAGTCAATCGGACTGGGGTTCGCCGATCAGCGCTTGGATCGGGGCAGCAACCTGGAGTTGATTCAAGCCCTCGAGAGACAGATTCAGGAGTTCCAACCGCAGGTCATCTACACCCATTGGTGGGGAGATGTGAACGCGGACCATGCACGCATCGCGGAGGCAGTCGACGTGGCGGCCCGCCCCTATTCGGCCCCGGGCGTCCAATCGATCTACGCATTCGAGACACCCTCCAGCACCGAATGGACCGCGAGTGGTCGGGCGGGAGCGTTTGCCCCCAATGTCTTCGTGGACATCTCGGATGAGCTGGATCGCAAGTTGGACGCGATGCGATGCTACGAGAGCGAACTCCGCCCACCCCCGCACCCCCGGTCCCTTCGGTCTTTGCAGCAACGCGCGGCTTACTGGGGTAGCGTCGCCAACATGCCGGCGGCCGAGTCACTCTCGCTCCTCCGAACGCGCCGGTGAGCATGGTGAAGCTTTGGCTGGTCGGTTCGACCGATGTTCGGTTCCGGCTCCCGTTGCTGAACGCGCTGCGGGAGCGCGGCTTCGACGCGGGTGCCGTCGGGTCGGAAAGCGAGACGGCCTTCGCGGGGACTGGAATTCCGTACTGGCGATTTTCGTTGAACCGATGGGTCAGCCCGTGGAGCGACCTGCGATCGCGGCGGCAACTGTATGAGCTATTCCGGGTGCACCGGCCCGATATCGTCCACGCATTCGACACCAAGCCCGCGATCCTGGCGCCTCTAGCCGCCCGGGACGCGGGGGTTCCCGGTACGGTCGCCACCATAACGGGCCTCGGGTACCTCTTCTCCTCGCGGTCGCCGCTGGCGCTCTCACTGCGACCGGTCTTTCGGTTCCTGCAACGCCGGGCCGCCGCCGCGACAGGGGTAACGATCTTTCAGAACCCCGACGACCGCGCATACTTCCGGCGTCACCGCCTGGTGCGACCGGGTCGCGACGCGCTGGTCCTGGGATCGGGGATCGACTTCACGCCCTTGCAGGTGGACGGAGCGGCGGTGGGCCGGCTCAGGCGCGAGTTGAGTCTTGAAGGTCGGCTCGTGGTGACGATGATCTCGCGCCTCGTGGCGCAAAAGGGCGTGCGGGATTTCATTCACGCGGCCGCCCTCGTACGTCAACAGCGACCAGACTCCGTCTTTCTCCTGATCGGCCCCGCCTCGTCCGAGGGCCGGGGGGCTGTGTCGTCGCGCGAGGTCGAGCGCAGCGCGCGCGACGTGCGCTACCTCGGTCCCCGCAGTGATGTTTCCGTCCTGCTCGCGCTATCCGACCTGTTCGTGCTCCCGACCTACCTGCGCGAGGGAATACCGCGCGTGCTCCTGGAGGCGGCGGCGTTGGGGCTTCCGCTCGTTACCACCGACACACCAGGATGCAAGGAGATCGTCCGAGACGGCTGGAATGGGCTTCTCGTTCCTCCACAAGACCCTCGCCGTCTCGCCGCGGCGGTGCTGCGATTGTTGGCCTCGCCTGACGAACGCAAGCTGATGGGAAGCCGCAGCCGAACGCACGTAACGGGGAACTTCTCCCTCGAGTACGTCGTCCGCGCCTACACGGAGATCTACGAGCACGTCCTGCGCGAGACCTCGGCGACTGTCGCGGCCCGCGCGGTAGGGTGAGCACATGGCCGAACTCAAACGTCCGCTCACGAAAGAATCTCCGACCGTCTCCGACTCGAGCGTGGAGCCGCTGGCGACCGATCCAGCGAGCGCGGGCAGCCGGGTCGCCCGGGCCCCCGGCATCGTGACCAGCCTGCTCGAGCAGCTCTACCGGCAGGAGATCGCCTATTGCCGGTGGCAGGGCAACGAGCCCTGGCAGGCCGACAGGGCCGTGCCACAAGGCCTGGACATTTTGCTGGACCGAAAAGACGCTCTGCGGATGGCCGCGATCCTGGCCCAGGCCGGCTTTAAGCGCGTGGTAGCGGCCGCCCTCCCCCCGGACCCCGGTGGCGAACACCACTACCTGGCCCTCGAGGAGGACTCCGGCAGAATCGTGCATCTGCATCTGCGTTACCAGCTGGCGATCGGCGACGAGCGCCTGAGCGAGTACCGCGTGCCGTGGGAACCGCTCGTCCTCTCCACCCGGCGCCTCGATCGGCAAGCGGGGATGTACGTGGCTGATCCGTCGGTCGAGTTCCTGTTCCTGCTCGTTCGGGTCGCACTCGACCTCCGACTCGGCTCCCGGGTTCGGCATCGGCTCGGTACCCCATGGTGTTGTCCCAGGCGGCTCCGCGAGGTGCATCGGCGGCTGCGGGGAGATGCCGGGCCGGTGGCCGACCTGTCGCGCCGATTGTTGGGCGCCGCTGCCGCGGACTTGGTTTCCGACATCGTCGCCGCTGAGCCGTCGTTTACCAAAGTGCGGGCGTTTCGACGCTGTGCCGCCCCAGTGCTCAACGGCTATCGACTGTACCGGCGCGGGGGCGCCAGGTGGCGCAGATGGTGGCGGGCACTGTCCGTGGCGGCCAGGGCCCTGTCCCAGGGCCTCGCCCGCTCGCCTCGCCCTGACGGCCGGATGGTGCCGACTGGCGGAGTGGCGATCGCGTTCCTGGGCTCTGACGGGTCCGGGAAATCCACGCTCCTCCGGGAGACGACGGCATGGCTGTCCGGGTCGCTCCGCACCGTGCCCATCTACTTCGGGAGCGGTGTTGGGCCGAGCTCGCTGCTCCGCTGGCCGCTGCTGCAAGCCGAGCGCCTCCTTCGGAAGCGCATACCGTCCGTACGAGAGCGCCCCTGGCGGCGCGTTCCTGGGCCGACAGCATCGCTGCGCGATCGTCTGCGGCGCGCGCCATGGGTGGCGGCCCGGGTCATCTGGGCGGTGGCTCTGGCGTACGAACGGCGCGGCAAGCTGCACACCCTGACGCGCGCTCGCAACCGTGGTCTCGT